>Ga0308392_1001137_pt1 | contig 10921 bp, 7 predicted proteins | sample Hotspr20Samplem2_FD_202361 | JGI IMG/M metagenome (GOLD analysis project Ga0308392, IMG submission 202361) | Hot spring phototrophic mat microbial communities from Octopus Spring, Yellowstone National Park, Wyoming, United States - 20050624_m2 ... | reverse complement strand
ACCCGGCGAAACCCCCACCACAGAATCACGAACTGGATCGCCATCCCCACCACCGCCGCCGGCAAAAGCGACCGCGTGAACTCGACGAACGAAATTCCCGACAACGATCCGATGATCATGTTCTGTGGATTGCCGACCAAGGTGGCGACGCTGCCGAGGTTTGCGCTCATGGCCAGTGCCAACAGATACGGCGGCAAGGGTAGCCCTCCCCGCACCATGACCGCTACCACCAGCGGTGTCATCATTAAACAGACCGTGTCATTCACCAGCAGGGCCGAAGCGACTCCCGAACTGATCACCAATCCGGCCAGCAACCGCACCGGCGTTCGCGCACGCCGCAGGATCTGGTCGGCCGCCCACTGGAAAAAACCTGCCAAGTGCAGATAGGCCGCGATCAGCATCATGCCCATCAGCAACACCAACGTGTCGTAATCCACCGCGCGATAGGCCTCCTCCGGGCTCAGCACGCCGGCGGCCACCATCAGCACGGTGCCCAGGACCGCCGCGGCGGGCCGATTCAAGGGCAGTACCTTCAGCCGCCGCCCGCTGATCAGCAAATAGGTCAGCGTGAAAATGGCGATAGCCAAGATCTCTGTCCGCAAGTCCATACTCTTGTCCCTCTTCCCCCCGCTGCAACGAGCTTCGTTGGCCCCGTCGCCTGTGGGTCCCCGGGTGTCTCCTGAGTGGCTTCTTATCGAACTGGCCTGCCGGACCGGCTCGGGCTTGGGAGCCGCCGCAGCTCGCCATCGAAACAAGCCGTAGCCCCGGGACGCAATTCCACCGCGGCCTGTTTCGGGCCATACAACAGGACACACCGCCGCCCGGGGCGGCTGTGCAGGGTGACGTGCGTCAACCGACCATCGGCCCATGCCAGGTCCACCTCGAATCCTCCACGCGCACGCAATCCGCGAATGCTGCCGGCCGGCCAGGCCGAGGGCAGTGCCGGTAACAGATGCAGAAGGAAACGTCCCTCCTCATCGCGCAGATGACTCTGTAACAGCATCTCGGCAATACCCGCCGTGGCGCCAAAGTTGCCGTCGATCTGGAAAGGGGGATGCGCATCGAACAGATTGGGATACAACCCCCCGTCGGCCCGGCTCCCCACCGGGGCCAGTAAGTTCCGCAAAATTCGATAGGCCCGATCCCCCTCCAGGAACCGCGCCCACAGGTTGACTTTCCAGCCCATGCTCCAACCTGTGGCCTCGTCACCGCGGAAGTTCAGCGACTGACGCGCCGCCTCAAACAGGTTGGTCGTGCGCCAGGTGATTTCAGAGCCGGGATAGACCGCCCACAAGTGGGAAACGTGCCGGTGTTTATTGTTCGGATCGTCCTTGTCCTCCAGCCACTCCTGCAACTGGCCGAGCCGACCGATTTGGTTCGGCGCCATACGGGCGCGCAGCCGGTCAAGCTGCTCTGCCAGCTCGAGGTCCGTACCCAGAAGCCGGGCCGCCTCGCTGACCGCCTCGAATAGCGAACGGATGATCTGATGATCCATGGTCGGTCCCATCACCAGCCCACCGTGTTCCGGTGAGTTGGAAGGCCCGCTGATCAACCAACCGGTCCGCGGGTCCTCCACGAGGTAATCCACGAAAAACAGGGCTGCCTCCTTCATGACCGGGTAGGCTCGTCGGGCTAGAAAATCCCGGTCCTGACTGAACAGGTAGCGCTCCCAAAGATGCAAACTCAACCAGGCGCCGCCCGTGACCCAGATGCCGTGATTGCTGTGGTTGATGGGTGCGGTGCCTCGCCACAAATCGAAGTTGTGGTGCAGCACCCAACCCCGGGCGTTGTAATGGTTGCGGGCCGTGCGGCGACCTGACACCACGAGCTCCTCCAGGGCGTCAAACAACGGCTCGTGGCATTCCGGCAGGTTGGCTACTTCCGCTGGCCAATAGTTCATCTGCACGTTGATGTTGCAGGTGTACTTGCTGTCCCAAGGAGGGCGGAGGCTCTCGTTCCAGATGCCCTGCAAATTGGCCGGCTGGCTTCCTGGCCGGCTGCTGGCCAGCAGCAGGTAGCGTCCATACTGAAACACCAGCGCCGCCAAACCCGGGTCATCCGCATCGCGCGCGCGCTCCAGGCGTTCGTCGGTCGGTAACGCATCCCCCGGGCCGTGTCCCAAATCCAGCGACACGCGCCGGAACAGTGGCTGATGTTCTGCCATATGCACGCGGCGCAGGGTCGCGTAGCTCTTTCGCCGCAGCCGGTTCAGCACGACCGCGCACCGTTCCGATGGATCGGCCGACACGTCCTGGAAATTCCGGAAACTGGTGGCCGCAGCCAGCAGCAAGGTTGCACTCCGAGCCCCTTGCACCCGCAGCCGATCTTGCTCCATTTGCACGCGTCCGCCGTCCGCTCGCACCTCCAGCACCGCCTCGAACCGCAAGGGGTTGTAAATCCGCACCTGGTTGCGCTCGTCGAAATCCCGAACCCGGCCCCGCAACACCAGCCGCCGTTGGTCTGAGACCGTCACAGTGGAATTGGTGTGGGGGCACCGAAACCCTGCTTCAAACTGTAGTGCCCCCGGCCGGTCCACCCGCAGGTGCACCACCAACACCTGGTCCGGCGCACTCACAAAAACCTCCCGTTCCCAAGTGACACCATCGACCCGGTAACGCACCCGTGCCACTGCCTCGTCCAGGTCCAGCTCGCGCCGGTATGCCTCCACCGGCCCTGACTCCGGGAACCGCAACCACAGATCGGCAAATGGTTGGTAGGGCATCTGCCGAAGCGGCACGCTCATGAACTCCCGCATGGCCAGCGCCTCCGCCTCCCGTTGTCGTCCCTCCCACAACAATTGCCGCAGTGTGCCCAAGTGTTTCCAGGCACCCGGGCGTGAGTAATCCCGAGGTTCGCCCAACCAGAGCGTGTCCTCGTTGAACTGCAGTCGCTCCTCCGGGATACCCCCGAACACCATGGCGCCCAGCCGACCGTTGCCCACCGGCAATGCTTCGGTCCAGACCCGCGCCGGCTGTCGATACCACAATACCCAGCGCCCAGGTGGCACGTCGGCCGGAGACGCCAACCCTCCGGGGGCTCCCACCAGTCCGATCCCCACCAGCAGGATCGCAACAACCCGGTCTCGCATACCCGGCATGATGGGAAAGAAGCTTTTTGGCCGCCATTGCAATGTTGCCTCCCTTGGCCTTCCGGCGGTCCCGTATTCCTGCCTCCTATCGGGAACACCGAAACCTGCGGCTTACTGGAACCAATTCAAGGTTCCCGCTCGGGGAACAAGTGCCACTGGGCACCCCGCATCGAGCGCAAGCGCAAGCCCCGGTTATCGACCGCGCATTCCACCGCCCCCACCTGGCTCGTATACCAAATCGGGATCGCCGCCCTCGACAACGCTGCGCGGACCCCTTCCATCTCCCGCGCGGGTCGCGCCGGAGTCCCGTCGAGCACCACCACCCCGCGCGGTTGCACTCGCTCCAACAACGTCGGCAAAACCGCAGCCTCCAAGCCCGGGCCACCCAAAACCACCAGGTCCGCCCGCAAGTCCGGTTCCCGTGCCATCAACAATTCCTGCCCTTGCCGACCAAGGCCGCCCAACCAAAGGACCCGCACCCCGTACATCTCCCCCAGCAAGACCACCGTGCCATCTGCCGCCCGGGCAAACCGGTCCGTCCCCTCCGGATGCAAGACACGCCACGGGCCCAGTTGATGGCCACGACTCAGCCGCTCCAGCCGACCCGGTTCTTGCTCCAATCGGGTCAGGACCTTGCGGTACACCGCAGAGCTTGAACCCGCCGCGCTCACCCACACCCGCCGGACCGCCCGGGTCTCCACCAGCTCCAGGGCCCCGCTCATTGAGTCTGCCAGCCCTTGGGCCAGCAGAAGCTCCGGCACCTGATCGACTCCCTGGCCCCGCAGGAACGGCTCCACCACAAACTCCACATCCTCGGGACGACCACAATTGATGAGCCAACTTCCCTGCCGGCCGGGCCCCTGGGTCCACAGAACCGCCGCCCGGCCCGCCGGTAGCATCGTCAGCCGCCATTCCTGCCACTGTTGCCACCTTCCCCACGCCACCGTGCCCAGCCAGCACAACGCCACCACGACCCAGCCGATGCGGGATCCCACCCGCTTCCACCCCCCGGCCAACGCCCACAAACTCAACCCGTAATAGCCCGCCACCTCCAGGCCGGTCGGCCGCGACACGAACCAACTGCCCCACGGTACCTGCGCTGCCCACTGACTCACCTGCAGCATCAGTTGCATCCACAGCCAGGCACTGTGATTGAACAGCTCGCCAATCCATCCAGCCCACGCGCCGCACAGCCAGCTACCCACACAACTGGCCAGCGCCAGACTCGCACACGGCACCACCGCCAAATTGGCCACCAACGTCACCGGCGTCAGAATATGGAAATGCCAGGCAATCAGGGGCAAGGAACCGACCCAGGCTGCCCATGACGTACCCACGGCCAATGCCAGCCCGCGCACGCACGGCTCTAACCAACGGAACCCACGACTCCTTGCCTCCGGCGGCACATACGGATCCGCCTGCAGCCACGCACGTGTCCAAGACTCCACTCGCGGCAGCCAAACCGCCAGACTGGCCACCACGGCAAACGACAACTGAAACCCGGCATGAAACAACTGCTCCGGCTCCCACAGCAGAATGATCCACGCAGCCAGGCCCAAGGAGTTCGGCAGATCGCCCGGACGCGCCAACCACCAGCCCGCCACCACCACGGTCATCATGATCGTCGCCCGGATCGCCGAAGGCTGCCAGCCCGTCGCAGCGGTGTAGAACCACAGCAACGGAATCACCAGCCCTGCACAAAGCCAGCGCGGCAATCGTGAAACCCGCAACGCTGTCAGCAAAATTCCGCTCAGCAGCGCAATATGAAGTCCACTGATGGCAAACACGTGCATGGTCCCCGACCGCAGAAACGGCTCTGACACCTCCTCCGTCAGCGCCGTGCGCCAGCCCAGCGTCATGGCCCGCAACAGCCGCACCGCCGGATCGTCTGTTTGACCCCGTTGCAATTGCCGGGTTGCCCACGCCACGAAACGGTCGGTCCACGGCACCGGCACCGGTTCGCCCCACAACTTCCAGTCCGCTGGGGAGGCTACCATCAGTCGGTAATACACGCCGCGCCGGGCCAGATAGGCTCGGTAATCCAGCAACCCCGGTGCCACCGCCTCCGGAGGAAAGTCCAAGACCCCCTCCACCTCTACACCTTGTCCGCCGTGGAAGCCCGCCCCCAAATCGCCCGGTGTCAAGGCCAGCACGCGCCCCCGTGCCGCTTGCCATTCACCCCGCAGCTGAACCGCCTCCACCTCCACCAGGGCCACGGTACGCACAGACTCCTGCCCATCCTCCAGACGCAGTCGCAACGTCGGAGTGTCCCCCAACCGACCGCGAAGCGTGGTCAACACCGGGACACGCTCGGCCACCACCCAGCGCAGGTCATGGGGAGCCAGCGGCACGGAGCGCTGGCACAAGTTCAGCCCGCCCATGACCGCCACCAGCGCTGGCAGGCTCCAGTTGCGCCCCTCCCTCCACAACCAGCAAGCGCCCCACAACCCCAAGGCCGCCAGCCACAACCCCGTCAGCGGAGGCTCAACGACATCCGCAAGCCAAACCCCCGCCGCATACCACAGCGCCAGCCACGCCCCGGGGCGCCTCATCGCCACTGATGAACTTCAATCCCGCAAGACCGACTCCGTCAAAACCTTTGGCTTCGGCGAGAGTCGGTCCCGCAAAGCTCGCCGATGCCGCAGAGAATGCCACCCCCACACGGCTAACAACCCGCAAAGCCCGCCGAGTGCGTCTAGCAGCACGTCCCATGGACTCCCTTGCCGGTTGGGCACGAACGTCTGGTGAAACTCGTCCATCATGGCATAGCCCACCACGATCACCCAAGCCACCGCCCCCGTCCTCCACTTCCAGACTCTCGGAAGGCCGCGGCGCGGCTTCTCCAACGCACGCCAAACCAGCCAGGCCAAAACCGCATATTCCACAAAATGGGCGATCTTCCGAACCACAAGGACCACCAAAACCACCTGATCCTCGGACCATTGCGGAAACAGCCATCGCACCACCGGCGCAATGATCCGCGAAGTCCGCTGCGAAGAAGCAGGATCGCCGGAGGCCGTGAAAATCAGAGCCATCCAGAAAACCACCGGCAACCAGGCCTTCAGCCAATCGCGCACCCGTCCCACGCCACCACAGGGAACCAGTTCGCCCTAGCCACGGCAAGCCGTCCCGCGTCCTTGACCGGGCCCATGCGGCCATCACAATGGGTGCATGACATCGGCCCCAGACGGCAGACCCTCCTCCAGCGCAGCCCCGGTCGCCCTGAGCTGGATCCGCCGGGCCCTTGCCCTAACCCCCGTGCTGCTGGGCTTGGCCGCTTCCACGCTGAGCCGGGCCGCCCTCGAAGGGCAGACGAGCCAGGTTTCTTCCGGCCCTGATGCGCCCTGGCAGTACCTCTTCGACGGCCAGACCCCACACGGCTGGCGCGCCTGGCAAGGACGCCACTTCCCTAAGCAAGGTTGGGTCATCACCAACCAGTGTCTCGTCCGCTGGCCCGGTCCTCGTGCCGGGGATCTTGTCACCGAAGCCGAGTTCGAAGAATTCGAACTAGAATGGGAATGGAAAATCGTCCCCGGAGGCAACAACGGCGTTAAATACCTGGTCCTTGAATCACGCCCGAACGCCCCCGGCCACGAGTATCAGATGGTGGACGATCGTACCGTCTCCGACCCCCGACATCGCACGGCCGCCTTTTACGATGTCCTGGCGCCGGACCCGGCCGCACGGCCGCGCCCACCGGGTGAATGGAACCGTTCCCGCATCGTCGTGCGGGGGACAACTGTAGAGCACTGGCTCAACGGACAGCGCGTTCTCCAGTACGATCTCGGCAGTCCGGTCCTCCTGCGAGCCATACAAGCCAGCAAGTTCCGCAACGCACCGGGCTTTGGGCAAAAGTGCCGCGGCCGGATCATGCTCACCGACCATGGAACTGAAACGTGGTTCCGGAACCTCCGCGTGCGGGTCTTGAGCAGCTCTTAACGGCGCCAGTGCGGCGGTCGGGCACAGGCCCTCGACGGTTTGTTTCCTCCTCAGCCTGCCCGGGCCGATTGCACCAAGGACACCACTCGGGCCGCTGCCTCTGCCACCGGCACCGTCTCCACGCCGCCGGCGCGTCGCTTGATCTCCACTTCTCCGCGCGCCAGAGATTTTTCGCCGATGTTGACCCGGAAGGGGAATCCCACCAGGTCCGCATCCTTGAACTTGACCCCGGGCCGCTCGTCCCGGTCGTCCAAGATCACCTCCACTCCGGCCTGTGCCAGAGCCAGGTACAACTGCTCGGCCACCTGTCGGACCGGACTGGTTTCGGCCACCTGCAGCGGCGTTAGACACACCTCGTACGGAGCCACCGACACCGGCCAGATGATGCCATCCCGGTCATGGCTCTGCTCGATGACCGCCTGCAGCGTGCGCGTCACGCCGATTCCGTAACAGCCCATCACACACGGTCGCCGCACGCCCGACTCATCGATGAACGTGGCGCCCAGCTTCTCACTGTACTTGGTGCCCAGCTTGAACACATGGCCCACCTCGATGGCCCGACGCAACTGCAAGGGGCGGCCACAACGCACACACGGCTCGCCAGCGCGGACCGTGCGCAAATCCGCCCATTCATTCACTCGCACGTCCCTCGCCACATCCACATGCCGCACGTGATAGCCGTCCTCGTTGGCCCCGGTGACCATGTCCGTGGCGCCTCGTAGCCGTTCGTCCGCCCAGACCTGGATCGCCCGGTCCCCCAACGTGGCGGTCACGGCCCCCAAACTGCCCGGCCGCGCCCCCAGGGTGGCCTGCACTTCCTCGGCCGTGGCCGGCCGGAACACCGTCGTGCCCAGCCGCGCCGCCAGCTTGGCCTCGTTGAGTTGATCGTCCCCGCGCAGCAGCACCAACACGGGCCGGCTCTCTACCAGGTAGACCAAGGTCTTGATCTGGCGTGTGGCCGGTACCCCGTAGGGCGGTCGTGTCAGATCCTCGATCGTTTGCACACCGGGCGTCGGGAATTTCTCCACAGGCCCAGAGGCCCCGGTGGTTGTGGCCTTTTCTGCGCGGTCCACGGCGCTGACCGCCTTCTCCACGTTGGCCGCATACCCGCACCCTTCGCAGTAGGCCACCTCGTTCTCGCCCGTCTCGGCCGGCACCATGAACTCATGCGACAACGTGCCCCCGATCACTCCCGTGTCCGCCTCCACCGGGAAGGTCCTCAATCCGCACCGCGCAAAAATCCGCGTGTAAGCCTCGTACATGCGGCGGTAGCTTTCCTGTGCCGCCTCATCGCTGACGTCGAAGCTGTAGGCGTCCTTCATGATGAACTCCCGGGCACGCATCAGACCGAACCGCGGCCGGATCTCGTCCCGGAACTTGACACTGACCTGGTAAAAATTCTTGGGCAGTTGCCGGTAGGACTGGATTTCGGCCGCGGCCAACAGGGTAATGACCTCCTCCGCCGTGGGACTCAAGACCCATTCCCGGCGGGCGCTGTCGTAGACCTTGTAGAGGACCTGGCGCGCCGTCTCGTAACGCCCGGATTGCTGCCAGATTTCCGGGGGCTGCAACGCCGGCAACAACACCTCCACCGCACCGGCGCGGTCCATCTCCTCCCGCACGATCCGCTCCACCTTGCGCAGCGAACGCAAGCCCAAAGGCAAAAAACTATACACCCCGCCGGCTACCTTGCGCACCAGCCCCGCCCGCAACAAAAGCTGATGCGAGACAATCTCCGCCTCGGCCGGCGCCTCGCGCAATGTTGGTATGAGTGTTTGACTCCAACGCATGATGCAAACCCCTCCCCCCGCTGCACGTCCCCCTGGGCCGGTCACCGCACCGTGTTGATCAACGGAGCCAGCCCCTGAATCCGCACCTCCAGCCGGTCGCCGGATTGAATGGGGCCGATGCCCCCGGGCGTGCCCGTCAGGATCACGTCCCCCGGCAGCAGCGTCAGATTCGTGGAGATAAAACTGACCAGTTCGTAACAGTTGAACACCATCTGGCTGGTGTGCGAGTTCTGCCGCAATTGACCGTTTTGGAACAATTGAATGGTCAGGTCGTGCGGATCCAACTTGGTCTCGATGTAGGGCCCCAGCGGCGTGAACGTGTCAAACGACTTGCATCGGCCCCACTGCCCGTCGGCCGCCTGCAACGTCCGGTCCGTAATGTCCTGCGCCGCCGTGTAGCCCAGGATGTATCGGGAGGCCGCGCTGAGCGTGACGTTGCGGACCCGCCGCCCGATGATGATGGCCAGCTCCGCTTCATAGTCGGTACGATGCTCCGGAAATGGGATCTCGATCTTGCCCCCGTCGGGCAACAGCGAACTGGGCGCCTTGAACCAAAACAAAGGTTCTGTCGGCAGCGATTTGCCCGTTTCCCGCGCGTGATCCGCGTAGTTCAATCCCACCGCAACGATCTTGCTGGGAGTCACCGGGACCAGCGTCCGAACACCCTTCATGGGGGTCGGTTTCTTCTCAAAGGAGGGGGACCCAAACAGGTCACCCTGCAGGCGGTAGAGCTGCCCGTCCACCACCTTCGCATAGAAAATCTCGTCGCCTCGCTGAAAACGCCCGATGGCTGCCATAAGGATGCCAGCCTTGCTAACAAACCGAAGCCGAACCCTGCAAGCCCAAAGCCGATTGGCCCCATAGCTTTGTCTGCTTCCCAAGGCGCGCGCCCATCACGACCGACCCGGACTTTCACGTCCCGCTCGCCATCCCTGCTGGCCGCACCGACCGAATTCCCACCTCCTCGCGCCACAAACGCCCCAACCAAGCCTCCACCTCGCGCACCGCCTCTGCCCCGGGGGCCAAGGCATCCAAGGCGGCCCATTCCCTTGTAGCCAGCTCCTGCAAAAGCGCCCGGGCCTCCTGGCTCAACGGGGCCGCTCGGGCCGCCGGCTCCCATCCCAGCAACTGCAGCAGTCTCACCTCGTACGCCAGGCCAACCCGTCGCCGCGCCGGATGCCGGTCCAAATGTCGCACCAGCTCCAGCAACAGATCGAACAAGGCCGGGATGGGGGTCTCCGTTTCGGTCGCCTGTTCCAGCAACCGGACCGCATGGCTGGCCAGGCGCAGCCGCTCCCAGTCGGTCCGCAGCCCCGCGTGCGCCTCCAACACGTGTACCTCCCGCAAAAGGTGCAGGTCCGACCGCCGGCTTCGCTGGAAGACCAGTTCCGCCAGGAAAAACAGGTCCAACCGGCCCCGCAGGGGCGACCTCGGCCGGCGCGCTCCCTTGGCCACCGTTGCCAGTCGCCCCTGCTCTCGACTCACCCACTGCACCACGAGACTCGTCTCGGTCAGCGGCCGCACCCGGACAACCAGGCCCTGAGCAGTCTCCAGCATGTCAGGCGGCAGAGGACCCCGGGGCGCTGGTGACCGGCGCCGGGCTCGTCGGCTGTCCCGTGGTTTCTGCCGGCAGCATCGGACCCGCAGGAGGTGGGATGGACCCCACACTCACAATGAACCGCACGGCATCCCCCACCGGCATCCGCAAGGGCCGCAACTGGGTCTCGGGAACCACCAGAAGAAACCCGGACGTAGGGTTGGGCGTCGTGGGCACGAACACCGTCACCGCCCGTTCGCCCACTGCCGCCTCGATCTCGTTCTCGTGCTCCCCTGTGACAAACCCAAGGGCATACAACCCAGGCCGCGGGAACTCGACCAAGACCACCGTTTGAAACGCCCCTTTTTTGCCCATCGAGAAGGCCTCGTTGACCTGCTTGATCACGGCATAGATCTTGTTGAGCAACGGCACCGCCAAAATCACCTGATCCACCCACGCAATCAGGCGCCGGCCCAAGTAGTGCCGCGTGATCCGCCCGACCCCGGCAATCAGCACCGCCGCCAACACCAGGGCCACCACCTTCCAGTACCAAAACATCGGCCCCGC
>Ga0308392_1001134_pt1 | contig 10946 bp, 9 predicted proteins | sample Hotspr20Samplem2_FD_202361 | JGI IMG/M metagenome (GOLD analysis project Ga0308392, IMG submission 202361) | Hot spring phototrophic mat microbial communities from Octopus Spring, Yellowstone National Park, Wyoming, United States - 20050624_m2 ... | reverse complement strand
TTATGTCTCCCATGAACAAACTCACCCGACGGGCCTTTGCGGCGGCGGCTGCCCTGACGGCTGCTGCTCTTGCCACCACTCTGCTGCCCAGCACGGCTCAGCAGGCCACTCAGGGGCCGGTCAAAATTGGGGCTTTAATGTCTCTTACCGGGGATCTGCAGGCCTTCGGGGAAAACTGCCTCAAAGGGATCAAGCTGGCGATTGACCAAATCAACGCCGCCGGTGGCATTTTGGGATCCCCTGCCCAAGTGGTCGAAGCGGATGACCAGACGTCGGCTCAGCCGGCTATCGACGCAGCTCAGCGGTTGGTCACCGTGGAGAAGGTGGCCGGCATCATCGGCGCCTTGGGCAGTGGCATCACCATCCCGGTGGCCACGACGGTTTCTGTTCCCAATCGGATCCCGCAAATTTCCCCCGCTTCCACCGCCCCCACCATCACCACCCTGGAGGACAACGATTTTCTGTTTCGCACGGTTCCTTCCGACGCCTACCAAGGGGTGGCCTTGGCCCAGATCACCCGTGAAGAGAAGCTGGAGCGCCTGGCCATTATTTACATTAACAACGACTACGGCCAGGGCCTTGCCGACAGCTTTAAGACGGCTTTTGAAAAGCGGGGCGGCACCATCACCAAGTCGGTTCCCTACGAGCCCGGCAAGGCTTCCTATCGCAGTGAGCTGACCCAACTGAAGGAAGGGGATCCCCAGGCGTTGGTGCTGATTGGCTACCCCGAAAACGGTGTGGTCATTTTGCGGCAAGCTTTGGAAGAGGGGCTGTTTGACCGCTTTGTCTTCACCGATGGCATGCGCTCTCCCGATGTGGCAGCCCAGGTGGGAGCCGAAAAGCTAGAGGGATCCATCGGCGTTTCGCCTCAGGCCCTCACCGATAGCAAGGCTTACCAAATCTTTGCCGAAGCCTACAAAGCCGCCTACGGGGAGCTGCCCCCCACCCCCTACATCGACACCGCCTACGATGCCGCTTTTGTCCTGGCTCTGGCCATTCAGAAAGCCGGCAGCACCGATGGCACTGCTGTTCGGGATGCTTTGCGGGAAGTGGCCAATCCCCCCGGCACCGAGATCCTGCCCGGAGAGTGGGCCAAGGCGGTGGAGCTGATCGGCAAAGGGGAAGACATCTTCTACACCGGCGCCTCTGGATCCATCAACTTCGATGAGAATGGGGAGGTGGCCGGCACCTTTGCCCACTGGACTTTCCAAGGGGGGAAGGTGGTGGATCTGAAGGTGTTTGAGCCGGAGAGCTGATTTTCCCCTGCGGCTCCTGAGTGGGGGTCGGTTTCTCCTTCTGAGCTCCATCAAGACAATCCAGACGAGCAAGACGGGCCTGCACAGAGTACCCTCTGCAGGCTTTTTTGTGGGCCTGGGCCGCGCGGCTGTACGTCCCCAGCAGGGATCCCTCCCCATCACGTAGCTTTTTTTGCTTTTTTGCGGCAACTCAGCGGAGGGCAAAGCAGGCTAAAGTGTCGGCATCCTGGCGTCTTGTGGAGAATCCTCGATGTTGTCCACCCAACTCCTCCTCCCCGGAGTGGCAGCTCTGCTCGGCTTCGGGTTTGCTCCAGCCGTCCTGGCTCAGACTTCCCACACCCAGCAGATGGCGATCCTGAACGGCAACGCCACCACCCTGCAAAGCAACGTCCTGCAAAACACCGTCCTGATCCTGCCCAACGTTCCCCCACAACAGTACGCCGACAGTTGGGGCTGGAGGAGCAGCCGCTCTTTGCCTCCCACTCCTGCTCCCATCACCGTCGTCATCCTCAACTCCCAAGTCAACCTAGCTGCCGAGGAAGTCGAGCCGAGGTCTTGCGGCCAGCGCTGTAGGGGATCCCTGCGCCTGCCTTGAGCGGGGGAGGCTGCTTTTTGCACTCCAGACTGCCCAAGTCCGCAATCCGGTTCGCGGCCACGCTCGGATCTGGGTGGATGGGGATTGATATAATCCAGGGCAATTGTCCGCTGCTGGGCGGCAGAGGGTTTTAACGCAAGCTTGGCCCGGCTCTGCAATCTTGCTTTTTGGTGTGCGAGGGATCCCCATGAATCGTTCCAGGCAACTTCGCCCTTGGCTAACTTCAGCGCTCACCCGCGGGATGGTGCTCTGCACCGCTTTTGCGTTTGCTGAAGCGTCCCGTAGCGCTCTGCTGATGGGATCCCCGGCTTGGGCGCAATCGGTTCCTCAGCCCGGCACCCTCGACCTGCGCACCGGTGGCGACACCCCCGCCCAGCCCTCCCCCACCCCACCCCCCACTGCCGGCGAGCCAGAAGTGTTGGTAGCGGAGGTAGTGGTTGAGGGCACTGAAGATCCGGAGCTGATCAACCGGGTTTACAGCGTCATCCGCACCCGCGCCGGCGAGGTTTCCACCCGATCCCAGTTGCGGGAAGACATCAATGCCGTGTTTGCCACCGGATTGTTTGCCGATGTGCGGGCAGTGCCTTCCGATACACCCTTGGGAGTGCGGGTCACCTTTGAGGTCAAGCCCAACCCCATTCTCAAAGCGGTGCGCACAGAAGGGGCGAAAGTTTTGGATCCGGAAGTGCTGCGGGCCGCCTTTGCCGACCAGGAAGGGCGGGTGCTCAACTTCGGCGAGCTGCAACTGGCTGTGGCCGAGATCGAGCAGTGGTACGCCGATAAGGGTTACGTGCTGGCCAAAGTGACGGATGTGCGCTCCTCTGAAGACGGCACCATCACCCTGGAAATCGCCGAAGGGGTGATCGAGGATATTCGCGTTCAGGGCAACACCAAAACCCGTGACTTCATCATCACCCGCGAGTTGAAGTCCAAGCCGGGGGATGTGTTTAACCGCAACCAAATCCAGGAAGACCTGCAGGCGGTTTTTAATCTCAACCTGTTTCAAGATGTGAATGTGGGGCTCAACCCCGGCCAGGATCCCGACAAGGTGGTGGTGGTGGTGAACGTGGAAGAACGTCGCACCGGTACCTTGGGCGGCACCATCGGCGTTAGCTCCGCCACAGGGGTCTTCGCCGGCCTCAACGTCTCCGAACAAAACTTGGGCGGCAACAACCAAAGTGCCAGCTTCAACGTGCAGGTGGGCACCAACGAAACCCTCTTCGATTTGAACTTCACCGACCCGCGGATTGCCACGCTGGAGATCCCCACCTCCTACAACGTCAACATCTCCAACCAGCAGAGCTCCAGCTTTGTCTTTAATGAGGGATTCACCCTGCCCAATGGGGATCCCGTGCGCATCAACCGTCTTGGCGGCGGGGTGACTTTCTCTCGCCCGATTGGGGGCAATTGGCGGGCCAGCTTGGGCACCCGCATCCAATTTGTAGAAGCTCGCAACAGCAACGGGGAGCAGCAGCGCTTCGATGTGCTGGGCAACCCGATTACCTTCAGCGAGAGCGGCCAAGACAGCTACACCACCCTGCGCCTCGGCCTCATCAACGACGCCCGCGACAACCCCAACAGCCCCAGCCAGGGCTCGGTCTTTCGCATCTCCACAGAACAGTCGGTACGTCTGTTTCAAAATGGCTTGAATGCCAACCGCCTCGAGGCCGGCTACAGCCAGTTCATTCCCGTCAACCTGTTTGAAACCCGCAGCGAGCGACCGCAGGTATTGGCCTTTGATGTGCGAGCAGGCACGACCATCGGCGACTTGGCTCCCTACGATGCTTTTGCCATTGGTGGCGGCAACTCGGTGCGGGGCTTTTTCGAGGGGGGTATCGGTTCCGGTCGCAGCTTTGCCACCGCAACCGCCGAATTGCGCTTTCCCATTTTCGACCCGGTGGGGGCAGTGGTCTTTGCCGACTACGGCACCGATTTGGGCAGTGGAGCTGCGGTGGCCGGCAATCCTGCCCTGGTGCGCAACAAGCCGGGCAGTGGTTTGGGGCTGGGGGTCGGCATTCGCATCCAATCTCCCTTGGGGCCGTTGCGCATCGACTACGCCATCGGGCAAGGTGGCGCTGGCCAAGGCCAACTGCACTTCGGCATTGGCGAGAAGTTCTGACTTGGCCGTGGATCGGCTGCCGGCTTGCTATGGTGGGAGCAGGTGCTCGTAATGGAAGCAACCCATGAAACAGCAACTTGGCCAATCGTTCCGCGGCGGATCCCTGGCGCTCCTGCTGGGCCTCAGCTTAGCCCTGGCAGGGTGTGGGCAACTGGCGCGTCTGGGCATCGGCACAACTCCCATCGCCACCGTAGAGCAAAATCCCTCCCGCTACACCGATGTGTATGTCCGCGGTCGCGTGGTGAACCAGATAGGGGTGTTCGGCCAGGGTGTGTATGAGCTCCAAGACAACAGCGGTTCCCTTTGGGTCATCACCGACAAGGGGCTGCCGGCCATGAACAGCACAGTAACCGTGCGCGGCAAGGCCCAAGAGGGGATTGTGGTGGGAGGACGCAGCTTCGGGGTCTCGTTGGTGGAAGCAGAGCGCTTCTAGCCTGCCCCCAAAGCCAACATGGAAACGCGGCCTGCCAAGGTTTTGGCAATCTGCTTCAAGGCCCGGGCTGAAGCCGACTCAGGTTGGCCGATGACAATAGGCGTACCCATATCTCCCCCTTGGCGCAGGGCGATTTCCAGCGGGATCCGCCCCAGCAGCGGGACACCAAGCTCGCGGGCCGTGGTCTCTCCCCCTTCCGAGCCGAAAATATCGTACTGGCGATCCGGCAGGTCGGGCGGGATGAAGTAGCTCATGTTTTCCACAATACCCAGGATGGGCACCCCCAACTGCCGAAACATGTTCAAGCCCTTGCGACTGTCCAGCAGGGCCACCGATTGTGGCGTGGTGACGATCACAGCTCCTGCCAGCGGCACTGCCTGCACTAGGGTCAATTGGGCATCGCCGGTGCCGGGGGGCATATCTACAATCAAGTAGTCCAACTCTCCCCACTGCACCTGATAGAGAAATTGCCGGATCACCCCGTTTAACATTGGCCCCCGCCAGATCACCGGCTGATCCCGTCCCACCAAAAGGCCCATCGACACCATCTTGACGCCGTAATTTTCCAGGGGGAAGATATCCTCGCCGCCGTCCTCCCGTTTTTGCACAACCAGAGACCGATCCTGCAGGCCCAACATCAGCGGCACATTGGGGCCGTAAATGTCGGCATCCAGTAGCCCCACCCGGGCCCCGCTTTGGGCCAGCGCCACCGCCACATTTACCGACACCGAGGTTTTGCCCACGCCCCCCTTGCCGCTGGAAATGGCGATGATGTTGCGCACACCGGGGATGGACTGGCGATTCGGCAGGGAAGGGGAACGGGGGGTTTCTGCCGTTACCGTAACATCAATGGCTTCGATGGGGGCCAGCTGGCGGATGGCAGCTTTGCACTCCTCGACAATGAATTCTCGCAAAGGGCAGGCCGGCGTGGTCAGCACCAGGGTAAAGGCCACTCGCCCAGGCTCGACGCGAATATCCCGGATCATGTTCAGTTCCACCAGGCTGCGGCGCAGCTCCGGATCTTGAACAGGGCGCAACGCTTCAAGGATGGCAGCAGCATCAAGGGTGGAGGTGGTCATGGAATCGGAAGGCTCAGCGGGTCAGTCCATATTTCACTCTAATCGGTTTTTCTCGGGTTCTTGCCGGCAGGGAAGGACAGCTCCAAAACGGGCTGCCACGCTAGTCCTGGGCAAGCAGGCTGGCCGAGGCTGATTCTGGTTGGAAGACAACGCTGTTGGCCGACGGGGGAGGGCAATTGTGCAAGCGCTGAGTGGGAGTTGGCTTGTGGTTGGGGCTAACGTTCTGGGCTCAGTTGATCCCTCTGCTGGAAAAGAGGGGATCCCGCCGCCTCTCAATCGGGGACGAGCGCCGGGCCATGCCAACTCTCTTTTCTGACTCGGCCTGGGATCCCTTCTGCCGTTACTTTTCTCGGTCACCCTACCTGCCTTGTGCGGTGAGTCCTCTGGGCCCCTGCCGCTGCCCCCACCACGCTGCGCGTCCAAAAGATGCTGCCTGGGCGTTCTGTCCACAACAAGAATAAACTGTGGTCTGTTCTCGTGCCGGTATCTCAGGAAATTCAAGGAATTGGTTGTGAAGCCAGGCAAAAGTATGGAAATCCGTCCTGCCACCGCCTTAGATGTGCCCGTTTTGTTTGACCTCATCTGCGCCTTGGCCGAGTACGAGAAGCTGAGCCACCTGGTAACGGGATCCGCCGATCTGTTGCGCCACTACTTGTTCGGCCCAGAAGCCTTTGCCTCGGCGTTGTTGGCAGAAGTGGAGGGGCAAGCGGTGGGATTTGCCCTCTACTTCCGCAATTTTTCCACGTTCCTGACCCGACCAGGGATTTACCTTGAGGATCTGTTCGTGTTGCCGGAGTTTCGCGGCAGAGGCATTGGCAAAGCGCTCTTGGCGCGGGTGGCTCAGGAGGCGGTGGCCAAAGGATATGGGCGGCTGGAGTGGATGGTTTTGGATTGGAATCAGCCGGCGATAGAGTTCTATCGACGCATGGGTGCCCAGCAACATCCCGAATGGATTCTCAACCGCGTGGTGGGTGCTGATTTGGAGGCTCTGGCTCGGCTGGCCAAGGATCCCTGTCGATCTTGAGCAAGCTCCCCTCTGTTACAGACCCTAGCATTCGTGACATCCTCCCGGCGCTCGTCCTACGGACAGAGCGCGGGCTTCCCTTGGCGTCAGCGGGATGGAGTCTTTACCTCGCGGTTGGGTATTCCTACCCCACGCCACTTGTCTAGGTCTACGACCCCCGACAGAACAACTGGACAGGTGGTTTCCCTTCCCCAGCATTCCTGGGTACTAAAAAGATAATGGTATAGCATGCAGGGATCCATGTATCCCGACGCTAACCCTGCGGGTAGAGCGCGGGGCTTGTTGCCCCCGCACCCCCGTTGGTTAAACATTAGGTTGCCCAGGAAAGGGATCCCAGCGGCACTCACGTTGTATTATTGGCTACTTCAGCCGGCAGGTCGAGCCTCTTTTGGGGAATCGGGCTAGATTGGATCCCACTGTTGATTTCTGCTGTCCACTTCTAGGGTTCTGGCGGCATGAGTTCTCCGGCCATCCAGTGGTATCCCGGCCATATTGCCAAGGCAATTGGCCAGTTGCGGGAAGAGTTGCAGCGGGTGGATGCAGTCATCGAGGTGTTGGATGCGCGGATCCCTTCGGCCAGCCGTCATCCTGAGCTGGGCCGGTGGCTGGGGGAAAAACCTCGTCTTTTGGCTCTGAACAGGGTGGACTGCATTGAGGCCAGGGATCTGAAAGCTTGGCAGGAGTATTTTTTACGGCAAGGGATCCCTGTCTATCCCACCAATGGCCGCTCAGGAGAAGGGGTGAATCGCCTCAAGCAGGCGGTCTTGCAACTGGGGCAATCGGTCAATATGCGGCGTCAACAGCGGGGAATGCGACCGCGGGCCGTTCGGGCGGTGGTGGTGGGCTTTCCCAATGTGGGCAAATCTGCTTTGCTGAATCGACTGTTGGGGCGGCGGGCAGCTGAGAGCGCAGCACGTCCTGGGGTGACGCGGCAACTGCGGTGGGTGCGGCTGGGGGGAGAGTTGGATCTGTTGGACTCGCCGGGCATCCTACCGCCCTCTCTGCCGGATCAACAGGCGGCCTCTCTATTGGCCATCTGCGATGACATCGGCGAAGCGGCCTACGATCCCGAACGGGTGGCGGCCCACTTTTTGGATCAAGTGCTGAGGGTGCAGCCCCAAGCCGGATCTCTCTTGCAAAAGCGCTACGGTTGGCCGGATCCGATCCCTCCCGGTGGTGCCGCAGTGCAGGAGTTGGCCGAGCGGCGGTATCAAGGGGATCCCCAGCGGGCGGCACGGCAAGTTCTCAACGACTACCGCAAGGGCTTGCTGGGGCCGCTGGCCTTGGAACTCCCTCCCAAGGCTTGAGCCCCTTAGAAGAAATCACGAAAGAAAGTCACGTTGTTGCTATGCCCACGGCAGGGAAACCGCTGCTGTGGGGCGTTGACTTTTCCCGAAACTGTCTACACTTGTCCCCAACCGGGATCCAGCCTCTGTTTCCAAGGCCGATACACCTTGAAGTAGACAACGGAACCCACTTGTCTGGCCAAGGCTTTGATGCAAGTGTCTCCACCCATACAGCGCTGGCAAACGGGATGGTTCACCTGCAGACGATTGAACCCCCGCCGCAGCGCACAGGCCGGTTGGCCCCGCAAAATCTCGGCCAGGGATCCCCCCAGCGTCACTTGCCCCAGCGGGATTTGCCCTTCATAGTCCTTGCAACAGGGCACCACCGTGCCGTCGTAGAGGATCCCCGCCTGACCGGAAGCGCCATTGCAGTATCCCCAGCGAGCTGGGATTACCCGGTCTGTCTCCACGTTGCCCCAACTGTCCAAGGGAAACGTTTCCAAAACCAAGCGGGGATGGATGCGGATCTGCTGCCAGCGGCCCGGTCGGTAAGTAGCAATCTGGGCTTCTACCCAATCGAGAGCCGGTGCATCCGGGATCCCTTGCAAAGCTCGTCTGGCCCAAGCCGAGAGCTGAGCGCGCATCTGCTGTGCAGAATCGATCACCGAAAGAGCCTTATGCGGCACCAAAAACGGGTGGGGGCTAGTATCCAGGAATTTGAGATGCACCTGCGTAGGGCTGGAGGAGCGCAAGTGCACCTGCAGAAATTGGGTAATCCCAGCAAAGTAGCGCTCCGGCGTGAGGCGGGGAGGTGCTCCGCGAATGCTGAAGGTGACTGGATCGGGAGTTTGCAGGGAAATGGTTAGCTTAGCAAAGGGGCTGCGGTTCAGCTTTTCAATGTGCTCCGGCCAGAGGGCAAAGGTGCTGCCGTTGCTGGTCAGGTGCAGGCGAAGGCCAAGCTCAGCGGCCCTGCGAATACCCTCGAAAAGGTATGGGTAGAGCAGCGGCTCCCCCATCAGGTGAAAAGCCATCACGCGGGCCAGCCCTGTTGCCGCTACTTCCTCCAAAATCTGCTCCAGCAGAGCGGGCTCCATGTGCCCCCGCCGCCGTTGCATGATCCCATCTGGACAAAACTCGCACTTAAAGTTGCAAACGTTGGTCACCTCTATGTGCAGGCGTTCCAGTTGGGGAATAACAGCAGACATTAACAGCAGACATAGAGAGGGCCGGAACAAGTCGAGGGCAAATAGCGGATCCCCCACAAGCGCTAGGTAGTGATACGCTGTTTATCAGGTTAGATCCGGAGCGGAGCCATCGCAATGCTGAAATGCACCACTCGCCACGTCCACATTTTTGCCGGTGAAGTTACTGCAGACAACAACTTCGTGCCCCGCGACGACCTGTTTACCCTCGATGTGGATCCGGACAACGAGCTGGTCTGGACTGATGCTGCCCTGCAAAAGGTCTATGCCCGTTTCGAAGAGTTGGTGGAAGAATACCGGGGGCGAGACTTGACCGAGTACAATATCCGCCGCATTGGGTCTGACCTGGAACATTTCATCCGCTCCCTGCTCAAGCAAGGGGAGATCGCCTATAACCTGCAGGGGCGTGCCCCCAACTTCAGCATGGGCTTTCCCCAGATCCCTGCTGAAGAAATTGTCGGCCAATACATCCCCAAGGGCTAGCTCTTTGCCGGTTCTGGACAGAGTTTTTGATTGTTCTGCATCTAAGGCTTTTACCCATCTGATTGTCGGAGCGTTTCCCCATGTCTGGAGAACCCACCCCCGAGGCCGCTGCTGCCGAGAAACCCGCTGAAGCTGCCAAGCCTGCTGCTGAGGATTCCCCCAAAGCCGCTGCGAAAAAAGTTGCTAAGGAAGAAAAGCCCTTCGAGCAACAGATCACGGAAGAGGTGATCCCGGCAGCCATTGCGGCTTTTCAAAAGCGCGGAGTCAGCGATCTGGAGCTGCGCCTGGAAGGCAAGACGCTGGTCGGCGCGTTTGCAGGAGGCAAGAAGCAATTTAGCGTGCTGTTTGCTGAGGGATCCTTGAATGGCCGCAAGTTCTTCCGCTGTACCACCGAAGGATCCCCGGCCAGCACCATCGAGTCTTTTATGATCGACGAGCGGCGCGTGGATGTCAACCTATTCGTGTTTTATTTGGTGCAGCGCCTTTACGCTCAGCAGTGGTATTGAGTTCGCGTGACCTTGAAGGATCCCTGGCTACCCCTAGCCGGAGAGAGTAAGCCTGCTCGCAAGAGACGAGGGGAGGTGCAGCCGGCTGCAGTTACCGTAAAGCCAGGATCCATCCGGCCATGTTCTTTGGCATGCCCACGATCCCAGAACGGGCACCTTGGCTGCCGCCTTCCCGGAAGATGAGCTGCGCACTTGGCTCGAAGAACGGTACCGCCCCAGCGGGATCAGCCGTTCATAGTCGCGTTTCAGGTTAGGGTGAGAGGCCTGGGCTACTGATCGCGCCAGCGCGACGGAGTCCTTGAAAAGCCTTCTGGCCCCGTGCATTCAACGTTTCTAGTTTGAATCGAAATGCTCATAATTCCCCAGAGGGCTGCTCCCGTAGATCAGGTTCCCCGGCAAACGGCGCAGCTGGGGCTCGAACCCGGTCGGCCCAGAGGTTGTTCCCCAGTGCAGGGATCCCTTGCCATTGGGAGGGATGTTCTGTCGAGGCCAAAAAGATTATCGTTTGTAAAGAAAGCTAAGGCGGTGCTACGGGAGGTCTCGAAATGTACATCGTGCAGATTGCGTCTGAATGCGCCCCGGTTATCAAGGCGGGGGGACTGGGGGATGTGGTGTACGGCCTCAGCCGCGAGCTGGAGGTGCGGGGCCACTGTGTCGAGCTGGTTTTGCCCAAGTACGACACGATGCGCTACGACCAGATCTGGGGTTTGCACGACGCCTATCGCGATCTCTGGGTGCCCTGGTACGGGGGAGCCATTCACTGCTCGGTGTACTGCGGCTGGGTGCATGGCCGCCTTTGCTTTTTTATTGAGCCCCACTCGGGCGATAACTTCTTCAATCGCGGGTGTTATTACGGCTGCCCGGATGACAACATGCGTTTTGCTTTTTTCAGCAAGGCGGCTCTAGAGTTTCTCCTACAAAGCAACAAGCGCCCCGACATCATCCATTGCCACGACTGGCAGA
>Ga0308392_1001132_pt1 | contig 10951 bp, 9 predicted proteins | sample Hotspr20Samplem2_FD_202361 | JGI IMG/M metagenome (GOLD analysis project Ga0308392, IMG submission 202361) | Hot spring phototrophic mat microbial communities from Octopus Spring, Yellowstone National Park, Wyoming, United States - 20050624_m2 ... | reverse complement strand
GCAATATGGCAGGTCCGTGGACGGGCTGGCTGCTGCTGCGCAGTCTGGAGACGCTCAAGCTGCGCATGACCGCGCAGATGAAAAACGCGCGCTATGTCGCCGATTTCCTCGCCGACCACCCTAAAGTGCAAAAGGTCTACTACTTGGGACACCTCACGGAGGAGCATCCCCAGTTCGCGCTTTACCGCAAGCAGTGTCTGGCGCCAGGCGGAATGATTTCGTTCGAGATTGTGGGCGGCGAGGCGGAAGCGTTCCGATTTCTGAACGCGCTCAAACTTATCAAACTCGCCGTAAGTCTTGGTAGCACCGAGTCGCTGGCGGAACATCCCGCCACGATGACCCACGCCGATATGCCGAAGGACACTCAACGGGCGTTCGGGATTACGGACGCGCTCATCCGCCTCTCGATTGGCGTGGAGCATCCCGAAGACTTGGTGTTGGATCTCAAACAGGCGTTAGACAAGGTGTGATACCAATCGCGCGGGCAAAGTTCACAAGTTGCTGCGCGTGCAGAATCCCCCCACTCCATGCCCTCTCCCCCCTTGATAAGGGGGGAGAGGGTCGGGGTGAGGGGGGATTCGAAGCCGACGCATTTACAAACTTTGGCTCGGCGATTGGTATGAGTTAGGTGCGCTCACGCACGCACAGGGGAAGGCGTCTCCGCTTGATACAGAATGACGCCCTCCTGTACCGCTTGATACACAACGGCGGAAGTCTTCTGTATCCGCTCGAACTCGGCAGGGGTGTAGCAGAGGAAGTCCACATGGCGTGGAAAGCGCACCATGCGCAACATCATTGGCATTCGTTTCAGGAAAGGAACTTCCTCGAACGCTCGCGCCACGATGATGACATCCAAGTCAGAGTCGCTGCGGGCATCCCCACGCGCGCGCGAGCCGAACAGAATCACCTGCTCAGGCTGCAGTCGTGCCACAATCGTCGGCAGCGCAAGGTGAACAAACTGCTGCACCGGCGAGTCGTTGGTCAAGGCGTTCCCCATCGTTGCTCAAAGTAGGCAAGCACCCGCCTGCTCATACCAGCGCTTTGCCGCTTCGCGGGTGCTCATAATGATAGTATACCTGCCCCTGCAAGCAGTTTAGGTACAATTCCTACTATGCACGACCAGAGCCACCATCCCGCTACGGAAGAGAACCAGTTGGTGCAGATTCGCAAAGAAAAGCTTCAGCAACTGCGCGCGCAGGGGCTGGACCCCTTCGCTATCGAGCGATTTCCCATCACGCACACCCTCCAAGCGGTTCGCGAGCAGTTCGAGACGCTACAGGGGCAGACGGTCGCCGTTGCGGGGCGTATCGCTTCCTTGCGTAAGATGGGCAAAGCGACCTTCGCCGACCTGCTCGATTCGACGGGGCGACTGCAAATCTATCTTAAGGCGGACGAACAGGGCGAGCGCTACGAACTGATTGACCTGTGGGACTTGGGCGACTACCTCGGCGTGGAAGGCTTCGTGTTCCAGACGCGCACGGGCGAGATTACCGTGCATGTGCATCAGTTCACCCTGCTGGCGAAAGCCATTCGCCCTGTGCCATTCCCCAAAGAGAAGGGCGAGCAACGCTGGTACGAACTGCACGATGTGGAGCAACGCTACCGCCAGCGGTACTTAGACCTGCTGGTGAACCCCGACTCGCGCGCGCGGCTGCTGGCGCGTTGCGAGATGATTCGCGAAATCCGCCGCTTTTTGGACGCGCGCGGCTTTCTGGAGGTGGAGACGCCGATTCTCCAGCCGATAGCGGGCGGCGCAGCCGCACGACCGTTCACAACGCACCACAACGCGCTGAACCGCGATTTCCAACTGCGCATCGCACTGGAACTGCACCTCAAGCGACTGCTGATTGGCGGCATCGACCGCGTGTACGAAATCGGGCGCGTGTTCCGCAACGAAGGCATCTCTACCCGCCACAACCCCGAATTCACGATGCTGGAACTCTATCAAGCCTACGCCAACCTCGAAGACATCATGGCACTGGTGGAAGACTTGTTCCGCCATGTCGCCGAGCGGGTGTTCGGCAGAACGGTGTTCGAGATGCACGGGGTGCAGGTGGACTTTCGCCAGCCGTGGCGGCGCATCCGCCTGATGGACGCCATCCACGAGCATACGGGGCTCACTGAAGCCGACTTCGAAACGCTGGAACGCGCCGTTCAAGCCGCCGAGAAGGTCGGCATCCATATAGAGCGCAAGGATACCGTCGGCGGCATTATCGAGAAGGTGCTGGAGAAGTGCGTCGCCGACCATTTGCAGCAGCCGACCTTTGTGTACGGCTTCCCCATCGACACCTCGCCGTTAGCCAAACGCGAGCCTGACAACCCGCACTTTACCCGCCGTTTTGAGGGCTATGTGTTTGGCAAGGAGGTCGCCAACGCCTTTTCGGAGCTGAACGACCCGCTGGAGCAGCGCGCACGGTTTGAGCAGCAACTCGCCCTGCGGCAAGCAGGCGACGAGGAGGCGCATCCGTTCGATGAGGACTTCCTGCTGGCGATGGAGTACGGCATGCCCCCCGCAGGCGGGCTGGGGATTGGGATTGATCGGATGGCGATGTTGCTCACGGGCGCGGAGTCGATTCGCGAGGTGATTTTCTTCCCGCAGATGCGCGAGGGGTAGGTGATGTACGCGGCGACGCTGGGGGTGCTTGCGGACTGGGCGCGCGCGCTGGAGTTGCCAGTGGCACTGTTGCAGCCGCGCAGCGCGGACGCACACGAGACGCCGCTAACCGTGCGGATGGTGCGCACGGCGTTGCAAGCGCGCGCGGTGATTGCCGTCGGTGGCGGGCTGGAAGGCTACCTATCCGCGCTGCAACGCGCCCTGCAAGGCAAAACGCCTATTCGCACGGTACTTGACTACCTGCGCCCTCCACCCGACGAATTGCATATCTGGCTGAACCTGAGCTACGCGCGGCAGAGTTGCGAGCAGATACTGCGCTGGGCAGCACAGGACGGCTTGCTGGGCGTTGCGCAGCGTCAGGCGTGGCGCAGGACGCAACTGCTGTTTCGGCAACTGGAAATGCAGGTTCGCGTGGCGCGCGGCGCGTTGCAGGGCAAGGCGTATATCGCCGTCCACGACGCCTACCGTTCCCTAACCCGACGGCTTGGCATGCGCTCGCTGGGCAGCCTTCAGCCTGACCATGAGCGTCCGCCGAGCCTGCAGGCGTTCCGTGACGCGCTTATGCGGGCGCGTCAGGCAAATGTCGCGATGGTGCTGTGCGCCGACGAATCGCCGCTGGGCACAACCGCTGCACGCCTGCTGCGCGTACCACTGGTGCTTGCCGACACGCTGGAGATGCCCGACCCACAACGCGACTATTTCACACGCATGGCGCACCTCATCGAGACGCTTCATCGGGCTGCTTAGCGCACAATCTGCTGTGGGTCTATCTGCGTTAGCCCCAGCGCGGACTGCAACGCGCGTGCGGCGTCTTCTGCCAGCAACACGCCGACCAGTTCTGTGCCGACGATTTCCGCGCCGTGTGCACGCGCAATCTGGCGCACTGCCTCCGTCACGCGAAACAGGTCGGTCTGGTCGGTCTGGGTGATGTTCATAGAGATTTGGGCGGCTTGACGCGAAGGAAGCCACAACCCCAACACGCGCACGCCGTGCAGCGCGGGGTTCGTAGCGCGTTCAGCGCGGATGTGACGGGCAATCTGCTGAGCGAGTGCCGCGTCGGGCGGGTGTACCAAGCAGTTGTAGGCTATCAGTGGGTCGCGCACGCCCATAATCGTCGCGCCTGCTGTCGGATGGAGCCGCCTCGGCCCGAAGTCAGGCGTGCGCTCGCGCACAAGTCGCTTGCCGACCCAGCCTTCGAACCCGCCCCGACGCAAGGTCGGTAGGTCGCGTGGACGCCCCTGTCGCGCCGAATGCTCGTACAAATACACAGGCACGCGCAAATGCCGCGCAAAACTGCGTGCGACGCGATGCGACCACGCAACTGCCTCCTCGCGGGTTAGCCCTTCCAGCGGCACGAACGGCACGACATCGACTGCGCCGATGCGCGGATGCGCTCCCTGATGGCGCGTGAGGTCGATTCGCTCGACGGCAACCGCGCCTGCACGCAGCACCGCACGCTTGACCGCCAGCGGCGTGCCCGAAAACGCCAGCACCATCCGATGGTGGTCGTAGTCCCACGAGAGGTGGTGAACCTGCACGCCTGCGCTGGCAGCCGCGTCGGCAATCGCATGGATGGTCGTCTCGTCGCGCCCCTCCGAGAAGTTCGGGATGCACAAAAGCCGCGCCTGTTCCATACCTGACCGCCGCTCCTTGCGTTAGTGTACCGTGTCAAGGTATGATTCACGCGGTGAGACGATGGCGACACTCGCGCCGACACAAGTGCGCATAACCGCCGACGAGTTCTGGCAGCTCTGTGCGGACGGCAAGCCGCGCGAACTCATCCGCGGTCAGGTGGTGGAAACGATGCCCGCAGGATTCGAACATGGGCGAATCGCGCAGTGGGTGGCAACCCAACTGACGCTTTATCAGCAGCAAATACGCCAGTATCTGGGCGAGGTGGTCGTCGAGACAGGATTCGTGATTCGCTATCCCGACAGTGAGTCGGTACGCGCCCCTGATGTGGCGTTTATCCGCAAGGAGCGCCTTCCTGACCCGCGCCCGCGCACTTTCGCGGAGTTCAGCCCCGACCTTGCTGTCGAGGTGGTCTCGCCCAACGACGCCTACAGCGCGATTCGTGGCAAGGTCGAGGAGTGGCTGCATGCGGGCGTGGCGCTTGTGTGGGTAGTAGACCCGCATCGGCGCACGGTGGAAATTTTTCGAGCCGACGCGCCTCCACAGACGCTACGGGAAGGGGATGTGCTGACCTGCGAGTTGCTACTGCCTGGCTTTGCGCTGCCCCTCACGACGCTTTTTGGCGGGCTACAGGCGCAGTTAGAGTCGCCCAACAACGGTTAGCTGACTGTCTCGAACACGCCCATCGCGCGGAACCGCTGGTAGCGATGTTCACGCAGCGCTTCGGGCGTCATCGTGCGCAACTCCTCCAGCTGTTGCAAGATGGCTGTGCGCATGCTTAGTGCGGTCGTTTGCGGGTCGCGATGCGCCGCGCCCAACGGTTCGGGGATAACCAAATCGATAAGTCCCAACGCCAGCGCGCTCTCGGCAGTCAGTTTCAGCGCGTCTGCCGCTTGTGGAGCCTTGTTCGGATCGCGGTACAGAATCGCCGCGCACCCTTCGGGCGGAATGACCGAGTAGATCGCGTGTTCCAGCATTAGCACGCGATTCGTTGCTGCCAGCGCAATCGCGCCGCCGCTGCCACCCTCGCCTAAAATCACCGCAACCGTCGGTACAGTTAGCTCGAACAGCGTCTGCATCGACTGAGCAATCGACTCGCTGATTCCGCGCGACTCCGATTCGACGCCTGGGTCGGCGGCGGGCGTGTCGACCAGAGTTAGCACGGGCAGGCGGAACTTCTCGGCGAGGCGGAACATGCGTATCGCCTTGCGGTAGCCTTCGGGCTTCGCCATGCCGAAGTTGCGCTTTTGCCGTTCTTTGAGGTCGCGCCCTTTTTGCTGCCCGACAATCACGAGGTTGTGCCCGCCCACCTTCGCCAGACCCGCCACAATCGCGGGGTCATCGAAGCCCAAGCGGTCGCCGTGCAACTCCAGAAAGCTCTCGCACATTAGGCGGATATAATCCAGCGCGTAGGGGCGTTTCGGGTGGCGCGCCAGCAGCACCTTATCCCACGGGCGTAGGTGCGCGAAAATCTGCTTGAGCAGGCGTTCGCGTTGCGCTTCCAACTCGGCAATCTCGCGCGAGCGATCCAGCCCCTTCTCCGCCGCGATTTGGCGCAACTCGGCAATCGCGCTCTCCAGCTCGTTAATCGGCTTCTCGAAGTCGAAAATCGTCATCATACCGCCTCACCTCCCCCGTAGGACGCTTGGAACATCTCCAGCAGGTAGCTCAGGGTAGGGCGGATGTTGCGTCGGGGCACGATGAGGTCGACCATGCCGTGTTCGTGCTGGAACTCGGCGGTCTGGAAGTTCGCGGGCGTTTTGCCGACACTGGCTTGCGCGGCGACGCGCTGCCCCGCGAAGCCGACCAGCGCGCCCGGCTCCGCTAAAATCACATCTGCCAGTGAGGCGAAGCTCGCCAGCACGCCCGCCATTGTCGGGTCAGTGAACACAGCAATATAAGGCAACCCTGCACGGTGCAGCTTACCGACCGCCGCCGTTGTTTTTGCCATCTGCATCAGCGAAATCAGCCCCTCCTGCATCCGCGCTCCGCCCGACGCGCAAAACATCACCACGGGGCGACGCGACACCACCGCTCGCTCAAAGCAACGCACGACCTTCTCGCCCACAACCGACCCCATGCTGCCGCCCATAAAGCCGAAGTCCATCGCGCCTATAAGGATGGGGACTCCATTCAGCGTCGCCTGCCCCGTGATGATTGCTTCGGTCTCGCCTGCCGCAGCCGCTCCCTTGCGCAGTTTATCGGCGTATTCGGGAAAGCCCAGCGGGTCGCCAGAACGCAGCTCGGCATCTGTTTCCTGAAAGCTGTCAGGGTCTACCGTTAGCAGAATGCGCTCGCGGGCGCGTAAGCGGTGGTGATGCCCACAGTGCGGGCACACGCGCAGCGCACGCTCGAAATCGGGACGGAACAGAATCTTTTTGCAGCGAGCGCACTGCACCCACTGCTCCGCATTCGACTGCACGACTGCCCTCTTTTGCATCCCGCCCTCTCCAAAAAATGTGGTGCCGGAGGTGGGACTCGAACCCACACCTGAGTCGCCCCAGACCGATTTTTGAGACCGGCGCGTCTGCCAGTTCCGCCACTCCGGCGCGGACTAGTATTATACCCGACGGCTCACCCATTCGCGCCTTACCCCAGCAGCCGACACAAGTTATCGGAGAGTGGGGCAAGCAATGTCGGAATCTGCGTACATACGCATTCAATATACTGGCGGCAGGATGTGCTTCGGTTGCACGCCTGGCGGGGCAATCAGAAGTGCGTCCCACTCGGTATAGTGCGGTGGTTGGGGCGCGCTCGGCTTCCAGCGTAGCGTCAGCCGATACTTGCCTGCTTTTAGAGTCGCCGTGCCCAGTGGCAGCCAGTAGCACTGGTCGGCGTAGCGGGCGACGGCGCGCTCGGCAGACAGAAGTGCTGTGCCTTCGGCGATAGGATTCGCCTCCGCCTCGTCTGCAGGCACTATCTGCCACTCCACACTGCCCGACGGGACGCCGCGCACTGCCAGCCACAGCGTGTAGGCTTGCGTCTCGCGCAGGCTAAACGCATAGGTCGCCGACGCGCTCTCGATGGGCATCGGCGTGTTCAGCCACAGCGTCGCGCCGCCGCTCATCGCGGGGTCGCGGCGAATCGTGCCAAACTCATGCTGCCGCGCGCTCTCCGCCTCCAGCCAGCGGTAGGGCTGGAACGCCCGCTCGAACTCGAACCAGTTGGTGCGCAGCAGCGGGAAGCCCTGCGACGGGTTGCGCCGATAGAGGCTGAGCGCGTTGTCGAAGTTGAACTTCAGCACCTGCGCGTCCTGCCCCGTCGGGTTGCCCCGCTTGAACAGGTCGGCGACCCGCGCCGTCCACGCCTCCGCGCTGGTCTCGCAAATCGGCTCGCTTTGGAAGCCGCGGATGCGCACGGGCGTTGTGCCGACGCGCAGGCGCACGCGGTCGCCGCGCACATCCAGCCGAGCCGCCTGCCCGTTCAGGTCAAATGCCGTCAGGGGCGCACGGTCAAAACGGCGCAGGGTAATCTCCCGCTCGCCTTCGTCCACCCACAGACACAGCTCCAGCTGGCGCGTGATGTCCAGTTTGCCCTGCGCGTCCAGCGTGCGCACCTCCGTCGCCTTCTGGAAGCCGTGAATCTCGAAGCCCCACAGCAGCGGCTGCAGGTCGGGTTGTGCGCTGGGAACCCACCAGCCGCTGCGGTAGCGTCGGATTTCGGTCAGTCCCCACAGCGTCGCGGGGAACGGCTGTAGGGTGGGCGCGTCGGGCGGGGCGTCGGTCTGCGTTAGCGTGCGCCACGCCTCTTCGGGCATGCACCCGCGCCAGTAGATGCGCTCGATGCCCATCTCCCGCGCGAAGGTCTGGAACATCCCCGCGCGTTCGGCCTCATCGGCTGCCCACTCCAGAATCAGCGTCGTCAGTGGTTCCAGCGTGCGCTCGCGGCGCAGGGTCTCCAGCAACAGTTGCATCCGCCACTGGTTGCGTCGCGCAGCGGGCAGATACCATCCGACGGGCGTCTGCGGGTCGGCAAAGGCGTCGGGCGTGGGCAACTCGGCGGGATCGGGCGCGGTCTGCACCACCACGAACTCGGCGTTCGGCGTGTGGCGCGTCAGCATCGCGCGTAGCCCCGCCGCCAGCACGCGCCACCGCTCCAGCAGGAACGCCCGCCAGTCGTCCCAGAAGCGGCTGCGGTTGGCGTCCAACTCCTGCGGTTTGACCGACCCGTCGGGCGCAATCAGGTAGGGCAGTCCGCGCCCCTCACGCCAGAGGGGCATCAGGCGCGCGGCTTGCTCATGCTGTTCCAGTTTCGTGCTGGTGTCCCACGCGCGTTCCAGCTCGGTTAGGTCGGGGTAGCGCGTCCTAAGGTACGCCAGCCATTCCGCCTGTGCCAGCGGGCTGGTCGGCAGTGTGCTGACGCTCAGGATATCCCAATCACCCTGCAGCAGCCAGCCACGAAAGCCCTGCTTCGGCACACGGTGCCTCAGCAGGCGCAGCAGCGCGTCGCAGTAGGCGTCCCAGCCCTCCCACAGGTCGGGCAGCGCATCCTTGCGCAGGGGGTACAGCAGAAGCACACTCTCGGCGGTGTCGCCGATGGCGATAACGGCGCGCCCGTTGCTAAGTTCCAGCACCGTGCTGAGGCGCAGATAGGGCGTCTCGCGGGGCGAAACCGCCAACAGCAGGTGCGTCGCGTCGGGCACAACCAGCGTGTAGACCCCGTCCGCGTTGCCCAACCGCCGATAGCGTTCAGGGGCAACTGTCCAGCCGTCTGCGCGGGGCAAGTTCACCAACCACAGCCGCCAGTCCAGCCCCGACGCCTCCGCCGTCTCCAGCAGCGACTGCCACGCTTCGGGGCTGGGCAGCGTTGCCATGCGGATGACCACCTCTTGCACACCCTGCGCCTTGAGTTGGCTGAGGCGTTCTGCGAGGTCGCTTGCGGGGTAGTCCAGCGCGACGCCAAGCGAATGAGTTTTTGGGGGTTGTGCAGGCGCGTTTCCGATTTGTACGGTTGTGGCTGGTGTGCCCTTGCCTTTTGCAACAAGCAGCATCTTGGAGTGCGGAAGCTCCGCTTCCGCCCAACGCTGAAGCTGCGCTTCAGCACTCCAAAGGGATTGGCGCGTGCAAGTCGCATCGCCCCTCTCCCACACCGTTGGAGAGGGGCTGGAGACAGGGGCAGTCAACATCCCCGCCGTTAGTAGCCAGCCAATTGCCCAGCGCGTCGTAAGTGCGTGCATCGGTCTTCCACTTTTGGCTTCGACGCGCGGGGGGCGATTCCTGTCGGCGGGGGGTCAGTTCAGTTTCCGCTCGAATGCTTCAAGAGTGGGCGCGAGGGCGGCTTCGGTGCTAAGCGCCTCTAACTGCTCGATTGATTCGATTTGTTCGAGGCGTTCGCGCAGGCGCAGGGCGTCCTCGCCGAATCGCGTCTGAAGCAGGCGTAGCGTAGCGCGAATGATACCATCGCGAAGTCCCTGCTGCAGCCCTTGCTGCAGCCCTTGCTGCAGCCCTTGCTGCAACCCTTGCTGCAACCCTTGCTGCAACCCTTGCTGTAGCCCTTGCTGTAGCCCTTGCTGTAGCCCTTGCTGCAGCCCCTGCTGCAGCCCCTCCCGCCGTCCCTGCTCAATACCTTGTCGCAGCCCTTTCCTGACCCCTTCCTCGATAGCAAGCTCCTCAAGGCTGGTCAGGGGCATATCCTGTTCTGCCTCCAGCCGCTGAATGAGTTCACGCACCACTTGGTTTTGCAATTTCGTTAGGTTCATCAGATAATCCACCACCCTATAGAGGTCTACGATCTGCCGAGGATTATACCCTCTGGCGTGCATCTGGCGCACGAGGGCAAGTTTCTCGCGCAGTATCAGTTCGGGGTTGCCGCGCGCTTTGAGGGCGCGCAGGTGCGCCAACACGACCAATGCGAACGGGTTCTCCGACTGCTCCAGCGCTGCCTCGTCAAAGTCGAGCAGTTTGACGGTGGGGAAGCGGAAACGCACCTCGCAGCCGCCCAGGGCGCACTCGAAGGTATCAGGACGCCAGTTCGGGTCGTTGTCTGCCAGTATCGCAAGGCTGATAAGTTCGGGAAACTCGTAGGCGTCGAAAACGCGGTAGTAGTAGACGAACATCTGCAGGGGGAAGTTTGATGTGCGTTGGGCTTGGATTTCGATATGAAGTAGCACGACGCGCTCCTTGCCGTCACGAAAGTAGACGCGCACCAGCACATCGACGAAGCGGTGACCTCTGCTGAGGAACGGTACGGGACGCACCAGTTCGGTATTCAAAAACTGGTATCCGCGCGCCCAGTCGATCTGGGCATACAGTTCAGGGAAAAGCAGCTCAAGGCATTCGGGCAGGAACACGCGCAGGGCGTGCTTCCAGCCTGCGTCAAAACGCATCCGTGCGCGAAAGGAACGCATAGTGGGCAATTGATTTACTCCGTGCGGGAAAATTCCCGCTGCTTACACGCGCGCCACACGCGGCAACCGCCACCCGTGCCACGCATCGAACCCTAAGAGGAACCCGCCCTGCACCATCACCGCCCAGCCGAAGCCGTGCAGCATGCGGTTGGTAGGCTCCCACAGCGTCAGCCCCATCCCGACGGCAATGTAGACCACATCCAGCGCAACATTAAGCCACAGCAGGCGCACCAGTTGGCGCATCCAGCCTTGCTGAGTCGGCGCGTCGGCGTTTTGCGATGCTTTGCGACACACCCCGCGCAGCGCAAACAGCGCAATCAGCGCGTTAATCACTGCCCACGCGACGGTCATCCCCCCGA
>Ga0308392_1001130_pt1 | contig 10953 bp, 14 predicted proteins | sample Hotspr20Samplem2_FD_202361 | JGI IMG/M metagenome (GOLD analysis project Ga0308392, IMG submission 202361) | Hot spring phototrophic mat microbial communities from Octopus Spring, Yellowstone National Park, Wyoming, United States - 20050624_m2 ... | reverse complement strand
TTGAGATGAAACACCAGGAAGGCTCAGGAGCGACGACGTGCAGGTATCGGGATCTGGGACACGGGTGGGGCAGGGAGCGGAGGTCGGGATTTCAGCAATTTCGGCTCGTTGAAGAGCACTGAAACTCGCATATGGATTCACCGTCGAGGAAGTTCTCGAAAATTTCAGCAATTTCGGCTCGTTGAAGAGCACTGAAACGTTGCGTCCTGACTCCTTCGGTCAGCGCCTGCCGCCCGCATTTCAGCAATTTCGGCTCGTTGAAGAGCACTGAAACGGCGGCGGTGATGAAGTCGACGCTCGACACCCAGGATTTCAGCAATTTCGGCTCGTTGAAGAGCACTGAAACTATAACCCGACTTCGTTCATTTCGTTACCATACAGATTTCAGCAATTTCGGCTCGTTGAAGAGCACTGAAACATCGCAACAAACGAGCTCTTGTCAATACCCCCATCATTTCAGCAATTTCGGCTCGTTGAAGAGCACTGAAACCGACGCCGGACTGCACCGGCGCAACGTCATTGACCCAACATTTCAGCAATTTCGGCTCGTTGAAGAGCACTGAAACCCGCTCGATGCGCGTCACCAGCAGCACCAACACCGCCATTTCAGCAATTTCGGCTCGTTGAAGAGCACTGAAACAGCAAGGCGGTTTCGTTGGCGGCAAACTCGTCTTACATTTCAGCAATTTCGGCTCGTTGAAGAGCACTGAAACTGACAAGCGGTGCGGTGTGTGGTATAGTATGTATGCGAATTTCAGCAATTTCGGCTCGTTGAAGAGCACTGAAACTGTACTTGCTGGTGTCGTCGCCTGGCAGAAACGTTCGATTTCAGCAATTTCGGCTCGTTGAAGAGCACTGAAACCTTCGGAATACCCGGTGCCGCGAAGGAAATCGCCGAATTTCAGCAATTTCGGCTCGTTGAAGAGCACTGAAACAGCGTGATCGTTGCCACGTTCGGACGCATTCCCTCGATTTCAGCAATTTCGGCTCGTTGAAGAGCACTGAAACTGGTGGCGACGATATGTCGTGGGATGGCTCGCTCGAATTTCAGCAATTTCGGCTCGTTGAAGAGCACTGAAACACTGGCTCGAGGTGCAATCTGGCAGTCTTTGGTGGATTTCAGCAATTTCGGCTCGTTGAAGAGCACTGAAACCGCTGAGGTTTTTCGTTGCGTCGTGCAACAACCGCGATTTCAGCAATTTCGGCTCGTTGAAGAGCACTGAAACCTCTCGGTGAGGAGTTTCAGCGCGTCGTCTTTCGACGCATTTCAGCAATTTCGGCTCGTTGAAGAGCACTGAAACAGCGCACCCCGCGCTCGTTGAGCAACGCGGCGAACCACATTTCAGCAATTTCGGCTCGTTGAAGAGCACTGAAACGTATTCAACCCCGCCGACCCGCGCCCGGCGCGCTTCGATTTCAGCAATTTCGGCTCGTTGAAGAGCACTGAAACACGTAAGGATGATGACGGTTGCGGCGGCGAGCGCGCCGATTTCAGCAATTTCGGCTCGTTGAAGAGCACTGAAACACCGGCGGGGAAGGCGATGTTCATCAAACGCTGGCTGCTATTTCAGCAATTTCGGCTCGTTGAAGAGCACTGAAACTTCTGGCGGGCGCGTTTGATGGCGACGCGGTTGAGCATTTCAGCAATTTCGGCTCGTTGAAGAGCACTGAAACATATTGTGCACGCGACGATCCGGCTGGCGGCGTGGAATTTCAGCAATTTCGGCTCGTTGAAGAGCACTGAAACGCTGCTGCTTCGCCGCACGTTCAGACGCGAGTTCTATTTCAGCAATTTCGGCTCGTTGAAGAGCACTGAAACTTCACCTCAGCGCAGTTACGAAATCGTCGGGATTGAAATTTCAGCAATTTCGGCTCGTTGAAGAGCACTGAAACGGAACTTGAAGAGCGCACTCTCGAAGTTCGCGGCAACATTTCAGCAATTTCGGCTCGTTGAAGAGCACTGAAACTTTCCGTCGTCAACGATAACGATCCCGTGTCCGATATTTCAGCAATTTCGGCTCGTTGAAGAGCACTGAAACGAAGTTCATAATTCAGCGGACGGATGATGTCTTTGTTCGTATTTCAGCAATTTCGGCTCGTTGAAGAGCACTGAAACCTCTGCGTCGAATGCGACGAGCGTTCCGCGCCGCGTTATTTCAGCAATTTCGGCTCGTTGAAGAGCACTGAAACCGTCTACGGGCAGTATCGCGGCTACTGGACGGATCATCTGATTTCAGCAATTTCGGCTCGTTGAAGAGCACTGAAACGCGCGGGATCGCTCATCCTCGCCGATCTGTCGTACTATTTCAGCAATTTCGGCTCGTTGAAGAGCACTGAAACGTTCGTTGAGCAGCCAGTCCAGCGCGGGCAGTACAAATTTCAGCAATTTCGGCTCGTTGAAGAGCACTGAAACATGGGCGCGCAGGAACCGACATGGGCGTACCGGCACGATTTCAGCAATTTCGGCTCGTTGAAGAGCACTGAAACGGCAAGAACTCCAGAGTGCGACATCTCCTACCCTCCATTTCAGCAATTTCGGCTCGTTGAAGAGCACTGAAACCGCGTCGGGGCGAGGGCGCGCTGGACGCCCAGCGCGATTTCAGCAATTTCGGCTCGTTGAAGAGCACTGAAACCGCGTCCAAATGTTCGGGATGACGCCGCCGGCGCAGTATTTCAGCAATTTCGGCTCGTTGAAGAGCACTGAAACACGACATATCACTGCCGTCGGGGGGCGGCGTAATCGATTTCAGCAATTTCGGCTCGTTGAAGAGCACTGAAACCCGACGCAGTGAAGGTCTTGCGCGTCGTCTGTTCGAATTTCAGCAATTTCGGCTCGTTGAAGAGCACTGAAACGGTACTGCTTGAGCAACTCAGACTGACTGCGGGCAATTTCAGCAATTTCGGCTCGTTGAAGAGCACTGAAACGGCCACCAGCCGCAAGCAGGCATCACGGTTCCTGGATTTCAGCAATTTCGGCTCGTTGAAGAGCACTGAAACGCGTACAGCCCGTCAATAACGCCAGTGTGCGACATCATTTCAGCAATTTCGGCTCGTTGAAGAGCACTGAAACAGCGCCCGCGATGGACGCGCGCTTGCGGCATCCCGTAGAATTTCAGCAATTTCGGCTCGTTGAAGAGCACTGAAACTTCGCCCGTCGCCCGCTGCTCGCCCCGCGCCGAACGGGATTTCAGCAATTTCGGCTCGTTGAAGAGCACTGAAACCGCTGCGCGATTACCAGACGTTTATTCTTCTCACAATTTCAGCAATTTCGGCTCGTTGAAGAGCACTGAAACCCACGCGCGCAACGCGGGCGGTGTGGGAGATCGACGATTTCAGCAATTTCGGCTCGTTGAAGAGCACTGAAACGCAACGCGCGAGACAATCGAGACGTTGCTGCGGTATATACCATTTCAGCAATTTCGGCTCGTTGAAGAGCACTGAAACACGGACAGTACGCGCGGGTAGCACTTCGCCGCCTCCGCATTTCAGCAATTTCGGCTCGTTGAAGAGCACTGAAACCGCCCCCCGTTCGGCGCGGGGCGAGCAGCGGGCGACATTTCAGCAATTTCGGCTCGTTGAAGAGCACTGAAACGGGTCTGGGATTCTTTTTTGCGACGCGCGCTTGATGTAGAATTTCAGCAATTTCGGCTCGTTGAAGAGCACTGAAACGCGTGCAGAGTTGGAGTTGGTAGCGCGTCATCACTACATTTCAGCAATTTCGGCTCGTTGAAGAGCACTGAAACCGTGGCGCAGCATCTTGCGGCGCTGCGCGCGGAGCATTTCAGCAATTTCGGCTCGTTGAAGAGCACTGAAACGCGCCGGTCGTTTCGTCGAGCGCCTTCGCGCTTTTGATTTCAGCAATTTCGGCTCGTTGAAGAGCACTGAAACCCGGACGCGCGTCCGGCGGTTTCTGTTCGTCCAGCATTTCAGCAATTTCGGCTCGTTGAAGAGCACTGAAACCGCTTTTAGGGGGAAAGAATGAAACTCCGGTTTGAGCGAATTTCAGCAATTTCGGCTCGTTGAAGAGCACTGAAACCCCGCATCTCGTCGGCGAACAGACGTGCGATTGTCATTTCAGCAATTTCGGCTCGTTGAAGAGCACTGAAACGACGCACTGCCGGGCACGTAGTACCATCCCGTCCGAAATTTCAGCAATTTCGGCTCGTTGAAGAGCACTGAAACTCCACGGCGCGGGGGTAAACGCCGGGCGCGCAAGCATAATTTCAGCAATTTCGGCTCGTTGAAGAGCACTGAAACCGCGTCCTCAACGAACGCGCGCCAGCCGACGGGCTGACCATTTCAGCAATTTCGGCTCGTTGAAGAGCACTGAAACTTACCGCGATCTAAGACGCGCATTTCAACAGTTGCATTTCAGCAATTTCGGCTCGTTGAAGAGCACTGAAACGTCGAAGTCAAAAGGCGGGCAAGCGACGGATCGCTCAATTTCAGCAATTTCGGCTCGTTGAAGAGCACTGAAACGCGCCGAAGCGCTGCTGTATAAGGCGCTGCGGTTGCAATTTCAGCAATTTCGGCTCGTTGAAGAGCACTGAAACCGAACCGACGTATGAGGATGTGTTTGTGTTTGAGTTCGATTTCAGCAATTTCGGCTCGTTGAAGAGCACTGAAACGCGCGGTACTCTGGACGCCCCCGCCGTATGAGATCACCGATTTCAGCAATTTCGGCTCGTTGAAGAGCACTGAAACGGCGACGCGCGCGGCGGGCGTCTTTGTGATGTTTGATTTCAGCAATTTCGGCTCGTTGAAGAGCACTGAAACGAAATCACCGCACCGGTACAACCCAGAGTAACACGATTTCAGCAATTTCGGCTCGTTGAAGAGCACTGAAACTGGATGAGTTGGGCGTTTGCTGCGGGCGTTCGGCGCATATTTCAGCAATTTCGGCTCGTTGAAGAGCACTGAAACACTATAGCCCCGTCCCCGCGCTTTCTGATGCGGTGGATTTCAGCAATTTCGGCTCGTTGAAGAGCACTGAAACCGCAGAAATCGCCCTGATCAACCTCTGTATCCGACCTATTTCAGCAATTTCGGCTCGTTGAAGAGCACTGAAACGCGTTGGCGGGGCTTCTGGTTGTCAGCAGTGTCACAACAATTTCAGCAATTTCGGCTCGTTGAAGAGCACTGAAACACGCTCACGCATCGCGAGCACGACCAAAGCCGTGCTATTTCAGCAATTTCGGCTCGTTGAAGAGCACTGAAACGGCGTGATGTACTGGGCGCGCACTATGTCGGCAACAATTTCAGCAATTTCGGCTCGTTGAAGAGCACTGAAACATCTGCCGCAGCGCACCGACGGCGATCTGCTCCAGAATTTCAGCAATTTCGGCTCGTTGAAGAGCACTGAAACTCCCGACGGACGGCGAATAAATGAACACATCAACATTTCAGCAATTTCGGCTCGTTGAAGAGCACTGAAACCGGAAGATGGTAACAACCAGAGCGCCCAAGTGATGCCAAATTTCAGCAATTTCGGCTCGTTGAAGAGCACTGAAACTTTGTGATCGTCAATCGCGCCGGGATTCCGCATGTATTTCAGCAATTTCGGCTCGTTGAAGAGCACTGAAACAGCGTTACGCCAATCGCCAAAGCCAGAACCGACACAATTTCAGCAATTTCGGCTCGTTGAAGAGCACTGAAACCGCGCGACTCGCGATCTCGCAGCGCCAGGCGAACGAACGATTTCAGCAATTTCGGCTCGTTGAAGAGCACTGAAACCTGATGCTGCGCACGAACGCGGCGGAGTTGGCGCTGCATTTCAGCAATTTCGGCTCGTTGAAGAGCACTGAAACAGCGGCTATATCACGCGGCGTCTGCACTATCTGTATCATTTCAGCAATTTCGGCTCGTTGAAGAGCACTGAAACACAAGACGCAGACCCTTCCGGCGTCGAAAGACGACGATTTCAGCAATTTCGGCTCGTTGAAGAGCACTGAAACCGGTGAAGATAGACGACGTTGAACTTTCGCGACCAATTTCAGCAATTTCGGCTCGTTGAAGAGCACTGAAACGGCCAACGCCGGGCAGAACGGCAGGCAGCGCCGAGAATTTCAGCAATTTCGGCTCGTTGAAGAGCACTGAAACAGCGTCACGCCGATGGCAAGCGCAATCACAGAGACGAAATTTCAGCAATTTCGGCTCGTTGAAGAGCACTGAAACCCTCTAGTGCGCCGTCACAACACCTGCATCTCTTTTATTTCAGCAATTTCGGCTCGTTGAAGAGCACTGAAACCGCGCCGCGCCCCACACCGCAAGCGCGAGCGCAATTACATTTCAGCAATTTCGGCTCGTTGAAGAGCACTGAAACTCGTCGGTCAGTTCCAACGCGCCGTAGCCGATCGGGTCTATTTCAGCAATTTCGGCTCGTTGAAGAGCACTGAAACCCTGGCATCGATTGGGTATCCCCACAGATCGCGTGCATTTCAGCAATTTCGGCTCGTTGAAGAGCACTGAAACGAACCAGGCCGCGACTCCCAAACCGATTCCGTTGAATTTCAGCAATTTCGGCTCGTTGAAGAGCACTGAAACCACACTCAGACGGGAGTTCTTCCCGAACAGCCGTAGTATTTCAGCAATTTCGGCTCGTTGAAGAGCACTGAAACGCGTGAGCGCCACAATCAACGACGGCGCTTCCGTCTATTTCAGCAATTTCGGCTCGTTGAAGAGCACTGAAACTCCGTCCAGCGCGCGTAGACCGCGAACGGGTGCGGCGATTTCAGCAATTTCGGCTCGTTGAAGAGCACTGAAACAATACACCAACAGCTGTACGATAGCGCGCTCATACTATTTCAGCAATTTCGGCTCGTTGAAGAGCACTGAAACTCAGTCCGTTCGTGCAGATCGCAGCGGGTGTGTAAAATTTCAGCAATTTCGGCTCGTTGAAGAGCACTGAAACACTGCGGAAACGCGCCGCGACGAGACGGCAATTGCGATTTCAGCAATTTCGGCTCGTTGAAGAGCACTGAAACTCCGGCGTCTACATCGCACTGCTGGTCGGTGCGACATTTCAGCAATTTCGGCTCGTTGAAGAGCACTGAAACAAAAACAACGCTACGTAGCGGCTTGTGATAAATTCATTTCAGCAATTTCGGCTCGTTGAAGAGCACTGAAACTCTCGTTCAATCCCGACGATTTTGTGACGGTACTAAATTTCAGCAATTTCGGCTCGTTGAAGAGCACTGAAACCGACGAGGCGGCGGTCGCGCTGGGTCGTCAGATCGATTTCAGCAATTTCGGCTCGTTGAAGAGCACTGAAACTGCTCTTTACACATCGATGTCAAACATTCGTTCTGGATTTCAGCAATTTCGGCTCGTTGAAGAGCACTGAAACGCGCACGGTCTACAAGAGCGTGAAAGCGCTCGACGATTTCAGCAATTTCGGCTCGTTGAAGAGCACTGAAACCCGTATCCGTATCCGCAGAAACCGCCGCGTTGAAGATTTCAGCAATTTCGGCTCGTTGAAGAGCACTGAAACGCGCGCCGCCGGTCAGACCGCGCGGCGACCAGCGGATTTCAGCAATTTCGGCTCGTTGAAGAGCACTGAAACCAGATTTTTGAACCCGACGAGGCGGTGCGGTCGCGGGTATTTCAGCAATTTCGGCTCGTTGAAGAGCACTGAAACAGGCGCGGCGAGGCGCTTTGGAACTGATCAAAGATATTTCAGCAATTTCGGCTCGTTGAAGAGCACTGAAACCCGTATCCGTATCCGCAGAAACCGCCGCCTCGAAGATTTCAGCAATTTCGGCTCGTTGAAGAGCACTGAAACATACACGGATAGGGTTATAGATACGCAACGGCGCCGCAATTTCAGCAATTTCGGCTCGTTGAAGAGCACTGAAACGCACGCGCTCCCCGCGCGACTGCACGGAGAACAGCGATTTCAGCAATTTCGGCTCGTTGAAGAGCACTGAAACGCCGTTGACCTAACAGTAGTGTCACAACACAGCATCATTTCAGCAATTTCGGCTCGTTGAAGAGCACTGAAACTCCGGGTTATTGACCGCCAGACTAAACGTAACCGAAGATTTCAGCAATTTCGGCTCGTTGAAGAGCACTGAAACGAGTGCGACATTCGTAGCCTCCTACACCGACGGCGCGATTTCAGCAATTTCGGCTCGTTGAAGAGCACTGAAACCGATGTCGTATAGTTCCGTCACCGACATCATTGAACTATTTCAGCAATTTCGGCTCGTTGAAGAGCACTGAAACTCGCGCGGTTCGCGTGGAACCTCGTCAAAACGCTGAATTTCAGCAATTTCGGCTCGTTGAAGAGCACTGAAACCTGGTGCGGCGCTCGTGCTGCCGATCTGGGCGTTGCATTTCAGCAATTTCGGCTCGTTGAAGAGCACTGAAACGGGAGGGTTCGCTCGTCGGTGATCTACTCGATGGACATTTCAGCAATTTCGGCTCGTTGAAGAGCACTGAAACTGATCGTAGCAAGCGAAATGTTGCACGTCAACAGCAGTAATTTCAGCAATTTCGGCTCGTTGAAGAGCACTGAAACTGTACGGCGACTCCGGTGTCGTCGCCGACGGCGTGACGATTTCAGCAATTTCGGCTCGTTGAAGAGCACTGAAACACGAGCGCCAGGATCTGCGCCACCAACGACTGGAGCGCCGATTTCAGCAATTTCGGCTCGTTGAAGAGCACTGAAACCCGCTCGCTCACGCTCACGGCCGGCGCCATGCCTCATCAATTTCAGCAATTTCGGCTCGTTGAAGAGCACTGAAACTTTCTCAGCTATACGCCGACGCAAAACACGATTTCGATTTCAGCAATTTCGGCTCGTTGAAGAGCACTGAAACGGAAACGCTTCCGCAAGCAGCGCCTCCAGGTGCGCGTATTTCAGCAATTTCGGCTCGTTGAAGAGCACTGAAACCTTATTGTACTCAAGCCCGTCGCCCGGAATATATCGATTTCAGCAATTTCGGCTCGTTGAAGAGCACTGAAACCGAGATGCCGACCAGAATCGGCAAGGGCTCGCCGCCGTGATTTCAGCAATTTCGGCTCGTTGAAGAGCACTGAAACCGATGCGTTCGATTTGTCCGCGCCAGATCGTTTTCGAGATTTCAGCAATTTCGGCTCGTTGAAGAGCACTGAAACGCTGCGTACAAACCGCTCGACGCGCTGTTCTCGCTGCCGATTTCAGCAATTTCGGCTCGTTGAAGAGCACTGAAACGTACAGGTGACTCCTGGTACGCCACGGACCCTGCTGCATTTCAGCAATTTCGGCTCGTTGAAGAGCACTGAAACGAACGGGAGCAGGCATCAAAAAAACGGCGCTCAGAAAATTTCAGCAATTTCGGCTCGTTGAAGAGCACTGAAACCGTCGGTCGGGCGTTGGGCGAACATCCAGACGGTGGATTTCAGCAATTTCGGCTCGTTGAAGAGCACTGAAACCAGTCCGCGTCGGAGTTGACCGACGCTGTACCAATGATTTCAGCAATTTCGGCTCGTTGAAGAGCACTGAAACGCGCAGACCGGCGTATGTCGAGACGTACCCGATGTCATTTCAGCAATTTCGGCTCGTTGAAGAGCACTGAAACCGATACTGTCCGTAGACGCGATTTGGCGCTTTGGAAAATTTCAGCAATTTCGGCTCGTTGAAGAGCACTGAAACGCTGCGTGTGGGCGCTGGCGAGGTAGGTGGAGTGGAATTTCAGCAATTTCGGCTCGTTGAAGAGCACTGAAACCATACGGACGCGGCTTTCTGGTGCATATTCACCCGCTATTTCAGCAATTTCGGCTCGTTGAAGAGCACTGAAACAAGCAAAGACGGGTGGCTTGCGTTCAACGACCAGTGATTTCAGCAATTTCGGCTCGTTGAAGAGCACTGAAACGATCAGTGTGTACGCGGCGCTGGTCGAGGCGCAAAATTTCAGCAATTTCGGCTCGTTGAAGAGCACTGAAACACAGTATCCGGCGCTGCGGGAGATGGGTGAGGAACATTTCAGCAATTTCGGCTCGTTGAAGAGCACTGAAACCAGTCCACGCCGCAGCTGGGCGACGCTGTACCAACGATTTCAGCAATTTCGGCTCGTTGAAGAGCACTGAAACCCTCGGCGATGTACCCCTCCAGCGCCAGCGATTGCATTTCAGCAATTTCGGCTCGTTGAAGAGCACTGAAACCCTACACTAACGCCCAAACGGGCTGGAGCAGGATGGTATTTCAGCAATTTCGGCTCGTTGAAGAGCACTGAAACATTGTGTCGCCCGCGCGCCTAAACCAGTTGCAAAATCATTTCAGCAATTTCGGCTCGTTGAAGAGCACTGAAACCGCTTCACGGGGACGCGGTATAGACGTTGTGACAGATTTCAGCAATTTCGGCTCGTTGAAGAGCACTGAAACTGCGGCTGGTGCAGGGACTGGCTGTGAGTCAGTCAATATTTCAGCAATTTCGGCTCGTTGAAGAGCACTGAAACGTCAATGAGCACAGGAGTGTAGGCATCGAGTGATACGATTTCAGCAATTTCGGCTCGTTGAAGAGCACTGAAACGCGACTGGAGTAGACAAGACATGCTCAGCAGAAACAATTTCAGCAATTTCGGCTCGTTGAAGAGCACTGAAACTCTTGTTTGGGTTGTTCTTGCGCGCGACGTACGACAATTTCAGCAATTTCGGCTCGTTGAAGAGCACTGAAACCGGTCGGTTACCTATCTATCAATCACCAGCGCGCTGGATTTCAGCAATTTCGGCTCGTTGAAGAGCACTGAAACTGCACGCAAAAAAAGCTTGCAGGGTTTGTTTTCGATTTCAGCAATTTCGGCGCGTTGAAGAGCACTGGAACAAGGGTAGAGAGTGAGAAGTGAGGAGGGAGAGAGATATGATTTCAGCGACTTTGGCGCGTTGAAGAGCACCGAAATGCGCTCTCTTTCCTCGCTCCTGCGCTCTCTTTTCTCATGTCAGCGACTTTGGCGGGTTGAAGAGCACTGAAATGC
>Ga0308392_1001127_pt1 | contig 10973 bp, 7 predicted proteins | sample Hotspr20Samplem2_FD_202361 | JGI IMG/M metagenome (GOLD analysis project Ga0308392, IMG submission 202361) | Hot spring phototrophic mat microbial communities from Octopus Spring, Yellowstone National Park, Wyoming, United States - 20050624_m2 ... | reverse complement strand
TCCCTGCTCCCCGCTCCCTGCTCCCCGTTCCCCGCTCCCTGCTCCCCGCTCCCCGCTCCCTGCTCCCCGCTCCCCGCTCCCTGCTCCCTGCTCCCCGCTCCCTCCCCTACCATGTCCCCGTGAGCGACTTCGCCAACATCTTCCTCGCCCTCCTGCTCGAGGCCACGCCGTTCCTCCTCGCCGGCGTCATCGTCTCCGTCGTTGCGGGCCCGACCGTCGAACGCATCCTCGCCTCTGCCGCCTTCCGCAGCCCCGCCGCCAGCATCGCCGCCGGCGCAGGCGCCGGCCTCATCCTCCCCATGTGCGACTGCGGCAACCGCCCCCTCGCCCACCGCCTCGCCCTCGCCGGCCGCCGCGAGTTCGCCCTCGCCTTCCTCGTCGCCGCACCCGTCATCAACCCGATCGTCATCGTTACCACCTGGCTCGCCTTCCGCGATGCCGAACTCGTCGCCCTCCGGCTCGGCCTTACCGTCCTCGCCGCCGTTGCCGTCGCGCTGGTCGTCTCCCGCTTCCGCCGCGACATCGCCCTCCCGCTCGAAACCGAATTCCCTGCCGAAGCCGGTCCCCGGCCGTCCGCCGGCCCCGCTGCCTGGGCCCCGCGCATCCTCGAGGAGTTCTTCGAGCTCTTCCAGTACCTCGTCATCGGCGCCGCCCTCGCCGCCGCCATCCAGGTCTTCGCCAGCCAGGAGGATTTCCTCTCCGCCAGCGGCGTCTTCCTCTCCATCGCCGCCCTCATGTTCCTCGCCTTCCTCCTGAGCATCTGCTCCAGCGTCGATGCATTCGTCGTCGCCGGCCTGGGCGGCGCCATTGGCCTCGGGCCCGCGCTCGCCTTCCTCGTCTTCGGGCCGCTCGTCAACCTCAAGTCCATCCCGATGTACCTGCGCCTCTTCTCCGGCCCGGCCGTCGCGGTCCTCGTCGTCATCTGCGCCCAGGTCGCCTTCGTCGGCGCCGCCGTCGCGGAGCTCCGCGCATGGTGAGAGACGCCGGCTACGCCCTCGCTGCCGCCGCGCTCGGCCTGCTCATCGCCTGGCGCCTCGCCGACGGTACCGCCCGCAATCTCGTCCAGGGGTGGTACATCCCCATCCTCGCCGCCACTGCAGTCCTGCTGCTGGCCGCCGCCGTGCTCACCATCCCCGTCGCCCTGCGTGACGGCCTGCCCCGCTGGCGCCGACCCTCCGTTGCCGGGGCTGTCGCCGCCGCAGTCATCGGCCTGCCGCTCGTCATCGCCGCCGCCTTCGAACCGCGCCCGCTCGCCTCGGCCAGCCTCGACCTCTCCGCTGCCGCCGCCCACCAGTTCAGCGCCTCGGCCAGCGCCGCCGACCCCGCCCGCCGCAACATCTACCAGTGGGCCTATGAGTTCGAAACCGCCGACCCCGCGGCCATCGCCGGCCAGCCCGTCGACGTCATCGGCTTCGTCTACCGCCGCGAGGGCGACCCGCCCGAACGGTTCCGCGTCGCCCGCTTCGTCGTCGCCTGCTGCATCGCCGATGCGCAGGGCTTCACCCTCCCCGTCCTCTGGAAGGACGCCAGCACGCTCGCCAACGACCAGTGGGTCCGCGTCACCGGCCGCGTCGGCATCGGCCCCGACGGCGGCCCCATCGTCCTCGCCGCGAGCGTAGCCCCCATCGAGGCACCCCAAAATCCGTACGTTTATCCGTAATGAGCGTTAAGCGTCTTTATGGTACGTCGCAGATTCAACACAGGCCGCCTGCGGCTGCCCAGGGACGCCCGCGACCGCGGGCAAATAGGTGCCAAATAGGTGCCACCGCCGAGGGCGGATGGCGGCCTCGGAGGGGGGAGAGCCGTGAAATACCCCATCTATCTGTGACCCGACACACCTGACCTACCTGACAAAGACCACCCGCTGACGGCCGCCGGTGGCCGCTGGTGGTTGCCGGCTAATGTCGGGTTGGGGAGCGGCGGCAGGCACCAATCTCGCCAATCCCGACACGGAGCGCAGCGCGGGGCTGGGGCGGCGTGGCCGCCTCGTCCGCCTGCCCGGCGCCCCGCCCACGGCCGGCCAGTGGCTCCGGCCCCGCTGCGCCCCCGGCTTCACTGCGATGCAGCGAAGGCTCCATTGCGGCGCAGGTCCCGCCAGGCTGTGCCCCCGGCGCCGGGGGCCGCCCGCGGCTGGGGGCCGACGACCCCCGGCAGGAGTCATCCTGACCGCGCGAAACATCGGCGTCCCCGGCGCGGGCCTGGCCGGACCCCGGGGGACTTTCCCCTGCCCCCTGGGGGCCTCGTGCCCGGGTGCGTCCCCAACGCCTGGCCACGGCTCTGTTGGCGACGCAGGTGCACACGTTCAGCGCGCCGCCGCCCACAGGGCCCTCGACTCCTCCGAGATATCCAGCCTCTGCCGTCGCCCCCGCGCCTGCGCGAGACGTCCGGCGCGACAGAAACGCGTCAGCCCATGACGCTGGTGTTGGCGTATGATCCTCCGCCAGCACCAGCCCTTCCAGCGGGGAGACCACCATTGGCCAACGAAGCGAAGTTCGAGGTCCTCGAGCTCCAAAGTCTGAGCCCGGGCCCACCTGCCCGGCGCGGCCGCAAACCGAAAGCCGACGCCGCCCAGGCCAGTAATGGTGCAACCCTCGGGTTCGAAGCCGAGCTCTGGAAGGCGGCCGATACCCTCCGGGGCAGCATGGACGCCGCCGAGTACAAGCACGTCGTCCTCGGGCTCATCTTCCTCAAATACGTCTCCGACAGCTTCGAAGAGCGCCACGCCGAACTTGAAGCGGAGCGCTCCGAGGGCGCCGACCCCGAAGACCCGGACGAGTACCGCGCCGAGAACATCTTCTGGGTGCCTCCGGAAGCCCGCTGGGAGGTCCTCCAGAAGAACGCCCGCCGTCCGGAGATCGGCCAGCTCGTCGATGAGGCCATGGAGGCAATTGAGAGGGACAACCCCTCGCTCAAAGGCGTCCTCCCCAGGGACTACGCGCGCCCGGCGCTCGACAAGCAGCGCCTCGGTCAGCTGATCGACCTTTTCTCCGATATCCGTATCGGTGACCGCGAAGGCCGCGGCCGCGACGTCCTCGGCCGGGTTTATGAGTATTTCCTCGGACAGTTCGCCAGCGCCGAAGGAAAGAACGCCGGTCAGTTCTACACACCACGCTGCATCGTTCGCCTGCTCGTCGAGATGCTCGAACCGTTCCGCGGGCGGGTTTACGACCCCTGCTGCGGTTCAGGCGGCATGTTCGTCCAGGCCGAGGAATTCGTCGAAGCCCACGCAACGGGCAACGGCAACGGTGGGCGCGCGAAGGGCGCCATCTCTGTCTACGGTCAGGAGTCGAATTACACTACCTGGCGGCTCTGCAAGATGAACCTCGCCATCCGCGGAATCGACGGGCAGATCGCCCAGGGCGACACGTTCCTCAACGACCGGTTCCCCGACCTGAAGGCCGACTACATCCTCGCCAATCCGCCGTTCAATGTCTCCGATTGGAACGGAGAACAGCTTCGCAGCGATGTCCGCTGGAAGTTTGGGGTGCCCCCCGTCGGGAACGCGAACTTCGCCTGGGTGCAGCACATCATCCACCACCTGGCCCCGGGCGGTGTCGCCGGCTTCGTCCTGGCAAACGGCTCCATGTCATCGAACCAGTCGGGCGAAGGCGAAATCCGGAAAAACATCATCGAAGCCGACCTGGTCGATTGCATGGTCGCCCTCCCGGGGCAGCTCTTCTATTCGACCCAGATCCCCGCCTGCCTGTGGTTCCTGGCGCGCGACAAGAACCCCGGCAACGGCCTGCGCGACCGCCGCGGCGAGATCCTCTTCATCGACGCCCGGAAGCTGGGCCGCATGGTCGACCGCACCCACCGCGAACTCACTGACGAGGATATCCGCCGCATCGCCGATACCTACCACGCCTGGCGCGGCGAGAAGGAGGCGGGCGAGTACGCCGACGTGCCCGGCTTCTGCAAATCGGCCACGCTCGAGGAGGTCCGCAAGCACGGCCACGTCCTCACGCCGGGGCGCTACGTCGGCGCCGAAGAGAAGGAAGATGACGACGAGCCGTTCGAGGAGAAGATGAAGCGGCTCGTCGCCCAATTGCGCGAGCAGCAGGCCGAGGCTGCGAGGCTCGACGCTGCAATTGAACAGAACCTCAGGGAGCTGGGTTATGGCGGAAGCTGACCTCCTCAGTGAGAAGCGCGACGCGATCTTCCAACTGTGCGCACGCTTCGGTGCCCGGAACCCTCGGCTATTCGGCTCAACGGCGCGCGGCGAGGCGGACGAGCAAAGCGACATCGACCTCCTTGTTGAACTCGACCCCGGGCGTAGCCTGTTTGACCTTGGCGGCCTGCAGTATGAACTTGAGCAGCTGCTTGGCCGGCCGGTCGATGTCGTCACCGAGCGGGGCCTTAAGGCACGTATCCGCGAACGGGTTCTGCGTGAGGCGGTCCCCCTGTGAGAGATCCGATGGAGCGTCTGCGCGACATGCTCGACGCCATCGCGGCCATCGAGCGGTACCTCGGACGCGGGCGGGCAGCGTTCGAGCAGGACGAGCTGCTCCAGGGCTGGTTCGTCCGCAACCTCCAAATCATCGGCGAGGCTGCCCGGGCCCTGCCGCAGGAGGTGTGGGACCTCGCCCCCGAAATCACGTGGCCCGCCATTTCGGCATGCGGAACGTCCTGGTGCACGGGTATTTCGATATCGACACCGCCATCGTCTGGGAAGCCGCCAGCCGCGACCTCCCCACCCTCAAGCCGCGGCTCGAGGCGCTGCTGAAGCGCCTCGAGGAGCATGGGGAGTGAGAATATCTGGCGCACAGCCGATGGAGATGAATGACCGGGGACTCTATGACTCCGATATATTGACTCCCGGGGGAGGTTCGAACTACCATGACCGAGTCATCAGCCTCTGGCAGTACGCCTTCCCCCAATAATCCGGGAAGCGCCGAGCCCAGGGGCCGTTCTTTTTCCCGCAACCGATCCGGCGACGACCTGCTCTACTACACCTCTCCCACGGTGACCGCGGTGATGGTCGACGCCGCCTTTTACCTCCGGAGGGCTCGTGCAGCCTTCGGACCCGAGGAGCCCGAACAGGCGGCACAGACGCTGCACCGGTACGCCCTGGACCACCTCAACGATGACCGCGGCCGGCGGACGGCTCGCCTCTACCGGATTTTTGTCTATGACGCTCCGCCGGTCTCCTGGAAAGGGCACACCCCGATCGGGAAGAGGGCCATCGATCTGGAAAAAACCCTTCAGGCCGACTGGCGGCGCCGATTCCACCAGGCACTCCGCGGCATGCGCAAGGTGGCATTGCGCCTGGGTGAAATCCCGACGAGCCAGGTTGAATGGCAGCTCAAGCCCGAGGTGCTCAAGGATCTCCTGAGCGGAAGACGGACCTGGGATAACGTCACTGACGATGACTTCAAGCTGAGCGTTCGACAGAAAGGGGTCGATATGCGATTGGGGCTTGACGTCGCCTCGCTGGCATATCAGCGGAACGTGAACCAGATCGTGCTGATCTCGGGAGATGCCGATTTTGTGCCGGCTGCCAAGCTCGCCCGGCGGCTGGGCATCGATTTCATCCTCGACCCAATGTGGGCGACGATCCGGCCTGCCCTTTACGAGCACATCGACGGCCTGCGCTCCGTCCTGCGCCGCCGAAAGGCAGGCCAGCAGGAGCCTGGCAGTAACCCGGAGGAGCTCGGGTATGGCGGGTGAGTGGCAAGACGTTTCTATCGGCGAGATCGCGGATGTCGTAGGAGGCAGCACGCCGTCGACTGCCGACCCGTCAAACTTCGATGGCAACATTCCTTGGCTCACCCCAAAGGACCTGTCGGGACCACATCCACGGTACGTGCAGAGAGGCGAACGAAATCTCTCTGCGAAGGGGTTGGCCAGTTGCTCAGCTCAGTTGTTGCCGGCGAATAGCATCTTGCTCTCATCGCGGGCACCAATCGGCTACGTAGCAATAGCGGCCAACCCTCTTGCTACCAATCAGGGCTTCCGAAGCCTCATTTTGAAGCCCGGATACGATCACGAGTTCCTTTACTACTGGCTCACCGCAAACGTAGAGGAATTAGAGCGACATGCGAGCGGCTCAACCTTCAAGGAGCTTTCCGGAAGTTCGCTGAAGAAGATTCGAGTTCGGTTGCCGCGGGACCTTGCCGAACAACGCGCCATCGCCCACATCCTCGGCACGCTGGACGACAAGATCGAGCTGAACCGGCGGATGAGCGAGACCCTGGAGGCGATGGCGCAGGCGCTCTTCAAGGCGTGGTTCGTGGACTTCGAGCCCGTCCGCGCCAAGATGGAGGGCCGCTGGCAGCGCGGCCAGTCCCTCCCCGGGCTCCCTGCCCACCTCTACGACCTCTTCCCCGACCGCCTGGTGGACTCTGAGCTGGGCGAGATTCCGGAGGGTTGGAGGGTGGGGAAAGTAGACGATTTGTGCACCCGAGTAGAAAATGGCGGAACGCCAAGGCGAATGGAGCCTATCTACTGGGGTGGTTCAATCCCTTGGTTCAAGACGGGGGAACTCACCGATGGACCCCTTTTGGCGTCTGAGGAAACAATCACAGAAGAAGGACTATCCAGTTCATCCTGTAAGCTTTGGCCCATAGGCACCATACTTATTGCGCTATATGCATCACCGACCGTTGGACGCCTCGGCATCCTGGAGGTGCCCGCAGCTGCCAACCAGGCTTGCAGTGCCCTATTGGCAAGACCGGAATATGGCAACCTGTTCTTGTTCTATACATTGCTTGCCACGCGTGAACGCTTACAGCAGATTGCCGTAGGTGCAGCTCAACAAAACATAAGCCAGCAAGCTGTCCGAGATCACAAATTCATTGTCCCACCAGCGGCGATTGCTCGAGCCTTTCACGATTCAGCGCAAGCCTTATATCGTCGAAGAGTTGGTCTAATCTCGGAATCCCGCACCCTCGCCGCTCTGCGCGATACGCTTTTGCCCAAGCTCATCCGCGGGGAGATTCGGGTGAATGATGCGGAGCGGTTTTTGAAGGAAAGGGAACTATGAGCCAGGCGCTCCGGGTTTCCCACGTTGGCTTTAGCGACGAGTCTTATTGGAATGTCGGCCGCTACCGCAGCCTTGGCCTTGTGACTACCTCAGTAGATTTACACGCCAGCCTGGAGAATGAGCTCCTCTGCTTGCTCGAAAAATCGGAAGTAAGGGAGTTCAAGTGGAAAAAGTTGGATGGTGCCAAGGAAAGGTTCGCGGCTATTAAGATGTGCGAGTTTGCGATAGAAAATGCTCTTACTCGCAAGCTTCGAGTGGATGTGCTGATTTGGGACATCCAGGACAGCCGCCATAACGTGCGAGGCAGAGACGATATCGCGAACCTGCAACGATTGTATTACCACCTATTTCGGAACGTGTTACGTGCGCGGTGGCCAAATGATGCAGTCTGGAGGCTTCATCCCGATGAACACACCGCCCTGGACTGGGAGACGATGCGAGACTGTCTCGAGAATGCGAGCGTGACTGTTGAACGAGAGCGCTCCCTCTTTACCGGTGGTGCGTTTCGTATCAGTCTGCGTCGAGAGTTTGGCATAGAGGAGATTCGGCCGATACCGTCCGACCAATGCCCGCTACTTCAGCTCGCGGACCTTTTCGCGGGTTTGGCAGCATTCTCACACGAAAATTTTGAGGAGTATCAGAAGTGGTTACATACTGCGTCCCCGCAGCCGCGTCTGTTTAACGAAGCTAAGGCCCACGTCGATCCATCGCGTGCTTCACAAGAGCGCTTTGAGGTGTTGAAGAAGTTCGACGAGGCATGCAAGAAGAGAAAACTCGGTGTGAGCTTGAGGACAAAACAGGGGCTTTGGACCCCCGACCCGCAGAACCCAATTAACTTCTGGCTCTATGAACCTCAGCATCCAGAAGACAAAGCACCGCAGAAGGCAAAGAGATCAGTATGAACCCGCTGACCGAATCCAGTGTCGAATCGGCTGCCCTCGCTGGGCTCTCAGAGCTGGGCTGGCAGGTTCGCCATGGGCAGGAGATCGCGCCGGGTGGTGCCCACGCCGAGCGGGAGGACTACGGCCAGGTAGTCCTTGCGACGCGACTCCGCGACGCCCTCGCCCGGCTCAACCCCGGCCTTTCGGCCGAGGTGCTGGAGGAGGCCTTCCGCAGGCTCACCCGACCTCCGGGCGCAGAGCTGGTGCACCGCAACCGCGAGGCCCACCGTATGCTGACCAATGGCGTGACGGTCGAGTACCGCGACGCCACCGGCACGATCCGCGGCGCGCTGGTCCGGGCCATCGATTTTGAAAATCCCGCGGCCAACGACTGGCTGGCGGTGAACCAGTTCACCGTCACGGAGAACAGGCACACCCGCCGCGCGGACATCGTGCTGTTCGTCAATGGCCTGCCGCTCGCGGTCATCGAGCTGAAGCACCCCACCGATGAGCAGGCGACCATCTGGACGGCCCACGCCCAGCTCCAGACGTACCTCGCGGAGATCCCCTCGCTCTTCACCTGGAATGAAGCCCTGGTCATCAGCGACGGGCTCGGTGCACGCATCGGGACAATCACGGCGTCGCGCGACCGGTTCATGCCATGGCGCACCATCGGTGGCGAATCTGTGGAACCCGACGACCGGCTCGAGCTTGACGTCCTGCTGCAGGGTGTCTTCGACCGGGGCCGATTCCTCCAGCTCGTCCGCGACTTCATCGTCTTTGAAGACCAGGGCGGCGGAAAACTGGCCAAGAAGATGGCCGGCTACCACCAGTTCCACGCGGTCAACGTGGCCGTCGAAGAGACCCTGCGCGCCTCGGGGATGCGAACGCCGGTCCGCGTCCTCGCCGAAACGACCGCGGGGTACGAGGCACGCCCCTGGGGCGGGGGCCCGGGCGACCGGCGCATCGGGGTCATCTGGCACACCCAGGGCTCAGGAAAGAGCCTGACGATGGCCTTCTTCGCCGGGCGCATCATCCGCGAGCCGGCGATGGAGAACCCGACGGTCGTCGTCCTAACCGACCGGAACGACCTCGATGACCAGCTCTTCGATACGTTTTCGCGCTGCCAGGACCTCCTGCGGCAGCCCCCGATCCAGGCGGAGAGCAGGGCACACCTGCGCCAGCTCCTGTCGCGTGCAGCGGGGGGCGTGATCTTCACGACGATCCAGAAGTTCTTCCCGGAGGAGAAGGGCGACCGGCACCCGATGCTTTCGGAGCGCCGCAACGTCGTTGTCATCGCGGACGAGGCCCATCGCAGCCAGTACGACTTCATCGACGGCTTCGCGCGCCACATGCGCGACGCGCTGCCGAACGCCTCGTTCATCGGCTTCACCGGGACGCCAATCGAGCTGGACGACGCCAACACGCGGGCGGTCTTCGGCGACTACATCAGCATCTACGACATTCAACGGGCGGTGGAAGACGGCGCGACGGTCCCCATCTACTACGAGAGCCGACTCGCAAAGCTTGACCTTCCGGAAGAACTCAAGCCAAAGGTCGACGAAGAGTTCGAAGAGGTCACCGAAGGCGAGGAACTCGAGCGGAAGGAGAAGTTGAAGTCGCGCTGGGCCCAGCTCGAAGCGATTGTCGGCGCAGACCGAAGGCTCGACCTGGTCGCGCAGGACATCGTGAGCCATTTCGAGCGACGGCTCGAGGCGCTCGAAGGAAAGGGCATGATCGTTTGCATGAGCCGGCGCATCTGCGTCGAGATGTACCGGCGGATCGTGCAGCTCCGACCGAACTGGGAGGCAGAGGGGTGGGTTCACGTCGTGATGACGGGGTCGGCCTTCGACCCGGAGGAACTCCGGCGACACGTCCGCGACAAACGAGGCAGGGAGGAGCTGGCCAGGCGGTTCCGCGACCCGGGGGACCCCTTCCGGCTCGTCATCGTCCGCGACATGTGGCTCACCGGGTTCGACGCACCGAGTCTCCACACCATGTACATCGACAAGCCGATGCGCGGCCACGGCCTCATGCAGGCGATCGCCCGGGTCAACCGCGTCTTCCGGGACAAGCCGGGTGGGCTCGTCGTCGACTACCTGGGCCTCGCCCACGAACTGAGACAGGCGCTGGCTACGTACACGGAAGCCGGCGGCCGAGGCAGAACCGCCATCAACCAGGACGAAGCGGTCCGCCTTCTCCTTGAGAAGTACGAAGTCTGCCGGGACCTCTTTCACGGGTTCGATTGGTCGGCCTGGCACTCGGGCACAGCGGAGGAGCGCCTAAGGCTCCTGCCGGCGGCGCTCGAGCATGTCCTCGCCATAGAAGACGGCAGGGAGCGGCTCCTGCAGGCTGTACTCGAGCTCTCCCGGGCGTTCGCCCTGGCGGTCCCTCATGAGAAGGCGCTCGCCATCCGGGACGACGTCGTCTTCTTCCAGGAGGTCCGCCGGGCGCTGGTCGGGCGCATCCACCGCGAGGAGCGATCCGACGAAGAGCTTGACCATGCCATCCGGCAAATCGTCTCTTCGGCCATCGCACCCGAGGGCGTTATCGACATCTTCGCCGCAGCCGGACTCAAAAAGCCCGATATTTCGATCCTGTCGGATGAGTTCCTTGAAGACGTGAGGAAGTTGAAGGAGAAGCATCTTGCGCTTGAGCTCCTGCGGCGGCTCATCGAGGGAGAAATTCGCGCCCGGCGCCGCAAGAACGTTGTTCAGGCTCGCTCCTTCGCTGAGCTGCTGGAACAGGCCATCCGGCGCTATCAGAACCGGGCGGTCGATACCGTTGAGGTCATCGAGGAGCTCCTCGAGCTGGCGCGCCAAATCCAGGCGGCGCAGCGGCGGGGCGAGGAACTCAATCTCACGGATGAGGAGCTCGCGTTCTATGATGCCCTTGAGACGAACGATAGCGCCGTGAGCCTGCTCGGTGACGAAGTTCTCCGGGAGATGGCGCGAGAGATCGCGAACACGGTGCGGAAGAACGCGACTATTGACTGGACGATCATGGAAAGTCGACGTGCCGAGCTTCGCAGGCAGGTTAAACGAGTACTGCGGAAGTATAAGTATCCACCGGATAAGCAAGAAAAAGCGACTCTCACCGTCCTCCAGCAG
>Ga0308392_1001125_pt1 | contig 10998 bp, 13 predicted proteins | sample Hotspr20Samplem2_FD_202361 | JGI IMG/M metagenome (GOLD analysis project Ga0308392, IMG submission 202361) | Hot spring phototrophic mat microbial communities from Octopus Spring, Yellowstone National Park, Wyoming, United States - 20050624_m2 ... | reverse complement strand
GTACTTACGCAACACCCTCACCCCGGTGGCCCAGTGGCCGGAGAAAGCCGTCAGATTCTGGGAGTTTTGGCGGGACTGGATGCGCCAGGAGGGGGTGATCGATTTTCCGGGGATGCTCGAGGCCGCCCTGCTGCGCCCTGGCCTGGGCGTGGATTATCTCTATGTGGACGAGGCCCAGGACCTCAGCCCGCTACAACTGGCTTTAGTGGAGCACTGGGCCGCCAGCACGCGCTATATGGCCCTGATCGGGGACGACGACCAGGCCATCTACGAGTTCATGGGGGCAAACGGTAACTCGTTTCTCGCCCCACAGGCTCATGAAGAGATCGTGCTCTCGCGGTCCCATCGCGTCCCGGCGATGGTGCAGGCGCTGGCTGAGGAGATCGTTGGGCGCATCTCTCGTCGGGCTCAGAAGCGCTATAGCCCCAGGGCTGAGAGGGGTGAGGTGATTTACCTGCCGGACAGCCCGGAAAACCCGCGCTGGGCGGTGGAGCACGCCCTGGAGCGCGAGGGGAGCGGGAAAAGCGTGCTTTTCCTGGCCACCGCTCGCTACCTGCTGGAACCGCTGAAGAATGAATTGCTCGAGCGCGGCATTCCCTGGGGGAATCCCTACGCGCCGCACCGCTCGAGCTTCAACCTCTTCCCCGCTACCCGTGGAGGTCAGGCGGCCTGGGAGAAGGCCCGCAGCTTCCTCTTCCCCAAGCGGGTGGGGAGCGACCTGAAGGCCTGGACCAAACACGTCGTTGCTGACGTGTTCGGGCGGGGGAACAAAACCCCCGCCCTCGAGGCCATCAACGCCCTCCCCGATGAGGAAGCCATCGGAGACGACCACCCCGTCTGGCAGGAGTTCCTCCCCAACCACCGCGAACACGCGATAGGTCGCAACGCCGGCTGGCTGCTCGACCACTTGCTGGGGAACGCGCCCAGAGGGATGCGTAACGCGCTGATGGTCGCTTTACGCAATCCCCAGGCAGTCCTCGAGGGCCGGGCGCGGGTGTGGCTGGGCACTATCCATAGCGTCAAAGGTGGCGAGGCGGATTGGGTTTACATCTGGCCGGGCTACACGCGCCGGGCAGCCCGAGCCCATCCCGACACGCTGCACCGGTTGATGTATGTGGCTGTGACTCGAGCACGGCGAGGCGTGGTTCTGCTGGGCGAGGGTATGGCTCCTCACGCCTACAGGTGGCCCGGCAAACAGCAGATATGGCAGGAGGTGGACTTATGACAGCATCAGAGCTCGTTGCCCTGGCTCAGCAAGCGGGGGTAACGCTGGAGATCAACACACAGGGCGGTCTGAGGGTATCGGGCAAAACGGCGGAAGAATTTACAGGCCGTTACCGTGAGCATCTGACACGGGAAAAAACAGCTATTCTGGCTCTTCTGCGCGGTGAAACGCCGCTCGCAGATGAGGATATCCCACGACGGGCCCGCATGGAGTTCGCCCTGGCGTTTCACACCAAGCTCGAGGTGGAAGCCGAACCAAATGTCCCAGGCTGGCTTGAGTGGGCCTTCTGGTGCTTATTTAGCGACGCCATGGAGGGCTTCGTCCGCTGGGGCCTGGGCGAGCAGTGGCCCCAGGTGCAGAAGGTGGCCCAGGAGCGTTCGCAGGCCGTAGCTCTGCGCGAGCGAGCGCTGGAGCGCTGGGCCGGTGCTCATCGTGAGCGCGAGCGCCATCGCTACTCGGCGCGCTGGGACGCGCTGGACGATGAATGGCGCAAAAAGCGCGATGAGCTAACTATAGAGTGCGAGACCTGGGCCTGGCGGGCCTACCTGGTGGAGGTGGCCCTGCGCAACCCCGAGGGCAGCGATCAGCGGCAGTTGGATTTTTGGGTAGACCTGAACCCCTGGGCGCTGTGGTTGGCAAAAAACGGTCGCACCTGGGGCTTAGTTTGGAGTGATCGGGAGGCGGCATGAAAGAGGAGATAATTTCGCAATGCAAACACGACCCTTGCAGGCGCGACGCGCCTGAGGTACCGGCTCAATCGGGGTCGCCGGGCGCCCCTAACCCGCCCGGACAACAGTATCCAGGTCCGATCCCTGGAAGCTGGCTTGGAAAACCCCCGTATCTGGTGTCTGGCACCCTTCCACCTGTGGGACCTCGGAGGGCCGGGGGGTCCTGCATTAGCCCGGCAGGGGGGAAGCGATGACCACCCTCCCCCGCTTCACCGAACGCCACATCCAGTGCCAGATCGTGGACTATCTACGGGCCACCGGCTGGCTGGTTTTGGAGACCTACTTCGGCTCCAGCCGGGGCGGCAGCGTGTGGCTCACCAAGGGGATCCCCGACCTCTACGCCATCAAACGGGGCCGCCACATCTGGATCGAGGTCAAAACCCCGAATGGTCGGGTACGCCCGCAGCAATCGGCCGTACACGATCAACTCAGAGCCCAGGGAGCCGAAGTCTACGTAATTCGCTCCATCGAGCAGTTGCGGGAGGAGTTGGGGAGATGAAACAGTCCCCACCCCCTCTTTTCTCTAACCCAAAGGGAGGAATCATGACTTGGTGGGATTGTTTAACAGTCGGGTTTACTGATAAAGATGTTAGCTATGGTTTGTTTGACGAGCTAAATGCCATGCTGAAAGCTCCTATGCCGGGTAATCTGAGCCACGCTGAATTCGCCTACCGCACTGGATTCATTACCGGCATTTTGTGGGCTTTGATTCCAGAGTTTTCGTGTGATTCAGAGCAAGATGCATACGGCGTTCGTTACAATTACTCACATCTAACCAGTTTTGGGAAAGCTTACACACGGGGAATCCAGCAAGGAGAAGCGGCAACCCGTTACGTCATCAAGGAATTTGTTTCAAGCTTAGATTTTACCTATCCAGGTGAGGCGCTGGCAGTTTTTCTCAGAGCGATTAGGAAATGGCTGGCTACCCCTGGCACTCCACCCGCTCCTATGAGCCTGGCGCACGCAAAAGACTTTTTGCAAACAGAAATATCCTCAGACCCTTCCGCGGGATAACCGCGAGGTACCGCCAAATGCTGAGGGCCGACCCCCAAAGCAATAAAAAACTCGCACACGGGTTTTCCAGCCCCTGGGGAGCGGCGGGGGCAATTATGAGGAGGTATCAATATCAGTAGAAAATGCACAGGAGTTTTCCGGATAGGAGACGATGAAAAAATGATCGCGACCGAGCAGCTACCCCTGTTCCCCCTCGCCCCCGCACCCGCCGACGTGCTCGAGGTGGCCGAGGGCGAGGCGGCGTTTTGCCTGGGGTGGATGGCCGGGCGGTGTGGGCAGGGCCTCCGGGCTAATCCCTACCCCGCCCTCTCCCGCGACGGGTACGAGTGGCTGATGGGCTATCAAGAGGGACGCGCAGAGGCTACTGAGCCGCCCTGGGAATGGTGGGCGTACCTGTACCCCGAGCGGTTTGGGCTGACAGAGAAGCAATCATGAGCACGCGCTAATGGCCCTAGAGGAGGTGTAATATAGCCAGACCGTGCAGCATTTGTAATCATCCGCAACGGCAGGAAATCGAAGCGGCGGTGGCTCGAGGAGAACCATTAAGCCGAATTGCGCCGAATTACGGCACGAACGAACGTTCGTTACGCCGCCACGTATCTCACATGCAATCATCAGCACGGCAAGCCCTCCAGGCCCGCGTCATCGAACCGGGCCGCAGCGTCCTCGAGCGCCTGCGCGACCTCAACCGCGAAGCACTTGGCATCCTGGCCGAGGCGCGGCAGGAGGGCCAGCGGCGCGACGCTATTGCAGCTATCCACACCCTGCACCGCCTGCTCGAGCTCGAGGCTCGCCTGCTGGGCGAACTGGCACACGAACGGCCCCAGGTGCAGGTCAACGTGCTGGCCTCCCCGGAGTGGCTGACCATCCGGGGGCGGCTCCTCGAGGCCCTGCGCCCTTACCCAGAGGCCGCCCACGCCGCGGCCAAGGTGTTGCTCGATGAACCTCGCGACTGACCTGGCTCTGGCCTTATCGCCTGTGGCCCTGCTCCAGCAGGTTGGACTCGAGCCCGACCCCTGGCAGGAGCGGGCTTTGCTTTCGGTGGGCAATGAGCTATACATTCTGGCCTCGAGGCAGGCCGGGAAATCCACGGTGGCTGCGGCGCTGGCCCTCCACGCGGCCTACGCCTGGCCGGAGCGCACGGTTTTGCTCATCGCCCCCACCCTGCGGCAATCCTCCGAGCTATCCGCTAAGGTGCGCTCCCTGGCTACCAAGCTCGGGCTCGCGCTGGCGGGCGAGAGCGCGCTGCGCCTCGAGCTTTCCAACCGCAGCCGGGTCATCGCGCTCCCTGGCGCACAGGAGGGGATACGCGGTTACTCGGCGCATCTGGTGGTGCTTGACGAGGCGGCCTGGATTCCCGATGAGCTGTACCAGGCTGCCCGCCCCATGCTGGCCGTCACCGGGGGGCGGCTGGTGGCTATCTCCACCCCCTACGGAATGCGGGGCTGGTTCTACCGGGCCTGGGCGGAGGAGCGGGGCCAGCGCATCCGGGTAACGGCTTACGACATTCCCCGCATCCGCTCGGAGTTCCTCGAGGCCGAGCGCCGGGCCCTGGGCGACTGGGCGTTCCGGCAAGAGTACCTGGCGGAGTTCCTCGAGGCCGGAGGGGCCATCCCGGAAGAGCTCATTCAGCGGGCGACAGTCCTGGAGGGGCCAGAACCTCCCCGAACCGGCCGGGTTTACGCGGCGGGACTGGACTTAGCCCGCCTGGCCGACTGGTCTAGCCTGAGCATCCTCGACGTGACCGAGCTTCCCTACCGCCTGGTTCATCAAGAGCGCTGGCAAAGCGAGTGGAGCTATACCGAGGCGCGGGTGCTGGGGGTGCTCGAGCGCTACCAGGCTCGGCTCACGGTAGACGCCACCGGAGTGGGCGATCCGGTGTATGAGCGCCTCCGTCGAGCCTGGCCGCAGACGCACCCCTTCCGCTTCACCGCCCAGTCCAAACAGCAGCTCGTCAACGAGCTACGGCTGTCCCTAGCAGAAGAGCGCCTGCACCTCTACCCAGAGCCCACCCTGCTGGCCGAGTTACGGGCCTTGCAGGCCCGCCAGACCGCCTACGGGGTGAGCTACGAGGCCCCCAGTGGGGCCCACGACGACACCGTGATGAGCCTAGCCCTGGCCCTCTGGACGGTGCGCGGTGGGCCGCCGGAGTACATCTCGGTTCGGGTGCGCTCGAGGTGGGGATGAGCGGGAATAGATTCCCGTTTGTGGTACACTATGCCTAGACTAGGCAAATTCTACCCTGTACCCTGCCCGCGCTGTGGGAGCGTTGCGGTTCGCCTGCGCGGGCGTGTGGGTTTGGAGGGAACATGGCCGGACGTAGCGCTGAAACGTCGTTACAACTGCAAAAATTGCGGACACAAGTTCTGCACGCTCGAGCTCAGCGAGGAAGAGCCGACGTTGCTCTCCTCTTCGCCGCCGCCCTGCGGGCGCGAATGAGGCGGATGGGCGCTCCCAGCCAGTGGAGCGGCCTCGAGCAGCCCTTCCTCTCCAGCGCGAGCTGCTACGCGCTGCGGGTGGAGCGGTGGGAGATTCCCTGGAGCCGGGTGCAACCCCTGCTGCGCGCGGCCCTCGAGGTTGATGTTCCCGCTAAAGCGCGCAGCCAGGAGGCTCGCGATCTGGCTGCTTTTCTTCACGCCGAGCGGCCCACCCGTATCCAGTACATCCTGGCGAGAAAGAAACTGATGGAGATATGGCAAAACCTCAACCGCAACTAGTCAACGAGCCCTCTGCGTGGGGGCGCACCGAGTGGGCCCCTGCCGACCTTGGCACCGCCTGGCGCTTGGCCCAGGGGGGCAACCTTTCCCTGGCCGCTGAGCTAGCGGAGGCCACGCTGGCGGACGACCGCGTCCAGGCCACCCTGGGCACCCGTATACGCGGGCTGCTGGGCCTGCCCCTCGCGTTCGAGCCCCCCAACAACCGCGAGGGGCGCACCATCACGCGGGCCCTCGAGGCCGATTTCTGGGCCTTCGCCCCAGAAGAATCCCTATATCAACTCGTGGCCTGGGGGCTCCTGCTGGGGGTGGGCCTGGCCCGGCTGGACTGGCAGGAGGGCGAGAGCGGGCGGGTGTTGCCGGTGCTCGAGGTCTGGCACCCGCGCAACCTGCGCTACGACCTCCAGCGCGGCGTCTGGCAGGTGCAGACCCGCGAGGGAGGGACGGTAGAGCCTCGTCCCGGTGCCTGGTGGCTCTATACTCCCTACGGTGCCCGGCGACCCTGGAGCCATGGCCTCTGGCGCGCGCTGGCTGTGCCGTGGCTGGTCAAAAATGATGCAATACGCTATTGGGCGCGCGATAACGAGGTAGGGGCGCTGCGGGTGGGCCAGGCCAGTGGCCCCACCACCGCCGAGGCCCGCGAGCAGCTGGCCCGTGACCTAGCCGATCTGGGCAGTTCCACCGGCATCGCCCTGCCCGAGGGCTACAGCCTGCAGATTCTCTCGCCCTCCGGGGATGTGTGGCAGAGCAAACAGGCGGCCATCGAGTGGGCCAACACCGCCCTGACTACGGCCATCCTGGGCCAGAACCTCACCACCGAGGTGCGGGGTGGTTCGTTCGCCGCGGCCCGCGTGCACGACGCAGTGCGCCGGGATTTGTTGGAGGCCGACGCCGAGGGGCTCTCCACCTCCATGCGCGAGCAGGTTTTGGCCTACTGGGCCGAGTTCAACTATGGCGACGCTCGGCTGGCCCCCTGGCCGCGCTGGGATACCGATTTGCCCGAGGATACCGCGCAGGCCGCCGCCACCCTCAGCAAGCTAGCCCAGGCCGTGGCGGCTTTGGCCCAGGCTGGAGCCCCGGTAGATGTGCCGGCCCTGCTCGAGCGCTACGACGTACCCCTACAGGCCCCCCAGGCCGGGCTGGTGCGGCTGGCCTCGGGCGACCAGGTGCGCACCTCCAGCGGCTTCGTGCAAGGCCAGCTCTACGCCGACCGGCTGGCCGACAACGCGCGAGAGGCCGGAGCGACATCAATGCGCCCCATCCTGGCCCGCGTACTCGAGGCCATAGACCAGGCCGAGGGTTACGATGCACTGCGCGCGCGGCTGCTTGAGCTATTCCCCAGCCTGAACCCCGACGACCTGGCTACGCTGATGGAAAACGCCTTAATCCTGGCCGACCTGGCCGGGCGCTACGCGGTGCGATCCGATGTGGAAGGTTAGCGCCAATCCGGTCAACCCCGAAGAGGCTATTGCCTGGTTCCGCTCCCGGGTGCCCCTTCCCAAAGACGAGTGGCAGGCTCTTCAGGAGCAGGCTAGGCGCAAGGCCTTCACCGTGGCCGGGGTGGCTTCCCTAGACCTGCTGGCCGAGGTATGGGACAGCCTGGGCCGGGCGCTGGAGGAGGGCATTCCCTATGCCGAGTGGGCTAAGGAGGTAAGGGGAAAGCTCGAGGCCGCCTGGGGCCGCCCGAATGGGCAGCGGCTCGAGACGATTTTTCGCACCAATGTGCAGATGGCCTACTCCTCGGGCCGCTGGACGCAGATGACCCGCCCGGAAGTGATTGAGCAGCGCCCTTACTGGATGTACGACGCCGTATTGGATAGCCGAACTACGAGCATTTGCCGAGAGCGCAACGGGGTCGTGCGCCCGGCGGACGACCCGTGGTGGAGATCGAACTGGCCCCCTTTGCACTTCAACTGCCGCTCCGGCGTGCGCAGCCTCACTTCAGAGCAGGCCCAGGCCAGAGGCATCACCCAGCAGCTGCCAAAGGAATCTCCGCAAGAAGGCTTCGGCAATGCCCCCCGGTCGTGGGAGTGGAGCCCTGACCCCAGGGATTACGATTCTCAGCTGTGGGCGGCTTACATCCGGGCGTTGGGGGCAGTGTTTGCGCGGGACGCACGTCGAGCAAGGGAGCTCCGTGCTCGGCTGGCGGCCATCGCTCGGGGAGAAGAGAAGGCCGCGGAGAACGATGCTCCCCTTGCACTGGCGCTGGTGGCGGTGGGAGAGTTCCCGCAAAAGCCCGCAAAGGTCATAGACCCCAAAGTTCGAGCCTTTCTTGGGGAAGAGGCCCCCCGATTGTTGCAAAAACTGATTCGGCACGCCGTCATCGACCGCCAGTTCCGCTCCGACCTGTCTCCTGAGCGATACCTGGAGATTCTGCGTCGGGGGGCTGTCCACCCTGGGGCTGCCGTGGTTGTGCATGCCCCGCCCCGAGGCCCGGTGGCCCTGGTCATAGCTCCAAGCGAAATAGCTGGGGATGATTTAGGTCCCGAAGCCGAACCCTGGATCGTGGTAGTCTACGATCTGACACATGGTACACTGGTAACCGGATATCTCGCTTCGTCTTTGAAGACGATCACGCTATGGCCCAACCACACCTGGCTCAAAACCCTACCCCAGCCCGACCTTTAGAACGGGCGGAAAACCGGTGGGCCGTCATTCGTGACGCGCTGTATAACCCGGACGGCTGGGACGACCAGGATTGGCTGAGCGAGGTATCGGAACTGACCAGGGTTTATGATCTGTTGAAAGCTGCCCAACCCAACACTCCTGAGGAGCGAGCCCGCCTCAACCGCCTTTTGCAAGAGATCCGCCGAGCGGCTAAAGAGTTCGGTTTTACTCCACCCCCGCCCATCTGAGCGTGCCCCCTTGGAATCTATTCCGCTTTGTGCTAAGCTAACACTAGAGTAGGAAAACTCTACCCAAGGAGCCCCAGGTGCAAGCCTGGGGATAATCTATGCAACGGCACAAACTGACCCTCGAGCTACCCCAGGGTGTCCCCCCTAGGGAGTTTCGTATTTTCCCCTTCGGCCAGGTGGAGACCACCCAGGGCATGTTCCTGTTCGACTCCAAGGCCGCGGCAAGCGTGCTCGAGCGCTGGAAGGAATACGGCAACCGGCTCTCGATTGACTATGAGCATCAGGCGCTCGAGCCCGTGACCAACGGCCCGGTCCCGGCGGCGGGCTGGTTCGACCTCGAGCTGCGGGAGGATGGCCTGTGGGCGATCAACGTGGAGTGGACTGAGCGTGCTCAAGAACTGCTCGCAAAGCGCGAATATCGCTACTTCAGCCCGGCGTTTTACACCGACAAAGAAGGCCGGATTGTGGAACTGATCAATCTGGCGCTCACCAACATACCGGCTACTAAGCGGATGCAACCGCTGGTGGTTAGGAGGAACAGCATGCAAGAAATCGTACGGATGTTAGGACTCAGAGAGGACGCCACCGAGGCCGAAGCCGGAGCAATGATTGCCCGGCTCGCTGGCCTCGAGCGTCAGTTGACCACGCTAACCGGGCGCACCAGCGCCGACGAGGCGCTGGCCGTGGTACAGGCATGGCGCTCTGCCGCCGAGGAGCTGCCCCGTGTTCAGGAGCGCCTGGCCGCCCTGGAGGCCGAACGTGTAAACGAGCGCAAGCGCTCTCTGCTCGAGCAGGGCAAACGGGAGGGCAAGCTCACCCCGGCGATGCTGGCCTGGGCTGAGAAGCAGAGCGTTGAAGCGCTCGAGGCATTTTTGCAGGTGGCTCCTCGGATACTCCCCGAGCCTGCCCAGGAGCCGGCAGAGAAAAATCTCTCCTGGAATACGCTATCGGCTCGCGAAAAACAGGAGTTGTACCAGCAAAACGTAGAGCTGTACCGTCGCCTGCGCAAAGAGGCGCTGGGCTATTAGGAGGTCATCGATGCCTACAACTACTCGTTCCAACCTAGTAATTCCGGAAATCCTGGCCGATGCGGTAGCCGCTGGATGGCCGAACCGTATTGCGCTCTACGGCTCCGCTGCGGTAGTTGAGTCGTCAACACTGCCGGAGTCTGCTCGGGGTGGTGATACGCTAAAAGTCCCGCTTTTTGGTTCAATCGGGGAGTTTGACGATGTAGCCGAGGGGGTTGCGCTGACTCCGGCTACGCTGACGATGACCAGTGAGACCAGCACCGTGCAGCGGGCAGGAAAAGCGGTCGAAATGACGACTTGGGCGCAGATGGCCGCCATGTACGCTGACCCCTACGCTGAGGCCAGCCGTCAGATCATCGAGGGCGCTCGGCGCAAGTTTGATAGCGCTTTGATCAGTAAAGCAGGGGCACCTGGCACGGGAGGTATGGGGGCTATTGATCATGACGCTTCCACCGCTACCATTAGCTACGACGCCATTGTGGATGCGCTGTATAAGTGGGGCGATGACAACAATGACGTAGCCGCGTTTGTGGTGCATTCCAAGATTGCTAGGGATTTACGCAAGGTCAAGGATTCCAATGGACTTCCGTTGTTTGCCGACCCTCAGGGGGGGGGTTTGCCCAGCGTGCTAGGGTTGCCCCTTATCGTCTCTGATCGCGTTCCCGTTATCACCGGTAGCCCCGTCAAATACGTCTCGCTCCTCATCAAGCGCGGCGCACTGGCACTGTGGTACAACCGCGTTCCCACTATTGAGACCGACCGCGATATTCTTGCCGACTCTACTATTCTGGCTACAAACATCTACTACGTGGCCCATCGTTACGGTCGTTTGCCCAACAGCGACAAAGCCGGCGTGGTGCGGCTAATTACTCAGTAGGAGGAATGATGGGGCTCACTGCACTACGGCGGCATTGGCGCGAACGTCAAGAATTAGCGGATCAAGCCCCTCTGCCGGAGGACTCCTCAAAGGCGACCGAAACCCCTCTGCCGGAGGACTTTCCCGCCCGCACCAAACTCGAGGCCGCCGGACTTACAACCCTCGAGGCGGTGCGGGCCAACCTCAGCAATCTACGCACTACGCAAGCTGGGTTGACCAAACGCGAGATAGAACAGGTTGAAGCTGCACTCGGGTAAAAGCTCGAGTGAGGATTGAAACGACCGCAGTATGGCTTACGCTACCCTCTCCGATCTCTACCGGCTGGCCCTGCGCGCGCCTGCGCTGAACGGCATATCCAGCGCCGAACAGAACCAGGCCCTCGAGGCCGCCAGCCGCGTGGCGGATAGCTACCTCCAGGCGCGCTACCGGCTGCCGCTCGCGGCGTGGGATTACGACCTGCGCCGGGCGGTGGCCATCATTGCAGCCTACGACCTGTTGTCGGGGCGCGGCTTCGCTCCTGAGGGCAGCGACGAGCACGTGCGATTGCGCTACGAGGA
>Ga0308392_1001116_pt1 | contig 11034 bp, 7 predicted proteins | sample Hotspr20Samplem2_FD_202361 | JGI IMG/M metagenome (GOLD analysis project Ga0308392, IMG submission 202361) | Hot spring phototrophic mat microbial communities from Octopus Spring, Yellowstone National Park, Wyoming, United States - 20050624_m2 ... | reverse complement strand
GATGTCACCCCTGTCGGGATCACCCAGCCGTCTACCGCCGAGGCCAGCGCATCGCGTGAGCCGGCGGCGCGCCCCAGGCGGCGGATCACGGCGAAGACGCCCTCCTTGCGGCCATCGGCGCCAAATGTGACCCGCGTTCCGGCGCCCAGGGCGAGCGAACCCTTGACATAACCCGCCAGATCGTATCCCCACCGCAGCACCACATACCGGTGACCGCCGTCGTCGGGCAGTACGACAGCAGGCGCCAGGGTCTCCCCGGGTCTCAGGTCGCCGAGCGCCGCAGCGCCGCTTGAGTAGACGCCCAGACCGGCGAACGCGCTCCCGCTGCTTCGAAACGTGATCCGACCGGAGGGCGTTGGGAGGTCGATTTCACGGCCGCCGCCTGCCTCGAGCGACATCGAGCCGAGCCGGATGTCGCGATCGGGAAACGGCGAGTTCCGCAGCAGACATTCGAGCACCTCGCTATCCGGGACTGAGGCGACCCTCACCTCGAACGGAGCAGCGCCGGCCGGCAGGTTCTTTGCTTTGGTCACCGCGGCTCGGTCCGGATCAGGCATAGCGCCATTGTCGCTTACGCGGCGAGCTACAGTCGCAGGCGACGCAACCGGAGGGCGTTGCTGATCACGGAAACCGAGCTGAAGGTCATGGCCGCCGCGGCCAGCATCGGGCTGAGCAGGATTCCGAAGAACGGATACAGCACGCCCGCCGCCACCGGCACGCCGAGCGTGTTGTACAGGAAGGCGAAGACGAGATTCTGGCGGATGTTGCGCATGACGGCCCGGCTCAGCCGCCGCGCGCGCACGACGCCGTTCAACTCCCCTTTCACCAGCGTCACCGCCGCGCTCTCGATGGCGACGTCGGCCCCGGCGCCCATGGCGATGCCGACGTCGGCCTGCGCGAGCGCAGGCGCATCGTTCATGCCGTCTCCCGCCACCGCGACCACATGACCTTCCTGCTGAAGCCTCTTGACGAGGTTCGCCTTCTCGATCGGCGACAGCTCGGCCTCGAAGCGATCCAGTCCCAGCCGTCGCGCCACCGCGGCGGCGGTCCGCCGGCTGTCGCCGGTCACGAGAATCACCTCGAGCCCGTCACGCCGCAGGGCCGCAACGGCTTCAGGCGAGCGCGCTCGGATCGGGTCGGCGATGCCGGCAACGGCCACAGCCTGCCCGTTCGCGGCGACATAGACGACGGTCATGGCTTCGTCGCCAAGGCGGGCGGCTTCGTCGGCAAAGCCTTTGACGTCGATGCCCAGTTCGGCGAATAACGAGGCATTGCCCAGCGCCACCGCGACGCCGTCGATGGCGCCCGTCACCCCTTTTCCCGTCCGGGCGCGGAAACCCGTCACGGGCGACAGGGCGACTCCTGCCTGCCTCGCCGCTCCGAGGATGGCCGAGGCCAGGGGATGCTCGCTCGCCTGCTCGAGGCTCGCGGCCAGCCGCAGCACCTCCTCTACGCTGCGACCCGGTGCGGCGATGAGCTCCATCAGGCGGGGCCGGCCCTCGGTCACCGTACCGGTCTTGTCGACCAGCAGCGTGTCGACCTTTTCGAGCAACTCGAGCGCCTCGGCATTGCGTACAAGCACGCCGGCGAGCGCGCCGCGGCCCGTGCCGACCATCACCGACGTCGGCGTGGCCAGGCCAAGGGCGCACGGGCAGGCGATGATCAACACGGCAATAGCGTTCACCAGCGCGTGCGCCAGGCGCGGCGGCGGCCCGGCCACAGCCCAAACGAGGAAGGTGACTGCGGCGACGAGCACCACCGCCGGAACGAACCAGGCCGCCACGGCGTCGGCGAGCCGTTGCACCGGCGCCCGGCTCCGCTGCGCCTCACTCACCAGCCGGACGATCTGCGCAAGCAGCGTGTCCGCGCCGACTCGCTCCGCCGCCATGATGAAGCTTCCCGTGGTGTTCACCGTGCCGCCGGTCACCCGATCCCCCGGGCCTTTCTCCACCGGAATCGGTTCGCCTGTCACCATCGACTCGTCGATAGCGCTAGCCCCCTCCAACACGATTCCGTCCACGGGAATCTTTTCACCGGGCCGCACTCGCAGCCGTTCGCCCACCCGCAGCTCCTCGAGCGGCACGTCGCGCTCGAGATCGCCCTCGATGCGGCGCGCAGTCTTCGGCGCCAGATCAAGCAGGGCGCGGATGGCGTCGCCGGTCCGCTCCCGCGCCTTGAGTTCGAGCACCTGTCCCAGGAGAACCAAAGTCACGATGACCGCCGCCGCTTCGAAATAGACCGCCGGTTGGCCACCGGGTTCACGGAAGGCGGCCGGCAGCCGTTCGCCGAGGATCACTGCTGCGACGCTGTAACCGTAGGCCACGGCCGTGCCCATGCCGATCAGCGTGAACATGTTGGGTCGCCGGCGCAGCGCCCCCGACCAGCCGCGCTCGAAGAACGGCCTGGCGCCCCAAAGCACCACCGGCGTCGCCAGCACAAGCTGGAGCCACACCGCCCCGGGCACTCTCACCGCCGCCATCTCCGACATGGCAAGGATCGCCACGGGCAGGCTGAGCGCCAGGGAAGACCAGAATCGCCGCCTCATATCGGCCAGCTCCGGGCTTGGCGCGGGCTCGCGCGCGGCCATCTTCGGCTCGAGCGCCATTCCGCAGTCAGGACAACTGCCTGGGCCGGGCCGAATCACCTCCGGGTGCATCGGGCAGGTGTAGGCGCCGGCGGGCATCGGCTCCGGGGCGCGGCCCGGCTCCAGATACCGCAGCGGATCGGTGCGAAACCGCTCCAGGCAGTGGCGGCTGCAAAAGTAGTAGGTGACGCCCCGATGTTGGTGGGTGCCCGCAGGCCGCTCGCGATCGACCTCCATGCCGCAGACCGGGTCTTTCGCCGTGGTCTTGAGGATCGGAAATGGATTCATCGGGAAAAGTCCGCTTCGAGCTAATTCTCTCAACTTGCCCCACTCGGCCGGGTCTTGCGGCCGAGGCGCCGGTTAAAAACTAACCTCAATGCCGAGCCGTAGGAAGCGCGGCGGCTCGGTCGAGACCGGAAGCCGGAGCTTGAACTCCGGCCCGCTCATGTCGCGCTCGCGCGTGGCGTAGCCAACGTTCGGCAAGTTGAAGATGTCCGCCCAGAGAAGAAGGCCGCGTCGGCCGACGGAGACGCGGCGGCTCAGCCGTACATCCACAAGCAGGTTGTACTTCGTCCGATGGCCGCCCTCCGGGCTGCCGCGCGGCGTGGCCATCACGACCAGGGGCCCTTGTGAGAGGCCCTCCACCAGTAGCCGGCGACCGAAGGCAAGCCCGTCCCGGTAGCTGACGACCCAGCCGATCTCCAGAGCCCCGGCAGCGCGAGGCAGCCGCGCGCCGCCGCTCAAAGAGGCAAGGTAGGCGCGGTCGAAATAGACCCGTCCCGTGGCGTGGACCAGCGTGTTGGGGTCCGCCAGCAACGAGCCCACCACGCCCGGGTCGTTCTCCCACGGGGCATTGCCCGGGTTAGTCGTCGCGTAGCCTTTGACGGCGGCGAAATTGAGCCGCCACCAGTAAGGATTCCGTTTCAGGCCGAGCTCAGCCGCCAGCCCGGCCGACATGGAGCCGACTCGCGCATTCGTCAGCAAGAAACTGTCCTGCCCGAACGTCAACGGATCCTGTTCATAGACCACCAGTCTGCCGTCATCGAACGTTCCCAGGATGAAGTCCTCCCCGGGATCTTCGATGCTCACCGGCCGGTACGCCGCAAACGGCACGCCGGTGTTGATGGCAACCAGCCGCCGGCGATCATCGCGGCGAAACAGCCGCAAACGGCTTTCGAGCGCCCCCGGCAGTCTTGCGTGCGCGTCGACGCCGAACTCGTCGGTGTATGGGCGTCGAACCTGTGGATCGATTTGCGAGAACTCGCCGCCGAAGCGGCGCACGAGGAGGCCGTCGGCGGCTCGGTACTCGTGCCCCGAGAGGCTGTTCCGGTTGGCGTAGTCGAGATAACGCCCGGCCACGGGCTGCAAACTACGCCGGTAACGGCCGCCCAGGCTAAGCGTCGCGGCGGGCGACAGGCGAATGGCCACCCAGGGTGCAGCGTCGTTCCACGCCAGAACGCCGGGCCGGCTGTCGAAGCGCCGTGCCGGGCGAAAGCGGCCCGGCGGACTCGACTGCTCCGGCAGGGAGCCGCGCGCCAGCTCAGAGACGACGCCTGCCGCAAGCGAAAGCCACCGGCTGGCTTCCCAGTAGCCGGAAAACGCCAACTTCAGACAGTCGAAACGACCCCGGCTGTCGAGCGGCGTATTGAAGTAAACGAAGGAAACGGGCGTCGAGCCGACAAACAGCCGGTGGCCGTCTCCGGGCACGATGAGGCGGTTCTGAAACGATGCGCGCTGCCACTCCGCCTCGGCCGAGAGTCGCGCCCGGCCTCCCCTCAAAGTGGGCTCGCGACGGATCAGAGCTCCTAGAGCCTGGCGCGAGCGAACCGCCCGGCTCGCCAGAGCCGGAGCGCCCTCCGGCCGGCCGGTGGCGAGATCGATTCGCGGCTCCTCTGGCGGCGGAGCGCTTGTGTTCAGCCTTGCCACGGCGCTGCCGTAACGCATCTCGAAGGCGGAGGTGGGCGCCGCCTCTCGCAGCCAGGCGGCTTGAATCGAGTCCATACGGTTGTTCTCGCCCTGGGTTGGGTGGAACTCGAACGGCGGCGCCATGCGCCGCGCCAGCAGCGCCTCGAAGGCCGCGGGCGCCGCGAAGCCGCCAAGATGAATCCGTGAACCGGTGAAGGCGGCCCGAAGGCGGTCTCGCCGTCCCAGGCGTAGCCTCGAGGCGGCCGTGGCCGTGAGCAGGCGCGTGTTCAAGCGTTCGAGCTCGGGCTCGCGCGGGATGCTCTGGCTTGCCCAGCGGCCCGTTGCCGAAACGAACAGGTCGGCATGGCCGCCGAGGCCGCCGGTGAGCTCCAGCCGGTCTTGCGTGAACCAGCGAAACCGCTCCGGGCGGAGAAAGCCGGCTCGCAGGGCCAAATCGGAAAGATTGCTGTCGCTCAAGGCACGGCCTGTCAGCTCGGCTCCGATGCGCCCGCGCCAGTCGGCCTCGCCCGCACGGGTCAGCACGCTCACCGACCCGCCGCCATCCAAGACGCGTTCGGCCGATCCCAGATCAACAAAAAAGATGGGCTTGCCCGGTTGGTATGGGTCGGCCAAGTCGAGCCGGTTCAGCCGGTATCGCGTTCTCGTCCAGGAGGCCGCTTCGGCGGCGTAGTAGGGCAGGCGCGCCGCGGTGAGTCCGCCGAAATCCGCCGGCTCGACGGCGCTCGCCGCGCCGAGCGGGCCGATCAGGCTCCACAGGCTCAAGCTCAACGGCAGGGCGCGCCAGTCTGCGAGCGAGTACTCGGTAGCCGGCTTATCCTCGGCCGCGAACGCGGCCAGCCATCCGGCCGCCGCCACCAGGATAATGCCTTTTGCACGGATCACAGCCGGCCAGTGAAGCCAGTGTAGCGCCGGCGAAGCCCTCGGGAGGAATGGGCGCTATAATCAAGCCAGAGGTGCCGCCATGACGCTCCGCACGCTGCTCGCCGGTGTCGGTGCGCTTGCGCTCCTGGAGGCGGCTGAGCCGCCGGCCATCGGACGCGCAGCTAACGACAAGATCGAAATACAGGCCGCCGTCTATAACCACAAGGCCGCCATCCGCACCCTGCTCGGCCAGGAGGTCCCCGAGGGCATCGTGGTCGTCGAGGTGCGCCTCACGCCGAAAGGCGCAACGCCGATCAAACTCTGGCGCGAGGACTTCACGCTGCGCTCGGACAAGGACGGGCAAAAATCCACCCCGTTCGATCCAAGTCAGATTGCGGGCGCGAGCGTCCTTACCCTGGTGCGGACCTACGACGCCGGAGGAGTTTTGGTCGAGGACCGGGGTCCGGTGTGGGGCGGCGTCGGCGGCAGCCGGCCACGCCGCATGCCCGGCCCCCCCGGCGGCATCGGCAACGCCGCGGGCCAGGAAAGCAGCCAGGCTCAGGTGAGCCAGTCCGGAGAGGATGCCGACAACCCCCTGCTCGCCGTACTCAAAGCGAAAGTCCTCAAGGAGGGCGAGCTTTCGGCGCCCGCCGTCGGACTGCTCTACTTTCCGATGGACGGCAAGCACAAGGTCAAGCAGCTTGAGCTGCACTATCGGGGCGAGGCCGGCCCTCTCGATTTGCGTTTTCGAAAACCCTGACAGACCGCTCAATGCACATCTCGGAGCTAGAGACCCCCGCGCTTGTCGTCGATCTCGACGTCATGGAGCGCAACCTTCAGCGCGTGGCCGATTACGCGCGCTCGCACCGGCTTCGGCTTCGGCCTCATACCAAGACCCACAAGATCCCCGCGCTCGGCCGGCGCCAGCTCGATTCCGGCGCCGTCGGCCTGACCGTGGCGAAAGTGGGCGAGGCCGAGGTGATGCTCGGCGCCGAGCCCCCCGACATGCTGGTGGCCTACCCGGTCGTCGGCAAACGCAAGCTCGAACGCCTCATGGAGGTGGCGCGGCGCACCGAATTAACCGTGGCGCTCGACAGTCGCGAAGCGGCCTCGGAGCTGGCAAACGCCGCTCAGGCCGCGGGACTCACGGTGAACGTGCTGGCCGAGATGGATGTCGGCATGAGTCGCGTCGGAGTCCAGCCGGGCGCCGAGCTGCTCGAGCTGGGCCGCGCCATCGACAGCCTGCTCGGCTTGCGGTTGCGCGGCATCGCCTTCTACCCCGGCCATATTCGCGGCGACGACGAGTGCGCCAGGCGGGCGCTGGCCGAACTGTCGGCGACGGTCGCCGCCGCGGTGGAGGATTTCCGTCGGGCAGGACTTTCCACCGAGGTCGTCAGCGGGGGCTCGACGCCGACGCTGTTTCACTCGCACGAGGTCGCCGGCCTCAACGAGATCCGCCCCGGCACATACATCTTCAATGACCGCAACACCGTTGCCGCGGGCGCCTGCGAGCGGCGCGATTGCGCGGTCTTCATCCTGGTAACTGTGGTCTCCACCTCACGCCGCAACGGCTTGATCATTGACGGCGGATCGAAGACCTTCTCCTCCGATCTGCTGCTCGCGGCCGGCGAGACGAGCTTCGGCGAGATTCTGGAGGCGCCGCAAGCGCGCTTCTTCCAGATGAACGAGGAACACGGCTATGTCGATCTGGCGGATTCAGGCGTCCGCTTTCGCGTGGGAGATAAGTTGCGAATCCTGCCCAACCACGTGTGCACGGCAATGAACCTGCACGAGGTGATCTACGGGATCCGCGGCGAGCACGTGAAGCAGATTTGGCGGGTCGAAGGAAGGGGCAAGCTTCAGTAGCTTACCCCTCGCCCGGCGCTCGATCGTTACGGGGCGATGTTTTCGACGGCGTCAATCGTCAGCTTGTCGCCCTCCAGCTTGCCGGTCACCTTCACCTTGTGGCCGAGATAGTCCATCACCTTGTCGGGATTGGCGATCTGGACCACCATTTTGTCCTCGGTGACAAAGACCGGCTTCTGTCCGGCTTTGACGCACGCCCGGACACACTTGATCGACGCCTCGGAGTGGTCCGAGTGCGCCGCCCCGCACTTGGAGTCCGAAATATGTCCGGTCCACTCGCCTGCGGCGAGCGCAAGCGCGAACAGCAGGCTAGCAGCCCCGGCAGCGATTCCCAACTTCTTCATGGTGCAGAACCTCCTCTGAGCGAAACCTGTACCCAGCCGTCAAGTTTCTACCTGCTAGTATAGCGGAAATTCTCAGACTTCAAGAATCACAGGCAAGATGAGCGGGCGGCGCGAGCCCTCGCGCGCCAAGAAACGCTTCAAATCGGAGCGGATCTTCTCCTGCATCAGGCCCCAGTCGGCCCGCTCCTCCGGAGTGGACTGGTTCAGGGTTCGCGCCACCACCTCCTTGGCGCGCGCCAGCAGCTCCGAGCCGTCCTTGTCGGAGACAAAGCCCCGGCTGACGATCTCCGGCGGCGCTTCGCTTTTGCCCGTCAACTTGTTGATCGCAATGATCGGCACCACGAAGCCGTCCTCGGACAGATGCCGCCGGTCGCGGATCACCAGATCCTCAACCACCTCGTCCAGGGTCCCGGAGTCGATGCATAGCCTGCCGACCGGCACCTTCTCGCCCCGCCGGGCGCCCAGCGGGTCGATCTCGAGCGTTTCGCCGGTCTCGAGCACAAAAACTTCTTCCAAGCCCGCATGTCCCATCTGGCGCGCCAGGGCCGCGTGGCGCGCCAGTTGCCGGTATTCGCCGTGTATGGGCACGAAATAACGCGGGCGCACCAGGTTCAGAATCAGCTTGAGCTCCTCGACGCTGGCATGCCCGGAGACATGCAAGGGCGGATTCATCGACCCGTACAACACCTCCGCGCCGCGGCGGCAGATGTGATCGAGCATCCTCGAGATCGCCTTCTCGTTGCCAGGAATGATCCTGGCGCTCAGCAAAACGGTATCGCCGGGCTCAAGCGACAGGTGCCGGTGATTGTCGACGGCGATGCGCGCCATCGCCGACATCGGCTCGCCCTGGCTGCCTGAGGCCACCACCAGAACCTGACTGCGCGGAACCTGCATGATGTCCTGCGGACGCAACAGAATACCGTCTGGAATCTCAAGCAATCCTTGATCATGGGCGATCTCCGTCACCTGAAGCATGCTCCGCCCCAGCAGCCCCACTCGCCGCCCGTATTCCGACGCCAGATCGATGATCTGCTGGAGCCGGTGCACCGAAGAGGCAAAGCAGGAGATCACCAGTCGCCCCGTGGCTCGGCTGAGCGTCTCCTCCAGGCGCGGCCGCACGGCCCGCTCGCTTTCGGTATAGCCCGGCCGCTCGACGTTCGTCGAATCCGACAACAACAGCAAAACGCCTCTCTTGCCGTAGTCGGCGATCGCATGCAGGTCGAAAAGCCGATTGTCGGTCGGCGTCGGGTCCACCTTGAAGTCGCCAGTGTGAATGATTACGCCGAGCGGCGTCGTTATGGCCAGCGCCACCGCGCTCACGATCGAGTGGGTCACTTGGATGAATTCCACGAGGAACGGACCGATCTCGATCTTGTCGCCCGGCTTGACAATGTTCAGACGGACCTGCCCCGCCAGATCGTGTTCCTCGAGCCGCCGCTCCACCAGCGCCAGCGTGAAGGCCGTCCCGTAAACGGGCACATCGAACTCGGAAAGAAAGAACGGCACGGCGCCGATGTGGTCCTCATGGCCGTGGGTGAGGATCAGCGCACGGACATTTTCCCTGTTTTCTTTTAGATACGCGAAATCAGGGGTGACGATGTCCACACCCAGAAGCTCGGCCTCCGGAAACATCATCCCCGCATCGATCACCACGATGTCATCGCCGTAACGAAGCGCCAGCGAGTTCATGCCGAACTCGCCCAGACCCCCAAGCGGGATGACTTGCAACTTCCGGTGGGCCATCACCCCACAGCCTAACACAGCGGGTGGAAACCGTACATCTACAAAAAGAAATGCTCACCTTCCGGGGGAGGTGAGCATCTCTTTCGCCCCTGCCTGAAACAGGGTGATGTTCATTGGGAGAATCAGATCCGACGGAAACGCAACCGCCGAAACCTGTATGTGATTTGGAGTTTATGGTGAGTGGGCGCGGAAGTCAAGAGGAAAAGAAGCCGAAAACCGGAATACGAAGAGCGCGTAGAATCAACAAGTTAGCGTGCAACCTGGTTTTCCACACCATGTGGAAAACCACTCCGCCCCCGTCGCCTCCAGCCGCGTTTTGACTCTAAGGCGGAGATAGTGCTCCAGTTATCGGTCCTCCAGATGAAGCAGGATCATCGGGTCGCGCTTTTCGGCCCCCTTGCGCCCGAAATAGAGGAAGCGGCCGCCGCCGATCGCCAACCCCACCGCCAAAGCAGTCAGCACCAACAAGCCGACCAAGGCCCCCACCGTTAGCAATAGATCTGCCAGCTTCGCCGCTTCCGAGCCGGCGGACTCCTCCCAGACGATTGTCGCCCGATAGTTGACCTTCGCGAGCAACTCTTGGGCCGCCTCGGCGTCTGCCCCGTCGAAGAGAACCACCAGCAGAGGGCCGCTGCGTTTGACGATGGCGCCCGGCAGCATCCGGAACTCGGCCAGCCGCTCCCGCGCAATATGAGGAGTCGGGTAGGAAAAGATGGCCAGTGAGATTTCTCCCAAATCCGTCCTATATTTAGCTAGTTGAGCTTCAGGGGAATACTGAAATCCCGCCACGGAGGCAGGGATCCGCGGCTCGAACTTGCGCAGGCTCTCCGGTCCAATCACGAACCGCTCGGAGCGTTCCACCCGTGCGCCCTCAGGCAAATACGAGGGCAGGTTGGGCAACGCCGAAGTCTCCACCATCGGAAGCACCAAATACAGACCCGCCAGCTCCTCGAGCGTCGGCTTCCTGCCTTCGAAATGAAAAACATAGTTGCCGTGCGCCAAAAAGAGCGCCGTGGGCGATTCCACCGACAGCGGCACGATCTCGGCCGGCCGATAGCCCGCCGGCCGTTGCCATTGGTAGAAGGCCAGCGCCGAGGTGGAGTCGACGAACCGCCAGGCCGTCGCCTTCAGCCGCACCCCTTCGCCGCGGTAGTCGGCCACCTCGCCTTGCTCGAAGCCGTACTCTTGCCAGATCGGGTCCGCATCGGGCTTTACCGCCTCCAGAGCGACACGTTTCAGCCCGTAGAACTCCTCCGGCCAGATGGCCGCCTGCGCGGGCGCCAGGCCGACGAGGCCGGCCGCCCCCAGGACGATCAAGCGCCGCAACATTTCTTGTATTTCTTTCCGCTCCCGCAGGGGCAGGGATCGTTCCTGCCGACCTTCTTGCCTTTGACGACCGGCTGCTGGCCGACCTCGGCGCCCGAGCCGACGTACTGGAGCTCGTCAAGCTCCCGCTGCTTTTTGCGCTGAATGTTGCGCGTAAAGTCGGTCAGCGTGGTCGAAGCCGTGCGCGCCGGCTTGGGGGCGGTGGCCGCCACCAGCTCGTCGCTTTCCTCCTCGGGCCACTCGCGTGCGCCGGCGGCGGGCCGCGCCGGCTCGACCGGTTGCAGGAAATAGAGGATCCGCACCGTCTCGTCCTCGATGCGGTCCATCATCTCCTGGAAAAGGATGAACGACTCCTTCTTGTACTCGACCAGGGGATCCTTCTGG
>Ga0308392_1001112_pt1 | contig 11066 bp, 9 predicted proteins | sample Hotspr20Samplem2_FD_202361 | JGI IMG/M metagenome (GOLD analysis project Ga0308392, IMG submission 202361) | Hot spring phototrophic mat microbial communities from Octopus Spring, Yellowstone National Park, Wyoming, United States - 20050624_m2 ... | reverse complement strand
GCCAGACGCCTTCGAAGACTAACTCCGCGTCGCCTGTGAGCCAGAGCGTGTCGTCAGGGCGCCACTCCACTTCCAGAGTGCCGCCTGGCATCTGCACGCGCACCTCCCGTTCAAGCATGCCCATCTGCACGCCCGCGACGACGATTGCGCACGCGCCCGTGCCACACGCCAGCGTCGCGCCCGCGCCCCGCTCCCACACCCGCGCCCGCACACGATTCGGCGCCTCCACCTGCGCGACCGACACATTCACGCGGTCAGGAAACTGCGGATGACGCTCTAACTGCGCTCCAAGCGTCTCCAGCGGGAAGGCATCCACCGAGTCTACGAACAGCACGAGGTGCGGCGCGCCCGTGTGGACAACCGAAACTTTGGAGTGCTGAAGCGAAGCTTCAGCCAACGCGGAAGCGTAGCTTCCGCACTCCAAAGTAGGCATTATCTTCGGCGTTCCCATCTCCACTCGAAACTGCCTCTCACTTAGCCGATGCACGCGCCGAACGCCCGCGCCCGTTTCGATGGCGAGGCTGCCAGCGTCGGGGCAGTGATGTTCCCACAAGTAGCGCGCGACGCAGCGGATGCCGTTGCCGCACATCGTCGCTTCGGAGCCATCTGCGTTGTAAAGGCGCATGCGGTAGTCCGCGCGCTCGGAGGGTTCCACAATCAGCAGTCCGTCCGCGCCCACGCCGAACCGACGGTCGCATAGCCGACGCGCCAGCGACGCGACCTCCCCCGAAGGCAGCGGCTGTGTGAATGCGTCCAGCAACACAAAGTCGTTGCCAGCGCCTTGCAGTTTATGGAAACGCAGTGGGGTCACTCCTCGAACTCAGGCTCCGCTTGCGCCTGCGACCGCCCTGAAGGACCGTAGCCAGGCACGGGACGCGAGGGCACAATTGAGGTAATCGCGTGCTTGTAGACCAGTTGCACGGGTTTGCCAGGGCTCTCCAGCAGCACCGTGAAGGCGTCGAATCCGCGCACTACCCCGCGCAGTTGTAGCCCGCCGCTCAGGTAGATCGTCACGCCGATCCCTTCCTTGCGCACCTGATTCAAAAACATATCCTGCAAGTTAATCGACTTTGGCATCGGTTGTTCCTCCCTGCTCCATCAAAAGGGTCTCCACAAGGCGCGCCGTCTCTTCTGTCCCCAGGCTTGCATCGACCCAGTGGACGCCTGGCTCTCTGCGGAACCAGGTCATTTGACGCTTTGCGAACCGCCGTGTATCGCGTTTCCAGAGGCGTACCGCCTCGTCCCACGAGACGCGCCCCTGAAGATACGCAATTAGGTGGCGGTAGCCCAGCCCTTTCAGGGCGGGTTGCTCTGGATTATACCCTTTTTGCAACAGCGTTTGCACCTCTTGCACCATCCCGTGCGCAATCATTTTATCGACGCGCTGGTCGATTCGGGCGTACAGTTGCGCGCGGGGCATCGTCAGTCCGATTTTGACGGCGGGCAGTTCGGCGTCGGCGCGTCGCTGCCACTGGCTGATGGGAATGCCTGTCATCTCGTACACTTCGAAGGCGCGCGTGATGCGCACGGCGTCGTTGGGGTGGATTCGCCCGGCGGCAACAGGGTCAATCTGCTGGAGCCGTGCGTGCAGGGCGGGCGCGCCGACGCGCTCGATTTCCGCCTTCCAGCGGGCGCGCACTTCGGGGTCAGCGGGCGGCGGCGCAAGGCTGAACCCGTGCAGCAGCACGCGCAGGTACAGCCCCGTGCCCCCAACAATCAGCACACGCTTGCCACGCGCCTGAATGTCGGCAATCGCCTGCAGCGCCAACTCGCGAAAACGCGCCGCCGTGAACACTTCGCTGGGGTCGGCGACATCGATCAGGTGGAAGCGCACGCGCCGCTGCTCGTCAGGCGTCGGCTTCGCCGAGCCTATATCCAGCCCTCGATAGACCGCGCTCGAATCGGCGGAGATTATCTCGCCACCCCACCGCTCCGCCAACAGAATCCCCACATCGGTCTTGCCGACCGCCGTCGGACCTAAAATCACCCACGCGCGTTGCATACGATTACCCACCCAGTGTCAACCCTATCACTCCAACAGCACTGCTTGCGCTGGGACGGGCGTTTCGCTGATGCGCAGCGCGTCCTGCAGGGTCGCTATCGCCTGCTGGAGGCTTGCTTCCGTGCGGGCGTGGATACGAAACACAGGCTCGCCTGCCTGCACAGAGTCGCCGACGCATTTCAGCACCTCCACGCCGACGGCGGGGTCAATCGCGTCTTCTTTTTTCTGCCTGCCCGCGCCGAGTTGGAGCGCGGCAAGCGCAACCGTGCGCGGGGCGACCTCCGCGACATAGCCCGATGCAGGCGCGCGCCATTCGACGACGATGGGTGCGCGGGGCAGCAGGCTCAGGTCATCTACGACGCGCGGCTCGCCGCCTTGCGCCGCCACCATCTGGCGGAACTTCTCCAGCGCGTCGCCGTTGCGCAGCAGGCGTTCTGCCCGCGCCCGCCCCTGTTCGGCATCTGCTTCCAGCCCGCATAGCGCGAACGCTTGCCCCGCCAGCGCAAGCACCAGCGCCTCGAAACGCGGGTGGCTCGGCAGGTCGGGGCGCAGGGTCTCGATGGCTTCGCGCACCTCCAGCGCGTTGCCGACCGTGTAGCCCAGCGGCTGGCTCATGTCGGTTAGCATCGCGTGCGTGCGCCGCCCTGCGCCTTCGCCAATCCGTACCAGCGTTCGCGCCAACTGCTCCGCGCGTTCGCGCGTGGTCATAAACGCGCCTGCGCCGACCTTCACATCGAGCAGGATGTGTCGCGCGCCCCCCGCGAGTTTCTTGCTCATGATGCTCGCAGCAATCAGCGGGATGCTCTCCACCGTCGCGGTGGCGTCGCGCAGGGCGTAGAGCAACTTATCAGCGGGCGCAAGGCTCGCCGACTGACCCGCCAGACAGCAGCCGATGCGCTGTACCTGCGCGAGCATCTCCTGTGCCGTGAGTTCTGTGCGGTAGCCAGGGATGCTCTCCAACTTGTCCACCGTGCCGCCTGTGAAGCCCAGCCCGCGCCCCGACATCTTGGCAACCGCGACCCCGCCTGCCGCCAGCAGCGGTACCAGCACGAGGCTCGTCTTGTCGCCGACGCCGCCTGTGGAGTGCTTGTCCACAGTGGGCGCATCAATCGCCGAGAGGTCTACCTGCTCGCCCGACGCTGCCATAAGTTCGGTGAGCGCGAGCGTCTCGGTATCCGAAAGCCCCTGCAGGTAGCACGCCATCAGCCACGCAGCGACCTGATAGTCAGGCACTTCGCCGCGCACATAGCCCAGGACGATTTGCTCCATCTCGGCGCGGGTCAACTCGCCCCCGTCGCGCTTTTTGGCAATCAGCAACGGAATCACGCTTTGCAGTGTACCCGACGGGTATAATTTAGCCATGCTAAAGGCTGGGCGAGTAGACTCGCTTACTTTTGGGACATTCTCCATCGTGGGCGCAGATCCGAAGACGGGTGATGTAGGCGTTGCGGTCGCCTCGAAGTTTCTGGCGGTCGGCTCGGTTGTGCCGTTCGCGCAGGCGGGCGTCGGCGCGATAGCGACCCAATCCTACGCGAACACGACCTACGGACCGCGCGGGCTGGAACTGCTGCGCCGAAAAGTCGCGCCGCAGGAGGTCATCCGCAGGCTCACGCAAGGCGACCCCCAGCGCGAGCAGCGTCAAATAGGGATTGTGGACGCGCAAGGGCGCGGCGCGACCTTCACAGGACAGCGGTGCATCCGCTGGGCAGGCGGCATCACAGGCAAGCATTTCGCCGCACAAGGCAACATCCTAAGGAGCGAAGCCGTCGTGCAAGCGATGGCGGAGGCGTTCCAGAAGACACAGGGCGAACTTGCGCTTAGGCTGATGGCGGCGCTGGAAGCAGGTGAGCAGGCAGGCGGCGACGCACGCGGCAAGCAATCCGCGGCGATTCTTGTCGCCCGCAAAAACGGCGGCTACGGCGGCTTCGACGATCGCTACATCGACCTGCGCGTGGACGACCATCCCAACCCCGTGCAGGAGTTGCGACGCCTGCTGAACCTGCAACTCCGATTCCGCATGCGCGAACGCGCCTACCGCCTGTACGAGCAGAAGCGCTACGCACAAGCCATACGCCTGTTCCAGCAAATGCTGGCGGAGACGCCGGACGACGCAGTGCTACACTATGACTACGCTTGTGTGCTTGCCCTTTCGGGCAGCCCGCGCGCCGCGTTGCGCCACCTGAAACGCGCCCTCGAACTGGACAAAACGCTGGTCACCTTCGCCAAAGACGACCCCGACTTCGCAAGCCTGCGCAACGACCCCGAATTTCAAAGCCTTATCGAACGCTAACTATGGAGGACACAAGCTATGCCGACAATCTATATCCCAACCGCACTGAGACCGTACGCAGATAACCAAGCACAGCTAACAGTGGAAGCAGCCACTGTGCGCGAAGCCGTCGAGAGACTCACGGAGGCGTTTCCTAAGCTGCGCCAGCACCTCTTCAAGGAGGATGGGCAACTGCGCAGCTTCGTGAACCTTTACCTGGGCGATGAGGATGTGCGCCATTTGCAAGGGCTGGACACACCCCTCACGCCTGATTCGGAGCTGACCATCGTGCCGTCGGTGGCAGGCGGCGTCTCTATGCTGGAAGAGAAGCCCGCTGTGCGCAGTATCATCGACGACGCACGCCTGCAAGCGATTAGCCTCTCGCAAGAGGAGGTGCTGCGCTACAGCCGCCACTTGATTATGCCCGAAGTCACGATGGAGGGGCAACGGCGGCTGAAGGCGGCGCGCGTGCTGCTGGTTGGCACGGGCGGGCTGGGGTCGCCCCTCGCCTATTACCTTGCCGCTGCAGGCGTCGGTACCATCGGACTGGTGGACTTCGATGTGGTGGACTACTCCAACCTTCAGCGGCAAATCATCCACTTCACCAGCGATGTCGGACGCCCCAAACTGCAGTCCGCCATCGAGAAGATTCAGGCGATTAACCCGCATGTGCATGTGATCCCGTTCGAGACGCGCCTGACTTCGGAGAACGCGCTGGAGATTCTGCGCGATTTCGATGTGATTGTAGACGGCACGGACAACTTCCCGACGCGCTACTTGGTGAACGACGCCTGCGTGCTGTTGGGCAAGCCGAATGTGTACGGCAGTATCTTCCGTTTTGAAGGGCAGGCGTCGGTCTTCTGGGCGAAGCGCGGTCCGTGCTATCGGTGCTTGTATCCTGAACCGCCGCCGCCAGGTCTGGTGCCCAGCTGCGCGGAAGGCGGCGTGCTGGGCATCTTGCCAGGGCTGATTGGGCTGGCGCAGGCGACCGAGACGATTAAGCTGATTCTGGGCATCGGCGAGCCGCTGATTGGACGCCTACTCCTGCTGGACGCGCTGGGAATGCGCTGGCGTGAGCTGAAGCTGCGCAAAGACCCGAACTGTCCTGTGTGCGGCGAGAACCCCACCGTGCGCGAGTTGATAGACTACGCCGAGTTTTGCGGCATCCGCGGGGAAGAGGCGCCTCAAGACCTGCAAGGCATCCCGTGCATCACCCCGCAGGAACTCAAGCGGCGATTGGATGCGGGCGAGCCGCTGGTGCTGCTCGATGTGCGCGAGCCGTTCGAACTGGAAATCAGCCGCCTGCCGAACATCAAGCATATTCCGATGGGACAGGTCGCCGAGCGCGTGCATGAACTCAACTCCGCCGACGAGATTGTCGTCATCTGCCGTTCGGGCGGGCGTAGCGGGCAAATCACGCGCCTGCTGATGCAGATGGGCTTTCGGCGCGTCAAAAACCTCACGGGCGGCATGAACGCCTACGCGCAGGAGGTAGACCCCAGTTTGCCTGTGTATTAGGCATGCCCTCAGCAGCCGCTGCCGAAGTTGAACAGCACTGTCAGTAGGTCAGCGTCGTCTACCCTACCGTCGCAGTTTACATCTCTTCTACCCAACGCAGAGCCAGCCTCGCCGAACGCAAACAGCACCGCCAGCAGGTCAGCGTCGTCGATACAGCGGTTGTTGTCCACATCGCCGTTATGGGCGGTACAGGAAGGCGCAGTATCCAGTAGAAAAGCTTCCCAGCGTTGCATGCTCGCGTTGAAGCCCGACCCGACGATGTATCGACCGTTGGGGGAGATTGCCCACGCGACTGTAAGTGCAGACCCTGCAGGGATCAGATAGGCGTAGGTGCGGTTCAAGTCCTCCATCCCTCTGGCTTGTGTCCAGCGGAAGGCGCGGTACTGCCGATTGGCGTCTTCCGCATAGCCGACCACGATGCTGCCATCCCCTGAAACGCCTGTCGCATAACTGTTGACGCCGCCGAGTGTGCCCAGATTTTGCATCCCTCCTGCTTGCGTCCAGCGGAAGGCGTGATGTTGCCAATTGCCTCCATTGTTGCGCGCGACAGTCCCGACGACAACGGCGCCGTCGGCAGAGACCGCGAAAGCGGAGCTACGCTCGTAGCCTGGCAGCACGCCAAGGTTCTGCATCCTGCCCGTAGGCGTCCAGCGGAAGGCGCGGTAGCGTCCTGTCGTGTCCTGCGCCATGCCGACGATGGCCTGACCGTCTGCCGAGACACCAAACGCCCAAGCCTCCCTACCGCCGAGCGTGCCAATATCTTGCGCTACGCCTGTAGGCGTCCAGCGAAAAGCGCGAGCGGGACTGGTGGCGGTCTCTGCCCAGCCAACGACTACGGAGCCATCCGCCGAAACGCCCCGCGCCTCGCTCCAGTAGGTGCTCAGAGGGGCTATGTCCCACATGCCCTCCGTCCGTGTCCAGCGGAAAGCGCGTACCTGCATCGATTGATTGCGCCAATAGCCGACCACAACCGCCCCATTTGCCGAAACAGCGTAGGCAAGGCTGGCGACACCACTCAGCGCGCCCAAGTTGTGCATCACCCCATTCTCCCAGCGGAAGGCGCGAGACCAAAAAAGGTCGCTCGTCTCACCAACAACAATCCCTTCGTTTGTGACCCCGTAGGCGGTACTGCGAACGCCTTCCCAATCGCCCGCCACAGTGCCTAACCAAGTCAACGATTGCGAACAACATGCAGCAACCGCAAACAGCAAGGCTCCCGCACTGAGCAGTGTGCGTGTCCGCGTAAGCGTGCGTGCGTCCATCGTCGCACCTCCGAAGCGTTCCGTTCTCGGATGCCTCGCCTCCCAAAGAAGAGGCAGCCCGCCTGAATTATACATCAGCGCAGGAACATCCGCAGGAGTGTCGCCTACGACGGCGAACTCCCAACTGCGGAGGGCATCGATGAAGATCCTCGTCGCCGATAAGTTCGAGCAGAGCGGGCTGGAGGGGCTGAAGTCGCTCGGCTGCAGCGTGATTTACGACCCCAGCCTGAAGGAAGACGCGCTTGTGGACGCGATCCGCACGCACAACCCCGATATACTGATAGTGCGCTCTACGCGCGTGACCGCCCCGATGTTAGAAGCGGGCGACTTGAGCCTCGTGATACGCGCAGGCGCGGGCGTGAACACTATCGATGTGGAGACCGCCTCCAAGCGCGGGATTTATGTCGCCAACTGCCCTGGCAAAAACGCGATTGCCGTCGCTGAGCTGGCGTTCGGGCTGATTCTGTCGCTGGATCGGCGCATTCCCGATAATGTGGCGCAGCTGCGCGCAGGCAAGTGGAACAAGAAAGAGTTCAGCGAGGCGCGCGGCGTCTACGGCTGCACGCTGGGGCTAATCGGCGTGGGCAACATCGGGCGCGAGATGATACCGCGCGCGCATGCGTTCGGCTTGCGAGTCATCGCCTGGAGCCGCTCGCTGACCCCCGAACGCGCCGCGCAATTAGGCGTCGGCTACCGCGCGACCCCGCTCGATATCGCCAGCGAGGCGGACATCGTGAGCGTGCATGTCGCGCTGACGCCCGAAACGAAGCACTTGTGCAACCGCGCCTTTTTCGAGGCGATGCGGCGCGGGGCGTACTTTATCAACACGGCGCGTGCGGAAGTCGTCGACGAAGACGCGCTGGCGTGGGCGGTGCGCGAAAAAGGCATCCGCGCGGGGCTGGATGTGTTCGAAGGCGAGCCGAGCGCGGGCGAGGGCGCGTTCCAGAACCCGCTGGCGAGCCTGCCGCTGGTCTACGGCACGCACCACATCGGCGCGTCCACGCAGCAGGCGCAAGAAGCCATCGCCGCCGAAGTGGTGCATATCGTGCAGACCTATCTGCAAACAGGGCGCGTGCCCAATGTGGTCAACCTCGCCGACCGCACGCCTGCAAAATATCTGCTCGTGGTGCGCCATCTGGATCGGGTGGGCGTGCTGGCGCATGTGTTCGATTGCCTGCGCGAGGCGAATATCAATGTGCAAGAGACCGAGAACATTATCTTCGCAGGCGCGGAGTCGGCGGTGGCGCGTATTCAGTTAGACAGCGCGCCCCCAGAAGAGACCCTGCACGCCATCCGTCGCCACGAGTGCATCTTCGCCGCAACGCTTGTCCCTCTGGAACCCTGACCGCTCGCAGTAGGGTATCATGAAGGCGGTATCCAACCGCCTACTGTCGGAGGAAGCGTTTATGCGATTGGTCGAACGACTAAAGGGCAAAATTCATATGGCGCGGGTCACCGAATCGCGCCTGGACTATATCGGGAGCATCGCTATCGACGAAGATTTGATGGACGCGATAGGGCTGGAGCCAGGCGAGATGGTGCATGTGTGGGTGATGGACAACGGCGAGCGGTTCCAGACCTATGTGGTTCCTGCGCCTCCTGGATCGGGGGAGGTCGCCATCTACGGCTCTGCCGCGCACAAAGCGCAGAAAGGGCACCGCGTGATTATCGCCAGCACCGTCTTTACCGACGAGTGGGTCGAACCGAAAATGGTGCTGGTGAACGAGAAGAACCAGATTGTGCAACATCTGCCCTTCAAAGCGCAGGCAGTGCCCGTCGAACTCTCGTGAGGTATACTTCAGGCGATGGGAAAAGCCGAGCCACTGTGCGCCGTCCTGTTCGATATCGACGGCACGCTGATTGATACGGTCGATTTGATTGTTAAAGCGTTGGATTACACTTATCGGAAGCATTTGGGCGTTGCCCTGCCGCGCGAAGAGATTCGCCGCCTGATTGGGCTGCCCCTGAAAGTGCAGATGCGCTATTTGGACGATCGCATTGCAGGCAGCGCGCCCCACGAGCAGATGGAAGCCGACGAGATGGCATACTACGCGGCGAACCGCCACTTAGAGCGCGTTGTGCCCGAAGCCGTGCAGGCGGTGCAGACCGCCTATCGCAAGGGGTACGCCGTCGGCTTGGTAACCTCAAAGAATCGCGAGGAACTCCAACTCAGTCTGCCCAAACTGCAACTGGACGCCTTTGTCGACACAATCGTCACCTCGGACGACACGGAGCGCCATAAGCCGAATCCTGACCCTGTGCTGAAAGCATTAGAACGCTTGCGGGTCGCCCCTGCACAGGCGATTTACATCGGCGACACGGTGTTCGACATCAGTTGCGGGCGCGCGGCAGGCGTGCAAGTCGCCGCCGTCGCGTGGGGCGCTCATCTGCCCGAAGACCTACGCGCGGCGCAGCCCGACTACTATTTCGAAACGCCTGCAGACCTGTTGGAGTGGGTCGAGCAACTGCCCGTGATAGAGAACCATGCCAAGGCGAAAGAAGACGATTTCCGAACCGCAAGAGAGCGCGCCGCTCGAATCGGCGCTGGCACCGGAGGCGACACCGGCTGAAACGGGGAGGACGCCTACACGCCGACGACGCTCGAAAGCCTCCGACGCCGAAACCGCGCAGATCGCGCAAGCGGGGGCGTCCGCCGACGAAACTCCCGTAGCGGACGCCGAGGTCGCCCCCAAGCGCACGCGCCGACGCAAAAAAACGGAAGCCGCTCCAGTGGAGACCGTCGCCGCAGAGGCTCTTGCGGCAGAGGCGCAACCCGTCGAGCCTGAACCGCCGCTTACGAAACGCACGCGCCGACGCAAAAAGGCGACGACAGAATCCGTCGAGCAGGCAATTGCTGCTGTTGCCGAGCCTGCGCCCGCGACCGAAGCGCCTGTCGCCGAACCCGAACCGCAGCCTGCTAAACGGGCGCGCCGACGCAAAAAGGCAGAACCTGCCCCAGAGGCCGTCGAGCCAGCTCCAGAGGTCGAAACGGCGCAGGAACCAGTCGCCGTCGCAGGCGAGCCTGGCGCGGCTGCCGCACCTGAAGCGACGCCCACAAAACCCCGGCGCACCCGCCGACGCAAAAAGGCAGAACCTACCGAAATAGAGGTTATCGCCCCCGAAACGCCTCCCGCCGCCGAGCCTGCGCCTGAACCACTGCCGCCTGTGCGCCACCCGTTCGTGCGCGTGCAATTCCAAAACGGCGTCCCGATGCTCCTGTTCGGCGAGCGCGCGTTCCTGCCGATGCTGTTTTTCGGCAACCCATACACCACCGACGCGGGCGTGCGCGTCCATCAGCAGATGCAGCTTGCCTGCGAGGCGGGCGTCCATCTCTACTCGCTGCTGATTACCCTACCTGTGCGCGACACGGGCGCGATTGAAGCGTTCGACCAAATCCGCTACTGGACAGCGTTGGGACGCGAGACCGACCCTGACGCGCATTTCCTGTGGCGGATTGCCTTCGCGCCCGTCGGCAAGTGGCAAGCGGAGTACCCCGAAGCCGTGATTCGCTTCGCCGACGGCTCGGTCGGCGGTCCGTCGGTGTGTGCCGACCGCTGGTGGCAGCTGGCGAAAGAGCAACTGGTCGCGCTGGTGAAACTGGTCGAACAGGAGGACGAGGGTGGCGCGACGCTGGGCTACCACCTCGATTACGGCGAATGGTTCCTGCCCGAATCGGGCGGGTACGATACCAGCGAAGCCGCGCTGCAGGCGTTCCGCGAGTGGTTGCGTCGCCAATACAAGGGCGACAGCGTGGTGCTGCGCGCCTGCTGGTTCAACGGTGAGGTCTCGTTCAGTACGGCGACCATCCCGCCGTTCCAGCCGAGCCTGCCGCACGGGCGCGTGAAACATTTCTATCACCCGCGCCGCGAGGGACGCTGGATCGACTACCACCGCTTCCTGTCGGACATTACGGCGCGGCGCATTCTGGGGCTGGCGCAGGCGGTCAAGGAGACCTCGCAAGGGCGTGCGCTGGTCGGCGTGCCCTACGGTTATGTGCTGGAGTGGAAGCACCCGC
>Ga0308392_1001110_pt1 | contig 11071 bp, 10 predicted proteins | sample Hotspr20Samplem2_FD_202361 | JGI IMG/M metagenome (GOLD analysis project Ga0308392, IMG submission 202361) | Hot spring phototrophic mat microbial communities from Octopus Spring, Yellowstone National Park, Wyoming, United States - 20050624_m2 ... | reverse complement strand
ACGGTTTTGGGGTTGCCTGCACCGGCACCCAGGGAAACCAAGCCATCCCCAGCGTCACGAACCCGGACAGCCAGCCGCAGATGCAAGCACGCTTCATACCCATTTGGCCTCACACCATTCCCACCATAGCCCTTGCCTTTGTCTCTTGACAACGCCGCATGGCTATCCGGCATTGGAACTCCTGAGTCATCACAAACATATTCCCCATTTGTTAGCGTATTTCGAGCAAGAAGCGGAATTTTATTTAGTAGAAGAATTTATCAAAAGATTTGGGTCTAAAACCCCGCCGTATGCCTCCGGCACGACTAACGCCTAGTACGGCGGCTTTTCTTGATTTTGAATGTAGGCTACTAGAACTTTGAGAGGGGCTCCTCCGACACTAGAGACGAAATAGATAGGACTCCACAAAGCTGTTTTGCCGTAGGGTTTAGGGAACTTAGCCTGTCCATACTTCCTACTAGAAACCCCCTTAAGGGCATTCACTATTTGCGAAATAGACCACTTAGGGGGGTAGACAATCAGAAGATGGATATGGTCTGTTTCACCATTGAACTCCAATACCTCAAAATCCATCTTCTTTGCCACACCTTGGAAGGACTCCTCTAGCAACCTCAAACTTTCTTGGGTAAGCACTTTCCTCCTGTACTTGGTGACAAATACCAAGTGGGCTTGCAGGCTAGATACGCTGTTGCGGTCTCTTCTAAATTCCATGTGCTAGAATAGACATACCAACTCAATTTTAGCGCATGATAGCTCGATACAAGTATCGGTTCTACCCTACAGACCAACAGAAGCACAGCTTAGCCAAACTGTTTGGTTGCGTTCGGTACGTTTGGAATGAAGCTTTAGCTCATTGTCACGCTGTTGGGAAGTATTTAGGGTACAACCATCTATCGAGTCGGCTAACGAAGCTAAAAGAGTCGGTGCAGTGGTTGAGAGAGGTATCGAGTGTGGCACTTCAACAATCATTGCGGCATTTAGAGGAAGCGTACCAAAAATTTTTCAACAAGGAAGGAGGTGCACCACAATACAAGAAGAGAAAGACTAACCAATCCGCAACCTTAATGAGTAATGCGTTCTCCTTGCAGGGGGAAGGCGTGTACCTTGCCAAGATAGGGGTCGTTAAGCCTATCTGGAGCCGACCATTACCCAGCAAGCCAAGCTCTGTTACGGTCATCAAAGACAGTGCGGAGCGGTATTTTCTGAGTTTTGTCGTGGAGGTAGAACCGGAGAAAATTGAGGCTAAATCTCCCAGCATTGGAGTAGATTTAGGTATCAAGACCTTTGCTACCTGTAGCGACGGGACTAAATACCATAGCCCGGACTATGCTCCTTTGTACAACCGAATTGCTCAACTGCAAAAGCAGTTAGCCAGACGGGTCAAAGGGTCAAATCGGTGGGAGCGCACCAGGTTGCGAATTGCCAAACTGCACTGCCGTATTGACGATATGCGGACTGATTTCCTGCATAAATTGTCAACCAAACTCACGAACGAGAACCAAGTCGTGGTGTTGGAAGACCTGAACGTGCGGGGGATGCTGAAAAACCGCAAGTTGTCTAAAGCGATCAGCAGACAGGGATGGCGTGCTTTTCGTAACTTGTGTGAGGCGAAAGCTGAAAAGTTCCAGCGGGAACTACGCATTCTTAACCGATGGGAAGCAACCAGCCAACACTGTTCTAAGTGCGGCTGGCATTGGGGAAAATTAGACCTTTCCACCCGTGTGGTGGTCTGTGACGGATGTAATGCCGTTTGCGATAGGGACCTCAATGCTGCCGAATACATAGAACAAGTCGGGATGGGGCATCGCCCGGCTCTAAAACGGACGTGGAGATTGAGTAAGACCACTGAGTCGCAAGACCTAGTGGCATCGGTCGATGAAGCGTCAAGAATCCTTGCCCTTTAGGGCAGGGAGTATGTCAAATTCTTTCTTAGGCGTTGCATCATAGAGATATGAATTGAAGGAGACCAGAATGCAATGCCCTAAATGTCAATCTACCCCTATCCGTAAGAACGGATTCCATAAACAAGGGAAGCACAATCATATTTGCGTCGCCTGTGGACGGCAATTTATTAAGGCTATGATGAAAAGACAAAACAGGAATGCCTGGTAGCCTATGTGGACGGAAATGGCTAACGCCACGTTACACTATGGGATTTAGAGCGATAGAGCGATGCAAGCAAGTCCATCATACGACTATCATTAATTGGGTAAAATCCATTGTTGCCAAATCCTGATGAACCTGAGCCAATTCCTGAAGGAGCTGGATGAATGGGAAACTTTTGTAGGCTCAAAAAAAAACAAAGTCGGGCTATGGACGGCCGTTGACCACTTGAGAAAAGGAATTTTAGGTTGGTTCATAGGCAAACATTCTGTCTTTTGTGGCAATTAATAAAATCCTGGAGATGTTATTTTTATGTGACTGATGGGTAGAAAGTAAGAATACACGTTTAAGACATTATCTCGCTCAGTTACACCGGAAAACATTGTGCTGTTTTCAGTCAGTAGAGATGTTCAGATACTCTATTCATTTATTCATCCACTATTTGCAGTTTCAAAAAGTACCTGTTCCTCTCTAATTCATAGCTCCATTCGGCAATGCTGGAAATACAGCTCCCCTGCGTATTTGGTGATAAGCAGAACTGATGCTAAGCCTGACAAGGGTTTCAGTCCTGTTGGTAAGAAATGCATCTTGCCATACAGTCCTAACCACAAATTTAGGAGAGCCGGAAATACCTGTCAGCAAGCCGAACTCACTATGCTCCAAGAGAGTTTCAATTTACTAATGATGGCATGGTTTTAACAACCCCCCTCTGGGAAAGGGTTTTGAGCATTTATCGCAAACATCAGGCACTTCCACTTGTTGATTTTGGTACGTACACGGCAGGCTAGGAAGCCCCATTTTTTCGTTGGTAACTGTCAATAATCGGGTGTTATTCTCAACAGCTATGAATCGTATAGAGGTGCCCATTATTGTTTACTTGAGACTCTCGGCTCCAAAAACTATTTCGCTGAATATCAAGTAACCAAATCAACTGTAAATGTCACTGGGAGCAGCAAGATCATGTGGGTACAAAGTTGATCAACTGTATGCGTGCGAGTATGATGGTGCGATACAATCTTAGTGGTTGGTGGGGCATAGTCATGCATCCCCAAATCCTTGCAACTAAGGGACTAACCGCACAAATTTGCTTTTGCCCAGTTGCAAGACCCGCCCAACCAAAAGTTCCGGGGTGCTGTATTCCTGATCCACGGCGGTAATGCGTTCCTCATCCAGACGCACGGCTCCGTTTTGGATGTAACGCCGCCCCTCACTACTACTACGACACAGCCCACTGGCAGCCAGCAAATAAAACAATTTTACCGGAAAGGTCACTCCCTGAAGGGAAAATTCCGGGATGTTCCCCGCTGTTGCCAGGGCGGCTTGGGCGGCGGCAGTTGCCCCGTAGTAGGATGCGGTGACGGTTTGCGCCAGTAATTTTTGTTGCTCGCGGGGATTGGGGGGTAGGTCGGTAAGGGGTAAATCGGTCAATAGTTCAAAATACTGGGGCAGTAGGTGATCCGGCACTCTTTGCAGTTTTTGGTACATGAGGCTGGGGTGGTCCTGCATGGCGATGTAGTTATCCAGGGATTTGGACATTTTCTGCACACCGTCTGTCCCCAGAAGAATGGGCACCAGCAGGCCAAATTGGGGGGGTTGACCGAAATGCCGCTGCACATCCCGCCCGACGGCAATATTAAATTTTTGGTCCGTGCCCCCTAATTCCACATCCGCCCGCACTGCTACCGAATCGTACCCCTGCAACAGGGGATAGAGAAATTCGTGCAGAAAAATGGGGTGATTGCGGCTATAGCGTTCGGCAAAACCCTCTTTGGCCAACATTTGCCCGACGGTCATGGTGCTCAATAGATGAATGATTTCCTTGAGGTCCAACCGTGACAGCCAGGTGGAATTGTAATGCACTTCCAACCGCCCAGGAGTGGTGAAGTCCAGCAGGGGGCGAATTTGGTCCAGATAGGTCTGGGCGTAAGCATGTACCTGCTCTGCTGTTAGGGGGGGGCGAGACTCCGTGCGGCCTGTGGGGTCGCCAATTTGGGCCGTAAAATCGCCAATAATGAGTACCGCAGTGTGCCCTGCATCTTGAAAGGCCCGCAGTTTCCGCAAGGGGATGCTATGGCCCAGGTGCAATTGACTGCCCGTAGCATCTACCCCCAATTTCACCCGTAACGGTCGGTCAGTGGTCTGCAACAACCGCACCAAACACTGGCGGGGGTCCGTGCTCTCCGGTTGATGGGGAAACACTTCCGCCACCCCCCGCGTCACCAGGTTCACATAGTTGCCTGCGTTCACCAATCAGCCTGATTCGTCCCTATGACACTCCCACCGATCCTACACAAGCGTAACGGCGTAAAGCGCCCCTACACCCTCCCTTGAGGTATGACCCCAAGGCCACTGGTTGGGTTGTTCACCAAATAGTAACGCTGACGCATAACTGCACCCCCCCCAGATTAACATTGTAGCGCAGACTCGGTACTGATGAATTTTCCATCCTGCTACAGGGCTACCAAGCTATACCAATGTGTCATCATTGAGTAAACGCTCATTTTCTGAACAAGCTGGGATTTGTGTCTGGTAAAGCCTTTACCCCTGCCCGTCGTCCGACAGCTTGGACCGCTGCCCTGGGAGTGGGTGGTGCCCTGCTGCGTTGGACAGGCATGATGGTGCTGGGGGTGGTGTTGGTGGGTACGGCCAGTGCGGCTGGGGTTATGGCTGGGCTGGCCTATAGTTTTCGGAACCTGCCGGATGTGCGGTTGCTCAAGACCTATGTGCCCCCCCAGACAACCTACATTTACGACATCAAGGGCAAGGAACTGGCGGCTATTCACGGCGAAGCCAATCGGGAAGTCGTTCCCTTAGAGCGGATGGCCCACTCGCTGAAACTGGCGGTGCTGGCGATTGAAGACAGTCATTTTTACACGCACCGGGGTATCAACATCGGGGGTATTGTGCGGGCGTTGATGGCCAACTGGCGCTCTGGTCAAATCGTGGAAGGGGGTTCGACCCTGACGATGCAGTTGGTGAAAAATATCCTGCTTTCTCCAGAGCAAGTATTGAGTCGCAAGGTGGCTGAAGCGGTTTTGGCCATGCGCCTCGAACAGGTTTTCCGTAAAGATGAATTGCTGGAGTTGTACTTGAATCAAGTCTATTGGGGGCACAACAATTACGGGGCGGAGACGGCAGCACGAACCTATTTCGGCAAATCGGCCTGGGAATTGACCCTGGCAGAAGGAGCGTTGATGGCGGGTTTGATCCAAGCGCCAGAATTTTACAGCCCCTTTGCTCCGGCTAACCAACCTTTTTGCCAAGACCGCCCGCTGACCAACCGTTGTCCGGCCAAACAGCGGCAGTTGGTGGTTCTGGAGCGGTTGGAGCAGTTGGCTTGGATTACTCCGGAAGAAGCCAGGTCTGCGCGTTTGGAACCCATTTACCTCAACCAGATCACCTCGTTTCGGCCCAGCCAGTTGCCCTATGTCACTGATTTGGCCCTACAACAGCTGCACGCCAAGTTTGGTCAGGATGTGATGCAGCGGGGGGGGTTGCGGGTACAGACGACGGTGGATGCGCAGTTGCAACGGACTGCGGAACGGATCATCCAAGAAAGCCATGCCCGCTTGCGGCAGCAGGGTTGGGGTTCCTCTCAGTTGCAGTTGGCTTTGGTGGCGGTGGACCCCCGTACCCATTACATCAAGGCGATTGTGGGGGGAGTGGATTACCGCAAAAGCCAGTTCAATCGGGCGTTTCAGGCGCAACGGCAACCGGGTTCGGCGTTTAAGCCGTTTGTGTACTATGCGGCGCTGGCTTCTGGGAATTACACGCCGGAGTCCTACGTCAGCGACAGTCCGGTGAGTTATCGGGACGGTTCTGGTTGGTATTCCCCCCGCAATTACGACGGCTCCTTTTGGGGTGATACCACGCTGCGGCAAGCCCTGGCGGCCTCCCGGAATGTGCCTGCGGTGCGTTTGGGCAAGGCAGTGGGCATGGAACGGGTGGTGCAGGTGTGCCGCACGTTGGGGATTACCAGTCCCATGTTGCCGGTGACGTCCCTGCCTTTGGGGGCGGTGGATTTGACGCCTCTGGAGATGGCCAATGCCTATGCCACGTTTGCCAGCAATGGGTGGTACGCCGAGCCTTCGGTGATCCTCCAGGCGCAGGATCAAAGCGGGCAGTTGGAGTGGAAGAATATCCCCCAGCCGAAGTTGGTGCTGGACCCTTGGGCGGCGGCGTCCTTGAATAGTATGTTGCAGACGGTGATCGAAAGTGGTACGGGTACGGCAGCGCACATTGGCCGACCGGCGGCGGGGAAAACCGGTACGACCAGTTCGGAGCGGGACATTTGGTTTGTGGGGTATGTGCCCCAGTTGGCAGCGGCGGTGTGGATCGGTAACGATGATTATCAGCCCCTAGGGGGAGGCGCAACCGGTGGGGTTCTGGCGGCACCGATTTGGCGGCAATTTATGTTGGCGGCGCTCAAGGGGGTGCCCGTAGAGGCATTTACCCCGCCCCATCATTTTGTGCGGCCCAAGCCCCGGCGGTCGTGACATCCCTACCTGCGTGTGGGGCAGGGAACCTGTTAAGCTGTAGGAAAGTATCGTAGGTGCTATGGCTGATTACTACGAAATTTTGGGCGTGTCCCGCAATGCGGACATGGAGGAAATCAAACGTTCCTACCGGCGTTTGGCGCGCAAGTACCACCCGGACGTGAACAAGGAGCCGGGGGCAGAGGAACGCTTCAAGGAAATTAATCGCGCCTACGAAGTGCTATCGGACCCAGAAGCCCGGGCGCGCTACGACCGGTTTGGGGAAGCGGCCTTTACGGGGATACCGGGAGGCGGCTATCAGGATTTTGGCGATATTGGTGGGTTTGCGGATATTTTTGAGCAGTTTTTTGGCGGTTTTGGTGGGGCAACCGCTACCGGAGGCCGACGGCGCAGTGGTCCCACGCGGGGAGATGACCTGCGTTTGGATTTAGAGTTGGAATTCCGGGAAGCGATCACCGGCGGGGAAAAACAGATTCGGCTGACCCACCAGGAAACCTGCACCACCTGCAACGGTTCGGGTGCCAAACCGGGGACCCAACCCAAGACCTGTCCCACCTGTGGCGGTGTGGGGCAAATCCGGCGGGCGGCGCGCACCCCCTTTGGCAGTTTCACCCAAGTCACCATCTGTCCTGCGTGCAATGGGGTAGGGCAAGTGCTGGACGAGTTTTGTCCCACCTGTGGCGGGCGGGGGGTCAACCAGGTGACCAAAAAGCTGAAAATCACCATTCCACCGGGGGTTGATAACGGCACACGTCTGCGGGTCGCTGGGGAAGGGGATGCGGGTGCCAAAGGCGGCCCACCGGGCGATTTGTACGTCTATTTGAGTGTGAAACCTGATCCCCACTTCCGGCGGGAGGGTATTCACATCTATTCAGAAATTAAAATTAGTTATCTCCAGGCCATCCTGGGCTGCCACATTACGGTGCCGACGGTGGACGGCCATTATGACCTGAAAATTCCCCCTGGCACGCAACCGGGTACGGAATTCCGCATTGAGGGTCGGGGCGTACCTCGCCTGGGCAACTCCGTCAGCCGGGGGGATCACTTCGTCACAGTTAAAGTGGAGATTCCCACCCACGTTAGCGGTGAGGAGCGGGAATTGCTGGAGAAATTGGCGCGCATTCGCCACGAAAAAACCAGCAGACATGGCATTGGTGACCTATTTGGTGGCATTTTTGGATGAACCCACGCTTGGATTTGCGGGGCACCCCCTGCCCCCTGAACTTTGTCCGCACCCGCTTGCAGCTAGAGCAACTCCCCCCCGGCACGCCTTTGGAAGTGTGGTTGGATGGTGGGGAGCCCATTCAGCAGGTGCCCGACAGCCTGCGGCAACAGGGGTATGAAATCCTCCAGATTCAACCCCAGCAGGATTACTTTGTCCTGACGGTCAGAGCCTGATGTCCCTTGCAAGCCTCGGTCAGGTCAGGGCGGCGCAGGCCAACTTCTACCGGGTCACCACCCCGGAGTACGGGGAACTGCTGTGTACCGCTAGGGCACGCCTGAAAAAAACCGGCCAGTGGGTGCTGGTTGGGGATTACGTGCGGGTGGAAGAAGTGGACCCGGCCAGTCACCGGGGAGCCATCAGCGAAATTCTGCCCCGGCGGAATGAACTCGACCATCCTCCTGTTGCCAACGTGGATCAATTGCTGTTGCTGCTGGCTTTGGCGGAACCGGAATTAGATACCCACCATCTCAGCCGTTTTTTAGTGAAGGCGGAATCCACGGGTTTACCCTTTGTTTTGGTGTTGAATAAGGCTGATTTATGTTCTCCGGAAGCCATCACTTTCTGGCAAGAAAAACTATACAGTTGGGGGTACCAACCCCTGATTGTCAGCACGACCACCGGGTACAACCTGGCCCATGTACAAGCCCATTTGGGCGGTAAGGTGACGGTTATCACCGGGCCTTCTGGAGTGGGCAAATCCAGTTTGATGAGCACCCTGGTTGGTGTTGATTTGGCGACGGGTGCCGTTGCTCAACGTACAGGCCGAGGCCGTCACACCACCCGCCATGTTGAACTTTGGCCCTTACCAGGGGGGGGCATGATGGCTGATACGCCGGGGTTTAATCAGCCGAATTTGGACATCAAACCAACGGAATTAGCCCGTTGTTTTCCCGAAATTCGCCGCCAAAATGTCACCTGTGAATTTGCCGACTGTAGCCATCAAAATGAACCTGGCTGTGCCCTGGCAAAGGATTGGGAACGCTATGCCCATTACGTGCAGTGGTGGCAGGAATTGCAGGTTTTGTGGGAGAGCAAACAAAGCCAAGGTCGCTGTGATGTTGGGGTGAAATATAAACCGGAGGAAATGGGTCATTTTCGCAGTGAACCTAAACTCGCTCGCCACAAATATCGCCGTCTTTCTCGCCGTCGCCAACACCAAGAACTGGACCTTTTACTGGCGGATGAGGATTAGGTAACGTGCGGGCAGCCACCGTCATCTTTCCGGATCAACTGTTTGCAGCCCATCCGGGGCTACACCCTGACCGTCCGGTTTTTTTGGTAGAAGAGCAACTGTTTTTTCGGGACTATTTTTATCCGGCGAAGTTTCATCAAAAAAAACTGGTTCTCCACCGGGCCAGTATGCAGGCCTATGACCAGTACTTAAAAAGTCAGGGCTATCACGTCATTTATATCCACTATCAATGTGACCCCCGGATGGAGTATTTATGGCAACCGTTGCGAACCTGGCAAATTCAAGTGATTTATATTGCTGAATTAGTGGATGATATCCTGACCAGAAGGCTCAACAAATGGTGCCATGTTCATCAGATAAAAATCGTCACACTTCCTACTCCTAAATTCCTCACACCCTGGGATTGGTTTCAGGAGCAATTGCCCCCGCAACCACCCTACTCTTTGACCAAGTTCTACATTGCCCAACGCCAGCGATTGCGGATTTTGGTGGAGGGGGGGAAACCTGTGGGAGGCAAATGGAGTTTTGACCGCGAAAATCGCAAAAAACTACCCCGAAATATCTCGGTTCCCCCAATGACTTGGCCGTCTCCCAATACCTATGTCGCAGCAGCTCAGGATTATGTGGCCAAACATTTTCCTGACCATTGGGGTACGGTCAGCGATTTTCACTACCCAGTCACGCACACGGAAGCGGCTCACTGGCTCCAGGATTTTCTCACCCAACGGTTGGCTTTTTTTGGCGATTACGAAGATGCCATGAGTACCCAGCACGCCATTCTTTTTCATAGCGTTTTAACGCCGATGTTGAATATCGGGTTACTCACACCGCAACAGGTCATCCAGGCCACGTTAGATTACGCCCAATCCCAGCCAGTGCGTTTGAATAACTTAGAAGGGTTTGTGCGGCAGGTGATTGGGTGGCGAGAGTTCATAGCTGGGATGTATGTACGCCTGGGTACTGCCCAACGCCAGAGCAATTTTTGGCAGCATCACCGTCCATTACCTGCCGCTTTTTACACAGGTACTACCGGCATCTTGCCCCTGGATCATGTGATTCAGCGGGTGTTGCAAACGGCCTATTGCCACCACATTGAACGGCTGATGGTTCTGGGTAATTTGATGTTGCTGTGTGAGATTCATCCCCACGCCGTTTACCAGTGGTTTATGGAGCTTTTTATTGACAGTTATGACTGGGTGATGGTGCCCAATGTTTACGGCATGAGCCAGTACAGCGATGGGGGATGGATGACCACCAAACCCTACATCAGCAGTTCCCATTACATTCGCAAAATGAGTGATTTTCCCCCAGGGGCATGGTGTGCGATTTGGGATAGCCTGTACTGGCGTTTTATTGAGAAACATCAGGACTTTTTTCGCCGCAATCCTCGCCTGAGCACCATGACATACCTGCTGCAAAAAATGGGTTCTGCCCAACGACAACACCACTGGCAGGTGGCGGAGCAATTTCTAGCCAGTTGGGCCGAGACAGTCACCTAAAATTAAGGCAGGGGGTTGGGAGGGTATCCTCTCATCCAGCATGGACTGAACTGGACTTTGGGGGAAAAACTGATGCTATTTTTGCGGATAGAGGGTGGATGAAGCGATGCTATTAGGTTGCAAAACCGAGCTCAACCTCAACAACAAGCAAAAAACCTTAGCGGCACAGCATGCTGGGGTAGCCCGACACGCCTACAACTGGGGTTTAGCGGTTTGCCAGCAAGCCTTGGAGAACAAACAGAAACTTCCCACGGCCATAGACTTGCACAAGCGCTTGGTAGCCGAAGTAAAGAAAGCCAACCCCTGGTAAAGTTTCTAAATGCGCCCCGCAACAGGCTTTGCGAAACCTGGAAAGAGCTTACAAAGACTGGCGAGCCGGTAAGAAGGGCAAACCCAAATTAGGTGTGGAAGACAGTTTCTACTTGGAAGGTAGCATTCGCATTTCGGGTGACCGCATCAAAGTTCCGATATTGGGTTGGTTAAAGTGTGCAGAAATCTTACCCTCCGTTACGCCCAAGAATGTCACCATCAGTTGCCAGGCAAGGCGGTGGTACAT
>Ga0308392_1001106_pt1 | contig 11095 bp, 4 predicted proteins | sample Hotspr20Samplem2_FD_202361 | JGI IMG/M metagenome (GOLD analysis project Ga0308392, IMG submission 202361) | Hot spring phototrophic mat microbial communities from Octopus Spring, Yellowstone National Park, Wyoming, United States - 20050624_m2 ... | reverse complement strand
TCCGCCCCGTGGCTCCAAGCGTGGTTTGGAGGCGTCGAGTCGTTGACCCGGCCGCTCATGGGAGCCAGTGTTGCAAACGAGCACTCTGGAGCGTGCCCCCAGTGCGGGCATCGCGGCTGCGGGCCGGTGGAGAGTCCTCCAGACTCCCCCGTTGGCTGATTCTCCGGAGCGCTCGCTTGCAAGTCGGTCGCCTCCAAACTCATCATACCAGTAGGGATGCAGCCGCGGTGATATCCATGCTTCTCGGAGAGACCCGCTGAGGGCATGGCCCTTGTGCACACCCCCGTTTCGGGCCTCCTTATGAGAAGAGATTCGGTTCATGCGAAATTGCCCGGGCCGCAGGCTGGCTCAGATGGAGTCCTACCGGCTTGTCTTCAGGCTTGCCCGGCAGGGACCTGGCTCTCGGTGAAACTGCAACCTCGGGCGGCGCGTAACCAGATCGGTGAGGTGCGTGGGCCGCATCTGGTTGTTCGGGTCACAGCCCCACCGGTGGACGAGGCCGCTAATCGCGCCCTCTGCGAGTTGCTGGCTGAGGTTCTTCAGCTTCCTCCCCGCTTGGTGCAGTTGAGCCGCGGACATCATGCCCGTCAGAAGGTGGTCACCATTCACCAACTCCATCCGGGCGAGGTCGCTTTGCGCTTGGGACTGAGGTCCAGTTAAACCTTCGGCCTTCCACTCCCTTACCCGCGCAGGCAGGAGGCTGACCGCTTACAGATAGCGGGCAAGGATATTTCAGTTCCCGAGCCTGGGAAGGCTGGGGCACGGATCGGAAGGCGGTAGAAAAGCACGCTGACGGCCTGCTCCCGCCCGTTGGGAACAGCGGCAGGGGTGCTGGCTGGCTTCCCGGCGATTCTTGGCGAGACGGACCGGAGATTGCGGGCCGGCCCACCCCGATGCCTCGATGTCGGTGGTTCCTGCTACGGCCGGAAAGAAGCATGGCCGTAAAAAGTCGAGGTCAATTCACCCAGTTGTGTGGGCGACTGTCCAACGGAAATGCGTGAGGGATTGGCCTCGGGCTGCTTTCCCGGGTTGACGGGCCCGGTCTCGTGCAGAAGATTGTCCCCTGTGAGGCTTAATAGAACCCGATTCCTCGGCTGGACGCTGGGAGCCGCACGTTTCGGGTCAGCTCGCCTTCCGCGAAGGGGTGGGGCCCGACCATCCCTGCGCAACAGAGGGTCGGCTTCTTTGGTTTCCGCCTTGGTATGGCGGTGCTTTCACTCTGATGGAGTGCCTGGTGACCCTCGCGGTGATCGCGATTCTGGCCGCCTTGCTGCTTCCGGCGCTGAGCCGGGCACAAGACCGCGCACGGCGGATCGTCTGCCTGAACAATCTAAAACAGTTGGGCTTTGGCAGCGCCCTGTACGCGGCGGACCATGACGGGCATTTGTCCGGAAGCACGTGGCGCGAACCGATGGCCAGCCAGGTGCGAGGTCTGCGGACCACCGACCGACACGCCGCGGACGACGATTTCAACTGGCTGTTTCCCCTCTATGTGCCTGCTGCGTTTGGCCGCAGCAGCTTCGTCTGTCCCGCCACGGGCAACCTGATTCGAACCAATCTCATCCCGCATCCACGCAAGGCGGGTCAGTGGTTGGTGCTGGACCTGGCAGATAACGGAGCCACGCCCCGCTCACCCGCCGGAGGTAGTTACGAGGTTTTTGGAAATTTTTCGGACGATCTCAAGAAGACCGAGCGAACGATCCAAACCTACGCGATCACACGGTACAGCCGCGTGCCGGGAGGGACCCAACCCGGCCCGGCCGCGATTCTGCTCATGACCGATGCGGACGACAGCACCGGCCCGGGCGACGCCAACAACTATCCCGATCCGGTCGACAATCACGGAGCGGCCGGGTCCCAGGTCAATTTCTGCGACGGTCACGCGGCGTTTATCCCGCGCCGCCAATGGTTGCACGTTTGGAACCTTGCCCACGACAGCAACCGGCTGACTCCCTGAGAGGCGGGTCTTTCGGCGGCGGCGCCCGTTCGGTTTCGGGCAACGAACCCAGGTGGCCAGCCGCCCGCAAAGGCTTGCGGGGACAGGTCTTGAGATCTGGGCGGTGGGCCCAACAAACTCTGGCCTCCGCCCACCGGTTGCCTGTCCATGCTTCCTACTGTCAAGGCCGGACCGGATTGCCGGGGCAAGGGAGGGCGGGGATTCGTGTCGGGTGCACGGCGGGGAAGGCAGCGCAGAAACGGAGCGTCCTGGGCTCCCCAGGAGCCTGAGTGCGCAATGGAACTCCTATTTGGCCTAGGGCCGGAGTCTTATCGGCACAGGCTGAGACATCTACGGCTCGTAGGGGGGCGGGAACCCGGCCGGATTGTTGTCGAAGTCACGAGTGATTTTGTAGGGCTCGTTGGCCCCGTAATTCACAAAGGGTTTCATGCGCTCCCGCAGGGCCGCCATCTCTCCCTCCGAGAGTTTCCGGAACGACCGGGCCGCGGCGAGGGCAGTTTCCAACCGTTCCATCGTCTCGCAACCGGTGAGGGTGACCGAGACCGGCAGGCTCATGGCATAGTGCAGGCACTCGGTGCTGGTGACGACCCCGGTTTTGGGGGCATTGCCGAAAGCCAAGGGTTTCATGCCGATAATACCCAGGTTGCGCTTCACGGCTTCCGGCAGAACCATGCGCTCAAAACTGCCAAAATGCGGGTCCAGCACGTTCAAGGGCATTTGAATGGCGTCCCACGCGTACGGTTGGGCCAGCATTTTCAAATGATAATCGGGACTTTTGTGGCCGGTAAAACCGATAAAGCGAACCTTGCCCTGCTTCTTGGCCAGTTCACAGGCCTCAATGGCGCCATGCGGCGCGAAGATCCAGTCCGGGTCCTCCGGTCGCTCGATGGAGTGAAACTGCCAGAGGTCCACATAATCGGTTTGCAAACGTCGCAAACTGGTTTCCAGCTCGCGCAGGGCGTTTTTCTTGTCGCGGAAGTTGAACTTCGTCATGAGGAAGACCTGGTCACGCCGGCCCTTGATGGCTTCGCCCATGCGGATTTCGCTCTGGCCGTCGTTATAATCATTCGAGTTATCCAGGAAGTTGATGCCTGCATCGATCGCGGTACGGATCAGCCGGTAGCTTTCGGCCGGATCTTTTTGAATCCCGATGTGCCAACCGCCAAGGCCAAGGATTGAAACCCTCACTCCGGTCTTGCCGAACGGTCGACGGGGAATTTCTCCCCCGGTGGCGGCGTGCAGACGCATCGCGCCGAGGACGGTTTCCGCGAGTGCACCGGCGGCAAGGGCACCAGGCAGACTACGTAAGACAAACTCACGTCGGGATTCGAGGTTCATGCTACAACCATAACCTGGAGTTTAGCGTCACACAAGTAAAATGACCGAAAACGGCCCTTTGAACCAACGGCGAGCTCGGATATCGCAGATCCCTGGCCTTCGGGAAGGGCGGCCAGGGAAACCGCGGGTTGGGGCACTGTCCCAGTTGTAAATGGCAACCGGCCCCCTCCCGCGAACCCGGTGACGCGAGACATTCTCCAGTGACCAGCCCTTGGCGAACAGCTGCTGATCCGTGCGCACTGGGAACTCGGAGGGTCCGCTTCCTTCCGACCGCAGGCTCTCCTTCGGCTTGGAGTCAGCCCCAGTCTTGTAGCAGTCCCAGCCGCGTATTCTGCCAGTCAAGCCATAAACCCATGGACGACCCTGGGAACAAGCTCCATGGGATAGAGGGCGGGACCGCAATGGCATGGTGGCTCTGACCCGTCAGTTCGAAACCAAGCCGCATCCTTTTCCTTGCTCCGCCGGATGGACCCTCTGTGGTCCGGCAGCGGTAAGGGTGGACCTCCCTCGAGATACTTCAACCCTTGATTGATGGACCGGCGTAAGTTGTACGAAAGGGAGGTCGTTTCTCGGAAGCCCGGGCTTCCGCTGGCTCGCCAAAGGCTCGTCGAGCCAAGTACTGACGAAAGCCAGCCGCCCGTCCATCAGATGGTTCGGAGATCGACAAGTTGGCCCCGCCGATTTCCTGCGGCCTTTGCCGCCAGGCGGCGTAACCCTGCCGAATCACCCTGGGACGGGTTTCCCCAAAGGGGGGCGCATTTCACGTTTTCAACAGCCTTCAGCCTCCCGGGCTTTCGCCACTCAGAGCGCTGGGAACCTTGAGGGACCATGAGTTTTTGTTGGGTTTCTTGTCGTGGGCGCTCGAAAAGGGAAATGCGCCCCCCAAAGGGCTGAACTTGACTTCGTTACGCCTCCAGAGTAGGGTCCAAGAGAGGCTCGGCAGGGCCGAGCCCAACGGGGCGAGTGCAATGCCAGCCATTTTACCGCGAAGTGTTGGGTGGCTGCGAACGGGCGCGCAGGCCTTCTTCAGCCGATTTTCCCTGGCTTTTCTTGCGCTTCTATCAGCTGTGCCCTTGGCCACAGGCAATCTGCTCACAAATCCCGGCTTTGAGACGGCCAGTTTCTCTGGTTGGACTCTCATCGGCAGCGGCTCGATCATCACCAACGATGTCCGCAGTGGCACGCGCGCAGCGCGGCTGGCCAATGCCGAGGTCCGGCAAGGCTGGATCAACGTCGTCAGCGGCCGCAGGTATAAGGCATTTGCATGGGTGCGCATCGCCTCCGAGTCCGGCAGCGATTGGGGCGGTTTTCGCGTTGAGGTGGTGGATTCGAACTGGCGATTGCTCGCGCATTCGGGGGCCCTCCTCATCGAGACGCACGGCACCAACTGGTTCAAGGTCGCTTTAGGGTTCACCGCTACGACGCCCAGCGTCCTGTTCATCGCCGGGTATTTCGGGGGCAGCGGGCGCACCCAGGTAGTGCATTTGGACGATTGCGCGCTCTTGGAAGACGCGCCTGGGAACCTGCCGCCCTTGGTCTACGTGACGCTCAACCCCACCAACGTCGTCGCGCCAGGCAGTCAATCTTTTCAACTTCACGGCGATGACCCCGATGGCGCCATCACGCAGATCGTGTGGGATTTTGGCGATGGCACGCGCGCGTTTGGCTGGCAGGGCACACGCCACGTCGGGGTACCGGGCAACTTTACCGCGAGCGTTTTTGTCGCCGACGACGAAGGACTGGTCGTCACGCAGCGGGTCAGTTGGACGGCCAGTCGATCCGGGTTTCCCTCGGTGACCATCACCAATCCGATTGCGGGGGAGCTGACCACCAACGTTAGCGCCATCCCGATCAGCGGCACGGCGACCGGCTTGATTCAGGTGGCCGTTAGCACCGACCGCGGGTTTTATGGAGTGGCCGATGGCTCGAATGCGTGGAGCATCGCGGTGCCCCTAGCCCCGGGCTGGAACATCATTTCAGTCTGGAACCAAACGCGGCGCATCCGGTACGTGCCGCCGGGCGCGCTGGCCGTGACCGGCCTTGCCGAAAGCACGAACACCGTCGAACGCTGGGAACCGGTCGAGATCACGTTTGCCATCACCAACTCCGCCGCCACGCATCCGCAATTTCCGTTCGATGCGAATCCGCCGCCCGGCTTGGCGTGGGTGGACGGGGTGACGGTGGACGGGCTTTTTACGCCGGACAACTGGCAGACGGTGTACCGGAGGCCGGCATTTCTGTGGCAGCCGTACGTCCGGGCGTTGAGGAGTGGCGAGGAATGGATGTATCCAACCAACACGCCACGGTGGTGCGTGCGGTTCGCGCCGCCGCAGACCGGCACCTGGCAATACCGAATCGAAGTCACCGAAGCACGTGGCGCGGCTATCTCCCAGACGCGCACGTTCCAGGTCGTGCCGCCGTCCAATCCGTCCAATCACGGTCCGATCCGCGTTTCGCCGACGGACCGCCGGTACTTCGAGTTTGCCGATGGCACGCCGTTTCTCGGCAGCGGACACGGCATTGGGTTTTCGGACGAGCTGTATTCCTTTGATGCGGAAAGAAAGTTTCAGACCATTGGGGCTGGAAGAAATCAGAACTTTCTCCGCTGGTGGATTTCAGGGCAGATCTGGGGTTCGGCGTGGCAACCGTGGGCGTCGCGGACGTTGCCTTACGAAGGCACGGTGCCGGCCACGGGATTGTCGCTGGAGTCCGCCTTCGGCAACGGTCTGGCCGCGTGGAAACTCGATGCCGGCAACCCGATTCTGTTCCAGGGCTTCATGAGTGGTCATGCCGGCTTGATTCCCGGCCGCAGTTACCGGGTGCGCGTGCGGTGGCGCACCGAGAACGTGACCGGCCCGGCCAATCCGGCGTATCCGTTCGGTGTGTGCGTGAAATTTGTCGGCTGGCCGGAGCCGGGCCAGACGCACACGTTGCCGGCATTGGTTGCGCACGTGAACGGTGACACACCGTGGCACGTGGCCGTTGGCACGTTCCGTGCAAGCACTGACCTATTGCCCAACCTTGCTCTGATTCTCGAGAACACCACTGGCGGGCGAGCGTTCGTGGACGAAGTGGCCGTTGAGGAATCGCTGGGCGGAGGTCTCTACGGGCCCAATCTGTTGCGGTCACCTCGGGCCAATCAACACACCACGTTCGATCCGCGGCGCGGGGCCGGGATGGAGCACATTCTGCGCGCGGCGCAACAGAACGGCTTGTATTTCAAGCTGGTCATCAGCGAAAAACAGGAATTTCTGCTCAACAAACTTTCCCCACTTGGCCTGCCAGACCCGCACGGCAATCATTTCAATCGCGGCGCCGGCTCACCCACGCGCTGGTTGCACCAGGCGTACTGGCGGCATCTCTCGGCCCGCTACGGCGCGTTCCGGTCGGTGCATTCCTGGGAGCTGGTCAACGAAGAAGCCCCCGGGCCCGTCGAACATTTCGAGCTGACCGCCGCGGCTGCACAGCAGGCCGACGCCGACGGCAACCCGCACCTTGTCAGCACCTCCACCTGGGCCACCCTGGCTACGAATGCTTGGAAGCATCCTGCCAGCGCACCGATTCATTATGTGGATTTTCACTGTTACGTCCGCGCCACGGGCTGGATTGAGCCCAAGGACGCTCTGGCCAACGATTCCGCACGTTTCTTCCACGAATACGACTTGGCCGCTCGCGCCGCGGGATTTGGCAAACCGGTGGTTTGGGGCGAAATGGGCATCGACGGTACCGCCGACGGCAGCGACGACGAGGAACCATTGCTCACCCGCGATACTGCCGGTGTGTGGCTGCACAAAATCATTTGGGCGCGGTGTGGCCCCGGTGGCGTCTACCCGCTGTACTGGTGGACCGACAACATCTTCCGGCACAATCTCCATCGGCTCTACGGAAACTGGCACCGGTTCATGACCGGCATCCCGCTGTCCAACGGCCGGTATGTGGATGCCGCCGCTACCAGTTCCAATCCGCGCATCCGCGTGTTTGGCCAAAAAGACATGGTGGCCGGTCGCGCCCATCTCTGGCTGGACAACACCAACCACACCTGGCGCGCCGTCGTGGACGGCCGCACTTGGTCGGCGCAATCGGCCACCATCACCGTTGCGATGGGCGCTGCCAACGCCAAGTACCGGCTAACGTGGTTTGACACTTCGACTGGCCAACCCACCGGCAGCGAGATACGGGTCGCTGACGCGGCCGGCACGCTTTCGTTCACCGTGACGAACCTGTTGACGGACACCGCGGTTCGCCTCGAACGCGTTCTGACCCCGCGCGAACAATGGCGGCTCGATCATTTCGGAACGCCGGAAAACCAAGGTGCCGCCGCCGATTTCGCGGACCCCGACGGCGATGGCTGGGTCAATCTGCTCGAATATGCGCTGGGGGGCCACCCCCAGGTGGCGGACGCAGAACAGCTCCGGTTGGTGGGCGAGTTGGTCTGGGTCGGTCCGCTTCGGTATCTGACGTTGATCTACCGGCAGAACAAGGCCGCCACGGATCTCCAGTATGAACCTCAGGCGGCCGGCACGTTGTTCCCGAGTAACTGGACCACCAACGGCGTACTCGAGATCGGGCGCGAGGACGCCGGATCATGGTGGCGAGTAACGGTTCGCGACGGCGTGCCGCTTGAGGAAGCCAACCAACGGTTCATGCGGTTGAAAGTAACGGAGCTGCCATGAAACGGACCATTCTTTGGGTCTCCTTGCTCGGCGGTGCGACGGCCGTCGCGCTGGCCTTCCACATCCGATCCATCGACCGGCTGGATTCGAACCGCGTCCGACTCGGCTGGACGAGCACCACCGGGGCTGTCTACGACGTCGAACGTGCGCTCGAGCTGGCGCACACGTTTGCGGTTGTGGCCTCCAACTTACCCGCCACGCCACCGCTCAACGTGTTCACCGACATGCCCCCGGCCGAAGCGCGCAGCGCGTTCTACCGGGTTCGGGCGAGGGTGCCGGAGACAAACTGGTGGCAGCATGCCCACGACGCCCAACGTACCGGGTATGCGCCCGCGGCCCCTCCGCATCCATGGCGTTGGGCATGGCAGTGGAACGGCTCGGACGAGCAAGGCCGCATTGTACCAGGAAAGATACTTCTGCCCCGCAACGTACAACCCATCGTGGCCGAAGGCCGCGTCTACATTGCCGCCGGCACTAACGGTGTCTATGCGCTGAGCGAGACCAATGGCGCGGTGCTTTGGCAGGCCAGACCCGGCGGCGCCATCAATTCCACCCCGGCGTACGATCCGGGAACGCGTGCGTTGTTCGTGGTCTCCAGCAACGGGCGGTTGTACAAGCTCAACCCCACCAACGGAGCCACGTTGGCATCGGTCATCGTGGGCTCGGCCAGCCCTCTTCCCTTGCCCGTGGCCATGATCCCAGGACGTGTCTTCGTCTCCATGGGACGCAATGTCGTCGCACTCGATCCGGTCACGCTGGCGACCCATTGGCTGTACGATGCCGGTAGCGAGGTGCATACGCCTCCGGCGTACTCAGCGGTCCGGGACTTGGTCGTGGTTGCGACCGCCGACCTCTACGTCCATGGCATCCGCAACCGCGACGGCACGCGCCTTTGGCGGACCAAACCCAGCCCCCACACACCGGATGAGCACCACACGTTCGCCCACGGATGGCCCGTCATCGCCGAGCACCATGGCTTGGTCCTACTCCGCCAACGTATCCATTGGGACTACTTGTGGCTCAATCCCAATCCGTTCGGCGTGCCCGACAACGCCACCATCCGCGCCCGGTTGGAATCGCAGCCGAATGCGCGTTGCCATTATGCGCTTCGCCTCGACGACGGATCCGTGGCGTTTCACATCAACAACGGCGCGGGAGGCTTCGGCGACGGCGGATATCTTCCCATCGGTTCCATGCCCGTGGTGCGGGTGTTTCCGGATGGCACCGAAGTCGCGTTAAACATCATCCGCGGGGATCCGCGGTACGACGCCCGTTGGGACTCTCATTTCGGCGAGATCGTGCTGGACGATCGAACCGTACCGGGACTGCAGGCGGGCGATGTGCGCTGGATTCGGCACGGTAACACGCCCAGCGAGGACGCGTTTTTGCTGACCGATGAACAGCCCTTTCTGTCCGCCGCGGGCAATTACTTGTTTGGGAGCCATTGGCTGGTGACGTATGCGATCGAGCCGCTGGACCGCAGCCCCAGCCGCGGCAGCTGGACCCGCAAAATCGATTCGAGAAACCTTTCATGGATGATCACTTCGCAAGGCGCTTGCGGTCCGTGCCGGTTTTCGCCCACCCATTATTGTGCGCAGTCGCTCAACGAAGACCCCACCTGCGAGCGCAGCTATGCCGGAGGCTTCTACGTCACCTATAATCAAGGCAACCCGACGCCCGTCCATGACCTGTATTGGACGGAGTACGGCTGTGTGGTAGGGCTGCCGGACAAGTTGATTGTGCGCGACACGACCGGAGCCATTTTCTGCTTGGTTAGTGGCGACCCGCTCGGCGGCGGCGGCCCCGCCTGGGCACCCGGCGATAGGTCCGCATCGAAAGGATCGTCGGAACCGACCGCGGCGGCGTCCGCATCCCCAGGGGAGGACATCGTGGAGGAGGGGCAGCTGCAGTACGTCTTCAACAACGGCAAGGAAATTCTTTTAAGTTTCGCCCACCCCCATCAGGGGCAGTTCAAGGCCTTGATCCCGAGATCGGCCTGGTCGCAATTTGAGGGACTAAACCCGGAGATGGGCCGTAACCGTGCTCTGCGCTACCGCGAGGGCCAACAGGTGCGCATCATCGGCCGACGCACGTTTTACCAAGGTGACCCTGCGGTGATCCTGACCCGGCCCGAACAATGTGTGGTGACAGACGACGGAGCGAAGTGGGCGTCTGGCCCGGAGATGCGCATCTCCTCCGGATCCTGAAGTGCGGAGGCCCTTCTGGCCTGGGTCCCCGGCCGGCGGAGGCCAAGGGGCCGCGGTTTTCGGAGACGTCCCCTTGCTCGAAAAGCCAAGGTTGGCATCCAAGCATCGCAAGCGCATCAGCCTGGTTCGCGGCTGTTGCACAGCATTCCATGACGAGAGGTCATGGGGGCTCGGAGACGAATACGGTGCAAGGTCTGGCTTCACGGCGCATTTCCGTTTTTGGACCCATTGGCGGGGCGTATAGGCACAACAGCAGGGGCCGGCCCTCGTTGCACCAGAAGGTCTCCAAGCCCGACAGAGCCTCCTTCCTGGCTTGAGCCCAAAAACCGGCCGGTCGGCTGGAACGGACACCGATCCTCCCTACAGCTCGCCTACCCCGCCCGCTGCTCAGCCCTTGCTTCCGCCGTTCCGTGTTCCGATCGTCCCTCCGCTGCTGGTGCTCCCGCAGATAAACCACCCTAGTGGGCCACCGTCTGCCCCGCGCAACGGCCCTCCTCCCGCTCGCGCATCGAACGCCCCCGTTCCACCCGTGGCGATAGCACCCCGTGGGAAGGCTCGGTTCGACCAGGACCCGAACCTTCCGGACTACTCACGGCGTACCAAGGAATGGCAGGCTGAGGCAGCCCAGAACGCCTTGCGAGCTCGCGCAGCGTTTGGAGTGCGCCCGCTTGCTGGCGCTGTCGAAGAGCGACACCCCACCCGGGGACCTACCACCCCACTCCTGCCTTCCACAAAGGGCCGGACTGGTTGTTCACCCGACGACATTGTCCATTCGAGGGCCTGGTTCCACCCCCGCCCGATGGCAACGATCCCATGGAGGGCCCGGTTCCACCCGGGCCAAGGGACGCCGTGGAAGGCGTCCCTCCATCGGACGCGGTGGGACGCGTCCCTCCAGGGCCGGACAACGTGGAAGCCGCCCT
>Ga0308392_1001100_pt1 | contig 11139 bp, 10 predicted proteins | sample Hotspr20Samplem2_FD_202361 | JGI IMG/M metagenome (GOLD analysis project Ga0308392, IMG submission 202361) | Hot spring phototrophic mat microbial communities from Octopus Spring, Yellowstone National Park, Wyoming, United States - 20050624_m2 ... | reverse complement strand
CCTGGCCCACCCCCACACCGACCTCACCGCCCACGGCCACGCCGACCCGGACTCCGCCCCCGCGCCCCTCGGCCTCGCCCACGCCGCGGCCGTCCCTCCCCGTGCTTCCCGGCGCCAACCTCCTCACCTGGCCCGGAAACGACGCCCCGCCCGCTGTCGCACTTGCCGGCCTCCCCGCCATCCGCGCCGTCTACGAGTACGACCCCTTCACCGGCCAGTGGAAGCGGTACGTCGCCGGCGCACCAGCCTACCTGAACACCATCCCGCTCCTCCAGAACGGCCGCGTCTACTGGTTCCTCGCCGCCGCGCCGGCCACCATAAGCGTCGAACCGTAGCCGCCCTCCTCCGGAGCCAGCCATGACCCGTCCCGGTCGCCTGCTCCTGGCCGCGCTCGCCCTGGCCGCTCTCCTCCCGGCAGGCGGGCGCGGCCAGCCCGGCTCCGCAGGCGCCCAAACTCCGGCCGCCATCCCATGGACGCTCCTCGTCGAACGCCCCGGCGGTGCCCGCGCCCGGCTCGACTTCCTCGTCGCGGCCCGCACCCCCGCCGATGCCGAACGCGCCGTCGCGGCCGCCCTCCGCGCCCTGCCGGTCGTCCCCGCTGCGCCGGGCGTTTCCGCCGCCTGGCGCCCCTGGGGCTGGGCCTGGTCCGATGAAGAACTCCCCGTGCCCGTCGCCTACAACCCCGCCGGTGCGCCGTCCGTCGTCGGCCCCCAGGCCGTCATCGCCGGCCTCCGCGCCTGGTCATCCGTCGAAGGTTCCCGCTTCGCCTTCCGCTACGCCGGCATCACCGACCGCACCGCTTCCATCCTTGACGCCGGCCCCGACGGCGAAAACGTCATCTCCTGGGTCCACCTCCCCTGCGACCGCGGCTGCGTCCTCGGCCTTACCAGCAAGGAGGAGGCCCGCGAGGTCGACATCCTTCTCAACAGCAACCCCAACGCCCTCGCCGAACTCGGCCTCGATACCGTCCTCGACTGGCGCACCGTCATCCTCCACGAACTCGGCCACATGGCCGGCCTCGACCACTCCTGCCCCGCGCCCTGGGGCCCCTGCACCCCGGACGAGGTCGCCGCCGTCATGTACTTCCAGTACACCGGCACCAACCGCGTCCTCGCCCCCGACGACCGGGCCGGCCTCCGCGCCCTCTATCCGTCCGAACCGCCGCCGTCCGGCTCCGCCCGCCGTGTCGCCCTCGAACCCGGCTGGAACCTCCTCGTCGCGCCGCCGGTACCGCCCGCCGACCTCGCCGCCCGCCTCCCCTGCCTCGTCGCCGCCTACGCCTTCGATGGCGCGGCCTGGCTCCGCTGGGCCCCGGAACTCCCTGCCCAGCTCCGCACGCTCGCCGTCTTCCCGTCCGAAGCCCCCGTGTGGCTCCTCGCCTCCGGCGCCTGCGCCGCCGATATCGCCCCGTCCTAGCGATACCGCGCTTCGTCCAGCACCAGGTACATGAAGTCCCGCTCCTGCGTCCGCAGGAACCGCCCCGGCGAATCCGGCATCGCCTCCATGAACCGCTCCGGCTTCACCGAGCCGTCCGGCTGCGGGAAGAAGAGCGACGTCAGCACGTACGGGCTGTTGATGTCGAGCTGCATCGCGTACTCCGCCCCCGCCGCCCAGAGCGCCTTCGCCAGCGTCTCCGCGCTCAGCGAATTCCCCGCCGCCACCAGCAGGTTCCCGTCCTTCGTCACCCCAATCGCCGACCGCCACGTGATGAACTCCGACGAGTTCACCTGCACGTACCCCCAGGTGTCGTTCCCCTCGGCCGTCCGCTTGCTCACCTCGCCCCGGTCGACCAGCAGCACCGCGTTCTGCCGGCACGCCTCCATCCGCTCCGGGTCCCAGGTCAGGTCGCGCCCGTACTCGCCCATCGCGAACGTCCCGTCCTTCTTCGTGCACACCGTGGCCAGCCCGTTCCGCAGCCGCTGGAACTCCTTCCCGTGCGCCACCATGCCGAAGTTCCCGTGGTCGCCCTTGAACCCGCCGTTCCACGCCGCCACCAGCCGTGGCACGTCCTCCGCCGGGATTGTCCCCGGCCCCTTCACCCCCCGGCTCCCGCCCGGGTCCACCGTCCCCGCCACCAGGTGCAGCCGCACCCGCCGCGCATCCACCAGCAGCACCCCGACCAGCGCGTACGGCCGCGACGGGTCCGGCCGGAAGAACGTCTTCGCCATCAGCGGGTCCGAAGGCGTCGTCCGCGGCAGGCCGGCCGTCGACCAGGTCCCCTCGCCCGGCTCCGGGTTCGAACGCAGCTGCTCCGTCGGGGGGAACGTCATCGGCACCGGCAGGAACGCGTCCGGGTTCGCTCCCCGGTCGACCCCCCGCGTCCCGGCCCACACCACGACCGTTCGCGGAGGCGTCCGCTCCACATACGAAACCCGCACCTCCTCCGTCGCGAACGGGTTCGTCTCCGCGCCGAGCAGCCGGTAGCGCGCCTTCTGCACCCGGTCCTCGATGGCGAAGAACCAGCTCTCCACCCGCGCCGTCCGCTCGTCGCCGATCGTCGCCCGCAGCGTGTCCGCAACCTGCGGCGCGATCCGCTCCTTCTGCGAATAGGCCAGGCCGCCCGCCGCCAGCAGCAGCACCGCCAGCCCGGCGGCCGCCCGTCTCCACGTCAGCCGGCGGCGCGGGGCCGCTTCTCCAGGCCCGGCGGCAGCCGCCTCCCCGGCGGCTCCCTCCGCCGCCGCCATGGCGCCGTCTCCCTCGGCCTGCCGCCGGAACGGAATCCCCCCGAGCACGGCCGCGAGTCTAGCACGCGTCTCCATCGCTGCAATCGACAACGCGCCAGCCGGCCCAAAGGTTCCCGCGCCGCTCTACACTGTCCCTATGCGCATCCTCGCGATCGACGTTGGCACCGGCACCCAGGACATCCTCCTCTTCGACAGCAGCGGCCCCATCGAAAACTCCCCCAAGATGGTCCTGCCCTCCCCCACCGCCATCGCTGCGTCCCGCATCCGCCGCGCAACCGCCGCTGGCCGTCCGCTCCTCATCACCGGGACCATCGCCGGCGGCGGCCCCTGCGCCTGGGCCCTCGAAGACCACCTCCGTGCCGGCCTCCCCGCCTTCGCCACCCCCGATGCCGCCCGCACCTTCGACGACGACCTCGACCGCGTCCGGCAGCTCGGCGTCGCCATCGTCAGCGACGACGAAGCCGCCCGCCTCGACGCCGACCGCGTCATCCTCCGCGACCTTGACCTCCACGCCATCCGGTCCGCTCTCGCCGCCTTCGAAGTCCCCGGCGATTTCGACGGTATCGCCGTCGCCTGCCTCGACCACGGCGAGGCGCCGCCCGGCACCTCCGACCGCATCTTCCGCTTCGACCACCTCGCCCGCACCGTCCGCGCCCGCAACGACCTTCTCGCCTTTGCGACTGCGCCCGAGGCCCTCCCGCCCTACCTCACGCGCGCCCGGGCCATCGTTGCTGCGGCCGCCCGCGAGGCCCCTGCAGCCTTTATGGATACCGGCCCCGCAGCCGCGCTCGGCGCCCTCCACGATGAGCGCGTCGCCGCCTCCGGCGAATGCCTCGTCCTCAATCTCGGCAACATGCACCTCCTCGGCTTCCACCTCCGCGGGCGGACCATCGCCAGCCTCTTCGAACACCACACCGGCGAAGTCACCGGCGAACAGGTCGAAACGTTCACCCGCCGCCTCGCGTCCGGCGAACTCACCAACGATGAGGTCTTCTCCACCAAAGGCCACGGTGCGCTCCATATCGACCGCGCCATCGTCCGGCCCGGCCTGCCGCCGGTCGTCGCCGTCACCGGCCCCCAGCGCGGCCGCCTCGCAGGCTCCGCCCTGCGCCCGCTCTTCGCGGCCCCCTTCGGCGACATGATGATCGGCGGCTGCTTCGGCCTCCTCCGTGCCTTCGCCGAGGTTCACCCCTGGGCCCGCGACGCCGTCGAAGCCCGCCTCGGCCCCCTCGCCTCCTGACGCTCCCTCACGCCGAGCGCCGCGTCGGCTCCCAGCGCACCACGTTCTTCCCCGTCCGCTTCGCGAACAGCAGCAGGTCATCCGCCCGCCGCAGCACGTCGTCAAGCGTTTCGCCCGGCGCCCGCACCGCGCACCCCACCGAAATCGACGAGGGCGTGTCCCGCTCCACTGCCGCCCGCAGCCGCTCGGCCACCTGGAGCGCCTGCGCCAGGTCCGCGCCTGGCATCGCCACCACGAACTCCTCGCCGCCGTACCGCGCCAGCAGGTCCCCCTCGCGGATGTTCGCCCGCAGGACCCGCGCCACCCGCACCAGCACCGCGTCGCCGTGCAGATGCCCGTGCTCGTCGTTCAGCCGCTTGAAGTCGTCGATGTCCATCATCAGCACGGCATACCCGAGCTCCGCATCCGCGCGCAGTTCGAGCTCGCTCAGGAAGTGCCGGCGGTTCGGCAGGCCGGTCAGCGGGTCCGTCTCCGCCAGCACCCGCGCCTGCCGCTCCGCCTCCCGCCATCCGGCCCCGACCTTGTGCGCCAGCGACGCCATCGTCGCCGCGATGACCAGCATCGTCGCCTGGTCCGGGTTCACCGGTGCGCCGCCGGCCCGCCACGCGGTGACCCCCTGCGCCACGGCGAGGTTGGCCAGGATGAACACCGCCGTCCGCGCGAACTCCCAGCCGTGCATCCGCCGCGCGTAGCCCACCAGCGCGTACAGGTAGGCCGCCCAGAACGGCGACAGCGGATTCCCCAGCACAATCCATCCCGACGAGATGCAGCTCACATCCAGCAGCGGCAGCAGCGCCTCCACCGCTGGCACCGGGCGGTGGGTCGCCCGCCGGCGTACCACGTACGCCACCCGGAAAATGTGGTACGCCGCAATCCATGCGACCGCTGCCCGGCTTGCGGCCGAGTGGTCGCCGAACCATCCCAGCAGCTCCCCGGCGACGAAGAAGGCCGCGATGGTGCCCTGCAGCGCCATCACGTGCAAATCCTGTCGCGCCCGCTCCTCGGCGGGCACCCCGGGGAGCGCTCGTTCGGACCTGCCGGAGCGATGCTCTTCCCGTTTCACCTTCTACCCGCTAGTTCGGCCGCCCCAGCCCGGCAGGTGAGTGGCGCTTGCGTGACGCCACGGGAACACCCCCTCCAGCCTCGTCCGTTTCGATCCGATAATCCTCCCTTCCCGTCAGCGCCCGTCGGCCGCGTTCCACGCCCGGTCCAGCGCCTCCGCCAGGTGGAGCACCTCCGCCCTCAAGCCCGCCTCCCGTACCGCGCCGAGGTACTGCAGGTGGCACCCGGGATTCGCCGTCACCACCGCATCCGGCTGCGCTGCCGCGAAGGCCGCCGCCTTCCGCCGCCGCAGCTCCCGCGACATCCCCGGCTCGACCACCCCGTACAGCCCCGCTGCCCCGCAGCACGTGTCCGCGCCTTCCGTCTCCACCAGCTCGCACCCGGCCAGCGCCCGCAGGAGCGCCCGCGGCTCCTTCCGGATGCCCTGCACATGCGCCAGGTGGCAGGCGTCCTGGTACGCGACCCGCGCTGCCAGCCGGCCCACCGGCAGCCTGCCCCGCCCGGCAAGCCACTCCGAGAGGTCCCGTACGCGCGCCGCGAACGCCGCCGCCCGCTCCCGCCACTCCGGCTCGCCGGCCAGCAGCTGGGGATACTCCTTCAGCGCCGCGCCGCAGCCTGCCGAATTCACAACGACCGCGCCCTCTGTCCGCTCGAAGGCCGCGATGTTCGCCTTCGCCAGCCGCCGGGCAAACGCCAGGTCCCCCTCGTGGGCGTGGAGCGCCCCGCAGCACCGCTGCGCCTCCGTCACCTCGACCCGCGCTCCCGCCCGCTCCAGCACCCGCACCGTGGCCCGGTGCGCCTCCCCGAAGAGCTCCCGCATCACGCACCCCGTAAACAGCTGCACCGGCTCCCCCTCCGCGGCCCTGCCCCCCTCCCGCACATCTCGGAACGGTGCGCCCTGGTTCGCCGGCAGCTGGCGGGCCAGCTCCCGGAGCCTCCCCGGGAGGGCGCGCTCCGCGGGGCCGCGGAGCCGCCAGCCCGCGAACCAGCGCACCGGCGCCGTCGCCGCGGCCAGCACCCGCGGCCGGGCCACCACCTGCCGCAGCACCAACCGCCGCAGCCGCAGCCAGGCCCGCCCCGATGGCGGCGCCGCCTGCACCTGCGCCCGCGCGTGCTCCTGGATCCGTCCGTACGGCACCCCGCTCGGGCAGACCGCCTCGCACGCCCGGCACTGCAGGCAGCGCGACCAGTGCCCCTGCACGGCCGCGTTCAGCTCCGCGCGTCCTTCCTCCACCAGCTTCGCCAGCTGAATCCGCCCCCGGGGCGACTCCGCCTCCAGCCCGGTCACCAGGTAGGTCGGGCAGGCCGTCAGGCAGAGCCCGCAGTGCACGCACCGCGCCAGGTCCTCCGCCGCCGGCGCATCCTCCGGCTTCGGCCAGCGGCTCACCCGTCCTTCCGTCCCGCGGCGCTCAGAGCCCACCGATGAACCTCCCCCGGTTCCACCGGCCCTCCGGGTCGAACGCCCGCTTCGCCCCCGCAAACAGGTCGAAGCTCTCCGGCGCGTCGCCCCACGGGTCGACGTCCTCCCGGTAGCGCGGAGGCATCCGCTCGACGACCACGTGACCCCCAGCCGGCGCCAGCAGCCGCCGCACCGCTTCGACCACGCCGCGCAGCTCCCGCGAGGCCGCGCCCTCGCGCCGTCCCGCCACCGCCCGCACCATCCCCGCCAGCGGCCGCACGATGATCAGCCCCGGCCGGCCGCGCCGCAGCCCGTCCGCCGCCGGCTCGAGCAGCGACCACGGCGCCGCCGCCCGCACGCTGACCACGTCCTCCTCCCGGAAGCCCGCGTCCCGCATCTGCTCCGCCCTGCCCGGCGCCCATGGCCGGGCCTCCCGCCCGCCGAGCACGCCCAGCACCGCCGGCATGGCCTCCGGCGCCAGGCGCAGCGCCAGCACCGTCCGGCCGCCCTCCTCCACCACGTCCGCCACCTCGGGCCGCGCACCTGCCGCCGTCACCCGCCGCACCAGCTCCAGCCCCGTCGCGAGCGACCCCACCTCCCACTCGGCCTCCACCGCTTCCCGCACCGGCCACGTGCGCAGCGCCGCCTCGGTAATCACCCCCAGGCAGCCGAACGACCCGCACCACAGCCGCACCAGGTCGTACCCCGCCACGTTCTTCACCACCCGGCCCCCGGCGCGGACCAGCTCCCCGTCGCCGCGCAGCACCGCCATCCCCAGCACCTGGTCGCGCGGCGCCCCGAAGCCGCTCCGCTGCGGGCCGGCCATCGCCGCCGCCAGCGTCCCGCCCACCGTCGCCCGCGCGGGCAGCGGCGGGTCGAGCTTCAGCTCCTGCCCGCGCTCCCGGAGCACGCCGTTCACCTCGGCGATCGTCAGCCCCGCCGGCACCACGGCGGTCAGGTCGTCCGGCTCGTGCCGCACCTCGCCGCGCAGCGCCTCCCCCAGCTCCACCGCCCGGAACGGCGCTGCCGGCGGATACCCGATCTCCAGCAGCGTCCCTCCGCCCACCGGCACCAGCGTCTCGCGCGCTCCGCGCACCAGCGCCGTGAGCTCCGCAAGGCTCGCCGGCCGCTCGATACTGAGCGGCACTGCGCCCGCCACGAACAGCACCGCCTCAGACATACGCATCCGGCCCCGCCGCCCGGACCGCGCCGTCGTGACGCGCCATCTCGCCGCAGCCCGTCCCGCCCGGGAACACCTTGCACGGGTTGAACAGCCCCGCGTCGGCACCGAACACCTCCCGGAGCCGCGCCATGTTCTCCAGGTCCGCCGCGCTGAACAGCCACGGCATGAACTCCCGCTTCTCCGCGCCGATCCCGTGCTCGCCGCTCAGCGTCCCCCCTTCCTCCACGCACACCCGCATGATCGCCGCCGCCGTCTCCAGCACCTTCGCCGCCGCTCCCGGTTCCCGTTCATCGAACAAAATCAGCGGATGCAGGTTCCCGTCGCCCGCGTGGAAGACGTTCGCAATCCGCAGCCCCGACTGCGCCGATATCTCGCCCACCCGCTCCATCACCGCCGCCAGCCGCGACCGGGGCACCACCCCGTCGACGATGTAGTAGTTCGGCGCCAGCCGCCCCAGCGCCGGGATCGCCCCCTTCCGCCCCCGCCACAGGAGCGCCCGCTCCTCCTCGCTCTGCGCTGTCCGCACCTCCGATGCGCCGTGCTCGAGGCACTCCGCCCGCACCCGGCCCGCCTCCGCTTCCACCTGCCCCTGCAGCCCGTCCAGCTCCACCAGCAGCACCGCGCCGGCCCCCGGCGGATACCCCACCCGGAACCCGGCCTCCACCGCCTCGATGCACAGCCGGTCCATCATCTCCATCGCCGACGGGATGATCCCTCGCGCGATGATGCTCGAAACCGCCTCGCACGCCTGCGCCACCGTCGGGAACGCCGCCAGCAGCGTCACCACCGCCGGCGGCACCGGCAGCAGCCGCACAATCACCTTCGTCGCAATGCCGAGCGTCCCCTCGCTCCCGATAAACGCTCCCCGCAGGTCGAACCCGAACGGGTCCGGCGCCCGGCCGCCCAGCCAGCGCAGCTCCCCCGCCGCCGTCACCACCTCCAGCCCCAGCACGAAGTTCTGCGTCACGCCGAGCGCAAGGCAGTGCGGCCCGCCCGCGTTCTCCGCCACATTTCCCCCGATCGTGCACGCCGCCTGCGAACTCGGGTCCGGCGCGTAGAACAGCCCGTACTTCGCCGCCTGCCGCGAAAGCTCCAGGTTCGCGACCCCCGGCTCCACCACCGCCACCCGGTCAACCGGGTCAATCTCCAGGATGCGCCGCATCCGCGCCGTCGAGACCACCACGCCCCGCTTTGCCGGCACCGAGCCCCCGCTCAGCCCTGTCCCCGCGCCCCGCGGCGTCACCGGTACGCCGAGCTCCAGGCAGGCCCGAACCACCGCCTGCACCTCTGCAGCCGTCGCCGGCAGCGCGACCGCATGCGGCACCGACCGCTCGACCGTCCCGTCGAATTCGTAGGTCGCCAGCTCCTCCGGCCGCCAGACCACGGCGTCCTCGCCGACCGCCCGCCGGAGCGCCGCAATCAGCTCACGCCTCGTCGTCATCGCTCGCCTCGGCCGAGGCCCTGCACTCCCGGCACAGCCCGAACACCGCAAAGTGGTGCATGTCCGCCGCGAAGCCCAGCTCCGCCAGCAGCCGCTCCTCCAGCGGCCGGAAGTATTCCGGCCCGATCTCGTCCACGTGCCCGCACACCGAGCAGATCAGGTGGTGGTGCGGATCCTCCGGCGACCACTCGAACAGCACATCACCCGACCCCATGTCCGTCGAGGTCACCAGCCGCATCCGCCTCAAAGCGTCCAGCGTCCGGTACACCGTGCTCAGGTCCACGAAGGGATGCTCCCGGTGCACCTCCTCCGCAATCTCGGCCGCGCTCATGTGCCGCCCTCCACGGCGCAGCGCCCGCACGATCACCAGCCGCTGGGGCGTCAGCCGGAAGCCCGCCCGCCGGAGCGTCTCCGCAATCTCGCTGTCGCAGCTCACGCACGAAGTCTACGTCCGCCGGCCCCGATGCGCCTGCCGGGCAACCTCCTGCCGGTCGAACTTTCAGGCATGACCTCCCTCGAAGAGCTCGATGCCGCCTGGCTCCGCGCCGCCCGCCAGCGCGCCGCTGCCGGGAGCTGGGAGCGCAACGCCGATGAGGTGTTCGCTGCCCTCAGCTCCGCGCCCCGCGCCGCCACGCCCCCAGGCGCCTTCCGCTGCCCGGCCTGCCCGGCGCGGCCGCCGCTCGCCCCGTACCGCCGGCCCGGCGGCGGTTCCCTGGCACCCATCCACGTCTGTGAAACCTGCTGGGGCGCCTGGGTGCCCGACGCTGTCCTCGCGGCCGGCATCCCGCCCGATGCCGTCCCGCCCGCGGTCGCCGTTGCCGGTCCCGCCCCGCGCGGCCCTGCACCCGCAGCCCACCCGGCCCGCCCCTGCCCTGCCTGCGGCGTCCCGATGGAGCACATCCCTGCCGCCGGCGCCGTCCTCGACCGCTGCCCCGCCTGCCGCTCGACCTGGTTCGATACCGGCGAGCTCGCCGACGTCTACGCCCTGTCGCCGCGCCCGGCCGGCTCGCCCGACGCCGTCGCCGCATCCGAAACTGCGCCAGCCCCGGCGTGGCAGGTCGTCCTCGACGTCGCCATGCTGCTCCTCGCACCCCACCTCCGCATCCGGCGGTTCTTCTAGCTGCCGGCCCGCCGCCTCACCCCGGCCGGCGCCCGGCTGCCAGCACCCGCTTGAACGTATACACGTACGGCGCCCGCTCGCCGATGTCCGCCAGCAGCCGCTCCCGGTACCGCTCGAGGTACCTCGCGTACAGCTCCGGCCCCAGCCGCCGCTCGTAGTCCGTCAGCAGCGTCCCCTGCACCCACTCCACCACCTCGTCGCTCGATGCCAGCCGGTGCACATACACCTGCAGCCGCACATGCACGTGCTCGAACCCCAGCCCGTCCAGCAGCTCCGCGTACCGCTCCGGCGGCAGCACCGGCCAGTCGCGCACGTACCCGCCCAGCGCCGTCGCGAACGGCTCCTCCCGCGCCACCGCGTGGGCGATGATGTGCGACGGGTGGTCCGCGTTCGCCGGCACCTGGAACGCGAGCTGCCCGCCCGGCGCCACGAGCTCGGCTACCCGCGGGACCAGCCGCTCGTGGTCCGGCAGCCACTGCAGCGCCGCGTTCGAAAACACGACGTCGAACGGCCGCTCCGCCGCGAACGTCGCAATGTCTGCCAGCTCGAACCGGAGTCCCCCGCCGACGAAGTGCGCGGCCCGCTCCAGCATCGCCGGCGAGCTGTCGATGCCCAGCGTCTCCGCCGCACCAAGCCGCTCGTGGAGCACCTGCGTCAGCTCGCCCGTGCCGCACCCGAGGTCGACCGCCCGGCCGCCGGGGGCCGGCTGCACCAGCTCCAGCAGGTCGAAGAACGGCTGACTCCGCTCGTTGCGGAATCGTTCGTACTGGTCCGGGTTCCAGTCCGCAGACATGGGCACTCCTCGCTGCCGATGTGCCCTTGCCGCTCTGCCGTCGCGCCCCGCGACTCCCGAACCGGGCCGTTGGGCCCGGGACGCACCCTTCAGTCTACCCCGTCGGCCTACTTCACGACGCCCGCCGCCCGCAGCGCCCCGACCTCCTCCGCCGAGAGCCCGAGCCACCGCCCCAGCACATCGTCGGTGTCGCCGCCGTGCTCCGGCATCGGCCTGC
>Ga0308392_1001092_pt1 | contig 11209 bp, 14 predicted proteins | sample Hotspr20Samplem2_FD_202361 | JGI IMG/M metagenome (GOLD analysis project Ga0308392, IMG submission 202361) | Hot spring phototrophic mat microbial communities from Octopus Spring, Yellowstone National Park, Wyoming, United States - 20050624_m2 ... | reverse complement strand
CGTTACTATTATCAACGGGCGTTTCAGTGCTCTTCAGCGAGCCGAAAATTCCTCAATTTGACCGGGCAGCCGGTACTCACACTGAATGAAGTTTCAGTGCTCTTCAGCGAGCCGAAAATTCCTCAATCTGCGCACCAGCGTCGCGAGCCGCCGTTCGTCCATTCCGTTTCAGTGCTCTTCAGCGAGCCGAAAATTCCTCAATTACCAGTACGTGTACTACCCAAAACAACAGGATTTCGAGTTTCAGTGCTCTTCAGCGAGCCGAAAATTCCTCAATCCGAAGCAGCGGCGGCGGGGGTGCGGAAATACCGCGAGTTTCAGTGCTCTTCAGCGAGCCGAAAATTCCTCAATCCGACGCCCGACGCGCCGTAGCGGAGCGCCACACCACGGTTTCAGTGCTCTTCAGCGAGCCGAAAATTCCTCAATCGGAAACGCGATCTTCCGTTCGCTCGCATCGAGGAACGTTTCAGTGCTCTTCAGCGAGCCGAAAATTCCTCAATTCACCAGTATGATGCGCCTGATCACCAGCCACGCCGTTTCAGTGCTCTTCAGCGAGCCGAAAATTCCTCAATCGTGTCGTAGTCGTAGTCGCGCAGGTGGCGCGGGTACGGGTTTCAGTGCTCTTCAGCGAGCCGAAAATTCCTCAATCGGGTTGAGTTCTGGTCGCTCGACAACGAGGATGCGGTTTCAGTGCTCTTCAGCGAGCCGAAAATTCCTCAATCGCGCTTATCCATACCTCCACTTTCACTCTCTTATACGTTTCAGTGCTCTTCAGCGAGCCGAAAATTCCTCAATCCCCAGACCGCTCCGAACCCGCGAAAAGCGCCCAAATCGTTTCAGTGCTCTTCAGCGAGCCGAAAATTCCTCAATCCGAACCGGAGGATTTGACGAAGCGCGAACTGGTAAAGAGTTTCAGTGCTCTTCAGCGAGCCGAAAATTCCTCAACTCGTCCTCGCGCTTGCCGTGAAGCGCACCGCAGATCGCGTTTCAGTGCTCTTCAGCGAGCCGAAAATTCCTCATTCCGTCAATCAGCGCCGCGCCCAAAGACGGCGCGAGTTTCAGTGCTCTTCAGCGAGCCGAAAATTCCTCAACCTGCTCCAGCGCCAGCGCGAGCGTATCGACCAACAAGTTTCAGTGCTCTTCAGCGAGCCGAAAATTCCTCAGCCCGCGACGCGCGAGTACGTCGCGTCATTCGCGCGAAGTTTCAGTGCTCTTCAGCGAGCCGAAAATTCCTCAACTGAACGCCAGCGCGACGCCAAAAAGCATCAGAAAGAGTTTCAGTGCTCTTCAGCGAGCCGAAAATTCCTCACAGTTCGTACTGCACACCACCGGTGTTTTCCCGAAAGGTTTCAGTGCTCTTCAGCGAGCCGAAAATTCCTCATTCGGCGACTTTCTGAAGTGTGTTGCGACCGGCGATACCGTTTCAGTGCTCTTCAGCGAGCCGAAAATTCCTCAACTCTTGACGCTGCTGCCGACGCTGATCGAAATCGCAGGTTTCAGTGCTCTTCAGCGAGCCGAAAATTCCTCATCGTTGAGACCGTCCGTCCAGCGCGCGTAGACCGCGAAGTTTCAGTGCTCTTCAGCGAGCCGAAAATTCCTCAAGGAGTTGGGGGTCTGGGAAAATGATTTAGGTGACCAGTTTCAGTGCTCTTCAGCGAGCCGAAAATTCCTCCAACGCGAGTTCCTCAACGTCCACCGTACTCGCGTTCGCCAGTTTCAGTGCTCTTCAGCGAGCCGAAAATTCCTCCCGCCACCTCGTCACGCAGCCGCGCAGCGATCTCGGAGTTTCAGTGCTCTTCAGCGAGCCGAAAATTCCTCAGTGAGGTGTGGGGCTTTTCGTTTGTCTACTCAGAATTGTTTCAGTGCTCTTCAGCGAGCCGAAAATTCCTCATGTCGAAGCCCGGCGGCTGGCTGACACGCGACGGGATTGTTTCAGTGCTCTTCAGCGAGCCGAAAATTCCTCCGCGCGTTGATCAGCCCGTCGAAGTCCCCGACCAACGCATTGTTTCAGTGCTCTTCAGCGAGCCGAAAATTCCTCAATGCGGCGTTGGTGTATGAGTACGCCGCCGCACTCCAGTTTCAGTGCTCTTCAGCGAGCCGAAAATTCCTCATATCTCACGCCGGTTTGTGTGGCGCTCTCCGAGCGTCCAGTTTCAGTGCTCTTCAGCGAGCCGAAAATTCCTCCCTCGATGCTGCGGACGACATCGACGGGGGTCATACCACCAGTTTCAGTGCTCTTCAGCGAGCCGAAAATTCCTCCGTTTGGGCTCGAACCTAAGTTGTGCGTATAGAGACCAGTTTCAGTGCTCTTCAGCGAGCCGAAAATTCCTCATATCTCACGCCGGTTTGTGTGGCGCTCTCCGAGCGTCCAGTTTCAGTGCTCTTCAGCGAGCCGAAAATTCCTCACCCGCCATCTGCTTCGTAAAATGCAGTCATTTTATCGTTTCAGTGCTCTTCAGCGAGCCGAAAATTCCTCACTGCTGTTGGTGCTGATGCTGATGCTGATGCTGGTGCGTTTCAGTGCTCTTCAGCGAGCCGAAAATTCCTCACCGCTCAAGCGGGTTGCGGATGCGCCCCAACTGCTGGGTTTCAGTGCTCTTCAGCGAGCCGAAAATTCCTCACCTTCCGACAAGTCCGCCGCGATGCGCTGCTCCATCGGTTTCAGTGCTCTTCAGCGAGCCGAAAATTCCTCACCTTCGACCGGGCGCGTGGGGCACCTCACGCGCTTCGGTTTCAGTGCTCTTCAGCGAGCCGAAAATTCCTCACCTCACGGCGTGATGCAGGTCTACCCGCCCCCGCCCGCGTTTCAGTGCTCTTCAGCGAGCCGAAAATTCCTCACTTGGGTTGAGATCGTCCACATCGCCCCGGTGCGCGCGGTTTCAGTGCTCTTCAGCGAGCCGAAAATTCCTCACTGCGCCAGAAAGACGCGCGAGGTGCGCGGGTCGAGACCGTTTCAGTGCTCTTCAGCGAGCCGAAAATTCCTCACCACTGTGCTGCTGGTGCTGATGCTGCTGCTGATGCGTTTCAGTGCTCTTCAGCGAGCCGAAAATTCCTCACTGTCCGTATGCGCCGCGCTCGTCGTCGAGCGCGAGATGTTTCAGTGCTCTTCAGCGAGCCGAAAATTCCTCACGCAATGACGGAAATCGTAATGAACCAATCGGAACTCGGTTTCAGTGCTCTTCAGCGAGCCGAAAATTCCTCACGGTGCGACGCAGTCGTGCGTATGCTGCGTATCTGGAGGTTTCAGTGCTCTTCAGCGAGCCGAAAATTCCTCACTCCGCCGTAATCTTCAGTATTCGCGCGTCCGGCAAAAACGTTTCAGTGCTCTTCAGCGAGCCGAAAATTCCTCACTGGGCGAGGTAGCGATATTTCGCATCGAGCAGCCCGGTTTCAGTGCTCTTCAGCGAGCCGAAAATTCCTCACACGCGAAGACTTTCGTCGGAAGCCGATGTCGTTCATGTTTCAGTGCTCTTCAGCGAGCCGAAAATTCCTCACTGATCGTCGGGGTCAATCTCGATGTCTAGATACCGCGTTTCAGTGCTCTTCAGCGAGCCGAAAATTCCTCACCTCGCGTTGTGAAGCCACGCCCGCGACGAACAAAGACGTTTCAGTGCTCTTCAGCGAGCCGAAAATTCCTCACGCGCTGGACGCGGTACAAACTGCGCAATGATGCGCGTTTCAGTGCTCTTCAGCGAGCCGAAAATTCCTCACTCAAAAGCGATCTTCATTCCTCTTCCTCTAAAACACGAAGTTTCAGTGCTCTTCAGCGAGCCGAAAATTCCTCACTCGTGTTGTCGGTCGAGATTTCGACCGCGTAATTCCGTTTCAGTGCTCTTCAGCGAGCCGAAAATTCCTCACGTATACTGTTGGTGTGTCAATCATCTACCATAAGGGTTTCAGTGCTCTTCAGCGAGCCGAAAATTCCTCACACAAATTACCGGGAATAAATTCATACTCCCACAGATCGTTTCAGTGCTCTTCAGCGAGCCGAAAATTCCTCACGGCGGCGGCAGCGGGTCGGGGAGGTCGTCGGGGTCGGTTTCAGTGCTCTTCAGCGAGCCGAAAATTCCTCACCGTGTGTTCGTCAACACCACAAGCAGCACGAGCGGCGGTTTCAGTGCTCTTCAGCGAGCCGAAAATTCCTCACCAGTGAAGGTCTTGCACGTCATCCGCTCGATAATCGGTTTCAGTGCTCTTCAGCGAGCCGAAAATTCCTCACTCCGCGCCGCGCAGACGTTCGGCGAAGAACGACATCGGTTTCAGTGCTCTTCAGCGAGCCGAAAATTCCTCACGCGCGAAGACGGGGAGGCGCGGGCGTCAGCGTGCGGGTTTCAGTGCTCTTCAGCGAGCCGAAAATTCCTCACTCCGTCGATGCCGCAACGTAGGCGTCGGCGGAATGCGTTTCAGTGCTCTTCAGCGAGCCGAAAATTCCTCACTTGTACATAACGTGCCGCTGCGTGTTGCAATATTGGTTTCAGTGCTCTTCAGCGAGCCGAAAATTCCTCACCGCCCAGCGCGCCGCGAGAACCGGATCGTAGTAGTGTTTCAGTGCTCTTCAGCGAGCCGAAAATTCCTCACCCTCCTCAACAAAAGCGAAGGGGCGATCCGGTAAACGTTTCAGTGCTCTTCAGCGAGCCGAAAATTCCTCACAAGTGGGTGTTGTGACGGAAGGGGACGGCGGGGACGGGTTTCAGTGCTCTTCAGCGAGCCGAAAATTCCTCACTCTCGACGCTCGACAGATTGACGGCTGCGTCACGAGTTTCAGTGCTCTTCAGCGAGCCGAAAATTCCTCACTTTTCGGTGACGACGTTCCGACGCGCACCGAAAAGTTTCAGTGCTCTTCAGCGAGCCGAAAATTCCTCACAGATATGCTTGCGCGCCCGGCGTTTACCCCCGCGCCGGTTTCAGTGCTCTTCAGCGAGCCGAAAATTCCTCACACGTCGATGATGTCCGTTGCCAACACAATCAACAAGCGCCGTTTCAGTGCTCTTCAGCGAGCCGAAAATTCCTCACTATTCCTCGCCCGACGCTCACACTCGATGAGGTTGAGTTTCAGTGCTCTTCAGCGAGCCGAAAATTCCTCACCGTTCAGTCCGTCCGTCCAGCGCGCGTAAACGGCGAAGTTTCAGTGCTCTTCAGCGAGCCGAAAATTCCTCACTTGATCGGACACTCCAAAGACTTAGCCGGGTAAATTATGTTTCAGTGCTCTTCAGCGAGCCGAAAATTCCTCACCGCTTTCCGAAGCGCTCGCCAGATGCGTGTGGGCGCGTTTCAGTGCTCTTCAGCGAGCCGAAAATTCCTCACGCGCCGATCCTCTGGAACAGTGCGCCGATGAACGACATGTTTCAGTGCTCTTCAGCGAGCCGAAAATTCCTCACGCGCTGGACGCGGTACAAACTGCGCAATGATGCGCGTTTCAGTGCTCTTCAGCGAGCCGAAAATTCCTCACGCCGACCTGATAACCACAATGTTGGGGTACTGGTCGTCGTTTCAGTGCTCTTCAGCGAGCCGAAAATTCCTCACTCTTTGTCTTTTTTGACATCGTAACTGACTACCGCGGTTTCAGTGCTCTTCAGCGAGCCGAAAATTCCTCACGCAACGACGCGCAGGCGGTCGCCGAACTGATGATTAGTTTCAGTGCTCTTCAGCGAGCCGAAAATTCCTCACTCCGCTCCTTCCCGACGAGTTCATCAAGAACCCGTCGGTTTCAGTGCTCTTCAGCGAGCCGAAAATTCCTCACTATCGACTTCGGGCGGAAGAGCTCTTCCCCGCCGCGGTTTCAGTGCTCTTCAGCGAGCCGAAAATTCCTCACGGAAGAGCGCTACGGGATTGACGTTGACGCCGATCGTTTCAGTGCTCTTCAGCGAGCCGAAAATTCCTCACCGAACGCCGGGCTGCGCGCGCTGCGCAGTATGCGCGTTTCAGTGCTCTTCAGCGAGCCGAAAATTCCTCACCGTCCCTCAGCGACGCCCAGCGCCCGCGGTGGACGCGTTTCAGTGCTCTTCAGCGAGCCGAAAATTCCTCACCTGCCGTAGATTGCCCGTCCTTCGATACCGCGATCGTTTCAGTGCTCTTCAGCGAGCCGAAAATTCCTCACTTTCGGGAAGGAGTTAGAATCGCTTCAATAACAGCACCGTTTCAGTGCTCTTCAGCGAGCCGAAAATTCCTCACGTTGCGGGATCGCCGTTACCGGTGCAACCAAAAAGCGTTTCAGTGCTCTTCAGCGAGCCGAAAATTCCTCACCGCGTCGCCGTCGCCGAATACGCCCGTCCACGCGGAGTTTCAGTGCTCTTCAGCGAGCCGAAAATTCCTCACTCTATATTGCGCTGTTGGTGAGCGCGACCGACGGCGAGTTTCAGTGCTCTTCAGCGAGCCGAAAATTCCTCACTCTTCTAAAACTCGCCGGGGCATCATCACCCACTCCGTTTCAGTGCTCTTCAGCGAGCCGAAAATTCCTCACCTGGGGCGGTTCAACTCAATGTCGTCAATTTTGACGTTTCAGTGCTCTTCAGCGAGCCGAAAATTCCTCACACGAAGGACGGGAAGTCGAAATTCTTCGACGCGAAGTTTCAGTGCTCTTCAGCGAGCCGAAAATTCCTCACCGAACGCGGCGCGGGGCGAATACGCGGCAGTATGACATCGTTTCAGTGCTCTTCAGCGAGCCGAAAATTCCTCACTCTGCCCCAGCGATCTTGAGGTTCGGGTGCACCCTCCGTTTCAGTGCTCTTCAGCGAGCCGAAAATTCCTCACGGAGCGCGCCGCATATCGGGCAGACGCGCTCATCATTCGGTTTCAGTGCTCTTCAGCGAGCCGAAAATTCCTCACCGCTTTCAGCGATGAACTACTCGCTATAGCGCTGACGGTTTCAGTGCTCTTCAGCGAGCCGAAAATTCCTCACGCCGAAACGTTCCTTCGCCGTCAACTTCTGTGATGTGTTTCAGTGCTCTTCAGCGAGCCGAAAATTCCTCACCGCCGTTGTCGATGTCGAAATATGGCAAGCCGATAAGTTTCAGTGCTCTTCAGCGAGCCGAAAATTCCTCACCCTTACGCTGTTGCCGACGCTGATTGAAATTGCAAGTTTCAGTGCTCTTCAGCGAGCCGAAAATTCCTCACGTGCTGCACACCACCGGCGTCTTCCCCAAAGTTGAGGTTTCAGTGCTCTTCAGCGAGCCGAAAATTCCTCACGTTGTACGTACCGCGTATACCTGACTAAGGAGACCGTTTCAGTGCTCTTCAGCGAGCCGAAAATTCCTCACTCCGCGCCCCAATCGTCGAGCGCCGCCAGCAGCGCGGTTTCAGTGCTCTTCAGCGAGCCGAAAATTCCTCACCTAAAAAGCGGCGCTCGCCGCGTCTTATCTTATAGGTTTCAGTGCTCTTCAGCGAGCCGAAAATTCCTCACTACATCTCCAGTTCGTTGAGCAGCCAATCCAGTTCGTTTCAGTGCTCTTCAGCGAGCCGAAAATTCCTCACTATAGAGTGTTGTGACACTGCTGATGGAATAACAGCGTTTCAGTGCTCTTCAGCGAGCCGAAAATTCCTCACCAACGATCCGCCTCGCCGCGTGGATGTACCGGCAGCGGTTTCAGTGCTCTTCAGCGAGCCGAAAATTCCTCACTGTGGGATGTGGTGGTTGCCGACCGCGTCATAACGTGTTTCAGTGCTCTTCAGCGAGCCGAAAATTCCTCACGACGGCGAGCCTCGGCTTCGGTCGGTCGCCAGCCGACGTTTCAGTGCTCTTCAGCGAGCCGAAAATTCCTCACCGAGGATTGATGCCGTCCAGAACGCAGAGTTGGAGAGTTTCAGTGCTCTTCAGCGAGCCGAAAATTCCTCACAACACGGCGTTCTTTGACAAGTCGGGCGAGGAGCCGGTTTCAGTGCTCTTCAGCGAGCCGAAAATTCCTCACTCCGCTGGCTCGACTTCGGGCGCGACGCGCTGCACGTCGTTTCAGTGCTCTTCAGCGAGCCGAAAATTCCTCACCGCACTGGCTGCCGCGACCGTCATCATTTTCACGTGTTTCAGTGCTCTTCAGCGAGCCGAAAATTCCTCACCCGTTTGAGCGCTACGACATCAAGGCGCTCAATCTGGGTTTCAGTGCTCTTCAGCGAGCCGAAAATTCCTCACTGTATAGGCAGCGGCGTCGTCGCCGTACAGTAAGTCGGTTTCAGTGCTCTTCAGCGAGCCGAAAATTCCTCACTTCGGTGAGATCGATACGCGCATCGACGCCTTCACGTTTCAGTGCTCTTCAGCGAGCCGAAAATTCCTCACCGGTAGCAATGTTGGCGCAACGACGCCCGCAACGAACGTTTCAGTGCTCTTCAGCGAGCCGAAAATTCCTCACCGTCTGGTCGCACTGGCAGAAGCGAGTGACGACCTACGTTTCAGTGCTCTTCAGCGAGCCGAAAATTCCTCACCCAGTGCGAGCGTGTCGATCAGCAGCGGTTTGCTGGGTTTCAGTGCTCTTCAGCGAGCCGAAAATTCCTCACTTACGCCGTTCGTCAAACACAACTAGACACAGCGCTGTTTCAGTGCTCTTCAGCGAGCCGAAAATTCCTCACTCACCGAAGGCGAGGGTTCGTTCGGCGACTTCTTGTTTCAGTGCTCTTCAGCGAGCCGAAAATTCCTCACCGATCGCCCAGCGTGCGGCGCGATGCCAGACATCCGGTTTCAGTGCTCTTCAGCGAGCCGAAAATTCCTCACCCATTGCAGCGCTCGCGGCGCAGATCGGGCTGGTCGTTTCAGTGCTCTTCAGCGAGCCGAAAATTCCTCACCGAGCAGCACAGCATCGAACTCGGCGCGCTGGGGCGTTTCAGTGCTCTTCAGCGAGCCGAAAATTCCTCACGAAAAGCGCCCCGCATTTGGTGCGGAGCGCAGAAGGCGTTTCAGTGCTCTTCAGCGAGCCGAAAATTCCTCACGTCCTGCCAGTTCCTTGTACCCGTCCAGACTTGGCGTTTCAGTGCTCTTCAGCGAGCCGAAAATTCCTCACCGTATGCGCGTTACGTCTACGGAATGCCGCAAGCGCGTTTCAGTGCTCTTCAGCGAGCCGAAAATTCCTCACCTTCCGCGCGATTGCCTCAGCCTCAACCTCGCTCAGCGTTTCAGTGCTCTTCAGCGAGCCGAAAATTCCTCACTTCTTCGATGTTCGGCGCGCCGATGCTGTTGGCTTGTTTCAGTGCTCTTCAGCGAGCCGAAAATTCCTCACCTGCGCTACGAGGACGCGCGGCGCGGCGAGTAGCAAAGTTTCAGTGCTCTTCAGCGAGCCGAAAATTCCTCACCCTTATCGCGGTCTCCAGCGCGCGTAGCGCGTCGACGTTTCAGTGCTCTTCAGCGAGCCGAAAATTCCTCACTCAGCGTCGCTGGGATCAAGCGCGCTCAGCGTCACGCGTTTCAGTGCTCTTCAGCGAGCCGAAAATTCCTCACCGAAATCTCGACCGCGTAGTTCCCGGCGTACAGACGTTTCAGTGCTCTTCAGCGAGCCGAAAATTCCTCACCAAGACGAGCGATTTGCGGTCGCGGGCGGTGTACGGGGTTTCAGTGCTCTTCAGCGAGCCGAAAATTCCTCACAAGACGCTGACGGAAACCGCACTCGCAGTGCTGCGGTTTCAGTGCTCTTCAGCGAGCCGAAAATTCCTCACGCAGCGCTGCGAGGTCGCGGTACGCCTCCGGCGACGTGTTTCAGTGCTCTTCAGCGAGCCGAAAATTCCTCACGCGTCGCACATCTTCAAGCGACGCAACGCGCTGCCAAGTTTCAGTGCTCTTCAGCGAGCCGAAAATTCCTCACTTGATTAAGAGAAGTGTTGTGACACTGTTACTGCTGAGTTTCAGTGCTCTTCAGCGAGCCGAAAATTCCTCACTCTACTGCCGTCAAATCCCGATCAAGCGAATGGTCGGTTTCAGTGCTCTTCAGCGAGCCGAAAATTCCTCACGTATTCGATGTGCTGCGCACGCCCTCAAGCGTTCGCGTTTCAGTGCTCTTCAGCGAGCCGAAAATTCCTCACCATCGTTCGCGTTTGAGTTCCTCGCCATTCTGTCCGGTTTCAGTGCTCTTCAGCGAGCCGAAAATTCCTCACGTGTGGGTGATGCGCCACGTCGCCCGTCTGCTTCTGAGGTTTCAGTGCTCTTCAGCGAGCCGAAAATTCCTCACCAACGCAGCAGTGACGCTGTGATTGTCGCCCCCGGCGGTTTCAGTGCTCTTCAGCGAGCCGAAAATTCCTCACGATGCTTTTCCCACCGGCGGGCGGTTACGGCGACGAAGTTTCAGTGCTCTTCAGCGAGCCGAAAATTCCTCACTCAGTGGGATGAAGGCATTGTTATCTTCTACGTCAAGTTTCAGTGCTCTTCAGCGAGCCGAAAATTCCTCACGTCGACTGGGCGCGTGGGGTGCGGGGCGTTCCGGCGTTTCAGTGCTCTTCAGCGAGCCGAAAATTCCTCACCATATTCGGGTTCCTCTCCTTCCTTTCTTACTGCTTGTTTCAGTGCTCTTCAGCGAGCCGAAAATTCCTCACCGTCAAGCGCGAATACGTCGATGGCGTCGCTTGGGCTTGTTTCAGTGCTCTTCAGCGAGCCGAAAATTCCTCACATTGGCGCGAATGCTGGTCGAGGCGGCGCTGGTGCACGTTTCAGTGCTCTTCAGCGAGCCGAAAATTCCTCACCGCCGCTACGCCGTCGGCGACGTGAATACCGGAAAAGTTTCAGTGCTCTTCAGCGAGCCGAAAATTCCTCACTCTTCCGCCTGCCGCACATCGAAACGCGCCGCACGTGTTTCAGTGCTCTTCAGCGAGCCGAAAATTCCTCACATGCGATCCGCGCCGCCGTCGCCGCGAAGCGCCGTCGTTTCAGTGCTCTTCAGCGAGCCGAAAATTCCTCACGTATTCGATGTGCTGCGCACGCCCTCAAGCGTTCGCGTTTCAGTGCTCTTCAGCGAGCCGAAAATTCCTCACCGACGCGCTGAAACTCCTCACCGAGAGCGGCTTGCGTTTCAGTGCTCTTCAGCGAGCCGAAAATTCCTCACACAGAAACAGCCGCGCCGCAGCGACGCGCGCGCTTGCGTTTCAGTGCTCTTCAGCGAGCCGAAAATTCCTCACGCCGACCCTCGCACCTGCGTCCATCCATATTTCCGACCGCGATGATCACGCTTCGTCATTCCTGAGCCTTCCTGGTGCGTCGCCATGACACCCGTATACTAGCATGAACGCGCGCGTTTCGCAACCC
>Ga0308392_1001082_pt1 | contig 11273 bp, 9 predicted proteins | sample Hotspr20Samplem2_FD_202361 | JGI IMG/M metagenome (GOLD analysis project Ga0308392, IMG submission 202361) | Hot spring phototrophic mat microbial communities from Octopus Spring, Yellowstone National Park, Wyoming, United States - 20050624_m2 ... | reverse complement strand
CTTGCGCAGGTAGAGGTTGAAGCGGGGCAGGTAGTGGATGTGGTAGTATTTGCCCTCGCAGTAGTAGACGACCCTGTTGAGGTCTACTATGCCTGACCCCGTAGCAGGGGTCTCTACCCGCAAGGGGTGTTGGTCAGGGATGTTAGAAGGAGACCCCCACAGGCGGTCTAACACTTCTTCAGGCAGACCGTATTCGTCTATTAGGTACTTCAGGCTGACCGTCTCCTTGTGCCCTACGGCGATGACGCCTTGCAAAGACGGTAGTTCGGGGTAGACGATAAAGTTCTCCAACGGAACATAACGCAGGTAGGGATAGGGCGTGCTGACCTCAACATCGTTGGCGGGCTTCACCATCATCTTATATCCTATCCCCGTCCCTAAAAGCACCGCGTCGGTGATGACTTTGTACCACTCCTTCAGCGGTTGCTTCTTTTGATAGTGGTGAAGGAGCAGTTCCAAGTCGTTCGTCGCCGTAGCAGTCCGCACGGGACGGACAAGGATGAAAGGCTCGGAGGCAAAATGAGTGAGAAGCAGACGCTCTACCACCGACTGACAAATGTAGCGGACGATGGGGATGACGATGTTGCTACCGCCTTCTATCGGCGGTTGCCGTTGCGCCTGCAGATTGTAGCGCAGGCGAAGGCGGTGTATGCGGTCATAGCGGGGGGTCTTCGCCTCAAAGAACCACCGCAACCGCTGAAACTTCTCTATCACGGGGTCTTTGGGGTCTACCCCGACCGCCTTCTGCAAAGTAAAGATGTCTGCAGGCTTTGCAGAACCCAACTCATCCGCTGACGCGATGTGCCGATACCCTTCCATCCTTTTTCCGTCCCCCTGCTATCCTATCCTCGCCCTGAGGCTTGCTCTAACTTGTAGATAAGCAATTGTGCGACCGCCTGAAGCACGGCGTCTACCTTCTCATCAGGGACGCCCAACTGCTCCGCAATCTGCCTGCTTTCCTTCCCCTCAATCACTTCGTTGAAAAACTCAGCGATGACAGGGATGAGCATACTCAAAAGCATTTTCTTCAACCAATTGAGTTTCATTTCAGCCAACGCACCTCCTTCAGTCGCGTAGTGTCTAAGGACGGACAGGCAGTAGGCTCAAGGTCTCTGTGCCCTGCTACCTTCGCAGAAGGGAACCGCTTCTGCAACACTTTGAGCAGGCGGTTCAGCGCGTCATACTGCGCGTCCGTCTTCTTTTTGTTGCCCCATACGACGACACCAAGACTAAGGGCATTATGCCCGTTAGCGTGCGCCCCGATGAGGCGAGAGGGACGCAAAGACCATATGCCCCCCGCAGGGTCTATCCCATAGTGATACCCTATCCCGCGCCATCCTTTCTTCCGATGGTAGCGGTCTATCTCATACCAACTGTCTATCCCTTTGAAGGGAGCGTCCGACCCTGTGTGATGAAGGACGATGAGGTTGATAGCCCTGACAGGGGACAGCGCGTCAAAGTAGTCCTGCAGGCGTTCTATTGGCGTAAAAGGCGGTGCTATACGATAGAACGCCCACTTAGTCTCTCGCGCCTTGCCCTTTGGCAACACCATAGTCTGCACCTCCATACTTTATGACGATAGCCCCCGCGCTAAAAGTTCCCTTACGAAGCACGCTGTGGAACGATTACTACCCCGCGACATATTACTGTGTTAGAATTTGTTGTTTCAAGACCTTTTCTTCGGGCAACCGTAATAGAAATGGGGTATGAGCGGTAATGAGAAAGGGTTGTAGATGGAGAAAAGGAAAGGTAGCCCAAGTCTGCTACAACAGTGGTGTTTGCGGGTATGTTGATGGCGGTGTTTGGGGTAGCAACCTCTGCCCGCCCTGTAGAAGTTGGTGTTCGTACTACTACTACGAAGTAGGTCGTGATAGCAGAAGATTGGGGATTGTGAAGATATAACAACACTCGTCCTCCTGTTATTCCTAATGGGATGGTTATAGTTGGAAGCACAAAAAACAGGTCGGCAGTAGAAGCAGTGGTTGTGATAAAGGAAATAACTCCCATAGCCTCCCACAATTGATTTACTACACTATCTCCCGTCCCGCCTCCCGTGTGTTGAGGAATAAGCGGGGGGGCAATAAGGTAGTGGGTCAACATCGTACAATACTTGTTTCCGTTTGTTTCGGGTTTCACTATGTCTACGCGGTCAAGGTCGCGAATAAAGTAGGCGTAGCCGTCGTTTAGGTTTGTAGACAAAGAAGAAGGAGCGGGGGTGGCATTATCATTATTGAAGGTGGCTATCCCGACAAAGGGGGCACGGAAGGAACCACCTTCTTGCGCTCCTTGCAAAAACCACCGCCTGCTTCCTGATGTGCCCGTAAGCGGACTTCGGGTAAGCACGCCGACATCTGTGGGCAAAGAGTAGTCGGCGTCGCTTACTAATTGAGGAACAACAGGAGACCAATCAGTAGTGTTTCCCCTTCTATTCCACAGCACGCTTCCTGTAAGAATGCCTGTGCCCCGCTTTAGCACTAATTCGTTTGCTGTGCTTGTCCATACATTTTTCCCCGAAGGAGTAGATGTCGTGCTAATAACAAGCGGGCGGGCAAAAACAAGGCGGTATTGGGCGTTATTGAAATCGCGGTAAAAGATGGTAGCGTCGCCTATGTTGTCCCAATCACTAACACTGACTAACTGACGGGCTTGGGGGCTGTTGACCTGCGTGTCATAGGGCAATACAAGGGGAGTGGCAGGAACAGGAAGCGCACCCACAATCTCTACCCAAGTAGTGCCAATCCATCGCACCAATCGGTTTGTGTCTGTGTACCGTATTTCGTCTACGACGGGAGATTGAGCGTAAGTTTGAGGCAGGATAGCAGTGGGGTGAGAGTGGTCAGCACGCGCGACACGAGTAGAAGTCCCCGCGCTTCTCAGCCCTGTTGCCTGCACATCGCTGTTTGTGCCCCAATCTATGGTAAAAGTCTCTACGGAGAGAGGAACCCAATCACTGCCATTCCAACGGACTAATTTGTTGTCTGCGTTGTAGCGAACTTCGTCTTCAACGGGGGTCTGCGTGTTGCTCTGAGGTAAGATAGCGGTCGGGTGAGAATGGTCAGCTCTTGCATAGCGCGTAGAAGCCCCCGCGCTTCGTAGGCGCGTTGGTTGCACATCGCTGTCTGTCCCTGCTTCTCCACCGCCTGTTTCTACGGATAGAGGAACCCAATCACTACCATTCCATCGGACGATTTTGTTTTCCGCGTTGTAGCGGATTTCATCTTCAACAGGGGTTTGAGTATTACCTTGCGGAAGAATAGCAGTGGGATGAGAATGGTCGGCTCGCGCAAAACGAGTAGCAGTGCCCGTGCTTTGTAAGCGCGTCGGCACTACATCGCTGTTTGTGCCCCATTCTACCTCAAAGGTTTCTACGGACAGGGGAACCCAAGCGGTTCCGTTCCATCGGACTACTTTGTTGTCCGTGTTGAAGCGGATTTCGTTTTCAACAGGGGTCTGCGTATCGCTTTGCGGTAGCAGGGCAGTAGGATGGGAATGGTCGGCGCGGGCAACACGGATAGAAGTGCCTGCGCCTCTCAGTCCTGTTGGTTGTATATCAGTGTTTGTGCCCCAATCTATGGTGAAGGTTTCTACGGATAGAGGAACCCAAGCAGTGCCATTCCAACGAACAAGTTTGTCGTCCGTGTTGTAGCGGATTTCGTCTACAACAGGAGACTGAGCATTAGATTGGGGCAAGATGGCAGTAGGATGGCTGTGGTCAGCACGCGCAAAGCGAGCGGACGACCCCGCGCTCCGCAACCGCGTCGGCTGAACATCGCTGTCTGTTCCCGCCTCTACCGTCTCAACCGACATCTCAACCCAAGCACTGCCGTTCCAACGGACGATTTTGTTGTTGGCGTTGAAGCGAATTTCATCGGCAACGGGCGTTTGATTGTTGCTTTGCGGAAGGATAGCAGTAGGGTGAGAGTGGTCGGCGCGTGCGAAGCGCGTAGATGACCCCGCGCTTCGTAAGCGCGTTGGCTCTACATCGTTTCCCCATTCTACAGTGAAGGTTTCTACGGAAAGGGGAACCCACTGCCCTGCCGTTGCGTTCCATCGGACTAACTTATTTTCTGCAGTGTAGCGGATTTCATCTGCCTCAGGCGTTTGAGTATCGCCTTGCGGTAAGATAGCCGTTGGATGGGAATGGTCTGCCCGTGCAAAGCGGGGGGTATTTCCCGCGCTCAGTCGTTTTGTCGGTCGGACATCTGCGTCCGTGCCTGCTTCTGTCCGTTCAACGGACACTTCAACCCAAGCACTGCCACTCCATCGGACTAACTTGTTGTCCGCGTTGACGCGGATTTCCCCCTGAACGGGAGGTTGAGTGTCGCCTTGCGATAGCACGGCGGTAGGATGGGAATGGTCAGCAAAGGAGTAGCGGGGGGCTGTGCCCGTGCGTATTGCCCCCGTTGGTTGCACATCCGAAACCGTCGCGCCTGCTACTACCCTCGTCGTCGGAGTATCGTCAACATAGATATTGATGGCAGAAGAGGACGGGTCAAAGTAAGCACTTCCGTCGGGGGTAGAAGCGGGGGCGGTGGTAGGAAATTTGAACAGGTGCTGATGGTCAGCGCGGGCTACTTTGCTGAGATTGCCCCCACTGTTTCTGTCGCCTGTAGGAAGGATGTCATCGTCTTTGCCATATACGATAAGACTACCCCTACCTCTGCCGTCGCCACCTTCGGTGATTATGCGCACTATAGGGGCTTCTCCTTCTAAGTCCTTTACACGGCGAAGCAAGGCGGATAAATAGGGGTGTAAGCGACGCAGTTCCTGTGAGTTGAAACCGCTCAGGCTGTTCATCCTCTCGCACCTCCCATCCGCTCCAACAGGTCAAAGCCTACCCAAGCGTCATAGGTGTAGGACTTCTCTCCTTCATCCTGTCCCATCAGCACGCGCACTTTCACGCTGTCCGCCCGCAACCGCTCTTTGAAACGAACGGTGTTCATCCCCTGCTGTGCGATGAAAGTCGCGCAGACCTGTCGGGTGCTTCGCTCATCTATCACCCTTACCGTCGCGCTAACTCTTTGTGCCCCCGCTAAGACTAAAAGGAAGCGGTCTATGTAGACTTCGTTGGGAAAGCGGAAACGACATTCGTATTCTGTCAGGACGCCATCCTGTGAGGCAGGAAGCAGGGTGCTATGGTTGGTTCCGCAAGGATAAAACTCCATCGTCTACACCTCCTATATAGACGCGAAGGGGTCTATTTCGTAAAGAGAGGTATCTTTTGCGTAAAAATAGCGTCCGTTGAAAAAGGCGACATCTCTTCCGCCCGCGCTTTCTACCTCATAAAACGCTTGGTCTAAAATAAGGTACACCTTTCCGTCTTTGTCTACGGTAATAGACGGCTCGGAACCATCTATCTTTAGCAGGGGCAACAGGGTCAAAGGAAGATAGGTGATGTTGATGTTTTCGTTGACCCCCGCTATTTCAAACCACATCCCGCCATAGTATAATATTCCGTTCGGCGTCGTCTGAGTAGGAACAGGAAACACAGCAGAAGGCGACATAATGCGAGGAGGAGGGTAAGGCAAAAGCACGGCTGTCCATTCCCCCTCTATTGGCTCAAACAACCGATAAATGCCCTGCTTCGTAAGAAGCAAATACTGAGAGCCAAAGGGAAGCACATCCAAAGCGTTGGGAACATCTATTATCGCCCCGCCTCCCGCTCTGCCGATAGGAGCAAGGTCGTCGGGAATATCCCACATCCGCCCCTCCGCACTTATTCGCACTTCGTTCGGATAAAAATAGAAAGTGCGGTTGCCAATTGTTTTGATAGCACGCGGGTTGTACGGAAGGTTGGCAGTTTGGAAATCAAACAAAGGTTTGTTAGGAAGCAGTTCGGGGAAGAAGTTGATAATCCAAGTTATGCCTACGGTGATTGGAATAAAGTCAACAATTCTTACTTGGTCTGCCCACAACATTATTACGGCTACTCCCGATATGTTGTTGCGAATTACTGCAGGTATGTTTTCGTGAACAATATTGAGAAGGGTTCGTTTTCGTTTGAAATTGACGCGCTTGAGAGTAGCAGGCAACAGTATTCGCTCTTTGGGTGTGTCTACATAGTAGCAGATGATGAAATTGTACGGAGGGTTGGCGACAACATCAGTGGTGAAGTCTTCTATCAGCAAAATCTCTCCCTCGCTGAGGTTGCTATCTCCTGTTGCTTTCACATACGGCTTATGTTGTAGCAGGGGAACGATGGTAGCCCCGCCACCGTCGCCAAGCACCCCTGCTCCTACTACTTTTTCCGTTCCCGAAGTTAGAGGCAAATTGACGGTTGCAATAACCGTAGGGGAAGTAGCAGGGGGTTCAATAACAAATTGTGGTAGCACGGTGTGGTCAACAACATAGCCCTGCTCAAACCCTTCTCGGTTCTCAACACTGTTAGAGGCAGGATTGAAAAAGCGGACATACTGTCGGCGGTTGGCGTAAGACAGAAACCGCCCGTTTTCGGTAATAACAGTGAACCGAAGTTGTTCATCAGAAGGGTCTATGTAGGGATGGATGGAACGGATAGGAGTTCCAAAGTTGACCAATCGGGTAGGATTAGGCATAGAGCGATGGGGTAGCAGGCGGTACATTCGCTCGGCAAACTGATTGTAGACCGCTCCTTCCAATCCCTTCGCTGTCTTTTTTGGCAAAGGCACAAGGTTGCCCATTCCCATCGGTTCTATCTGCCCAAAGACTAACATCACTCATCCCTCCGACGGCGATAATAAACGATAGCAGGGGGATTTTGTACCGTCGCCGATTTGTTGGTCAGTATCTGCAGTTCTTCCAACGCCTTGCTTTTCAACGCCTCCAACAACGGCGGGGCTTCCTCGCCCGCAAACTGCAACATCAGGCGATAAGCAGTTTCATAGATGAGGTAAGGAGCCGTATAAGGGGGAAGTGTAATGTTATCAGTAGGATTAGCGATAGGCGGATGAGAAGCATAGGCATAGACGGTAAGGTTTTCGTGCCCTGCTTTTTCGTCAGGCGACAGCCGTAGCCACTGCCCAAACAATCCTATGGTGTATTGCGTTGTGTCGCGTGCTATGCCCCGCGCGGTTGGGTTTGGCGCGGTGATGACTTGAAGGGGGAACTCAATTGCTTCAGTTTCCTCCTCAATTATATGCCCTACGGAGAATTGTGAGGCGTCTTCAACGGCTAATATTGTGTTTGAGACGATACGATACCGCTGTCGGACACCGTTGGCTTTGTTTATGAGCCGTCCGCTTTCTGCCCACCCCCGCTCTCGCAGGTTTTGTGATACTGTCAGGCGATTATTGGTAGTGTCTCGCGCGGAAACCGTCGCCGAAGCAGATGGCTTGTAAACTACTCGCTCTATAAGGGTAATGTTATCAGGAAGCAAATATTCTTCCGCTTTTGTGGTAGAAACTTGCTGTCGGACGGATAGCAGGGGAACAAGCGTTGAGAGGGTTTGAGCAACCCGCCCCACCATCCGCGCTATCTCGGCGTCTGTCAGGGGCAACCCTTCCGTCCTTAGCACCGCTTTCACTTCGTTTACGATACTTTGAGCCGACATAACCGTTCCCCTACTTCTTGCCCATTACTTTCCGATAGGCTTCCGACAGCGCAATAGCAAGAGCCTGCTTTCGGCTCTTCACCTTCTGCCCACTGCTACTGCGGAGTGTGCCCCGCTTGAATTCCCTCATCACCGTCGCTATCTTATCTTTTGCCTTCTTGGTGCGAAGCACCGCCTTAGGCACGCGCTTCTCCATCGTACTATCCCCCTTTAGCAGGTCGGGAAACTGCCCCGAAACCATCGTCATCACCTACTACTATAGACGCAGTTCCCCGCTGAAAAAGTTCCATCGCCCATAGCCTACCTGCGCCTGCTTCACCTCACGGCGTCGCCGTATCCGCTCGGCGACGATAGCGGACGCCGATGGGAAAACATCTTCTTCCTCAGGCTCCGTCTCCGTAGCAGGCATAGAAGCGTCGTCGTTGAGGCGCAGTAGCCCCGTAGAGTAAAGGTGGTAGACCGCGTAGCGGAGCGCGTCTACCGCGTCGTCTCCCTTCTTCGGCAGTTCCTTGCCGTGCTTATACGCCATCCCCCGCATAGTACGGTGAAGAGTGCGGTCGTAGAAAAGCAGGTGGTGCGCTCGCATAAGGCTGTTGAGAACGCCTATGCTCTCCGCCACCTTTTTTGTAGAAGGCAGGGACGCTATCCCTTTCTCCCCAAACTTCCAAGCAGGGGGGTAGCCCGTTGTGTCCCTGCCGTTGAGGGCACTGTCGTAGATGAAGATGGGCAGGTCGCCCGCGTTGGTGAACCCCTGCTCCCTCAGCCATACTATCGCCTCATCCAAGACCTCGCTCAGCCCTGTGTTTCGCCATTCCTTGTGGTCTTCCACTATCACCCGCCCGTCGTCGGTAAGACGGACAACGACGACGACAGCAGGGCAATTGACGCCAAAGTCAAAGCCGACATAGTATGTGCCCCCTGCTATCGGCTCATCTATGAGCAGGGCTTCCGTGCAGTAGGGGAAGACCCGTTGGTCAAAGAATTCGCCCCTGAAGCGAGCAGGGTCGTCTATTAGGGCTTCCACCTTCTGCACGCTTTCCTCGCCGATGAAGCGGTTCTCTTCGGTAGTGAGGTGAGCGACGAAGATGAGGTTGCCGTCTGCCTTCTCCTTTATCTCCGTCCACATCCAAGTCAGCCCCTTCAAAGGGGTAGCGGTAATGATGACCTGCCCGTCAGTGTCCATAGTGCGCACTATGAGGCTCTTATACGCTTCGTAGTCGCACTCTTCGTCTATGACGACTAAGTGTAGGCTGACGCCCTCTAAGCCAAGCAGGGGGGTCAGGTGAGTTTTGAAGTCCAACAGGGAGCCGTTCTGCAGGCGCAGTTGGTGGAACCGCTTGTTGTACGCCTTCTCCCAACTACCCCCGTAGAGGTGAGCAGGGGACAGGTAGCGGAGCAGTTTCGGTTTGACGACCCCCTCTATCATAGAGTAGTCGGGGATGAGATAGCGGACGCGCGTAGGGGCTTTGAGTTCGCGGAAGGGATGGTCGGCGAGGAGATACCAAGCCACCTCTATTGTCGCGCTCTCTGTCTTCCCCGCGCGGTTGCCCCCGAAAAGTGCCTTCACCTTCGCCCCGCTCCGCCAAAACTCCAACACCTTCGCGTTCGGCACACCTATCACTCTGTGCCCCGCGCCTGCTTTAGAGAGCAGGCGTCGCTCTTCGTCGGAGACGGCGCGGTTGAGGAAGAAGAAGCCGTTCAGGGTGCGGAGTACGATGTCCTCGCTTTTGATGGTCATCGCTTACGCCCACCCCCATACGGGGTCGCCTGCTTGTCGTCGCCGAAGAGTTTGAGCAACCCCAAGCCGAAGGTCGCAGAGGAACGGCTCTGCCCCCTTTGCTTGGGCATAGCGTTGATGAGTTCCAACGGGGGCATAGCACCCTGCGCTCCTTGCTCCTGCGCCTGCTTCTCCATCTGTGCCTGCACCAACCGTATCCCACTTAGGAGCCACTCTACCCCCTGCTCAAACTCCTCTTCCGACAGCAGGGGGCTGTCGTCGTCGGGCAAAAACTTGTTGAAGGCAGAGGGGTCTGCCTGCCCCAACACCGTTTGTATGAACACAGATGGGTGATGGTTCGCCCGCAGTGCCTGCGAGTACGCCTCATACTTCTCAGGCAGGGAGAACAGGTAGTTCAGCAGTTTGCGGTACTGAAGGAACAGGGCAAGCGTGCGGACGCCTGCTTCGTCCTCGCCCACCGCCCGCTTCTTCAGCCAATCCGCCCCCTGCAACAGTTCATACGCCCGCCGAAGCAGTCCTGTCCGCAATTGCCATACCTGAGGCGAGGCGGGGTAGAGGACATCGGTAGTGAGCAGGGGGTTGTCCTCCCGTACCCACATCACCCCGTACTCACTCTGTCCGTCGGTGAAGATGGCGTCCTTCACTTCGTTCTTCCGCACTATCCGTCTGAACATACTACCATTCCTCCTCCTCTTCTGCCATCGCGCCTGCCATCTGCGACAGGTCTATCTCTTCGGCGAAGACGGGCAAAACAGGCTGAGTGTAGAGCGGGTAGGCTTCGTTGAAAAACTGCTCCCGCGTGTCCATCCGTCGCTTCGCCTGCAGGTCGCTTACCAACGCCTGAAAGTCAACACCGCTGTTGATGTAGATGGGGGTCTTACCGTCCAAGCGGACGACTAAGGGAACCCATACCATCTGTTGCTCCTCTAATTGCTGTCGGAGTTCCTCAAGTTTTTCCTGATACATCCGCGCCAATTCCGCCCTGCGCGTAGGCGTCAGCGTGGGGTTCTTGGCGAGAGAGGTAAGGGTGCGGTTGATGTCGTTCATCTTCGCCTGCAGTTCCTTTATCCGCGCTTCTTGGAGCGCGTCTATGTGATAGGCGCGGATACCCATCAGAGCAACCCCGCGCTGAAAGAGGCTGTCAACACTGCGCGTCTTTCCGATAGGGTTGACTTCTCGCGCCCCGAAGCCTATGCCGAGCAACCATCGCACGAAGGGAACCTGCCCTATGAGGTAGCCCCCTATCGCCCGCGCTTTCTCTAACTCAGGCAGTTCCTCATCGTAGATGGGTTGCCCCGTAAGCAGGTTTTTGTTGAGGATGGCTTCGGCAAACGGACGAAGCGCACCGCCGAAGTACCGCACTAAGTCTTTGTAGTCCGTCATCCATCCTATCGTCGCTAACTGCGGTAGCGGTATCGGCATTTCGCCGAAGAGAGGATGGGGGTCGTACTGCGTCTCAAAGACGCCGATGGGCAACCAAAAGGTCAAATCCATCGCCCATATGTCGCCCCTGTCGTCAGGGACGGCGACGAAGAGCGGGTTGTGGCGGACATACTCAGGGAAGAGTTTGAACAGCGTCTTCTGCTCGCCCCGTATGTCGTGCTGTGTCGTAAGCGGGTCGTTCGCGAGGAAGTAGAAGATGTTGTGCAGACGCTCCATATAGACCCCGCCCCTGAGCAGGTCGGTGTAGAACCGCTCAGGATGGCGAGCGAAATTGATGAGGGTGTTGAGTTGGAAGGTGATGAAGGGGAACAGCCCAAGATACTTCCGCATAAACTGCACAGCAGGGGGCACTACGCGGTAGTTGATGAGCCAAGCGTTCGTCTCCGCGACTGCTCTGATGAGGTCTTCGGTTGTGTAGTTCTCTAACTTGCCCCACCGCCGTAGCAGTTCCTTCACTGAGGCGTATTTCGCCGCGCTCTCGGACATCGTTTGGAAGTAGTGCGCACTGCGCAGGAAAGCGCGGTTGCTGACCCATCGGAAGCCCCGCACCGCCCTGCTATCGGT
>Ga0308392_1001079_pt1 | contig 11288 bp, 15 predicted proteins | sample Hotspr20Samplem2_FD_202361 | JGI IMG/M metagenome (GOLD analysis project Ga0308392, IMG submission 202361) | Hot spring phototrophic mat microbial communities from Octopus Spring, Yellowstone National Park, Wyoming, United States - 20050624_m2 ... | reverse complement strand
AGTTGCGAAACGCGCCCGTCCATGCTAAGATACGAGTGTTGAGATGAAACACCAGGAAGGCTCAGGAGCGACGACGTGCAGGTATCGGGATCTGGGACACGGGTGGGGCAGGGAGCGGAGGTCGGGTTTCAGCAATTTCGGCTCGTTGAAGAGCACTGAAACGATACAGATTGGTGACTTTTCCGTTCTTGCTCGGATGTGTTTCAGCAATTTCGGCTCGTTGAAGAGCACTGAAACTTTCGATGTCGTCGGCGACGTCGTCGAGCCCGACGGTTTCAGCAATTTCGGCTCGTTGAAGAGCACTGAAACCGATAGCTCGGAAAGCGATTCGACGACGACCGATCCTTTCAGCAATTTCGGCTCGTTGAAGAGCACTGAAACGTCTTCACCTGGATAAACCCGACATCGAACGAGTCGTTTCAGCAATTTCGGCTCGTTGAAGAGCACTGAAACCGGATTCAGCAGTCCGACCATCACGTTCACGGAAATAATTTCAGCAATTTCGGCTCGTTGAAGAGCACTGAAACAGTCTTTCTCTGGGTCGACTTCCCCCCCTTCCCAATTTCAGCAATTTCGGCTCGTTGAAGAGCACTGAAACTTCGCGTCGAGATCGGATTCGATGTCGATGCCCGCTTTCAGCAATTTCGGCTCGTTGAAGAGCACTGAAACTTCAACCCGTCTACCCAGCGCGCGTAGACGGCAAACGTTTCAGCAATTTCGGCTCGTTGAAGAGCACTGAAACCACCGACAGCGCGGGTGTGCGGGCGGTCCGGAACGGTTTCAGCAATTTCGGCTCGTTGAAGAGCACTGAAACGATGCCGGGCGCGTCTTGATTAGTTGCGTCAACGATGGTTTCAGCAATTTCGGCTCGTTGAAGAGCACTGAAACGCACGTGCGAGGGTGTCAATCAGCAGCGGTTTTGTCGCTTTTCAGCAATTTCGGCTCGTTGAAGAGCACTGAAACGCACTGCGGTGCGGCGCTGGCGAAGCAGCAGCAGTTTTCAGCAATTTCGGCTCGTTGAAGAGCACTGAAACGGCGGGACTGAGGCTAACGCGGGTCTATTAGTGAGTTGATTTCAGCAATTTCGGCTCGTTGAAGAGCACTGAAACGCACAATTGCCGCCTCGTCGCGCCGCGTTTCCGCATTTCAGCAATTTCGGCTCGTTGAAGAGCACTGAAACTGAAATCCGAGCCGAGAGGCTCGGTGAGTACGTGGACAGGTTTCAGCAATTTCGGCTCGTTGAAGAGCACTGAAACTCGGCGCAGACGGCGTGGAGCGCAGTGCAATCAACGGTTTCAGCAATTTCGGCTCGTTGAAGAGCACTGAAACAGCGCTTGCTGATGCGCCGGGACGGGCTTCTGCTCATTTCAGCAATTTCGGCTCGTTGAAGAGCACTGAAACCTTGACAACCGGCGCGGGGTGTGGTAGGATATGAGCGTTTCAGCAATTTCGGCTCGTTGAAGAGCACTGAAACCGGTGGAAGCGAAAGGAGCGCGAGGCAGTCAAGGCGTTTCAGCAATTTCGGCTCGTTGAAGAGCACTGAAACTCCCCAGTCAACGCCGATTATTGCAGCCTCGTTGCGTTTCAGCAATTTCGGCTCGTTGAAGAGCACTGAAACACGTCTCAAACTCATACACCGTACCGCGCCGGGTTTGTTTCAGCAATTTCGGCTCGTTGAAGAGCACTGAAACTTGGTCTAGCAGCAGTGTCACAACACCGCATCTTCTTGTTTCAGCAATTTCGGCTCGTTGAAGAGCACTGAAACTCACCCGCCTTACGTACCGGCCGCGATCTCGACAAAGTTTCAGCAATTTCGGCTCGTTGAAGAGCACTGAAACCGCGCGTCGCGACGACCATTCACAGTCTCGACAAAAGTTTCAGCAATTTCGGCTCGTTGAAGAGCACTGAAACAGTCGACCGCGCGGCGCAGGTTGTCGCTGAGATCGAGGTTTCAGCAATTTCGGCTCGTTGAAGAGCACTGAAACACGTTGACCGTCGCCGACGCCGGAGGCGGTTGCGTCAGTTTCAGCAATTTCGGCTCGTTGAAGAGCACTGAAACCAGCCCGCGCCGAAGTTGCCCGACGCTGTACCAGTGCTTTCAGCAATTTCGGCTCGTTGAAGAGCACTGAAACCCGGGCGCGGAGTGTCACAACGCCTGCTTCTCTTTTATTTCAGCAATTTCGGCTCGTTGAAGAGCACTGAAACTCGGTCGCCAGTATCACGCCGTCATCGACGTGAATGCCGTTTCAGCAATTTCGGCTCGTTGAAGAGCACTGAAACCTGCGGCGCGGTTCGTTCAAGCCGCGATTGAAGCGTTTCAGCAATTTCGGCTCGTTGAAGAGCACTGAAACTCCGGCTGGACGCGCGTGCTGTGAGGTGACAGATGTGTTTCAGCAATTTCGGCTCGTTGAAGAGCACTGAAACCGATGCTGCAACCGCACTTTGCGGCGTACAACCAGATTTCAGCAATTTCGGCTCGTTGAAGAGCACTGAAACCCACCCCCGCCGGGCGCTCTGACATTCGCTGCCAACATTTCAGCAATTTCGGCTCGTTGAAGAGCACTGAAACCCCGCAGTTTGTCGAAGATGACGCGGATCGCGAACTGGTTTCAGCAATTTCGGCTCGTTGAAGAGCACTGAAACTTTTCGGTGCGCGCGGGAACGTCGTCGCCGAAGACCAGTTTCAGCAATTTCGGCTCGTTGAAGAGCACTGAAACTCCTTTCTGTGTGGTTGTTATCGATTACGTCTCTACTTTTCAGCAATTTCGGCTCGTTGAAGAGCACTGAAACTCAAGCGTTCGCTGGCTGCGGACGCGGCGCGGGGTGTGTTTCAGCAATTTCGGCTCGTTGAAGAGCACTGAAACCGATGCGCTGCTCCATCGCGGCGTAGTCGGCGTTGAGTTTCAGCAATTTCGGCTCGTTGAAGAGCACTGAAACCGCGCCCAAGCGCGTCGGCGGCGCGGCGACGCGGGAAATTTCAGCAATTTCGGCTCGTTGAAGAGCACTGAAACCGCGAACGCGGCGACGATCGTTGCGAAACAACTCGGTTTCAGCAATTTCGGCTCGTTGAAGAGCACTGAAACTTCTGAGATGTCGTATTCGCGGTGCTTCCGCAACGTTTCAGCAATTTCGGCTCGTTGAAGAGCACTGAAACTCGCCAAGCCCGCGCGTCGTCGTCACAACACCTCGTTTTCAGCAATTTCGGCTCGTTGAAGAGCACTGAAACTTCGTTTCCAACGCGGATCAGAACGGGACTTCTTCATTTCAGCAATTTCGGCTCGTTGAAGAGCACTGAAACAAAAACGCTGCCATCAGTATTTCCTCCAGTTCTTAGGTTTCAGCAATTTCGGCTCGTTGAAGAGCACTGAAACCTGTTGCGGTACTTCAGCGCAGGCGTCACGCAAGATGGTTTCAGCAATTTCGGCTCGTTGAAGAGCACTGAAACTAACGACCGCGTTGCCCCCTTGACAAGGGAAATTCAGTTTCAGCAATTTCGGCTCGTTGAAGAGCACTGAAACACGTTGATCGTCCACACCGGCAACGGGCTGATGCCGTTTCAGCAATTTCGGCTCGTTGAAGAGCACTGAAACCTTCAATCCGTCCCCGCGCATCAGAAAGCGCCGGAATTTCAGCAATTTCGGCTCGTTGAAGAGCACTGAAACGCATCAGCAGCACAGTGCTGATGCTGCTGAGCATAGTTTCAGCAATTTCGGCTCGTTGAAGAGCACTGAAACCCGAAACGTTTTCTGTCCTTCGCCGTCAACGATGTAGTTTCAGCAATTTCGGCTCGTTGAAGAGCACTGAAACTCGGAAAAATCCCGACGTTGTGCAGCACGAACTGCTTTCAGCAATTTCGGCTCGTTGAAGAGCACTGAAACGGCGGATCGACGCGCTACTGGTCGAAGACGACAACTTTCAGCAATTTCGGCTCGTTGAAGAGCACTGAAACCGCGCCGGACGGGGGGCGCGGCGACGCGCGAGACGATTTCAGCAATTTCGGCTCGTTGAAGAGCACTGAAACACGGGGCAAGCGCCGAACTGAGCGCGTTCCAGACTGGTTTCAGCAATTTCGGCTCGTTGAAGAGCACTGAAACGCCCCAACTCGATCATCATTCGAGTTGCATCTTTCTTTCAGCAATTTCGGCTCGTTGAAGAGCACTGAAACGGCGAACCGCGCGACGGCGGTGATCTCGCTGCCGAAGGTTTCAGCAATTTCGGCTCGTTGAAGAGCACTGAAACCCAGATTGAGCGCCTTGATGTCGTAGCGCTCAGTGGGTTTCAGCAATTTCGGCTCGTTGAAGAGCACTGAAACGCAGCAGCACCAGCAGCAGCATCAGCAGCATCAGCTTTCAGCAATTTCGGCTCGTTGAAGAGCACTGAAACTCGCGGGTATCCCGATTGCGTACAGCGAGCACTTGTTTCAGCAATTTCGGCTCGTTGAAGAGCACTGAAACCGCCGCCGATGCGCTTCGGCGCGAGGAGCGGTCGCCTTTCAGCAATTTCGGCTCGTTGAAGAGCACTGAAACTCCAGCAGCAGATAATCCAGCGGCGCGTAGGCGTCCATTTCAGCAATTTCGGCTCGTTGAAGAGCACTGAAACATCTGGTTGAACCACGCGCAGCCGGTCAAGACCGAAAGTTTCAGCAATTTCGGCTCGTTGAAGAGCACTGAAACGCACGCCCGCGGCTGCGGCCTCAGTCGCAGCCGTGAGTTTCAGCAATTTCGGCTCGTTGAAGAGCACTGAAACCGTGTTCAAACTCAGCAATGAACTCGCCGCGCTTATTTCAGCAATTTCGGCTCGTTGAAGAGCACTGAAACCCGCTGGACGCGCGGACATTCGCGGCGAGCAGCAGCGGTTTCAGCAATTTCGGCTCGTTGAAGAGCACTGAAACCGACCGCGCGCCTCAGTGAACAGCTGGGGCGCTTTTGTTTCAGCAATTTCGGCTCGTTGAAGAGCACTGAAACTCGAGGTCGTTGACGATCTCGTACTTCGCCGGTTCCTTTCAGCAATTTCGGCTCGTTGAAGAGCACTGAAACCCGCAATCGTTGAGCAGACGACGCGCAAGACGTTCGTTTCAGCAATTTCGGCTCGTTGAAGAGCACTGAAACAATCCGCCGCGCGCTTGAGGTTGTCGCTGAGGTCGATTTCAGCAATTTCGGCTCGTTGAAGAGCACTGAAACTTACCGTCGAGGATCGCCCACTGCGCGCCCGGTTCGTTTCAGCAATTTCGGCTCGTTGAAGAGCACTGAAACCGAGACGGTTGTACAACTACTGGTGAAGGAGTTAGATTTCAGCAATTTCGGCTCGTTGAAGAGCACTGAAACCCGGAAGCCGATGTCGTTCATCGGCGCGCTCTTCCTTTCAGCAATTTCGGCTCGTTGAAGAGCACTGAAACGCAGCGCCGCGTCGTTGCGCGCGTTGATCAGCCCGTCGAATTTCAGCAATTTCGGCTCGTTGAAGAGCACTGAAACTTTTTCTGCGCCGCCGTTTTCGCTTTGACGACACAGGTTTCAGCAATTTCGGCTCGTTGAAGAGCACTGAAACGTCGTTCGCAGTCGCGCCCGGTCAACGTTGACCAGGTTTCAGCAATTTCGGCTCGTTGAAGAGCACTGAAACCTCGTCCATTCCCGGCGCAGCGTTGACGGTAATGCTTTCAGCAATTTCGGCTCGTTGAAGAGCACTGAAACAGCAAGGCGGTTTCGTTGGCGGCGAACTCGTCTTAGTTTCAGCAATTTCGGCTCGTTGAAGAGCACTGAAACCCGCCAGCGCCCGGCGCATCTCACGTCGCTCATCGTTTTCAGCAATTTCGGCTCGTTGAAGAGCACTGAAACCGCCGATCTGTCGTACTACGCTTTCGTCGAGCGCGCGGTTTCAGCAATTTCGGCTCGTTGAAGAGCACTGAAACGACGATGTGCGGTTGATACTGGAGCGCTACCGCGATGTTTCAGCAATTTCGGCTCGTTGAAGAGCACTGAAACCCACAATCGTTGCGAAGCAGCTGGGCGTCTGGGGCGATTTCAGCAATTTCGGCTCGTTGAAGAGCACTGAAACGGGTTTATTTCAAGCCGCTATGTTGCGGTGTTCAACGTTTCAGCAATTTCGGCTCGTTGAAGAGCACTGAAACTAACCGCGCAGACCACGCGGTACGACGAGCAGCTTGTTTCAGCAATTTCGGCTCGTTGAAGAGCACTGAAAATTGCGTCTTCAATAGATGGGAAAACGAAAACATCTGTTTCAGCAATTTCGGCTCGTTGAAGAGCACTGAAACCGATTGCAGCAGCGGCGCGGATCGCGTCGCTTCCGTTTCAGCAATTTCGGCTCGTTGAAGAGCACTGAAACGCTCTTCTTTTATTTATAGAGAGTGTTGTGACAGATTTCAGCAATTTCGGCTCGTTGAAGAGCACTGAAACACGCAATCCGCGCGGCGGCGGCGATTGCGGGCGCGGTTTCAGCAATTTCGGCTCGTTGAAGAGCACTGAAACTCATCGTCGAGCGCCTCCAGCGCGTCCTCCAGATCGTTTCAGCAATTTCGGCTCGTTGAAGAGCACTGAAACCGAAGCGCGCCGGGCGCGGGTCGGCGGGGTTGAACATTTCAGCAATTTCGGCTCGTTGAAGAGCACTGAAACTTCCGACGCGCACGCGAAAGACGAACTCCCCGCGTCAATTTCAGCAATTTCGGCTCGTTGAAGAGCACTGAAACTCGGCGCGCCGATGCTGTTCGACCAGTTGGTATCCTTTCAGCAATTTCGGCTCGTTGAAGAGCACTGAAACGGTGTAGGCGCGACCGACAGGGCGGGCGCGAACGACTATTTCAGCAATTTCGGCTCGTTGAAGAGCACTGAAACCGGTGTCGTTTCGTGCAATAGTCAATATGTCTGATATTTCAGCAATTTCGGCTCGTTGAAGAGCACTGAAACCCCGACCGCGTGCACCCACTCTTCCAACTCTTGATGTTTCAGCAATTTCGGCTCGTTGAAGAGCACTGAAACCGTTGACCGCAACGCGCTGACGATCCGCGAAGCCGCGTTTCAGCAATTTCGGCTCGTTGAAGAGCACTGAAACTCGAAGACGCGAAGAGAGACTACGCATTCATACTCCGTTTCAGCAATTTCGGCTCGTTGAAGAGCACTGAAACGCCGTTTTGATCGGTTGCGCGTGGTTGAGCCAGATCGTTTCAGCAATTTCGGCTCGTTGAAGAGCACTGAAACGTTGTCAAACCCCAATTTCGCGGAAATCCGGCGAATTTCAGCAATTTCGGCTCGTTGAAGAGCACTGAAACGCTGCGATCTGCACGAACGGGCTGACGGTGTTGTTCCTTTCAGCAATTTCGGCTCGTTGAAGAGCACTGAAACCGCTGCTGAACGAGACGGCGGTGCGGTGGGCGATACTTTCAGCAATTTCGGCTCGTTGAAGAGCACTGAAACCGTCCGCCAACTCGTTCCACCGGGCGGCGTCGATGCGTTTCAGCAATTTCGGCTCGTTGAAGAGCACTGAAACGCTGCCAACCACATATTGTACTCAAGTCCGTCGCCGATTTCAGCAATTTCGGCTCGTTGAAGAGCACTGAAACCGCGCGGGCTGGCGCAGGCGGCGGCGGACGCGGCGATTTCAGCAATTTCGGCTCGTTGAAGAGCACTGAAACAAATGTAGCGCACTGCTACGCTTCGGTGAGCGGGAGTTTCAGCAATTTCGGCTCGTTGAAGAGCACTGAAACGCCGACCGTCACCAGCGCCGGATCGCTGGTGCTGGCGTTTCAGCAATTTCGGCTCGTTGAAGAGCACTGAAACCGCCGGACGCGCGCGAAACGCGGAAATCGTTCTCCAGTTTCAGCAATTTCGGCTCGTTGAAGAGCACTGAAACCTGGATTATCTGCTGCTGGACGGCGATTGTCCGATCGTTTCAGCAATTTCGGCTCGTTGAAGAGCACTGAAACTTGGGGTTGCGTCGGTTGCACCCCAAAACGATCACCTTTCAGCAATTTCGGCTCGTTGAAGAGCACTGAAACGTTCACCACTCAGTTCGATACGATACTGAAGCCGATAAAATTTCAGCAATTTCGGCTCGTTGAAGAGCACTGAAACAACATTGCGCCGTTTGTGATCGTCAATCGCGCCGGGATTTCAGCAATTTCGGCTCGTTGAAGAGCACTGAAACTTTGCGCGCCACACGGCTACCTGACTCGCCGCTTGTTTCAGCAATTTCGGCTCGTTGAAGAGCACTGAAACTTGCAGCACTGCTCCTCATTGCTATTTGGGGCACGTTTCAGCAATTTCGGCTCGTTGAAGAGCACTGAAACGGCGTCGGTTTCGAGCGGGATCACAACGCAGAGTTGGTTTCAGCAATTTCGGCTCGTTGAAGAGCACTGAAACGCGCGCCGAAGGTGATTTTGTCCAGCGGTTGTGAAAATTTCAGCAATTTCGGCTCGTTGAAGAGCACTGAAACCGACGAAGCGCTTGATGCGGTTCAATCGCTGATCGATTTCAGCAATTTCGGCTCGTTGAAGAGCACTGAAACCGCGGTCGATTCGCGTTGTTGGTTCGTACAACTGGATTTCAGCAATTTCGGCTCGTTGAAGAGCACTGAAACCCGTAGAAGTAGAGAAATGCGACAACCTTCGCGATCTTTTCAGCAATTTCGGCTCGTTGAAGAGCACTGAAACCGAGGAGACTGACCAAGCATACGTCTATGTATTTCCGTTTCAGCAATTTCGGCTCGTTGAAGAGCACTGAAACCCGGAAGCCGATGTCGTTTGTGGGCGCGCTCTTTGCGATTTCAGCAATTTCGGCTCGTTGAAGAGCACTGAAACTCGGTCGGGATAAGGACAATCGGCATTACCAGCGTGTTTCAGCAATTTCGGCTCGTTGAAGAGCACTGAAACTCAAACGCAACCGCTGGGGTCTGACGTTTGCCCCCGAATTTCAGCAATTTCGGCTCGTTGAAGAGCACTGAAACTCCTCACCTCAGTACCGTCACGAAATCGTCCGGGTTGTTTCAGCAATTTCGGCTCGTTGAAGAGCACTGAAACCGCTGCGACTGCGGATTGAGGAAGGTGCAGAAATTGCATTTCAGCAATTTCGGCTCGTTGAAGAGCACTGAAACCTTGCGGCAAGTGCTGCCGCGCTACGCGCCGTCAAGTTTCAGCAATTTCGGCTCGTTGAAGAGCACTGAAACCTCAGAAGCAGACGGGCGATATGCCGCATCACCCACTTTCAGCAATTTCGGCTCGTTGAAGAGCACTGAAACTCCCGCCGAGGTGCAGGCGGCGCTGGCGGTCATCTTTTCAGCAATTTCGGCTCGTTGAAGAGCACTGAAACGCGCCGAACCGACAAGACCGCGCGGCGACCAGCGCATTTCAGCAATTTCGGCTCGTTGAAGAGCACTGAAACCGTTCCGTTCGGCAATCGCGGGCGCGGCGTCTTTGTTTCAGCAATTTCGGCTCGTTGAAGAGCACTGAAACTTGGGAACCGTCGGTTCGCAGCGAGGTTGAGCCGGGATTTCAGCAATTTCGGCTCGTTGAAGAGCACTGAAACTTCCACGGCGCGGCGACATGAGTCCGTGCTGACGCAGATTTCAGCAATTTCGGCTCGTTGAAGAGCACTGAAACGGCGGCTGGCTGACGCGCAACGGGCGGCTGGTCTACGATTTCAGCAATTTCGGCTCGTTGAAGAGCACTGAAACGCGATACTCAACCGCGTAGTCGCGCGTCTCGCGGTCGTTTCAGCAATTTCGGCTCGTTGAAGAGCACTGAAACAACAGCGCGAAGGTGATGCGCCGGTCGCAACCAGATTTCAGCAATTTCGGCTCGTTGAAGAGCACTGAAACATATGACGCGCTGGCAACCCGTCGGCGCTGGGTTTATTTCAGCAATTTCGGCTCGTTGAAGAGCACTGAAACCGCTTTTATTTTCCCTCTTGACAACCGCGCCGAAGCTTTCAGCAATTTCGGCTCGTTGAAGAGCACTGAAACCGGCGCGGGGGTAAACGCCGGGCGCGCAAGCATATCTTTCAGCAATTTCGGCTCGTTGAAGAGCACTGAAACGCGCGTCATCACCGCCGACATCGACATCCGTTCCGATTTCAGCAATTTCGGCTCGTTGAAGAGCACTGAAACCTACAAAACCCTTGCAGCGCTATACGGTGTGTCTGTTTCAGCAATTTCGGCTCGTTGAAGAGCACTGAAACTCGATGACGCGCTGCTGACCGATCTGCTCGTGCGCGTTTCAGCAATTTCGGCTCGTTGAAGAGCACTGAAACCGCGTTACGGTTGGACGCTCGACACTACGAGCGACTTTCAGCAATTTCGGCTCGTTGAAGAGCACTGAAACCTTGGTCTCAACGTACACGTTGATCTCGCGCTCAAGTTTCAGCAATTTCGGCTCGTTGAAGAGCACTGAAACCGCTCTCCGAACGAATGCGCGGTGTTCAGGTGTTTTGTTTCAGCAATTTCGGCTCGTTGAAGAGCACTGAAACAGCGCCCGCGGTGCACGCGGGCTTGAGGCATACCGTAATTTCAGCAATTTCGGCTCGTTGAAGAGCACTGAAACATACCCCCAGCGCCTCAGCGCGCTGCTGCTGGCGGCGTTTCAGCAATTTCGGCTCGTTGAAGAGCACTGAAACAACGTCTTTTGTGTGATAGACCGTCTTCATAGTGAGATTTCAGCAATTTCGGCTCGTTGAAGAGCACTGAAACCGAAGCGCTGCTGATGGAGGCGTTTCCGGGGCGCGTTGAATTTCAGCAATTTCGGCTCGTTGAAGAGCACTGAAACCTGAACTCGACCGCGTAATCTTTTGTTTCGCGGTCGTTTCAGCAATTTCGGCTCGTTGAAGAGCACTGAAACAGAAGTTTGATGATTTGGTGTTCCTTCGCGGCAAGGTTTCAGCAATTTCGGCTCGTTGAAGAGCACTGAAACACAGCGCCAACGGTTGGCGGCGCGCGTGGCGCGGGCGTTTCAGCAATTTCGGCTCGTTGAAGAGCACTGAAACCGTTGAGGTGAAGGAGAACCCGTATGCCGCGTCAAATTTCAGCAATTTCGGCTCGTTGAAGAGCACTGAAACGGTGTGGTGGAACGACTTTGAGATCGTTGTCGAAAATTTCAGCAATTTCGGCTCGTTGAAGAGCACTGAAACCTACAAGACGCTGGCAGCGTTGTACGGTGTGTCGGTTTTCAGCAATTTCGGCTCGTTGAAGAGCACTAGACTTCATCAAGATTCGTTTTGATTTTTGGACTGCTTTTTGCGTTTCAGCCAAATTCGGAAGTTATGCAGCCCGCAACATGTTTCCATGACCAT
>Ga0308392_1001076_pt1 | contig 11303 bp, 9 predicted proteins | sample Hotspr20Samplem2_FD_202361 | JGI IMG/M metagenome (GOLD analysis project Ga0308392, IMG submission 202361) | Hot spring phototrophic mat microbial communities from Octopus Spring, Yellowstone National Park, Wyoming, United States - 20050624_m2 ... | reverse complement strand
GGCCGAGGGCGGTGCAGTCCAACGGCGGAGCTCGTCAGCGGCGGGCAGGTCGTCCAGACTGCGCAATCCGAAGTAATGGAGAAACTGCTCGGTAGTACCGTAGGTCATGGGACGACCGACGGTTTCCGCACGGCCCGACTCCTGAATGAGTCCGCGTTCGAGCAGGGTCTGCATGACACCATCGACGTTGACGCCGCGGATTTGTTCGACTTCGGCGCGGGTGACCGGCTGTCGATAGGCGATGATGGCGAGGGTTTCGAGGGCAGCTTGGGAAAGCCGTGGCGGCCGAGCCTTGACACCGACCAGCGCCCGCACCCAGGGGGCAAACTCGGGCCGGGAAACGAACTGCCAGGCACCGGCGACACAGACGAGCTGGTAACTGCGACCGGCTTGGTCGTAATGCTTGGCCAGGGCGGTTAGCTCGACTTCGATCTCGGCCTCGGAGGTTTTGCGCCAGACACGAGCTTCCTCAGGTGCATCTTCGGCGTCTGCGGTTTGGCGCAGCACGTCTTTCAGTTCACGGGCCGAGAGCGCCTTCTGAGAGACAAACAGCAACGCTTCCAAGACAGATCGCAGTTCCATGCTCAGGCAGGGGTTGCGGAGGACGAGACCAGTGGGCGCGGCAAGGGTTCAGGGGCGGCCGCGCCTGCAGATTCGCTGGGAGCCGGGGAGGGCTCGGTTATGACGTCCTGGGCAGTGGGTGCGGCTGAGGGTTCGGCCGGAGGACGCCTCAGTTCGATTTCGCCGAATTCCTCCGCTTGGAAGGCCAGGACTTGTTGAAGTCGAATGAGTTCCAGCAGGGCCAGGAAGGTAGCCACCACCTCAGCCCGCCGTTGCATAGACTGAAAAAGTTCACCGAACGTGACGCGGGGCCGTTGACTCAGCACTTGTAGAATATGCTGCATTTGGCCGGCCACAGTCCAGGGATCGTCCACGATTTCCTCGGTCTGCGGTCGCTCGGTTAGGCGCTTGAGCACCTGTTGGAGGGCGCCGAGCAAATCGAACAGGGAAGCGCGCGGGCCAGGGGGCGGGGTGGCCGGCACCATTCCCGGGGCTGGCGGGGTGCGAGGGAAGATCGCTTCCTGACGGCGTTCGAGTTCCTGGAGCTGAGCGGCGGCGTCCTTGAATTTCTTGTACTCGACCAGTTGGCGGATCAGGTCCCAGCGCGGGTCAGGACCTTCCTCTTCGCCTTCGAGGGTGGTTTGCTGGTCGGTGGGCAGGAGTTCTCGGCTCTTGATGTACATCAGGGTGGCGGCCATGACGATGAATTCTCCGGCCACATCTAGGTCAAGCTCCCGCATCAGGTCGAGGTATTCGATGAACTGGGTGGCCAACCGGGTCAGGTTGACCTCGTAAATGTCCACCTCCTCCTTTTTGATGAGGTAAAGGAGGAGGTCCAGTGGGCCTTCAAAGACCTCGAATGTGACCTTGTATTCCGCCATTGGACGCGGTGGGATCCACCGACCGCAGGTGTTGGGCGCATGGTAACCGCAGCGGCGGGCCATGGCAATGGCGGCGGGCGGCGCTGCGCCGTGGCCATCTGGGCGGGTGGAGCGGCAGAGTGGAGGCGACCCGGAGCCGGGCGGGTCCGGCGCCGGGCGGCCACGGTACATGGCGTGGGCGCCGATGCAGGCGGCCCTGCCGGCTTGTCCGCTGCGTCCCCGGACTCTTGGGCTCGAGAGGGCGGTCAAACGGGAGCAGTTGCCTTCCGCCCAAGGCGCATTTCGGGGCTGGTCAATTAACAGGCGGCGCATTAAGCTGCGCTCCCGAACATGCGCCGGTAGGGATGAGGGTGAAGGCGACACCGATCCGGACGGTTCCTTTGGCCAGCCATGAGCGAAGAACAACCCGCTAGCACTGCCCCGGCCACGCATCCGGGCGATGAATTTGAACGGCAGCCGGTTCCTGAGCATGCGTTGAAGGGGCCCACGGCCTTCTGGGGCATGTACGCAGGGGAGCATACGGCCGGCACAGAGTTCATGATCGGGCCCTTGTTTGTGGCCTGGGGGGTGAGCGCGTTTGATCTGCTGGCCGGTTTGCTGGTAGGCAACTTGTTGGCGGTGCTGAGTTGGCGTTACGTAACGGCGCCGATCGCCACGCGTTACCGGCTGACGCTTTATTACCAGTTGGAACGAATCTGCGGACGAAAGTTGGTGGTGTTGTACAACCTGGCCAATGGGATCCTGTTTTGTTTTCTGGCCGGGGCCATGGTCACTGTGTCGGCCACGGCAGTGGGCGTGCCGTTTGAAAACGTGCGCATGCCCACGTTTCAGGACACGCTGCCCACCAACGCTGCCTGGTGTTTGACGGTGGCGGTGCTGGGGGCGGCGATGACGTTTGTGGCGATCCGGGGCTACGGGTTTGTGGCGCGGGTGGGGCATCTGGCGGCGCCATGGATGTTTTTGATCTTTGTAGCTTGCGGGCTGGTGATGCTGGGCAAGCTGGGTAGCGTGAACCTGGTGGAGCTGCTGACCCCGGTGCAGGGGCACCAGAGCCGGATCGGGTTTTGGGGGGTGGTATTCTTTGCCTGGTTCTGCAACGCGGCGATGCACATTGGCATGTCGGATCTGTCGGTGCTGCGGTTTGCGCGGAAACCCTCCTACGGTTGGGCTTCTGCGGCGGGGATGTTCCTAGGGCATTACATTGCCTGGATCTGTGCGGCGTTGCTGCTGGTGTATTGGGTGCGGCACAAAGGGGTGGACCCTTCCCAGGGCATGGCACCCGGGCCGATGGTCTGGGATGCGGTGGGTTGGGCGGGTCTGATCTGCGTCATTATTGCGGGTTGGACGACGGCCAATCCGACGATCTACCGGGCCGGGCTGGCGTTTCAGTCGCTGTATCCGCGGATGTCACGGGCCACGGGCACTTTGATTGCGGGGGCGTTGTGTACGCTGGCGGGGTTGTTCCCCGCGGTGGCGATGAAATTGCTGGATTTTGTGGGCTTGTACGGCACCACCTTGGCCCCGGTGGGGGCGATCATTCTAGTGGAGGTGTACTTGGCGCGACGGTTCGGGCTGCTTCAGGACTGGGCGGCCCAGACGGGTCGGAGTTTCAATGTGGCGGTGTTGCTCGCCTGGGCGATACCGTTGGTGTTGTTTTATGCCGCCTATTTTGGCTGGGGGGTGTTTCCCTCGTATCTGACGCTGCCGGTGTATCTGTTGACCGGGGCGCTGTATCTGGGCCTGGCCAAGTGGCTGAATCGGCTGGAGTCGGTACCGGTCGGGAGGTGAATCGGCATGGAACGTGTGATGCAAGGGCTAGCGTTTGGGGCGTTGGCGCTGACGGTGGTGCCGCCGGGCTTGTTTCTGTTGCAGCGACTGGGGGAATCCTCGATGAAGGCCTGGCTGTTGGTGGCGGCCGTGTTGTGGTTTGTCACGGCGCCGTGGGCATTGAAAGGGGGAGCCCGATGAGAGAGGAAGTTTCCGGAGCACCCCGGAGGGTCTGATGGCAAAAGCCATGAACTCTCAAGTCTATCTGGCGATCGATCTGGGGGCCGAAAGCGGCCGGGTCATGGCCGGTCGTTGGACGGGCAAGCGGATGTTGCTGGAAGAGGTCCACCGGTTTGCCAATGGACCGGTATGGTTGGGGGAGAGTTTGCGGTGGGACTTGCTGCGGTTGTGGCAGGAGATTCAGCACGGGTTGGGGCTAGCGGCGCGGCAGCACGGACGTCGTGTGGTCTCGGTGGGAGCAGACACATGGGGGGTGGACTACGTGCTGATGTCGCGAAAGGGCGAGTTGCTGGGATTGCCGTACGCGTATCGGGACGCCCGGACACAGGGAGAGATGGAGCGGGTGTTCCGGAAGGTGCCCCGGGCGCGGTTGTTCGAACAGACGGGTTTGCAATTTCTGCCCTTCAACACGTTGTTTCAGTTGCTGGCGCATCAGCGACAGCACCCGGAGGTGATGGCCACGGCGCACCGGTTGCTGTTCATCCCGGACTTCGTGCACTGGGCCCTGTGTGGTTCGGAGGTGGCGGAGTTCACCATTGCGAGCACGTCCCAGTGTCTGGACGCGCAGCAGCGCACCTGGGCGGTGGGGCTTTTGAAGAAACTGGGGCTGCCGGTCAAGCTGCTGCCGGAGATTGTGCCGCCGGGCACCCGGCTCGGCCGGGTTCGGGCCAGTGTGGCGGCGCGGATCGGCTTGGATGGATGGGAAGTGGTGGCACCGCCGGCTCATGACACTGCTTCCGCTGTGGCGGCGGTACCCACGACTGACACCGGAAAGTTAACCTGGGCGTACATCAGTTCGGGTACCTGGTCACTGATGGGGGTGGAGGTGACACGGCCGGTCCTGACGTCGCGGGCTCTGGAGGTGAACATCACCAACGAAGGCGGGGTGGACGGGACCTACCGGCTGCTGAAAAACATCATGGGGTTATGGCTGGTGCAGCAGTGCCGCAAGGCGTTCGAAGCCCGAGGCCGAAGCTTCACCTATTCGGAGCTGGTGCAGCGGGCCGGGGAAGCCGCTCCCTTGCGCTCGCTGGTCAACCCTGATGATCCGCGGTTCTTGAATCCGCCGGACATGCCCCGTGCGATTCAAGAATTCTGCCAGGAAACCGGCCAACCGGTACCGCGCACTGAAGGGGAGCTGGTGCGGTGCGCGTTCGAGAGTCTGGCGCTGCGGTACCGGCAGGTGTTGGGCTGGCTGGAAGAGTTGTTGGGACGGCGGTTGGAGGTGATCCACATCGTGGGAGGCGGCTCGCAGAACCGGCTACTGAATCAGTTCACGGCCGAGGCCTGCCAACGACCGGTGGTGACGGGGCCGGCGGAGGCCACGGCCATGGGCAATGTGCTGACGCAGATGCGGGCTCGGGGCGAACTGAAATCGCTGGCCGAGATGCGCGAGGTGGTGCGCAAGTCCACGGACCTGGGCGAGTACGAGCCGCGCCAGGCGGCCGCCTGGGAGGAGGCCTATGCACGGTTTCAGAAGCTGACGGAGTTGCGCCGGGGATTGTGACCGGTGCGTGCGCGCCCGGTGAGGGTAGGGCGTCTCTCGTAGTTGAGGGAGGAGGAAGCAGGCGTAAATTCGTCGGACGGCATGTGGGACGCCACCTGCTGGGGAGAAAGCGACTATGATTGTTCCGCTGGCGTACGGGCAAGGGTATCTGCCGGTCGAGTTGCCGGAGGATCGGACCACGGTGATTCGGCCGCGGCATCAGCCGGGTCTACCGGATGAGAAGCGCGCCGTGTGGGAAGCTCTGGAACGGCCGATCCAGGCTCCGCCACTGCGGGAGTGGGTGCGACCGGGGATGAAAATCTGCATCCTGTTCACGGACATTACCCGGGCCACGCCCAATCACCGGCTGATCCCTTGGTTACTGGAGTACCTGTCCTTTGTGCCGCGGGACCACATCACGCTGTTGAATCAGACAGGGACGCACCGGCCCAACACACGGGCCGAGCTGGAGCGGATGCTGACGCCGGAGGTGGTGGCACAATACCGGGTGCTTAATCACGAATGTGAAAAGGAGTCGGAGCAGGTGTACCTGGGGGACCTGCCCAACGGCACGCCTGTGTGGATCAATCGGCACGCCGTGGAAGCGGACCTGAGGATCGTGACTGGATTCATCGAGCCGCATTTTTTTGCCGGATTCAGCGGCGGGCCCAAGGGGATCATGCCGGGGGTGGCGGGATTGCGGACCATCATGGGCAATCACGGCGCCCGGAACATTGGGCACCCGAACGCCACGTTCGGGGTGCTGGATGGAAATCCGACATGGGAGGAGATTCGGGAGGTGGCGCTGCGGGTGGGCCCCAGTTTCCTGTTGAACGTGACGTTGAACGAGGAACGCCAGATCACCGGCGTGTTTGCCGGGGATCTGATTCAGGCCCATCGGGTGGGATGTGAGTTTGTGAGGGAGTCGGCCATGCACCGGTGCGACGCGCCGTTTGACATCGTGGTGACGACCAACAGTGGGTACCCGCTGGATCTGAATCTTTACCAAGGGGTCAAGGGTATGAGCGCGGGGGCGCGGATCGTCAAGCCGGGTGGCACGCTGATTCTTGCGGCCGAGTGTCGGGAAGGGGTGCCTCCGGGCAGCCCACTGGATCGGCTGTTGCGCAGTGTGCGCGGGCCGGAGGAGATCCTGCGGTTACTGGCCACGCCCGGGTTCGAACAGCCGGAACAGTGGCAGGCGCAGATTCAGGCCCTAGTGCAAGAGCGGGCGCGGGTGCTGTTGTACAGCTCACTGCCGGACGAGGTGGTGCGGGCTGCGCACCTGGAGCCGTGCAAAGACATCAGCGCAACCGTGCGGGCGTTGCTGGAAGAACTACCGGCTGGGGCGCGTGTTGCGGCCCTGCCGCAAGGGCCGTTGAGCATTCCCTATCTAGCGGGAGCGAATTGAAGACGAGCGCGGGTGCCGTCCCGGCTTCAGACCCGCTTGGGTACCACGAAGGGAGGCCGGTACTCCCGCGTAAGGAGCATGTTGGCTTCGCGGTCGCCGCGGAAGGTTTTGCGCCGCGGATTCATCCGAAGCAAACGGCCCAAGACGACCGGGGTCACACGGATGTTGACCTGATTGGCCGCCAGATGCTCTTCCATGCGGCCGAGCATTTCCTGAACCTCCGGAAGGTTACGGACCGCGTCCCGGAGGGTCTCGGGCGAACTCGGGCGGCCAAGGCGGTAGGAAATGTTGGCCGTGTGACAAAGCGCGGCCGACAGATGACCCTCGAGCGCATCCGAATGCAGGTGTGCGGGTTGCCGATTACGCACGGCTTCGATGAAATTGGCGTAATGATTGCCGCCGCCGTCGAATACACGCATTTGTTTGCCGGTGCGGTCGTAGACTATGGCGCGGGTGTAACTAGGGATAACCACGGAGCCGCCCTCGCAATCTACGACCACACCGATGGCGGCTCCTCGGTAGTTGTCCATGGTGTTGGAGCCGGTCCTTTCCGGCAGGCCCCGGACCTCGAACAGCAGGGGTGCGGGTTTGTAGTCGTGGAAGACGATCAAGGTGTTGGGGGTTTCGGCATCGTCCACGTAGCCCAGACGGCCGCCGATGGCCAGTACGGCCGGGGAAAGCTCCTGCTGACCGAGAATCCAGCGGGCGATGTCCATCTGGTGCACGCCCTGGTTGCCCAGGTCTCCGTTGCCGGTATCCCAGAACCAGTGCCAGTCGTAGTGGAAACGGGCGCGGCGCAGGGGCTTAAATGGCGCGGGCCCTAGCCAGAGATCGTAATCGACCGAGACTGGAATGGGCTGAGGGCCCTGGGTCAGTCCGATGCTGTCGCGCCGCTTGTAGCAGAGGCCGCGCACGCGGAGGATGCGTCCCAAGTGGCCGGCTTGGATCCAGGCGACCGCCTCGCGCAGGCCGGCGGAGGATCGGCACTGGGTACCCACCTGGACAATAGCACCGTATTTGCGGGCGGCTTCCACCAGTTGGTGGCCCTCGAAGACGTTGTGGGATCCGGGTTTTTCCACGTACACGTCCTTGCCGGCCTGTACGGACCAGATGGCCGCCAGCGCGTGCCAGTGGTTGGGAGTGGCGATGCTGACCACGTCCACCGGCGCCTTTTCCAACAACTTGCGAATGTCCGTATAGGCCTCCACGGGTTCCCCCCGGTCCCGGAACCGGCGCACTTCACGTTCCAAGATGTCGCGATCAGCGTCGCACAGGGCCGTGACGCGGACATTGGGCAGAGCCCGGAAGGCCTTAATGTGATCTTGGCCCCGCCCGCCGAAGCCGACCACCGCCACGTGGATGGTCTCGTTGGCACTGCGGACACGCACACGCGGACGGGGTGAGGCCGTTTTACAGCCAGACCAGACGGCCAGGGATGCCGTGGCCAGCAGCGATTGTTTCAGGAAGCGACGGCGGTTCATCATAGGCTTACAGAAACATGGACGGGTTGAAGGAGCATGACCAATCGGGGTTAGGAACCGGAACGGGTACGGATCCACGAGGCGTATTGTTCGGCCACCCGCGCCCGGGCCGCGTCTCCGTCGTGGAGGTAGAACCGGTAACGGAAGGTGACCTGGCCGCCAGCCGGCAGGACCAGATTGCCGGCAGTCGGGTCCTTCAAGTTTTCGAAGTCGTGGCGTCCGAAGGGATTAGCGGCGAACAGTCCATAGTCCCGAACATGCCACCAAGTGGGGTGCCGTGGATTGTCCGGATGGTCGAAGATGGCCAAGCCGACGAGGCATCCCTCCACTAGGCCCGAGTAATCGCACCAGGCGGCGCGTTTGCCCCAGGCGTCGGTATCCCGGTGGCCTTCGCTGGTGAGGATACGGCCGGGTGGCTGCCCGGCATTGGCTTTGTTGGGGCGCACGCGCATGGTTTCGGCCACGCGCACGGCCAGTGTCCCTTCCTTCGTGTCGCCGAAGGTCAGGGGGCCGTGGGAGGCATGAAGGGTGATTTCGAAGTCGAAGACCCGGGCCGAATCGGGCGTGGCGTAAAAGCGCAGGGTCCGTTCATCCGTGCAGACGGTGCGGCCGTCCGGGCCCACCCAGCGATTGCGCGTGCGCAGGACTCCGGTCTGGGGGCCGGATTCGATCTGCGCGAAGGACTCGTGGACAATGCGGCCGCGGTTGGCGCCCTCGGTCCAGAAATCCAAGCCATTGACGCTGCCGTGGGCGTACCAGAAGCCGCGATGGTGGGGATGGTCCCGGTCTTCGCCTGGCGCTTCTTGCATGGGCCAGTGCCGTGTCATGACCAGTCCGCCCGGGCCATGCAGGGGGTGGCAGTATGGTTTGGGCACGTCCTTGAAGAAGTACTCCGTAAAGAGCTGGCCGTGGATTTCGACGCGGACACGATCTGGCAGCGGTGTGAGCCGAACCGCCGGAGGGGAAGGGGCGCGGGAAGAAGATTGTGCGCAGCCGCCGGCCAGCGAAGCCAAAAGCGCGCAGAGCAGGTACAGCGGGCCGGCACCGATCTGGGTCCGAGTGGTGCTGCGCATGCGTTCAAGAAAAGGAAAAGGCATGGGCAGGGGCAAGCCCGGATTCAAGGGACTGGCACGAGCCATTCGATGTCTTTGAAGTACAGGTCGCAGTCCTGCCCGCCATGGAGCTGGAGGGCCAGGTGCCCTTCACGACGGCCGGGATCATCCAGAAGCTCGGCGGTCTTGTAGCCGTTGACGTGCACCACGATGCGCCCCTCATGTGCACTGACAGTCAGGGTGTTCCAGTCGCCAGGACGGAACCATTTCTGGACTTCCTCGGGTTTGGGTTGAACGACCCAGCCACGCCCGTTGGTTTCGTAAAGGCCGCCGACGTCCTTTTCGGCGTCGATTTCAGCCTGGAAGCCGGTCACGCCGCTGAAGCCAGTGGGTTCGATGCGGAAGTAGAATCCGCTGTTACCCCGGACGGCCTTGAACTTGAGTCGGGCGGTGAAGTTGGTGAAACGCCGTTCCGTAATCAGATGACCGTAGTCGGCCTCATCGCGGCGGTGGGTGCCGCGGAGCACGCCGTCCTCGATGGTCCAGCGGCCCTGGCCGATGGGCCGCCAGCCGTCCAAGGTGCGCCCGTCCCAGACGGGTTTCCAGACGTGGCGCCCCAGCTCCTGGATGCGGAGGTTGCGCCACCGCACTTCCAGGCCAGCTTCGTTGGACTCGTGCACCTGCAGACCAATGAACCCGCTCAACGTCATGGAATCCACCAAGTCGGCCGCTGGCACGCCGTTGACCCAGGTCCGGAGAGAATCGCCGCGGCACTCGATGCGGTAGTGGTTCCAATCGCCAAACCGGAAGGCGGCGCCGCCCCGGGGATTGTCGGTCAGCGGGTAAAGCCAGGCGCGCCGTCCTTCGTCGTAAATGCCGCCGCTCCACCGGCGGTTCCGGTTGTGATCCACCTCCACCTGATAGCCGTGCACCCGTCCGGCCGGGATGCGGAGATTTTGCCTGCCGTAGATGACCTCCGTGGGATGATCGAAGCACTCGCTGCGAATTTGGATCCCGGAATTGAGTCGGGGATCGGCCTTGACTTCCAGTTCCAAGACGAAATCGCCATAGGTCTTCTCGGTGCAAAGGAAACTGTTTGGGGTGTGAAGAACGGAGCGCCCCACGATGCAGCCATCTTCGACGCTGTAACTGGCTTTGCCGCCCCGCTGGATCCAACCCTTGAGGGTCTGACCGTCAAAGAGCGGCTGCCAGGGCTCGGCCGCCCAACTTGGATTCCCTCCGCACAACAAGCAGAATCCCAAAACCCCGGCGCCGGTCTGCAGGGCCTTGGCCGGCCGTGAGAACATTGCGTTCATGGCCCGGCAGCAAACACCCGGACAGAGGATCTGACAAGTCTGAAGCGGGGTCGGACGTTTGTCCGATGTGCCCGCCGCGTCTGAGGAGACCGGAGTCGGAAAACCGGGGCAGGGACTGACGGCACGGAGACAGGACAAGGCGGTGCTGCCAATAGCGAAGCGCCGGCAGGGCCGGCGTTTGCCGGATGACCCGGTCCACCCAGCAGGTCCCCGGTTCCGGCGACCGCGGCGGAGAGCATTCCGCAGAAACGTTGAACCGCTGACCTTTGGGCACTCTTGGTAAAAAAGAGCCGCAGGCCGTTTGTTCGGCGAGGGGCCAAGCATCGAAACGGGGCGCACGGTTTGGGCGTGCCCGTCAGTCTGAAACCGGTTGCCGGAACCGGAACGGCTCTTGTATGAATGACTGGGCGGATGGTGAACGGGGCAGAGGGGGCGGGGCTTGGAGTTTCCCGCTGGCGGTCGCGCTGGGCTTGGGCAAAGTGCTGCCAGTGAACAGCGACCCGATCAGGGGTACGCCGGTCAGCAGTCCAGCCTGGGAGATTTTGGTCACTGACTATGGGTATTCCGACTTTGCTTTAGACCGCCGTCCGGGGTTCGTGGGAAGGGAATATCTATCCGGAGAATGGGCCGCAGCTATCGGATATGAGACCGACGAGGGCGCCGTCGGCCCCCTGTGGTTGCAGCCCCAGTGGTTTTACCCGGACTGGACATCGAATTCCGATTTCGGGGTCGAGCAAGGTGTCGCCCCGGTGAGCCGCGGCAGTCCGACCAACGTTTGGGGTTTCCCTATTTTTCAATCCACGGCGACCACGGCCAATTCCCCTGCGGTGGCAAGTGATTGGGGCAGCGTCAGTTGACTGTGAAGGCTGCACATTGCCCTGCAGGTTTTCATCCTCCGGGCATGCATCGAAGCGCTCGCACCGCCACACAGCCCGAGCCCAACGCTCTGGCCCAAGTCCAAGTCCAACTGCTCACCACGCCCCCAGCCAAAACCCGCGCCCGACGGCTGCTGGCCCAGCATCATTACCTGGGCGACGTCCGCGCCGTCGGTGAACAGCTCTGGTAGGCCGTCACCCACGCCCACGGCGAGTGGTTGGGCGTGCTGGTCTTC
>Ga0308392_1001075_pt1 | contig 11304 bp, 7 predicted proteins | sample Hotspr20Samplem2_FD_202361 | JGI IMG/M metagenome (GOLD analysis project Ga0308392, IMG submission 202361) | Hot spring phototrophic mat microbial communities from Octopus Spring, Yellowstone National Park, Wyoming, United States - 20050624_m2 ... | reverse complement strand
TCGACTCGATACACATTTGCTGGCGCTGTCAGCGTTGGGGGTGCAGGTTGAGGTTACACCGAGTAGTTATATTCTTACGACCGATGGCTTGCGGGGCGCCGACATCTTTCTTGATGAGATGAGTGTAACCGGTACCGAACAGGCAATCATTGCCGCAAGTATTGCCGAAGGTCATACGACCATCGCCAACGCTGCTTCTGAACCACACGTACAGGATTTATGTCATTTTCTCAACAGTATGGGTGCGCGCATCAGTGGCATCGGTACGAACCTGCTTGAAATCGAGGGAGTCAGTCGGTTGCACGGCACCGATTACACCATTGGCCCCGATTTTATGGAAGTAGGTTCGCTGATCGGGTTGGCGGCAGTGACTCGCAGCGAGTTACGGATTATCGGTGCACGGCCACGTGAGCATCGGATGACGAAGATCATGTTCGGTCGCCTGGGTGTGACGTGGCGCGAAGAGGGAGAAGACATTATTGTGCCAGCAGATCAGGAGTTGGTTGTGCGCCACGATCTTCACGGTGCTATTCCAAAGATTGACTCGGCGCCGTGGCCTGGGTTTAATCCGGACCTGATCAGCACCGCCATTGTGATTGCGACCCAGGCCCGCGGCACTGTGCTCATTCATGAAAAGATGTTTGAGAGCCGCTTGTTCTTTGTTGACCGCTTAATTGGTATGGGGGCGCGGATTGTGCTCTGCGATCCTCATCGCGCCGTGGTTGTTGGGCCTTCGCAATTGTATGGCGAACCCGACGGCTTGCCCAGCCCCGACATTCGTGCCGGTATGGCGATGGTGACGGCCGCACTCTGTGCCAGGGGACGGAGTGTGATTTACAACATCGGTCAGATTGACCGTGGTTACGAGCGGATTGACGAACGATTGGCCGCACTTGGGGCGCGCATCGAACGGGTACGATCGTCGTAGCAGATCAAAGCGAGGTTGTCAAGCGACGAACAGATTTTAGCATCTATTTGCCTGGGAGCGCGGGCCTCTGGCCCGCATATGGGTGCGGGGGGGTATACCTGGCTATGCTGTTGCCTGACCGTGCTCCTCCCCACCTGACCACACCGCACACCTAACGACCTCACCTTCCCCTTAGAGCCTGATCAAAAACCCGGATGTTGCATGAGGCTCGTACCGGGCATATCCGACCATTGCGTGCGCGGGCCACCATGCGTTCGCGCCAGCCCCCCTACGTCACCCTTCCGCTCCCCGTGTGGGCAAGGAAGGGGGCCAGGGGGAAGGGGAGGGCGCGCCAGCCGTGCGCCGCAGCACCAGGACGGAAGACGTTGCATACCCCTCCCATCGCAGAAGGACAACGCATCCCCTGCCTGCCAACGGTTCTCATCAGCAACGATCCGGTACCTATCGTTTGGAATGCCATTGCAGAACCGCATTAACCATCCAGGTTTTTGATCATACCCTTAGCCCCCTTCTCCTCCCGAATGGGAGAGGGAGGGTGTGGTGGAGCAGATGAGCTTTGTAGGGCAGAAAAATAAGATCATCGCTGCACCAGCGGTACATCCAGTCGGTAAAGTGGGCGTGCTGCTGCCGAGGTGAGTGGGTCGCCGAGCAGCAGAAATGTACGTAGAGAAGCAGGTGCTTCACCACTGGCGGCCAGACGGGCATATCCGGCAGTCACGAGCTGACCGAGTGGCGTTGGTGACGGCGTACTCCAGAGAGCTTCAACAAAGCCCAACAGCAGTTGGCGATGACCATAAGCGACGCCAAAGCCGCTTGAACTCCAGGTAGCAATCGCCCCACCTGCCGGATTCAACACCAGTGCTTCATCAATGGTTGTACCGCGAAACGATGGATGTTGAAACGCGCCGGTCAGACAGGTCATACTCAACACGATAGGGAGGGCCGGTGCGTTGCGGAGTTCGGTTGCCGTATCAACATTCAGCAGAAATGGCCTCTCGATACCCACGGCGGTAAAAGCCCACTGAAACTGTAACCCATGACCTGAATAAACGAGTAACCCCGCGCCCTGATTAAACGCAGCAAAGGCTTGCTCACGGGCGACATTGGCATCGTCAATCCGACCTGTACCGCCGTCAGGATGGTAGTATACACGAGTAGTACTCGTCTGTGGTGGCTGCAACGCAATGGCCTCCTCAAGGAGAGCGGCAAAATCGCCGCTGCTGTCAGGGTTGTCAGCCAGATAGACTGCATGCCGTTGCCATACTCCGCTACTCTGCTCGTAGCTCAGCAGCTTGCTCACCAGACGACGCAATTCCGCGCTCGTCTTCACCGGCAGCCGACCGAGCCAGATGTCAGCCTGAAAGAACGTTTCGCTGGTCGGATCATCACCATCCAGTTGCGCAAAACAGGTCTCACATGCAGTTTCGCCTAACCATGGGTCAACCATGGCCAGGTATGGCGGAATAAGGGTTGGCCAGCCGCGTTGGAGATAATCGCGTGGATCGGAACTGCCATCACCGACCAGAATAGCTGCTATCAGATTAGGAGACCAGGTCGTTACTACGTAGCGCAAGAAATTCCGAATTGCGCGTGGGTCTGGCTCGCCGCCGCTCCAACCGGCGTAAATGTCTTCAACCGCAACTGCAATCGGTGACCAGCCCTGCGCCTGCCGATGATTCAGCAACGGTGCAAGATCGCTTAGAAATGCGCGAGGAGCGATATAAATGGCACGAGTATGACGCGGCGTGGTCAGATCAACCGGTTGATGACGCGCTACCGTCGGTGTGTGCAGTGTTGCTGAACCGGTTACCAGATAACGACGCGGTGTCGGTGCATCATCGGCGAAGACTGTATCATCGAACAGCAATCGTACTGGTTGCCAGGGATCGGTGATGTCGTACACGGTAATGCCCGTTGGTGCACCGGTTAATAAGTAACGAAAACGACCAGTCTGACCGTTGAAGATCGCACCAGCAGCCGTAAACGTCGTCTGAGCCGGTGCGGTAAAGTGCATCCGATCCAGATAGACACGATCAATACCACTGACCGGATCGAGCGTCAGCGTAATGATCGTGGTAGGAGATGGCAAGATAACCGTTGCCTGGTGACTGCCAGAACCGCTCCACGTGACGGTCGTCTCCCAGGTATTGGCGGCAACATGGAGGCGGTGTGTTCCGCTGTGTCTGACCAACGTCGCCAATTCGAGCGAGATACTCATCTGACCACTACTAGCAAGAGGGAGCATTGGTGTCAAAGTGATAGTTGTGCTCATCGGCGCACCAGCACTGGCATCAAGCTGCCGACTAAAAAAGTGATCGCCATCGAAACCGGCCAACGTTGACTCGTACAGCGTTGGTGAGTCGGTTGGCCAGACATCGCTAACCGTCACCAGTGCCGGTTGATCACCAGCCTGCGGTTGCGCAGTTCGGCTTCCCATCAAGGCAGGACTACCGCTCTCTTCAACCGTCAGCCAGTAACGATCGCTTGCCGACCAACGGTCACCGGGTGGTGGGGCATAGAACCGCAATGCGGTTATCGTCTCACCGCGAAAGATCGGCTCTAACGGCAGATTGATCCCGGCACGCTGCAAGCGCAAGCGACTGACCGCAACCTGGCCCAGGTCAAGTCCTAGCGCACGGAGGGTATCAGCCGAAATTTCCTGGATGCCTTCAGCCTGAACGTCAATAACCCAAGCGTTACGTGCTGCTATCGGATCGGGCGCGGGAACACTAGTCAATTGCACAGATGTTAGGCTAGTTGGCGGTTGCAGCGTTGCTCCAACGACAAATGCCCGTATCTGTGTCGTCAGCCGTGGCCCAGTATCAGATTGATAGTGTGGGGCAAGTTCGTAAAGCGCCATCCGTCTACCACGCTGATACCCTTCACCGATGAGGCGGAGCGGTGTATTTGGTATCTCAGAGATAAATGCAGGCAGCGGCTCATATTGATCGCCATTGATGGTAACAACTGGCAAACCCGGTGCCGGTACCGGTTCGTCAATCGCCTGATCGTGGAGTTCACGCAGTACCGGGAGCGGTGAAGCATCTGCACGCAGATACAGGACAAAACGTTGCGGTTCAGTTGAACCATTCCCCTGCCATGCGATCTCTACCCCATCGGCTCGTGAGCGTAGTACCAGACCATTAGTCGGCTGCGCCAGCGTCATTGGCGTAGCCAAAGTTGTTCCCACGGCAAAGGCAACGCAGAGTAGTAAAAGATGCCGCATCGTTATTATCTCCAGATGAGAAGGTAAATGTTCTCCCCCTTCTGCACCGTGCTGTCTGGAAGCCAGCCCAGATGAGAAGGGGGTAAAATTTAACGGCTGTGTGTTTCAGCAGTGTTTGAACCCAAAGACCAACGTCGCACCAATACACCAATACCGATAGTAACAAGTGCGAAGCCGATCAAAAATGGGAGCGAACGGCTCAGATGACCACCTGTTTGCGGCAGAATTGTTGGTGTTGTGGTGATTGTGAGGGCGGCACTACTGGTATTATTATCCGTAGTAACCTCACTACTGCTGGTGCGCACGCTCGCCACATTCACATTGTCAGGGTCAGTTGGTAGGGTAAGAACCTGCGCCGTAATTTGTACCACCACCGTCTCACCGGGATTAACAACAGGCACCGTTACTGTCACCTGATTGCCATCTGATTGCGCATTACCCGCCGTTGTCGTGACCTTAATTAGACGTAGGAACGATGGCAGATTATCGAGGAACGTGACCTCAGTGGCTGGTGCGCTACCAATATTTCCGAGTGTGAGCGTATAGACGACCTCATCACCGACCTGCGCCACCGACGGCGCAACCAATTTGGTGAGCGCTAGGTCAGGCCGCACCGGCAGGATCGTCGCACTGCTCGTGTTGTTATCCGTCGTAATTTCAACACTACTGGTACGGGCAGTCGCCACGTTCCGGTTTTCGGGCGGTAGCGGTTCGGCAAGTAGTCGTGCCTGGATCGATACCACCACCTGCTCACCTGGCGCAACAACCGGAATGGTCACCTGCACCCGATTCCCGTCTAGTTGAACCGTGCCACTTGATGCATTGGCGCCGATCAGGCTGAGAAAGGCCGGTAAGGGGTCGTCAATCGTGACCTCAGTGGCCGGTGCGCTGCCAACGTTCCTGAGTGTGAGGGTATAGACCACCTCATCGCCGACATTGGCTACCGACGGCGCAACCGATTTGGTCAGTGCCAGATCAGTGATGGAGGAAACAATTGTAGGAGTTGAGGTAGGTGTACTCTCGCCGCCCCCGCCGCTACCTGTCGGGGTATTGGTCAGGGTTGGTGTGGCTCCACCGCCCCCGCCGCTACCCGTCGGGGTATTGGTTGGGGTGGATGTGGCTCCGCCGCCCCCGCCGCTACCTGTCGGGGTGTTGGTTGGGGTTGGCGTACTGGTTGGCGTGCTAGTTGGCGTCAACGTACTGGTCGGCGTGTTAGTCGATGTTTGAGTTGGCGTCAACGTACTGGTTGGTGTGTTAGTCGGCGTTTGGGTTGGCGGCTCTGCCGTTGATGTCTCGGTAATGCTCATGGGCCGTTCAGCACGCACTGACCCTGTTGGCAAGACTGAGAGGGATGCCACGATAAATAACATACCTCCTGCGATAATTGGTAGGACACGCCAGATGGTCTGTCTCATGGTCATATGACTCCTTAACGCCCGATCAGCGGTATAAAGCAGCGATATTGCTGGTTTATCGTACCACGAGACTGTAACGGACCATATTCGGTAAATGTACCATCCAGCTCGATCTCTACCAACCAGTACGAGTAGTCAATCCCTACTAGCGCCGTATGGTCGCTGAAGCGATAACTCGCACCACTTGTACTGCTGCCACGGGCCGGAATAGGAAGCGGAGTCAATAGTTGCGCTTTATCGCGGCCAGCGGTCGAACGATAGATCAGAAACCCACGAGTATTCACTTCAGCGCCGGTCGACCAGAGGATGTCCCAGCCGGTGCTTGTTGCAACCAGGCGGAACTCGGTCAGGACAATGGCTGTTGGTGGACCTCCCGGCGGAGGTGTTCGCAGGCGGGTCGGATCGTCAGGAACAGTTGTTGTCGGATCGTCACTCGGTGTTGATGAAATGTTCACGCCGCTGGCTATCGCCTGATTAGCAATTTCACTCACGTTATCAGGGAGTGGTGTATTGACTTGCACGCGGAACGTAATTGTGAGACTATCACTGATCGCCAGCTCGTTGAGGGTGACTTCAACAGTAGTATCGCCGAGATTGTTGCCACTCACCACTACTGCGTTTGAAGGGTTGACCAAGACACTCCCCACGATCAGCGTGGTATTCACATCGGGAGTATCTGCAATCGTGAGCAGGAGAGCTGGCTCTGAGCCGGTATTCGTCATGACGATGGTATATTCAATAATATCACCTGAACCAGCCCGATCATCATTGTTACTGTCAACAACTAAGGTGGCTTGCTTGATCAGATCAACTGTCGTCGGCCCAGGTATGCGCGTTGTATCGCTCGAAGTCACCGGCGTCCGCGCATTCCCCCCGCTATCAGTGTAATTGAGGGTTGCAGTGTTGGTCAGCGTGGTCGGACCGCTGGTGGTCACCTGCACGGTGATGGTGACACTGGCACTGGCCCCGGCTGCGAGCGGGTTGGTGAGGGTAAAGGTCACCGTGCCGCCACTCTCGCTACACGACCCGGCCAGCGACCCAAGGCTACAGCTCTGATAACTCACTCCTGACGGCAGCGTATCACTGATGACGATGTTGTGCGCCGCGCCTGGGCCGGTATTGGTAAAGGTGAGCGTGTAGGTCAACGTCTGCCCTGGTGCGGCAGTGCTCACTCCGTCGGTCTTGCTCAGCACGATGTTGGGCTGCGCGGGGACGGTCGTGGTATCCGTCGCCGTAACCGGTGGGCGGGCATTATTCGCGCTATCGGTGTAAGTCAACGTCGCGCTATTGATCAGCGTGGCTGGGCCGCTGGTGGTCACCTGCACGGTGATGGTGACACTGGCACTGGCTCCGGCTGCGAGCGGATTGGTGAGGGTAAAGTTCACCGTGCCGCCACTCTCGCTACACGACCCGGCCAGCGACCCAAGACTACAGCTCTGATAACTCACTCCTGGCGGCAGCGTATCGCTGATGACGATGTTGTGCGCCGCGCCTGGGCCAGTATTGGTAAAGGTGAGCGTGTAGGTCAACGTCTGCCCTGGTGCGGCGGTGCTCACCCCGTCGGTCTTGCTCAGCACGATGTTTGGTTGATTAATCGTGACGCTATCGCTGGCCTGTACCTGAGGATATTGATTTCCGTATCCATCTTGATAGTCGAGTACGGCAGTATTAGTGAACGTAACTGAGCTGGTAAGAGATGGATCAACCTGGACTGTGATCGTAATCGTATCTGTTGCGTTGTAATTGAGCTGATTGGTACGAGTGTACACAACTGTTCCAGAGCTATGGGTGCAGGTACCGTTAGGTGCTGTACAGTTGAGAAAACTAACCTGTGGGGGCAATGTATCGGTCAGCACAACATTGTACGCAGCACCTGGCGACGTGATCGGGTTACCGGTATTGGTGAATGTCAGCGTGTAGGTAATAATATCACCTGGGGCGGCAACTGTCACGCCATCGGTTTTGCTCAGCGTAAGGTTTGGAGCTGGCGGCGGGCTCATGTATGAGATAACGTTCGTTTGACCTTCCTGTATGAATTGGTTGTTGTTGTTAATGCAAGACACAATCCGCCACCATCCGGGTGTAGGATTGGATATCGTATCACCGCCACGAGTGGTAGAGGTACCATTATTCCAAGCTGCATTTGGTGACAATGTACCGACAGTACCACTAGTCAATCCGTTTGGATCGTATGTATCGGTGGGTGAGTAGTATCTGACCCTAGTTTGATTGTCCATGTCAAAATTGTGAAATGTAACACTGCTTTGACCCGGTGCGACATACTCGTATAGGATCAGACAGGAAACGGAAGTAGCATCATGCTGAAATGTTGTTGCAGACAGACCGATAGAAAGTTCATCACCAGTGCCCGGCAAGCCATCTGGGTTATCATAATTGGTAAGGGGTGGAGTATTGGGATCATTATCATCATCACTTCCAAAGCGCAGTCGCCAGCTATTATCGGCATTGCCGTTGGTTTGAGCACGCAGAATGTAGGTACCACAAGTCACTGGCGCTGTAATGGTATACAACCGAGTCCAGATTGGACCAATGGAATTCTGATTGTACGTCTGCTGGAACAGTGTACCACCAGCTCCTGGTCCGGGTTGGGTTGGTGGGTTGAGGGTAGTTCCAGGTGCGTAGACCTCAAACACGGTAGTACCCGATGTGGTTATTTCATCTGAAACGCCTCCCCCCGGTGTACCATTGAGATCGGGATGAAAGAGATCGATATGTATCGGTATACCTGAGGGCCAGCCACAGGGTACATGTAGAGTAAAATAGTGGTAACCATTGCCTGCACCTGCGCTTGAATTTGTATACCAGTCACCAATACCCAATGCACGACTAGGGCTAGATGTTTGAATGTAAAATGGTGTACCTGTCGACGGAACTACCACTGCTTCCACAGTGCTGCCACGACCTATCATTGTGACGACCAAGGTCAATATTGCAAGCAGGGCGATTATGGCACGATGAGACTTCATTGGTTATATCCTGGCGGGCTAGTACGATCTTCGGCTATACTTCGGTAGCTAGGAATACTATAGGTTATGTAGATGGTACTATAACCAGTAAAAGATTACAGAATGATTACAAATTGATTGCGAACAACCATGAACCACGTCCCTACTCGTTATGGTCTTATGCACTATTTCACCGTAGGTAATGGCCCGCCATTCGTTCTGCTGCACGGAAATACCTACAGCGCCACCACGCAGGTACGGCTAGCCCAACGCTTCGCCGACCAATTTACTGTCTACTCATTCGATTTGTTGGGGCACGGCGGCTCGGCACGCCCACCAGACTTGTTTACGCCACGCTACTTTCGTATGCAAGGAGAGGCAGTGGCTGATGCATTAGCCGGCTTATTCCGGGTGCCGGTACCGGTTTTCGGGATGAGCGCCGGTGGGATTAGCGCGCTAAATGCTGTCTGTATTCGGCCAGACAAGATTGCTGCTCTGATCCTGGACGGCGTGTTTGCCCGAGTTACGCGAGCAACATACGAAGCGCATCGGCAAGCAACTGCCAGTATGTCACCAAGCTGGCACCGCTACATGGCTACGCAGCACGGCGCCGACTGGTGGCCAATACTTAACGCCGGTGTTGAGTCGGTGATCGAACAACTCGCGGCACAAGAGGCATTGGTTACACCGTGTCTGGATCAGATTCAGGTACCGACAATCATCTTTCACGGTGGAAAAGACCCCTTCGTTCCCGATGAGCAGGCCCGTGCGGTTGCGGTTGGCATCCGCGGCGCACGCATCGTCTACGAGCCAGAGGCCGGGCATCTGATTGCCTGGCGTAATCCCGATGCCTTCCGTGCTCGGGTTGGCCGATTTCTGGCTGAACATGGGTTGATTGAGTAGAGAGGGAACGGCCCTCACCCCCAGCCCCTCTCCCGCGCTGCGGGAGAGGGGGGAGCTGGTTCGTGGACTTGACGACGTTGACAGACGCTGGCGCAGAATCGCCACGGCTACGCTTACCTCTCCCCTCTTCCACACCCTTGGTGGAAGCGGCATGGGCGGAAGGGGGAAGGTGCGGGGGCACCCTCACCCCCAGCCCCTCTCCCGCGCTGCGGGAGCGGGGTGATCCGGTCAGTGGCAGCGTTGACAGACGCTGGCGCAGAATCGCCACGGCTACGCTTACCTCTCCCCTCTTCCGCTCCCTTGGTGGGAGCGGCAGGGGCGGAAGGGGGAAAGTGCGGAGCATAATCTCCCCCTTCCTCTCTCGCAGCGTGGGAGAGGAAGGGGGGCTAGGGGGGAAGGTGAGGGCCGCCCGGCATCCTCCGCAGCACAGATCTCTAATACACCGGTGTACACCAGTGCTGATACTTCTTCACCCGCCCACGCACCACATCGGCATACAAGTTGACCAGCATCATGCCAATCGGTCCAACTGTCCCACTGCCAACTGGACGCCGATCAATCTCGATAATCGGCTTAATCTCAGCGCCGGTACCGCAGAAGAACGCCTCGTCGGCCACGTAAAGTTCGGTACGGTCGATGGGTGCTTCCCGAACCGGAATGCCTAACTGATTACGCGCCAGCTCCATAACAACCTGGCGAGTAATCCCTTCCAGAATATCACCACTCGTTGGCGGCGTTATCAATACGCCATTCCGCACGATAAACAGATTGGCTGCCGATGCTTCAGCCACATGACCATCATTACTCAGCACAATCGCTTCATCATAGCCGTTGAGTAACGCCTCGCTCTTCGCCAACGCCGAATTGAGGTACGCACCACAAGCCTTGGCCCGTGACGGAATAATGTTATCGTCGATCCGTCGCCATGATGAGACACAAGCCTTAATTGCTGAGCCAGCCAGGTATTGCCCGAATCCAACCGCAAACATTGTGAAACTATCGGTCAGACCGTGTAACTGCACGGCAATCGCCGGATCACTCTTGTAGAGCAGGGGCCGAATGTACACATCTTCACGGAACTCCTCCCGTCGCAGGAGTTCAATAGTAATCTGACACAGCTCATCAACGCTGTAGGGCAACTTCATCATCAAAATGCGGGCTGAGCGGTGTAGTCGCTCCATGTGTTCGCGCAGACAAAAGACGTAGAGCTGTTGATGGTCAGCGTTCCAATAGCCACGAATACCCTCAAAACAGCCGGTACCGTAATTGAGCGCATTGGTCATCACACTCACCTGCGCTTGCTCGATAGGGACAATTTCACCGTTGAAGAAGGCAAAACGGTTGTTAGGCACGGTTAGTTCCTTTCTTTTTACACTGCATAGGGTGTAGATGGCGTCTTCTGCCAAGTGTACCACTATTATTTAGGGCTTTTCAACGTTCTCAGCGCTCTCGCTTGCACAGAGCGCCTACCCCTCACTTACCCTCTGCAAGCGTGGGGGGAAGGGGGTTGATCTGCAAACGGGATCGGTGTCAGTGATACCTGTCCGCTGTGGTGTTTCATTCTTCTCCCCCGTGGAAGAGGAAGGTGGTGGGTGAGATAAGATTGGGAAACCATCCCTCTCGCTCACACCTGGGTGCGCGGGCCTCCGGCCCGCAGTGTATAGGTTGCGTCTGGAAGGCACCGCGCTGGCGTCGAGCACGCGGGAGTATGGGCTGGCCCGCAGTGTATAGGTTGCGTCTGGAAGACACCGCGCTGGCGTCGAGCACGCGGGAGTATGGGCTGGCCCGCAGTGTATAGGTTGCGTCTGGAAGACACCGCGCTGGCGTCGAGCACGCGGGAGTATGGGCTGGCCCGCAGTGTATAGG
>Ga0308392_1001073_pt1 | contig 11321 bp, 9 predicted proteins | sample Hotspr20Samplem2_FD_202361 | JGI IMG/M metagenome (GOLD analysis project Ga0308392, IMG submission 202361) | Hot spring phototrophic mat microbial communities from Octopus Spring, Yellowstone National Park, Wyoming, United States - 20050624_m2 ... | reverse complement strand
CGGCTGGATGAACTTGGACGGCCGCATGAGGCGCAAGCTCGCGCCCTTCTCGATCTTGAAATCGGGTGCCGGCACGTCCTTGATCGGCAATTGCGCCAGCACGTCGCGGTTCCAGAAACTGCCGAGAGCCACGGCGCTGGCGCCCAAGATCAGCGCATCGCGGCGGGTGTAGCTCGTCATCTTCGCTCGCCCCCCAAGGTCGGTGCGACGGTAGCGCCGGCCGACCCGGCGTCCGTTCGTCGGGGGAAGATGGCGCAGCACCGGCCGCTTAGCAATCCGCGCCGGAGCCGGAGCGCGCCCGCGAAAAAATCAGACCCGGCGCCAAGGCGGGCCGCCGGGCGCGCTGGCGGGGCACCACGCGAGGCGGTATCTCGACCGCCGGGACCGGCGGGGTGCCCGGACCGTGCGCCCCGCGATCTGCAGGGAGGTCGTGTCGATGAAACGGATCCTGTTGGGGGGGACCGCGCTCGCCTCGCTCGCGCTCGCCTTGGTGGCCGAAGCCGCCGACAAGCTCAAGATCGGCGTCACCGCCACGCTCGAGGGCACCTACACGGTGCTCGGCGAGGACGGCATGCGCGGCTTCGAGCTCGCGCTCAGGAAATGGAACAGGAAGGCCGGCGGCAAGGATCTCGAGATCGTCGTCGCCTCGACCGACGCCACCCCCGATTCGGCGGTCCGGGCGGTCAGGAAGCTGGTCGAGCAGGACAAGGTCGATCTCGTGATCAGCCCGCTCTCGGGCTCGGAGGGCATCGCGATCCGCGACTACGCCCACACCCAGCCGCAGATGACCTTCATCAACGCCGCCTCGGGGGCGATGGAGACCACCTTCGTCAACCCGGCGCCCAACTTCTTCCGCTGGAACATGGACGGCGCCCAGTGGCAGGCCGGCCTCGGCGACTACATCTACAACAACAAGGGCTACCGCAAGATCGCCACGGTCGGTGAGGACTATTCCTTCGTCTACACCCAGGTGTTCGGCCTCGCGGTCGAGTTCTGCGGTCTCGGCGGCCAGATCACCCAGCGCTTCTGGGTGCCGCTCGGCACCAAGGACTTCGCCTCGATCATCGCCGCCCTGCCGGACGACGTGGATGCCCTCTATCTCGGCCTGGGCGGCGCCGATGCCGTCAACTTCTTGAACCAGTACGCCCAGGCGGGCGGCAACGCCAAGATCGTGGGCGGCTCGATCATGGTCGACCAGACGGTCCTGTCCTCCAAGGGCCGCGCCAAGGAGATCTTGAAGGGGGCCGTGGCCGCCTCGGGCATGGCCGACACTTGGGAGGATCCGCGATGGCAGGCTTTCGTGAAGGCCTACCAGGACGCCTTCCCGCCGGACAAGCGGTTCGCCTCGCCCTCGCTTTTGGCCGTCAACTACTACAATTCGGCCTCGGCCACGTTTACCACGCTCGACAAGATCAACGGTGATCTGTCCGACGGCCACAAAAAGTTCCGCGAGACCATGGCCAAGCTCGAGCTGGATGCGCCGAACGGCAAGATCCGGCTCGACGAGAACCGCCAGGCGATCGGCACGAACTTCGTCACCGAGGTGGTCGAGGACGCCCAGGGCAATCTCGTGAGCAAGGTCGTGAAGGTGGTCGAGAACGTGAACCAGACGCTCGGCCTGCCGCTCGACAAGTTCAAGGCCCTGGGTCTGCCGAGCCGGACCAATCCGGAGTGCAAGAAGTACTGAGCCCTGCCCGCCGGTCGGTCGGCCGGCCCGTCCGCCGACCGACCGGTCCCCGGCCCGATCCTCGCGAGCGGGCCGATCCCGGCGGGTGCCACCCCTTGCGCGGGGCCGCCGGCTCGGCGATCCAGAGCGCCCGGGAGCCGCGAGCGTCGTGCAGGGAGGCGGAGGTGAGCAGCGCGCTGGCGATCTGTCACGGACCGTTCGGCCGGGCCTGTCTCTACCGGATCGACCGGCCGTTCGTGACCCACGCCCATCGCGAGGGGCATCTCGTGTTCCACGTGGGCGGCGCCCCGGCCACCCTGCTGGTCGACGGCCGGCCGTTCCCGGTCGGGCCCGGTACGGCGGTGGCGATCGATCCGTGGCAACCGCACGCGCACCGGCCGATCGCCCCGGGGGCCGAGGGCACCTTCCTCGTACTCTACGTCCGCCCGGCCTGGTTCCTCGAGGCGAGCCGTCGGGCCGCCGTGGCCTTGCGCTTCGGCTGCAACGGGATCACGCTCTCGCCGCCGCTCCTCGGCAGGGTCGTTCGGGTGGCCGGGCTCTTGCTCGAGCCCTGCCCGGCCGGCCAGCTCGCGAACGAGCTGTCGGCCCTCGTCCAGGATTGCTTCGACCATTCCTGGGGGAGCCGGGCCGGGGCCCCGCCGCGGGCCGAACGGGTGCTGCTCGACTTCCGCATCCGCAAGGCCTTGAAGCTGATCGGCGCCCGCCTCGACGGTGAGCTGCCCTTCGACCGGGTGGCGCGGGATGCCGGGCTCTCCCGGCCGCATTTCTACAAAATGTTCAAATCCCAGCTCGGGGTCACGCCGGCCGTCTACCTCAACACGCTGCGGGTGGAGTGCGCGCTCGAGCAGCTCACTGGCACCCGCCGGTCGGTCACCGAGATCGGCCAGGAGCTCGGCTTCACCTGCCAATCGAGCTTCACCCGCTTCTTCGCCGCCCATGTCGGCCTCGTCCCGACCGATTACCGCCGCCGCGCTCGGCTCCTTTGAGCCGGGCGAATTCCAGACTCGAGGCTATGGGCGGCCGGCCGCGGCCGGGCGATAGTGCGCGGGCGACGATGAGCGGCGGGAGGCCGGCGGACGTGGCGCGGGCGGGCGCGATCGCGACGGGGGAGTCGGGTGAGGAGGGCGGCGGCCTCGCCCGCTGGGTCGAGCGCCATCCTCTGGCAGCACTACTCCTCGCCCTCGCGATCGTCCTTTTCCTCTGGCTCGTGCTGGCCGACTGGCCCGACGAGCTCGAGCGCTGGCTCGGCAAAAAGCGCGTCTTCGTGAGTGCCTTGTTCAACGGGATCACGCTCGGCGGGCTCTACTTCCTGGTGGCCACCGGCTTCACGCTGATCTTCGGGCTCATGCGCAACGTCAACCTGGCGCACGGCTCGCTCTACTTGTTCGGCGGCTATCTCGCCTGGACCACCGTCCAAGCGACCGGGCTCTGGCTACCGTCCTTCCTCGTCGCTTTCGTGCTCGTCGCGATCGTGGGCCTCCTCCTCCAGGTCCTGGTCTTCCGCCACATGGAGGGCCAGGAGCTGCGCCAGACGCTCGTGACCATCGGCCTTTCGATCGTCTTCGCCGACCTCATGCTCTGGGTCTGGGGCGGCGACTTCTACCAGATCCCCACCCCGGAATGGCTCGCGGGGCCGATCGACACGCCGATCGTGCTCGACGTCCGGCCGAACGGCGAGGCGGTCTATCTGCGCTACCCGCGGGTGCGGCTCGTGATCTTCGCGGCCTCGGTGGTGATCGGCGTGCTCCTCTGGCTCGCCATCAACAAGACGAGGGTCGGGATGCTGATCCGCGCCGGGGTCGACGATCGGGAGATGCTCGCGGCCTCCGGCGTGCCGATCCAGCTCCTCTTCGCCCTCGTCTTCGCCTTCGGCGCCGGGCTCGCCGGCATGGCCGGGGTGGTGGGCGGCACCTTCCAATCGCTCTCCCCGGGCGAGGACACCCGCTTCCTCTTGGCCTCGCTCGTGGTCGTGATCGTGGGCGGGCTCGGCTCGATCCCCGGGGCCGCCCTCGGCGCCCTCTTGATCGGCCTCGCCGAGCAGTTCGGCTCGGTCTACCTGCCGACCTACGCGATCGTCTTCTCCTTCTTGATCATGGTCCTGGTCCTGGCGTTCCGCCCGCAGGGCCTCCTTTCGGTGCGCTGAACGATGGCCGTGGCGCGCCCGGGCCTGCCGACCGCCACCGCCGCCGCGGCCGCCGGCGAAGCCGCGGGCGGCATCCCGCCTTCTGCCTGGATCACCGCCCTCGTCCTCTTGATCATGCCGGCGCTCGCCTCGGATTTCTTCCTCGTCCAGGTGTTCGGTTGGGCCCTCGTGCTCGGCACGATCGCCCTCTCGCTGCAGTTCCTCGCGGGCTACGGCGGGATGGTGAGCCTCGTGCAGATGACCGTGGCCGGCTTCGCGGGCTACATGGTGGCGATCCTCGGCACGTCCGGGCTCACCCAGATCAGCCTGGGGTGGCCCTTCTGGCTCGCCGTGCCGGTTTCGATCCTCTTGGCCGTGCTCTTCGGCACGCTCTCGGGGGCGCTCGCGGTCCGCACCGCCGGCATCTACACGATCATGATCACCCTCGCGATCGCCGCCGCCTTCTTCTACTTCACCCGGCAGAACGAGACCGTCTTCGGCGGCTTCTTGGGCTTCAACGGCGTGCGGGCGCCGGTCTTCTGGGGGATCGACTGGCGCTCGCCCGTCCCCTTCTACTATCTCTGCTTGGGGTGGGCGGCGATCGCCTTCGGCCTCGTCACCTGGGTGATCCGCGCCCCCTTCGGCCTGGCACTCCAGGGCATTCGCGACAATCCGCGGCGGATGGCCGCCCTCGGCTTCGACGTCACTGCGCATCGGATCGCGGCCTACGCCTTCGCCGCCTTCCTGGCCGCCCCGGCCGGCATCCTCTTGACCTGGATGAACGGACAGATCGCCCCCGGCACGGTCGGCATCGGGCCGGTGATCGACATTCTCGTGATCGCGGTCGTGGGCGGGCTCGGCCGGCCGATCGGCCCGTTCATCGGCGCGCTCCTCTACGTGCTCTTGCGCATCTTCGCCCTCGACGCGCTCGTGGCATTCGGCCTTTCCGGCCAGCGCTTCCAGCTCTTGATCGGCCTCGGCTTCCTCGTGACGGTATCCTGGGCCTGTGGGAGCGAGCTCGTCGCCGGTGGGCGGGCGCGGCCAGCGGGAGAGGGCGCTGATGGCCCGGGCGATCGCCGAGCGGCTCTCCGCCACGGGCACGGTCAACGCGCTCGAGCTCAGGGGTGTCACCAAGCGGTTCGGCGCGCTCTTGGCGCTCGACGACGTGACCTTGAGCGTGCGGCCGGGCGAGCGGCGGGCGATCCTGGGCTCGAACGGCGCCGGCAAGACCACGCTTTTGAACTGCATCACCGGCGACTTCCCGGCGACTTCGGGCACGATCCGCTTCTTCGGCGAGGACGTGACCCGCTTCCCGGCGCACGAGCGGATCCGCCGCGGCCTACGCCGAACCTACCAGATCTCGCTCCTCTTTGGCGGGCTCTCGGTCCTCGACAATGTCTATCTGGCCTGCCTGGGTGTGAGCCGCGGCCGCTTCTCGCTCCTGCGCCCGCGGCGCGACGACCCGCTCCTCGAAAGCGCCCGGGCGCTCGTCCACGCCGTCCATCTCGACGAGGTCGCCGAGAAGAAGGTGGCCGAGCTCGCCCACGGCCAGCAGCGCCAGCTCGAGGTCGCCTTGGCGCTCGCGGGCGCGCCGCGCTTCTTGCTGTTCGACGAGCCGGCGGCCGGGCTCTCGCCCGCCGAACGCGCCGACCTCGTGGCGATCCTGCAGGGTCTGCCGGCGCACATGGGCTACGTCATCATCGAGCACGACATGGACGTGGCGCTCCGGGTGGTCGAGAGCGTCACGCTCATGCACGAGGGGCGGATCTTCAAGGAGGGCACGCCCGAGGAGATCGAAGCCGACCCCGAGGTCCAAGAGCTCTATCTGGGGCACGGCCGTGGCTGAACCGCGCCGCCCCGCGGGCCCGCCCGTCCTCGCCGTGCGCGGCCTGCACGTCCATTACGGCCGCTCGCACGCGCTCCAGGGCGTCGACCTCGAGCTGCCGCGCGGGGTGCTGGGCGTGGTCGGCCGCAACGGGATGGGCAAGACCACGCTCTGCCAGGCGATCATGGGCCTCGTCCCGGCGAGCGCCGGCTCGATCCGCTTCAAGGGCGAGGAGCTCGTGGGCCAGAGCCCGACCGAGATCGCCCGCCTCGGCATCGGCTACGTCCCGCAGGGCCGCCGGCTCTGGCGGTCCTTGACGGTCGACGAGCACCTGCAGCTCGTGGCCGGCACCGGGCGGGGCCGCGGCCCCTGGTCGATCGAGCGGATCTACGAGACCTTCCCGCGCCTGGCCGAGCGCAGGAACCACGGCGGTGCCCAGCTCTCCGGGGGCGAGCAGCAGATGCTGGCGATCGCCCGGGCGCTGTTGCGCAACCCCGAACTCCTGGTCATGGACGAGCCGACCGAGGGCCTCGCCCCGGTGATCGTCGAGCAAGTGGAAGAGCTCCTCCATCGGCTCGGCGAGGAGGGCGAGATGGCCATCCTCGTGGTCGAGCAGAACATCGCGGTCGCCACCGCGGTCGCCGAGCGGGTGGCGATCATGGTCAACGGCCGGGTCTTCCGGGTCATGGAAAGCGCCCGGCTCGCCGCCGACCGCGACCTGCAGCAGCGCCTGTTGGGCGTCGGCCGGCACGCCCACGAGGACCTCGAGGCCACGGCCACGGAGGCCGCGGCCGAGGCGCCGGAGGCCGGGCGGCGGCCGGCCGCGGCGCGCGGGCCGCGCAAGGTCTGGATCTCCAACCCCACACCACCCACGCGCTGGTCGCAGCCCGTGAGCCTCGCCCGGATCGAGGCCGCCGCGCGCCTGCTCTCCGCCGGCGAAGGCCTCGCCGCCCTCGAGCGGGCCCGCGAGCCCACGCCCTTGCGGCCGCTCGCCGCTTCGGGCGAGCCGGTCGTGCTCGTGGTCGGCACACTCGACACCAAGGGCGAGGAACTGCGCTTCGTCCGCGACCAGATCCGCGAAGCCGGGCTTTCGACCCGGCTCGTCGACCTCTCGACCTCGGGCAAGCCCTCCTCGGCCGACGTGCCGCCGCAGCAAGTGGCGCTCTTCCACCCGCAGGGGCCGACCGCCGTCTTCACCGGCGACCGCGGCCGCTCGGTGGCGGCCATGGCCGAGGCGTTCGTCCACTGGATCCGCCGCCAGGAGGGGATCGCCGGGATCATCGCCGCGGGTGGCTCCGGTGGCACCGCACTGGCCACGCCGGCCATGCGCGAGCTGCCCGTGGGCGTGCCCAAGGTCATGGTCTCGACCATGGTGGCGGGCGACGTCCGCCGCTTCGTCGAGGCCTCCGACATCGTGCTCGTCCCGGCGGTGACCGACGTCCAAGGCCTCAACCGGGTGAGCCGCGAGATCCTGGGCAACGCCGCGCACGCGCTCGTGGGCATGGTGAAGCACCAGCTCGAGACCCGGGCGCGGGCGGCACGCGGCCCCGCCCGGCCCGATCTGCCGGCCGTGGGCCTCACCATGTTCGGGGTCACCACCCCGGCCGTCCAGCGGATCACCCAGGCCTTGCGCGGCGAAGTCGACTGCCTCGTCTTCCACGCCACCGGGACGGGCGGGATGGCGATGGAGAAGCTCGTCGAGGGCGGCCAGCTCGTGGGCGCCATCGACCTCACCACGACCGAGATCGCCGATCTGCTCGTGGGTGGCGTGCTCGCCTGCACGGAGGACCGGCTCGGTGCTTTCATCCGCACCCGGCTGCCCTACATCGGCGCGCCCGGGGCGCTCGACATGGTCAATTTCGGCCCGCCCGAGACGGTGCCGGCGGCTTTCCAGGGCCGGCTGTTCTACCGCCACAACCCGAACGTGACGCTGATGCGCACCACGGCCGAGGAGTGCGCCCGGATCGGCCGCTGGATCGCCGACAAGCTCAACCGGATGGACGGGCCGGTCACCTTCTTCCTGCCCGAGGGCGGGCTTTCCGCGCTCGACGCGCCGGGCCAGCCCTTCTTCGACCCGGAGGCCGATCGGGCGCTGTTCGACACGCTCGAAGCGCTCGTCCGGCCGACCGGGCAGCGCCGGCTCGTCCGGCTGCCGCTGCACATCAACGATCCGACCTTCGCGGACGCGGTGGTGCGGGCCTTCCGGGCCCAGCACGGGACCCTGCTGCGCCGCCGGGCGACACGGTGAGGAGCATGGCGAGGATCCCTCGGGCCACGATCCTGGAACGATTGCGGGCGATGGCGGCGCGCGGCGAGCCGATCGTGGGCGGCGGTGCCGGCACCGGCATTTCCGCCAAGAGCGAGGAAGCAGGCGGGATCGACCTGATCGTCGTCTACAATTCCGGCCGCTACCGGATGGCCGGGCGCGGCTCCTTGGCCGGGCTCATGCCCTATGGCGACGCCAACGCGGTCGTCCTCGAGCTCGCAGCCGAGGTCCTGCCGGTGGTGAAGGGCACGCCCGTGCTCGCGGGCGTGTGTGCGACCGACCCGTTCCGCACCATGGACCTCTTCTTGGACGAGCTCGCCCGGCTCGGCTTTTCGGGCGTGCAGAACTTCCCGACCGTGGGGCTGATCGACGGTACGTTCCGGCAGAACCTCGAAGAGACCGGCATGGGCTACGGCCTCGAGGTCGAGATGATCCGCCTCGCCCGAGAGAAGGACCTGTTGACCACGCCCTACGTGTTCTCCGCCGAGGACGCCCGGGCGATGGCCGAAGCCGGAGCGGACATCCTGGTCTGCCATCTCGGGCTCACCACGGGCGGGACGATCGGGGCACGGACCGCGATCGCCCTCGCCGAGGTGCCGGGGCTGGTCGACCGCTGGGCCGAGGCGGCGCTCGCGGTCCGGCCGGACCTGCTCGTCCTGGTCCACGGCGGGCCGGTCGCGACCCCCGAGGAGGCCCGCTTCGTGCTCGAGCGGTGCCGGCATTGCCACGGCTTCTACGGCGCTTCCTCGATGGAGCGGCTGCCGGTCGAGCGGGCGATCGCCCAAGAAGTGCGGAAGTTCAAATCGATCCTCCGACCCGAAGGCCGGGCGGAGAGCGGGAGGCAGGGTGGATGAGCGCGCAGGCTTGGGGCCAACTGATCCTCTGGCTGATCGTCGCGATCATCGTCGTCGCGGTCGTCGTCTATCTCTTGAACCTCCTCTACCGGCGCTCGTCCAAGGAGGTCTCGTTCGTCCGGACGGGCCTGTTCGGCGAGAAGGTGGTGATCAACGGCGGCGCCTTCGTCTTCCCGTTCGTCCACGAGGTGACGCCGGTCAACATGAACGTCCTGCAGCTGCAGGTCGTCCGTGAACGCGAGGACGCGGTCATCACCAAGGACCGGATGCGGGTCGACGTGGACGCCGAGTTCTACGTGCGGGTGGCGCCGACCAAAGAGGCGGTGGCCTTGGCGGCGGCCACGCTCGGCCGCAAGAGCCTCGAGCCCGAACGGCTCCATGCGCTGCTTTCGGGCAAGCTCGTCTCGGCGCTGCGCTCGGCCGCCTCCGAAATGACCATGCAGGAGATGCACGAGCGGCGGGCGGAGTACGTGGCGCGGGTCAAGGCCGCCTGCGAGGAAGCGCTCGTCCAGAACGGGCTCGTGCTGGAATCGGTCGCGATCACCGACCTCGACCAGACCGACCTCGAATTCTTCAACCCCTCCAACCGCTTCGACGCCGAGGGTCTGACCCGGCTGATCGAGGAGATCGAGGAGCGCCGGAAGCTCAGGAACGACATCGAGCAGGATTCGATGATCGCGATCCGCACCCGCAACCTCGAGGCCGAGAAGCAGGCCCTCGCGATCGAGCGGGAAAGCGAGGCGGCGCGGCTCGAGCAGCAGCGCGAGATCGAGTTCCGCCGGGCCGCGCAGCGGGCCGAGATCGCGCGCGAACGGGCGCGTCGCGAGACCGAGGCCGAGGAGGCGGCGATCGCTGCCCGCGAAGCGGTCGAAAAAGCGCGGATCGCCCAGGAGCGGGCGCTCGCCGAAGCGCGGATCGAGGCCGAACGGATCACCCGCGAGCGGGAGATCGAGCGGCAGAAAGCGATCGAGGCGGCCGAGATCGCCGCACGCGAGGCCGTCGAGAAGGCGCGGATCGCGCAAGAGCTCGAAGTCACCGAGGCGAGGATCGCCTCGGAAGAGGAGACCAGGCGGCGGGAGATCGAGCGCGAGCGGGCCCTCGAGGCAGCCGCGATCGCCGCCAAGGAGGCGGTCGAAAAGGCGCGGATCGCGCAAGAGCTCGAGGTCGAGCAGGCCAAGATCAAAAGCGAAGAAGAGACCCGCAGGCTCGAGATCGAGCGGCAGAAGGCGCTGGATGCGGCCGAGATCGCCGCCCGCGAGGCGACCGAGAAGGCGCGCATCGCCCAGGAGAAGGCGATCACGGATGCGCGGATCGCGACCGAAGAGGCGATCCGCCAGCGCGAGATCGCCCGCGAGCTCGCCATCGAGCAGGCCGAGATCGCCGCCCGCGAGGCGGTCGAGCGGCTCAAGATCGCGGAAGCGGGCAAGGTCGCGGCCGAGCGGATCGCCACCGACCGGCGCACCCGCGAGCTCGAGATCGAGCGCCAGCAGGCCCTCGAGGAGGCCGAGATCGCCGCATCCCAGGCGGTCGAGGCGGCGCGGATCGCGCGCGAGAAGCTGTTGGCCGCCGAGCGGATCGCGGCCGAGCAAGAAACCCGCGCGCGCGAGATCGCCCGCACCCGCGAGCTCGAGCGCGAGCAGATCGCCGCCAAAGAGGCGATCGAGGCGGCGCGGATCGCGCAGGAAGAGAAGGTCCGCAGGCTCGAGATCGCCAGGAACGAGGCGCTCGACCTCGCCGAAGTGGCCGCCCGCGAAGCGACCGAGAAGGCCCGGATCGCCCAAGAAAAGGCGATCGCGGCCGAACGCGCGGCGAGCCGTGCGGCGGTCGAAGAGGCCGAGATCGCCGCCCAAGAAGCGGTCGAGGCGGCCCGCATCGCTCAGGCCCAGCGCCTCGCCCTCGAGCGGATCTCGGCCGAGATCACGACCCGGCTCAAGGAGATCGAGCGGCTCGGCCGGCTCGAGACCGAGGAAGTCGGCACCCGCAAGGCGATCGAGAGTGCGCGGATCGCAGCCGACCGCGAGCTCGCGGCCGAGCGGGTGGCGCGCGAGGAACACGTCCGCCAGCTCGAGATCGCCAAGAACCGCGCCCTCGACGAGGCCGAGGTGATGGCGCGCGAGGCGGTCGAGAAGGCGAAGATCGCGCAGGCGCGCACGCTCGCGGCCGAGCGGATCGCCGCCGAGCAGGACACCCGCGCGCGCGAGATCGAGCGGCAGAAGCTGCTCGAGGCCGCCGATCTGGCGCGCCGGCACGCGGTCGAGCAGCAGCGGATCGCGGTCGAGCTCGCGCTCGAGGAGGAGCGGATCGGCTCGGAGCGGACCCGCCGCACCCTCGAGATCGACCGCGACCGGGCGGTCGAGGAGGCGCTCGAGGACAAGACCGTCAAGCTCACGGCGAAGCGCATCGAGCGCAGCGAAGCCGAGCGCAAGGTCAAGGAGGCCGAACTCGCCACGCGGCGCGAGATCGCCAAGCTCGAAGTCGGTGTGGAGCAGGCGGTGGAGGCCGCGCGGATCGAGCGCAGGCGTGCGCTCGAGCAACTCGAGGTGGCGCGCGGCCAGGCCCTCCAAGAA
>Ga0308392_1001071_pt1 | contig 11337 bp, 10 predicted proteins | sample Hotspr20Samplem2_FD_202361 | JGI IMG/M metagenome (GOLD analysis project Ga0308392, IMG submission 202361) | Hot spring phototrophic mat microbial communities from Octopus Spring, Yellowstone National Park, Wyoming, United States - 20050624_m2 ... | reverse complement strand
GTCGGCGACGTCCAGCCCCTCATCCGCTTCAACGTCTCCGCCCTCTCGCAGCGCGGCGAGAGCCGCCAGGTCGCCCGCCAGGGCGGCGGCGGCCGCATGGGCATCGAATACTTCGAGCAGGTCACCACCCCCGAAGCCCTCGCCCGCGAGGCGGCCCGCCAGGCCGTCCTCCAGCAGGACGCCGCCGAGGCCCCCGCCGGCACCCTCCCCGTCGTCCTCGCCGCCGGCGATAGCGGCGTCCTCCTCCACGAAGCGGTCGGCCACGGCCTCGAAGCCGATTTCAACCGTAAAGGCACGAGCAACTACACCGGCCGCATCGGCCAGCCCGTCGCCAGCCCCCTCGTCACCGTCGTCGATGACGGCACCATCGCCGCATCCCGCGGCTCCATCAACGTCGACGACGAAGGCAACCCCACCACCCGCAACGTCCTCATCGAGAACGGCATCCTCCGCGGCTATCTCCACGATGAAATCTCCGCACGCCACTTCGGCGTCGCGCCCTCCGGCTCCGGGCGCCGGCAGACCTTCAAGGACTACATCATGCCCCGCATGACCAACACCTTCATGCTCCCCGGCGACGACACCCCGGAGGACATCATCCGCAGCGTCGACCGCGGCATCTACGCCGTCTCCTACTCCGGCGGACAGGTCAATATCTCCAACGGCGACTTCGTCTTCTCTGTCACCGAGGCCTACCTCATCGAGAACGGCCGCATCACCACTCCGCTCAAGAACGTCATGCTGATCGGCAACGGCCCCGACGTCCTCTCGAAAGTCACCCGCGTCGCCAATGACTACCGTCTCTCCGACGGCCGCTGGACCTGCGGCAAGGATGGCCAGTCCGTCCCCGTCGGCGTCGGCATGCCGACGGTCCTCGTCTCAGGCATCACCGTTGGGGGCACGAAGCTGTGACCGCCCGCGCTGCCGAAGGCATCTCCGCCCTCGACCTTGCCCGCCGCGCCGTCCAGCTCGCCCGCCGGGCCGGCGCAGAGCAGTGCGACGCCATCGTCGTGACCGGCAGCGAAAGCACCGTCGCGGTCCGCCTCGGCGAGGTCGAGAAGCTCATCGAGGCCGGTTCCCTCGGGCTCGGCCTGCGCGTCGTCATCGGCGGCCGCACCGCCGTCTGCTCCACCTCCGACCTCTCCCCCGCGGCCCTCGAACAGTTCGCCGCCGAGACCGTCGAACTCGCCGCCATCAGCGCCCCCGACGAATTCGCCGGCCTCCCCGACCCCTCCCTCTTCGGCCGCCCGGCCGATGCCGCCGCCCTCGGCCTCTACGACGAGCGCATCGAAGCGCTCTCCACCGACGAGAAAATCCGTCTCGCCCTCGCCGCCGAAGCCGCCGCCTTCGCAGCCGACCCCCGTATCACCAACACCGACGGCGCCTCGCTCTCCACCCACGTCGGCGAGGTCGCCCTCGTCAACTCGCTCGGCTTCGAAGGGAGCTACCCGGCCACCTCCATCTCCCTCGCGGTCGAAGCCATCGCCGACGATGCCGAGGGGAAGAAGCGCAACGGCTACTGGTTCTCGGCCGAGCGCTCGCTCTCCCGCCTCGGCGACCCTGAAGAGGTCGGCCGGACCGCCGCCCGCCGCGCCGTCGACCAGCTCGGAGCGCGCAAGCCGGCAACCACCCGCGTGCCCGTCGTCTTCGAACCGATGATGGCCGTCTCCCTCCTCCGCCACCTTGCCGGCTGCGCCACCGGCGACGCCCTGTACCGCGGCGCCACCTTCCTCGCCGGCCGCGAGGGCCAGCCGCTCGCCTCCCCGCTCGTCACCATCGTCGATGACCCGCGTCTCCCCGGCCGGTTCGGCACCCGGCCCTTCGATGGCGAAGGCGTCGCAACCCGCCGCAACGTCCTCGTCGAAACCGGGACCTTCCGCGGCTTCCTCTTCGACTGCTACACCGCCCGACGCCTCGGGCGGACCACCACCGGCAGCGCCTCCCGCAGCCTCGAATCCGCGCCGTCGCCGTCGTCCTCGAACCTCGTCCTCGAACCGGGAAGCCTCGCCCCGGGAGAGATCCTCGCCGGCATCCCGGAGGGGCTCTATGTCACCGCACTGATGGGTGCCGGGTTCAACCCCGCCACCGGCGACTACTCCCGCGGGGCTGCCGGCTTCTGGATCGAAAACGGCCAGCTCGCCTACCCGGTCACCGAGGTCAACATCTCCGGCAACCTGGCCGCCATGCTGGCCGATATCGACGCGGTCGGGAGCGACCTCACCTGGTTCGGCTCGGCCGCCGCGCCCACCGTCCGTATCCGCGAGATGACCGTCTCCGGCCGCTGAGGCGCCCTACCGCACGGCCACCTGCGCCTGCCCCCTGGCGATGACCCAGTACGCAGCGCCCGGCCGCAGCTGCCCCAGCGTGTTCAGGTAGCCCGGCATGCCCGGCAGGTACCGTTTCCAGGTCCCGGTGGCCGGGTCCCACTCGTAGACCGCCGCCACCTGGCTGCCCGGCCGGAACACCTCGGCCGGTGAAACCCGGCTCCCCGGCCACGCCACCAGGTTCGCCCCCGGCGACAGCGGCAGCGACGGGGCGCCGCCGTTCCCCTGCCGCGGCGTCGGGGTCGCCGTCGGCGGCAGCGGTGGCTGCGTCGGCGTCGCCGAAGGAGAAGGCGACGGCGATGGTGTCACCGGCGTGTTCGTCGGCCTTGGGGTGTTCGTGCTCGTGGGCGTCGCTGTCGGCGTGGCTGTCGGCTGGCTTGCGCCGCCGCCGCCCATGCCGAAGTTCGTCGCCCAGTACCACCCGTACGGCGAACCCGCCCGGTAGTACCGCGCAATGCCGATCTGCTGGTAGTGCCCGGTCAGCATGTTCTGGTTGTGCCCCGGCGAGTTCCGCCACGCGTCGAATGCGGCCTGCGCCGTCGACAAGCCCGAACCGGCCGCAAGGTTCTCGCCCGCCCCCCACTGGGACTGGTAGCCGCATTCGGATGCCCGCTGGGACGGCGATCGCCCGAAGCTGTCTATGTGATCGAAGTAGCCCTTGGTGGCCATATCCTCGACCATCCACGCCGCGGCGCGGTTCAGGTTCGTCTCAATCGACAGCGGCCCCAGCCCGTTCTGCGCCCGGTACTGGTTGATGAGCGTGAGGAACGCCTGCTCCTCGCTGTCCAGCGCATCATGTGTCACCGAGCAGTTGGTCAGGGCGTCAGCGCGCTGTCCGGCCCCCAGCGTGAGCGAAAGCCCGGCCAGCAGCGCGCCCAGCAGCGTCGCCGCCAGCGGAAGTGTCGAAGGTCGAACCCCAGCAGCCATGTCATCCCCCCGGCCCGCACCTGCAAGACGGTCCCACTGGGGAATTATGCGGTCAAAGGGGGCCAGCCGGTCAACCCCGCGTGGAACCGCCGGGAACGATGGGGGCGCCGCCCCGCCTCTACCTGCCGATCAGCCGCCCGCCGCCTGCCGCCGCTCGAAGTCCGCGATTGCTGCCTTCAAGGCATCCGCCGCCAGCACGCTGCAGTGCACCTTGTCGCGCGGGAGCCCGCCCATCGCCTCGGCGATCGCCTCCCGAGTCAGCTCCCGCACCTGACCGAGAGTCCACCCCCGCACCAGCTCGCTGGCGAACGAACTCGTCGCAATCGCCGCCGGGCAGCCGCGCGTCTGCCAGCGCACCTCCGTCACCCGGCCTTCAGCCACCCGGATCATCACGGTCATTCGGTCACCGCACACCGGGTTCGCCCGCTCGCCGATTCCATCCGGGTCCTCGAGGACCCCGGCGTTGCGCGGGTGCTCGAAATGGTCCCGCACCAGCTCGGAATAGCCTGGCATCCCTGCCCCTCCGGCCTCGATCCTACCGGTGCGCCACCAGCACCGCGAATGCGGCCGCCGTGAAGCCTGCCACCGCCAGCAAAAGCTGCGGGTCCGTGAACAGCACCCGGTCCGGGGCATCCGCCTGCCGCGGCCCGCTCATCAGCAGCAGAAACCGGAACAGGCCGAACGCCACGAACGGGATGGTCAGCGCCATCGACCCGTCGTCCGGCACCCGCGCCGATTCAATCGTGTACAGCGAATAGCTGAGCAGCGCCCCGGCAGCGCTCACCCCCAGCATCAGCTCCAGCACCTCCGCGTTGTAGGCGGCCAGCGATGGCCGGTGGCGCGCGGCCTCGGCCCCCAGCTGCCGGAACTCCGCCCACCGCTTTGTTGTCGCGAAGAAGAACGCCGCGAAGCTCGAACACACGTACAGCCACGGGCTGATGTCGACCTCGATCGCCGCCGCGCCGCTCACCGCCCGCCCCACGACCCCCGCGCTGAGCAGCAGGATGTCGAGGATCGCCACCCGCTTCAGCCCCAGCGAGTAGAGCGTCATCGCTCCGAGGTACCCGGCCAGCACCAGCCCCGCGGCGGCGTCGAGCGCGGCAGCACCGGCGACCCCTGCCGCGCCCAGCACCACGGCCGCGGCCACCGCCGTCCGCGGTGAGACGGCCCCGCGGGCAATCGGCCGGAACCGCTTCCGCGGGTGGAGCCGGTCGGCCTCCCGGTCGCGCACGTCGTTCACCAGGTAGGTCGCCGATGCCGCCAGGCACCACAGCCCGAACACCACCAGCGACCGCCACAGCAGCGGCCACCACGTTCCCGGGTCGCCCGGTGTCCACGCCTCCCCCGCGCTGAACACGAACGCCGCAAACACCACCGCATTCTTCGGCCACTGGTACGGCCGCATCGCCGCGACCAGCGCAGGCAGCCCCTCGCCCTGCCGCCGGGGCTCCGCGCTCACGCCCGCTCCTTCGCGATGGCCGCCCACTGCCCGCCGATCGCCGCAGCCAGCGCCTCGACGCCTGCCGCGAACACCGCGTTCGGCGCTCCCGCTGCCGCCCATGCAGTCGCAAACCGCCGCAGCGAATCGTCGATGACCACGTCCGGCTTCGTCGGCCACCCGACCGGCGCCACACCGCCCACCTCGTAGCCGGTGTGCTGCCGCACCTCCTCCGGCGTGCCCATCTTCAGCCGCTTCCGGCTCACCCCGAGGATCTCTGCCAGCGCGGCCGTATCGACCTGCCGGTCTCCGGCCATCAGCACCATCGTCGGCCGCCCATCTGCAAGGAAGAACAGCGTCTTGATGATCTGCCCGGGGGCGCAGCCCACCGCCGCGGCAGCCTCCTCGGCAGTCGCCGTGCTCTGCGGAAAGGTCCGCACCTCCGCCGGGAGGCCCAGCGCCGCGAGCGCCGCCGCCACCCGCTCCGGCGGCGTCATCCCCGGCCCTCCAGCGCCCGCCGCGCCGCCTTCACCGTATTCACCAGCAGCATCGCCACGGTCATCGGCCCCACACCGCCGGTGTAGGGCGTCACCCACGACGCCACCTCCCGCACGTCGAGCGTCGCATCGCCGACCAGCCGGTAGCCGCTCGGGCGGTCCGGTGCGTCCACCCGGTTCACCCCCACGTCGATCACCACAGCGCCCGGCTTCACCATCTCCTTCGTGAGCGTGCCGGCCCGCCCCGCCGCCACCACCACAATGTCCGCACGCCGCGTATGCTCGGCCAGGTCCGGCGTCGCCGTGTGGCAGATCGTCACCGTCGCGTTGCCGCCCCGCGTCTTGTTCGAAAGCAGCACCGCCAGCGGACGTCCCACCAGCGTGCTCCGCCCGACGACCACCACGTGCTTCCCCGCCGGGTCGTTCCCGGTCCGGAGCAAGAGCTCCACCACGCCGTGCGGCGTGCACGGGATCGCCCCGTCGAGCTCCCCCCGGAGCAGCTTGCCGAGGTTGACCGGGTGCAGCCCGTCGGCATCCTTTGCCGGGTCGAGCGCGTCGATCACCGCCAGCTCGTTCACCTGCGGCGGCAGCGGGAGCTGCGGCAGGATCGCGTGAAATCGCGGGTCGGCGTTCAGCTGCCGGACCAGCGCAATCACCTCGTCCTGCGTCGCTGTCGCCGGCAGCCGGAAGGTCTCCGAGAAGATGCCCGCCTCGGCGCACGCCTTCGTCTTCATGGAGACATAACTAATCGAGGCGGCGTTGTCTCCCACGATGACCGCGGCGAGCCCCGGCGTCACCCCCGCCTCCCGCAGCGCCGCCGCCTCCCGTGCGACCTCCGCCCGGATCTCGGCCGCAATCGCAGCCCCGTCAATCAGCTTCGCTGGCATGCGCGTAGCGTATCGGGGAACCCCGCTCCGGGCCAAAATCCCGGGCCTGCATCCGATGCCCGGCGCGCAATCGGCCGCGCTCGCGTACGATCCGCTCCAGCCTTGCAGCCAGCATCATCCTGCTCCCGGGGTCGCCCATGCCCGACGACACGCCCGCGCAGCGCCCGCGCAAGTTCGCCCACGGCATCGACGTCATCGAAACCCACCGCATCGCCGACGTCATCGCCCGCCATGGCGACCGCTTCCTCAACCGCGTCTACACGCCCGATGAGCTCGCCCACTGCCGCGGCCGCATCCCCGAACTCGCCGTCCGCTTCGCCGCCAAGGAGGCCGTCATGAAGGCGCTCGGCACCGGCATCCGCGGTGTCGGCTGGAAGGACATCGAAATCCTCCCCAACCGCCGCGGCAAGCCGCTCGTCTTCCTCTACGGCCGCGGCGCCAGGCGCGCCGAGGAGATCGAACTCCGCGGCCTCGAAGTCTCCATGACCCACCTCGCCGACCTCGCCATCGCCTCCGTCGTCGGCGAACGCGCCCTCACCGAGGCCGAAGACACCCCCCGGCGCGGCGACAGCGCCCTCCGCCTCATCCGCGAGAAAGGCCTTCGATGAAACTCGTCACCGCCGCCGAAATGCGCCAGCTCGAAGCCGCCGCCATCGCTGCCGGCTCCTCCGGGGCCCAGCTCATGGAGGAAGCCGGCCTCGCCGTCGCCCAGGAATCCTGGATGCTCCTCGGCACCCTCGAGGGCCGCCGCATCCTCGTCCTCGCCGGCCCCGGCAACAACGGCGGCGACGGCCTCGTCGCTGCCCGCCACCTCTACGACTGGGGCGCCGAGGTCGCCGTCTACTTCCCGAAAGGCCACCGCGACGCATCCCGCCTCGAGGAGCTTCGCGCTCGCGAGATCCCCCTCCTCACGGGCGACGACGACCCCGAGGGCCGGCAGCTCGCCGGCCAGCTCGCCGCCGCCGACCTCGTCATCGACGCCCTGCTCGGCATCGGCCAGCGCCTCCCCCTCGACCCCGCCGACCCCATCGCCCGGGCCCTCGCCGCCCTCGCCTCCACCCGCTCCTCCTACCAGCCGCCGAAAATCGTTGCCGTCGATGTCCCCACTGGCCTCGATTGCGATACCGGCGCCGTCGACCCGCTGCTCGTCCGCCCTGACATCACCGTCACCTTCGGCCTGCCGAAGGTCGGCATGTACCAGCTCCCCGGGAGCGATGCCGTCGGCCGTGTCCAGGTCATCGATATCGGCATCCCGAAAGACGCCGTCGACGCCGTACCGCTCGAACTCATCACTTCCCGCTGGGTTCGCCAGCACCTGCCGGACCGGCCTGCCGACGCCAACAAGGGCACGTTCGGCCGCGTCCTCGTGGTGGGAGGCTCCAACCGCTACCGGGGCGCCGTGGCCCTCGCTGCGGCCGGCGCCTACCGCGCCGGCGCGGGCCTCGTGACCATCGCCACGCTCGAAGACCTCGCCCGCGACCTCGCGGCAGCGATCCCCGAGGCCACCTGGCTCCCCCAGCCGGCCGGCCCCGACGGTTCCCTCCCCGGCGAGGCCGCGATCGCCCTCCGGGCGGAGTGGGACGCCGCCCGCGCCGCCGTCATCGGCCCTGGCCTCTCGCTCACCGACGATACCCGCGCCTTCACCTGGGCCGCACTCCCCGACACCGCCGACTGCGCCGGCGGTGTTGTCGTCGATGCCGACGCGCTCAACGCCCTCGCCGCCATGGACGACGCACCCGCCCGCCTCCACCCCCGCGCCATCCTGACCCCGCATCCGGGCGAAATGGCCCGCCTCCTCCGCACGACCGTTCCCGAGGTTCAGCGCGACCGCCTCGGCGCAGCCCGCGCCGCCGCCGACCGCTTCGGCTGCACCGTGGTCCTCAAGGGCGCCCATACCGTGGTCGCCGCACCGGGCGGCCGCGCCGCCCTCTGCCCGTTCGCCAACCCCCTGCTCGCCACCGCCGGCAGCGGCGATGTCCTCGCCGGCATCGTCGCCGGCTACCTCGCCCAGGGCGCCGACCCCTTTACGGCCGCCCGCCTCGGCGTCTACCTTCACGCCGCCGTCGCCGAAGCCCTCGAGGCCGAATACGGCCGCGCCGGCCTCCTCGCCGGCGAAATCGCCGCACGCCTCCCCCGCATCGTCCGGGACCTAACCCAATCCTGATGTACACTCAGGGCAACACGTGACGAACCACGCATCGAACCCCGCCCGTCGCGTCGTCGTTACCGGCCTCGGCATCGTCAGTCCGCTTGGACAGAACGCATGCGACACCTGGAACGCCCTCGTCGAGGCCCGCTCCGGCACCCGCCGCATCACCCTCTTCGACCCCGCCGGCTTCGACTCGCAGGTCGCTGGCGAAGTCCCTGATTTCGACCCCGCTGCCTACATGGACCGCAAGGTCGCCCGCCGGGCCGACCGCGCCACCCAGTTCGCCTTCGTCGCCGCCGATGAGGCGCTCGCCCAGTCCGGCTTCCGCCCGGCCCCCGACGACGGCTCCGAAGTTGCCGTCATCGTCGGCACCGCCATCGGCGGCATCACCACCCTCTCCGCCGAGTTCGAAACGCTCTACACCAAAGGGCCGGGCCGCGTCTCCCCCTTCCTCATGCCGATGATGCTCGCCGATATGACCAGCGGCCAGCTCAGCATCCGCATCGGGGCCCGTGGCGTGAACTACTGCCTCGTCAGCGCCTGCGCCAGCGGCGCCGACAGCATCGGCGAGGCCGCCAACATCATTCGTCGCGGCGACGCCGAGGTCGCCCTCGCCGGCGGCACCGAAGCCCCCATCACCCCCATCGTCGTCGCCGGCTTCGCCTCATCGAAAGCGCTCACGACCGCCAACGACGACCCGGCCCGCGCCTCCCGCCCCTTCGACGCCCGCCGCGACGGCTTCGTCCTCGCCGAAGGCGCCGCCGTCCTCGTCCTCGAGAGCGAGGAGCACGCCCGCGCCCGCGGCGCGACTATCCTCGCCGAACTCGCCGGCTACGGTGCGACCTCCGATGCCTACCACATCACCCAGCCCGACGAGCGCGGCGAAGGCGCAGCCCGCGCAATGCAGTTGGCGCTCCGGCAGGCCGGCCTCCAGCCCGACGAAATCGATTACCTCAACGCCCACGGCACCTCGACGCCGATGAACGACCGCCTCGAAACCCTCGCCATCAAGCGCGTCTTCGGCGAGTACGCCTACGACCTCCCAATCAGCTCGTCGAAGTCCATGACCGGCCACCTCCTCGGCGCTGCCGGCGCCGTCGAGGCGGCCATCTGCGTCCTCGCCCTCCAGAAGCAGATCATCCCGCCGACCGCCAACTACGAGGTCCCCGACCCCGACTGCGACCTCGACTATGTCCCGAACGTCGCCCGCCCGGCCCGCCTCGAGGCCGTCATGACGAACTCCCTCGGCTTCGGCGGCCACAACTCCAGCCTCATCTTCCGCACCTATCGGGCCGCGCCATGACCCAGCTCGTCGGCGCCCAGCCCCCCCGCTGGCGGCTCCGCGACCCCTACGCCCACCAGAACGGCATCCCCCGGTACCCGCCCGTCCTCGCCACCGTGCTCGCCGCCCGCGGCATCACCACTCGCCAGCAGGCCGAGGCCTTCTACCGGCCCCATCTCCTCCCCGACCACGACCCGCTCCTCCTGCCCGGCATGGCCGACGCCATCCTCCGGGTCGACCGCGCCATCCGCGAGGGCGAACTGATCGCCCTCTACGGCGACTTCGACGTCGATGGCGTCACCTCCATCGCCATCCTCCACGAGGGCCTCGCCCCGCTCGGCGCCCGCACCCTGCTCTACATCCCCGACCGGTTCACCGAAGGCTACGGCCTCAACTTCGGCGCCATCCGCTCCCTCGCCGCAGCCGGCGCCACCCTCCTCGTCACCGCTGACTGCGGCATCTCCTCGGTCGCCGAGGTCGCCTACGCCAACGAACTCGGCCTCGACGTCATCATCCTCGACCACCACACCGTCCCGGACGTCCTCCCTGACGCCCTCGCCGCCGTCAACCCGAAGCGCATCGATTCGCCCTACCCCTTCGATGAACTCGCCGCCTGCGGCGTCGCCTACCGCTTCCTCGAAGTCCTCTACGACCACCTCGGCGTCGCCTTCAACGACGCCGACTTCATCGACCTCGCCGCCCTCGGCACCGTCGTCGATGTCGCCCCGCTCATCGACGAAAACCGCCGCATCGTCGCCCGGGGACTGGAGGTCATGCGGACCGGCGGCCTCCGGCCCGGCCTCGCTGCCCTCGCCCGCGTCAGCGGCGTGGCCCCCGAACGCTTCACCTCCGAAACGCTCGGCTTCGCCCTCGGCCCCCGCATGAACGCCGCCGGCCGCCTCGCTCACGCGAACATCGCCCTCCGCCTCCTCCTCGAACGCGACTACCGCCGCGCCTTCGACCTCGCCAGTGAGCTGAACGCCCTCAATCGCGAGCGCCAGCGCCAGACCGAAGAAGCCACGCAGCTCGCCGAAGAGCTGCTCGGTCCCGCTGATGCCCCCTTGCTCTTCGTCGTCACCGACCAGATCGCCCCCGGCATCGTCGGGCTCGTCGCCTCCCGCCTCGCCGAGCGCCGCAACCGCCCTGCAGTCGTCCTCTCGCGCGGCCCCGAAGAGTCCCGCGCCAGCGCGCGCAGCATCCCCGGCTTCGATATCGTTGCCGCCATCCGAAAAGAAAAAGAGCTGCTCGTCCGCCACGGCGGCCACCGCTCCGCTGCCGGCTTCACCGTCCGCAACGAACACCTCGACGAACTCCGCGAACGCCTGACTGCCACCGCCGCGGCCCAGCTCGGCCGCGAGCCCGCCCGCCGGGTCATCGACATCGATGCTGAAGCGCCCCTCGCGGCCCTCGACGGACTGGAAGTCAAGGGCCTCATGAAGTTCGAACCAACCGGCCACGGCAACCGGAAGCCGGTCCTCCTCAGCCGCGGCGTCCGCCTCCTCGATGCCAAACCTGTCGGGCAGTCGGGCGACCACCTCCGGCTCGCCGTCCGCGACGGCCAGGTGACCTGGCGCGGCATCGCCTTCCGCCAGGCCGGCGCCGAACTCGACGACGAAGTCGATATCGTCTACTCGCTCCAGCACGACCTCTCCGGGACCGGCGTCGAACTCGAGGTCCTCGACCTCGCGCCCACGGCCGCCGCCCGGCCCCTCGAACGCGGCCGATGACCTCCGAAGAGCTCACTCTCGCCCCCGATGCCGCCCAGGCGCTCCGCGAGTCCCAGGCCCTCTGCTACCGGTTGAACTGCGCGATTGTCGCACCCGAACACCTGCT
>Ga0308392_1001060_pt1 | contig 11369 bp, 12 predicted proteins | sample Hotspr20Samplem2_FD_202361 | JGI IMG/M metagenome (GOLD analysis project Ga0308392, IMG submission 202361) | Hot spring phototrophic mat microbial communities from Octopus Spring, Yellowstone National Park, Wyoming, United States - 20050624_m2 ... | reverse complement strand
ATGGGCCGATCCCAGCTTGTGGTTCTGAGGACAACCTTGAACCTGCTGATGTATCGGCTTGCCTCGGGCTCTCCAGCCGCTGATGACCACAGGTGGGGATCAACGGGGATCATCAAGAATGATGAACACATGTTTGCGTATTTTTGCCTGTCGGTCAAGACCCTGGGGATCGCTGGGGATCAAAAACAAAGGGTGGGATTGCGCGGGATCCCCTGCCGAACCGGCCCTGCCTGGGTAGCATGGGGGAGGATGAGCGGTTGCCGAGCGGGCCGCAGGTTTTGAGGCCAAGAGGTGTGGGCATGAGGTGGTGGAAGTATAGGATTCAAGGCATACGGATCCAAGTGAGCTGGGCAGCACTGGGGATCCTGCTGGCGGGGCCGGTCTTGCCGGTGGAAGCTGTGGATGCCCAAACGCTGTTTCCTCCCCTTTACCGCTTGCAAGGGGGATCCCCTACCCTGCCCGCTTCTGAAGCAACGCCCTGGCGTCCAGTAACCCAGGATTCTGTTCCGCTCCCACAAACAGATCAAGCCGATCCAAAAGTCCAGCCGGCCCAACCCGGCCATGGAGAAGTGGCAGAAGGCCCGGTTTTCGATCTGGATCTGTTGCGGCAGTTCGGCACCAGCCCTGGCGGCAGTGGCTCTGGATCCCGGCAGGGGGAAGTGATCGGGCCGGGCAGCGGCCAGAGTGGGGTGCGCGGAGCCAGTCCTGGCTCAGGGGTGGGCACAGGCCAAGGGCCAGGGGGCGGAACGGGTCTGGAGGCGGGATCCCAGCGGCGGGAACCGCAAGTGACGGGGTTGATTGTGGATGCGCGGGGCTTAGATTTCTTGCCCAGCCAGTCGATGCGCCTGTTTGATCCCGACGGCAACCAAGTCTACACCCCTGTCAATCTTGGCCAAGACCTCAACGCCGCCTTCGTGGGCAGCGAGGGCACAGCCGCCTATGCCACCTCGGAAGAGCAGGCCCGCTCGCTGGTAAACCGCATTGGGGAACGGCCCCACCGCATTCGCGCCATCCGTACCCTTGGCTACGACCTGGTGATTTCCGCCGAAGATGCCTTTAGCCTGCGCCAGATGAATGCGACAGATGGCTTCCTGGATCGCTTTGCCGTGGTGGTCATCTGGGATGGCAGCCAAGCCAGTCTCCCCTGAGGCCCAGGGATCCCAACATGGCCATCCAAGTGCAGGACAGGGGAATGCTAGCCTAACAAAAGTGCTCTGTCTGCACCGCCCCTGGCGGGGTTGTTGCTGTGCCTGCGGCACCCTATGTTGCCACGCAACGCTTACGCGAACAGGAACCGCAACGCTGTCGCGACGAGGCCGCAAACGCTATCTTCCCCTAGCCCTATGCAACGGTTTGCCAACCAACCTCTGCGGGAACATCCCCACCTGGCGGTGTTTTCCTCCAGCAAGGTGGGCAATTTTGTGGTTACCATCCCGCTGTTGCGGGGCCTCAAGGAGAAGTACCCCGATTGTGTGCTGGACTTTTTCGGCAGCGAAATTACCCGCGACTTCGAACTTCACTGTCCCTACATTGACTTTAGCTTTCCTCTTTACAGCCGTCGCCCCGATTACCTCGAGGCCCTAACCGCTGCTGTGCGAGAACGGGTGGCTCAGGCCGGGCCCTACGATCTGGCCATCAACTGCGACGAGTTCAGCGAGCTCAACTTGGTGGCGGTGACGGCGCTGCGTCCTCAATACATTGCCGGAGCCGGTTTGACCTTGGATTTTCGCCGCAAGTTGGATCCCGGCTCCGACCCGGTGCAGCGCATGCTCCAAGACGACGACTGGAACAGCCTGGAGTTTTTGCAGCGCTACAAAGATATCCTCACCAGCAACTACATTGCCGAGATCTTCTGCCGCCTGGCCTATGTGGAGACGGATTTTTTTCGTCTGGAGCTACCCAGCCGGGATCCCGATTTTCCGGTGCCAGAGGTCTTGGTGCACATCACCACTACCCGCCGCGCCAAGATGTGGCCTCTGGAGTACTGGCGGCAGGTGATCCAGTGGTGCCAAGGCCAGGGCCTGCAGGTGGGGCTAATCGGCAGCGCGCCGGAGCTGCAGCGATCCCTCTACCACGGCGGCAGCAGCGAAGACGAACTGCTGGCGCAAACGGGAATGGTTGACCTGCGGGGCAAAACCAGCCTCATGGAGCTGGCGGGGGCCCTGAAGCGGGCGCGGGTGTGTATCTCCGTGGATGCGGGGCCGATGCACATCGCGGCGGCAGTGGGCTGTCCCACCATTGCCCTGTTTGGCAACGATGCCGATGGGGATGGGGCCAGCCCGGTGCGACTGTGGGCTCCTCGTCTGCCCCACGTCTATCTCACCCAAACCGCCTACAAGTGCCGGGTCTGCGCAGAGAACAAGTTCAAAAACGAAACCTGCCTGGTGGAGGGTCATCCCTGTATGGCCCATCTCAAGCCGGAAACGGTCATCGGCTACTTGAAAGAGATTCTCAAGCAAACCTAGAGGTTCCACGCCCTCACCCCCAGCCCCTCTCCCAAAGAGAGAGGGGAGCTATGGAGCGACGGGGTGAGTTGTTTCATGGCTACTTGAAATGGCCATGTCTTGGGATCCCCATCTTTTTCCCCCTGGGAATCAGGGGGGCCGGTGGGCAGCAAGGAGTGCCCAGGGGCGCAGTTCGGATCCCTGGAAGTCCGTTTAAGCTGAGAGTTCAAGGCTTAAAACTTAGTGCCTAAACCGTTTAGGTGTGAGCTGTGACTTTGGAGACGTGGTGTCGCCACCAGTTGGGCCGCTTTGCAGGGTGGGGAAAAACGAGGATCTGGCAAGGAGTTGCCCTGAAGCTGCTGGCCACCGCTTGCTTTGCCTGTTTAGGGGCGATCATCCGGCTCAACACTCCCGCCCTTCATCCGTTTCAGATTGTTTTTTTGCGCAACCTATTCGGGTTTCTCACCCTGTCACCGCTGGTGTTGCGGGTCGGGATCCGATCCCTGCGCACCACCAAGATGGACTTTTACCTCCTGCGCTCGGCGATCAGCACGGTGGGGATGCTGCTCTCCTTTTGGGCAGCCAGCCTCTTGCCTTTGGCGGAAGCTACGGCGCTCAGCTTTGTCCAGCTCTTGTTTGCCAGCTTGATGGCGGTGTTGGTGTTGGGAGAGCGCATGTCCCACTACCGCTGGATGGCTCTGGGGCTCGGGTTTGCCGGGGCTTGGGTAATGCTGAGGCCGGGGTTTCGGGAGCTATCCCTGGGCGTAGGGTTGGCTTTGGCGGCTGCCGCCCTCTTTGCTTGGGTGACCATTGTGCTCAAGATCCTCTCCCGTACTGAGTCCAGCCTCACCATCACGGCCTACATGGGCCTGCTGCAAACCCCTCTCTCGTTTCTGGCTACCGTTTGGGTTTGGACATGGCCCTCTCCCGAACAGTGGCTGTGGATGATGGCTATGGGGCTGCTGGGCAGCATTGGGCAGGTGGCTCTCACCCAGGCTTACAAGATGGCTGAGTTGACCATGCTCGTACCTTTAGATTTCTCTCGTCTGCTCTGGGCCAGCTTAATCGGGTTTTGGGTGCTGGCTGAGATCCCCGATGGATGGACTTGGCTGGGTGGGGCCTTGATCTTTGCCGGCGCTACCTTTGCAACCTACGGCGAAGCCCGCCTGCGCATGATGGCAACTCAGGCCCGTACCGGCGGAGTTTGATAGCAGGCAGATGATCCTCTGCCAGGGGCAATGACCTAGACCCGAGGCAGAACGGGGCTGGAGCTGGTTAAATCGGTGGTGGTGAGGGCAACCAGCAGGGCTTCGGGGCCGACGGGGAAGGGCAGGTGGTGAATATCGGATCCTGGCTGGCAGGCCACTTGGGCGGCTTGCAGCAGGTCGGCGGATCCCAAGTGACCTAGCTTGAGATCCCGCAAGTTGAGGGGCAGCCCCACCTGGCGGTAGAACTCCAGCAACTGGGTACGTGCTGCCAGCGCCAACTGGTTTCCTTGCAAGATCTCCTCCAGGCGCAATTGCACCAGGATACCGAAGGCTACTTTTTCTCCGTGCAGAGTGGCCCGATGCCCCAGCAAATGGGTTAGCCCGTTGTGGACAGCGTGGGCAGCCACCGTCCGACATTTGGCCCCACCCATGCCGCCAACGATCCCCGCCAGGCAAATGCAAGCATCCACCACCTGTTTCCAAGCAGTTCCGCCCGGCTCCCGCAGGGCCGCCGCCGATTGCTGGAGAAGCAAATCCCGCAGGACGCGGGCCTGCTGCACAGCGCCAATCACCAGGGCATCTTCTGAACTGCCGCTGCTGACGGAAGACTCGTACCACTTAGCCAAGGCATCTCCGATCCCAGCCACTAGGGTGCGCGCTGGAGCTTGCAGAATCAGCTCATAGTCCAGGATCAGGGCAGCAGGGGCGCGATCCAGGCTCACATCCCGCTGAAAAGCGCCGCTGTCGGAGTAGATATTGGATAGGGCACTCCAGGCGGCACAGGTGGCAGCAGAGGTGGGCACGGTAACCACCGGGATCCCCAATCTGTGGGCCACTAGCTTGGCCGTATCCAGTGCCTTGCCACCCCCCACTCCTAAGATGCCGGTTGTGGACTCCGCCATGGCTAGCGCCTGCAAACGCGCCAGCTCTGACTCGCTGCAGTCTACCCCGTAGGTAGTCCAGTGAACTTGGAGGGCGGGATCCCGCGCGAAATTGCGCTCCAGGGGGGACTCAACCACAGCCAAGGAGCGTTCCCCCCCGATCACCAGCACACGGGATCCCAGTACCGCAAGGGGCACAGCTTCCAGAATGCCGCTGCCGCGGTACAGCCGACCTGGGGCCGGAATGGCAAGATCCAATTGGCAAGGAGAGGCGCTCAGCATTGCAAGAAAGGGCGAGAAAAAGGACTCCGTCCCGCTATCGCGAATAGCTCAGTGTTCGTAATACAGATAACGATCCTAGCCGAAAAAAGGGCTCCGCGCTGCTGACGCGAACGCAGATGGCTCACCCAAGGTCTGGCTATAGTTAAGCTGTTCATCCCCTCAACTCTGCAGCCTCTAAGGTCTCTGGCCCCCTGACACGTTCGCAGAAGTGTCGCGTAGCGACAACAGTTCTCAGCAAGGGATCCCACCATGAACCCCACAACTCAACATCAGCTCATGCTCAAAATTGTGGCCGGCTCTGCTTGGGCCGATGGGCATTTGGAACCCCAGGAATTGGCCTACTTGGGATCCCTGCTGCGCCGCTATGGTTTGGAGCACGATACCGAGCTGCGAGAAGTAAACTACCCGACCCTGACCTTCGCAGTACAGGGCGGGCTTTCGGTAGCCCTGCAGTTGGCAAGCCAACCACGAGCCTCTGGGGTGGTTTACAGCACCCCCAATCGACCGTTACCAGTGCCTTAAACAACCGTTTCTGGTGTCCGCAGTACAATTATAACCATGGAGGCGGACTTTCCTCTCGACACCGACCCTACGGGTACAGTGCGGGGCTCCCGCGATTTCTAGCTGATCCAAGAGCCCATCCCGATGGAGCAAACCGAGCGCTGGATGGCCGATTATCTTGCCCAGGCCAGCGAAACCGAGCGCATGCAACTTTTGGGAGCAATCGGCAACCTGATGATCGCGGACAACACGGTCTCTCCAGAAGAGCACACCCTCTTGGATGACTACTACACCCTCATGGCCGGGATCCCGGCTCGTCCAGAAGCTGCACCCAACCTGGTGAAGGGCGTTGGGCAATTTTTCCGGCGCGTGGCCAAGGCTGTGGGGGGCAGGTGAGCGGGAAATCTGCGCTCTGGGCTTCAAGGATCCATGCTTTTGGAGAGCTCCTTCCCTTGCTGCTCCGCACCGCTGGCGCAAGAGTGTATCAGTCTGTACAGTTGTTCCCCAATGGTCTGGATCCCACTGACAATGCGCTCCTCGGGTTGGTAGCTGAAGGCCAGGCGCAGAGCATGGTCTCCTTGGCCGTCGGCAAAGCAGTGGGTGCCCGGTAGGAAGGTGACCCCCAGGGCACGGGTAGCCTGCAACAAGGTGCTGGCGCTTAGGAAAGGGGGCAGCTCACACCAGACGAAAAATCCACCCCCAGGGGCCTCCACCTTGACTTCGGGCGGAAAATATTGAGCGATGGCCTCCAGCATCACCTGGCACTTTTCTCGGTAGCGACGGGTGAGGAGTTGAATGTGGCTTTGCAGACGGCCCTCCCCGCAATAGCGGGCCACCACCCGGCCCAAAAAGGGCCCCAGGGATCCCTCGCTGCGAAACATCTCCAAGCGGCGGATGATCTCAGGGTGACCACAGGCCCAACCCACCCGCACCCCCGGCACCACAATCTTGGAGAAGGTGCCCACATGAAGAACCCAGCCTTCCCGATCCAGCGCAGCCAAACTGGGCAAGGGATCCCCGGCAAAGCGCAGGTCGTAGTAGGCCTCGTCCTCCACCACCACCACACCGTACTCAGCTGCCAACTGCACCAATTTCTGCCGCCGTGGCCCAGAGAGGGTGCAGCCTTTGGGGTTTTGGAAGGTGGGAATGGTATAGACAAATCGGGGGCGGATCCCTTGGCGAGCCAGATCGCGCAGCACCTCTTCCAGGCGATCCACCACCATGCCCTCCCCATCCACCGGAATCGAGATCAGACGCGCTCCTGCCGCCGCAAAACGGCTGACAGCCCCCATGAAGGTGGGCCCTTCCACAATGACCACATCCCCCGGCTCCACAAAGACCTGAGGCAACAGGCCGAGGATCTGCCCAGAGCCATAGCCGATCAGTAGGTTTTCCGGCTGGGCCTCTACCCCTCTATCCCGCATCAACTGCAGCACCACGTCGATCAGCCCGGCAAACGTGCCGCCGTAATTGAGGGCATTGTCCCCATCCTCTGCCAACACCTCCGCCGTGGCCCGCGCCAAGTCGGCCTTGGGAAACAGGCGCGGATCCGCCAGCCCAAAGGTAAAACTGGTAACCACTGGCACCGCCCCTGGGATCTCCGCCCCGAAAGGAGAAGGGATCACAGCCTGAGCCCGTTGGGCAAAAAGGGTTTGCAACAAGGGCCGCGAAGTGCTACGCGGTGCCGATGCGGACGAGGTCTGGGTCATGGCAAGCAAGAGAAAGAATACCTTAGGCCAATGCCTGCCACGATAACAAGAAAGAACTGCCCAGGAGTAGGGATCCCAAAACCCGCCGCCAGCTCCGGTAGGGGATCTCAGCCAAGACGCCGCCGGCGCTCAGGCATAGGAAGGGGAGCACCACCAAACCCCAGCGAGCACTTTGCTGCAGGGTGTTCACTTGGGGATCCCAAAACCATGTCGCCAGCGCCCCCATCCAGAGGACATGGCCCAAACCGGCCAAGCTGAGCAGGGCTTGCTGCCGTTCTGCCCAGGGCCAGCCCAACCGCACCAAGCTCAACCCCAAGGGCAGCATCAAAGTAGCCAAAACGGCCAAGCCACCTTGGGAGCTGAGAGGATGGGGAATCACCTCAGCAGAGGTAGCTGGCCAATCAATCCGTCCCAACCAGGAAAAACCCATCACCAGCAGCAGCAAAAGCAGTCCTGATGCCCCGCACTGCTGACGCGAACGCAACGGTTGCCGTGGCCACTGCTGGCTCGTCCACAGCCCCGCCCAGAGCAGAGCCAAGGGCCAAACCTTATAAGACAGGGCACAAGCTAAGGCCAGACCCCACCAGCGCAAGGTGGATCCCGGCCCAACACCACAACTGCAAAGCAAAACCAGGCTGCCCAAAATCTCGCTGCCTGGCTCCAACCCTTGGGTCAACACCCAGGGGCTGAGTCCCCATAGACCGGCACTCCAGAAGTTGCCCCAGCTCCAGCACAACAGCAGAATGGCCAAGCAGGCCATAGCTGAGAAGATGTGCAGGATCCCTTCAGCCGGGATCCCGGTTCCCTGAGCCAACCAGGGCAGTAGCCCGTCTGCAAAAGTGCTCCGCACCACTGACGCGAACGAGTGGTAGAGAGGCAGTTCCGGTTGGACAAAAGTCAGGGATCCCTCAGAACTGCTCACCGGCAAAACGCGCCACCACTGCAGAGGAGCCGGTTGCCCCCAAGAGCGGAGTCGCTGCCCCAAAAGAAGGCCCATCCCTCCCCATAGCAGCCAGTGGCCCATGAAACCAAAACCAACCAAACGCCGACGGCGATGGTTGTCCCTGTTGGAGGAGCTCAGGCGGGGAAATGAGCCGCGGGGCAGCCGCTTGCCCGGGCGGGGTGTGGCGGGGGGAAACTTCATGGGTAAACCCTAGCCTGTTCGCATGAGCAGTGCAGAACACTATCCCTACACGGGGTGGGCCCTCGACCGGCAGCAGAACATCCAACGCCCTCTACTCTTGGCCGGTTGGGGAGAAAAAGTGCCCCTTCGTTACTTCCAAAAGAGAATCTCCCCGCGTGACATACTCCCGCACTCATGCTGACGCAAAGCGCTCCGCGCCGCTAGAGAGAAGGTCTAGTCAACTCTAGATCGCCCGTCAAGGGGCAACCCGACTGTTGCCAGCGGCGGATGGCCTGGGCAGTGAGTCCATTCGTTACATCGCGAATGGGGATCCCCGATCCGGTTACCTGCAGACGCACCAACCGCCAGGGATCCCCAGGAGCAGCCCGCAGAACATAAGCCTCGTAGGCCAGTTGCAGGGTTTCGCTGCGCCGACCGGCCAAGGAGTTGCCCTCCTTTTGGGGGTGTTGGGGCAAGACCAAGCGGCGCTCCAGCGTGGTGAAATACAGCCGAAAAGCTTCTGGCGAAACAGCAGTTGCGGTGTCCGGCAAAACCGGAGCCAGCTCCTGTTGGCGTAAGCGGGCCGGAGACCCTGGAGAGAGCATTTCAACCTCCGGCTTCCCCACCAGCACAACCTGAAACTCAGAGCGGGAGCGGCTCAAGGCCAGATTGAGAAACAAAGGCAACTGCTCCGTTAGAGCCTCAGCCCAAACCTGAGGAGCAGCCAGGCAAGTTTCCCCTCTTGCCGGAACGAAATGCTCCGCACCCCTAACGCGCCCAGGAGTGCTGACCAGGCCCAAAACCACCGACAAACCGACTCCTAGCCAACATCTCCTGCCGGATCCAGCCGGCCTTTTTTCAGGGATCCACTGCACAAGCCTACGGCGTCGTTGCATTACAGAACTACCCCAATAACATCGGGCATCTCCCCACACCCTCACCCGGCAGCATCCCATGAGGCTTGGAAGCGCCGCAAGGCGGCCACGGGATCGGGAGAAGCGGTGATGGGGCGGCCCACCACCAGATAATCGGCTCCTGCCCGCAGAGCTTCGTCGGGCGTGCAGATGCGCTGTTGATCCTCCTCTCCATCCCCCGCCTTGGCTTGGCCCAGACGGATCCCGGGAGTAACCAGCAAAACCTCCGGCCCCAAAGCTTGGCGCAACCGCGAGACCTCCTGAGGAGAGCAAACCAGTCCAGTAAAGCCTTGAGCTTGAGCCAGCCGGGCCAAATGCAACACATAGTCGGCGGGATCCATCTCGATGCCCAGTTCCTGTCGCACCTGCGGGGGGCTGATGCTGGTTAAGAGGGTAACCGCCAATAGTCGACAAGGACTGCCCTGGGCAGCTGCCACGGCTGCCCGCAACATGGCACTGCCGCCGGCAGCATGGACGGTGAGCAGATCCACTCCATAGCTGACGGCCACCTCCGTAGCCCTCCCCACGGTGTGGGGAATGTCGTGCAGCTTCAAATCCAGAAAAATGCGCTTGCCCCTTTCCTTGAGAGCCTGCAGAACGGAAAAACCCGCAGCAGTGAACAACTCCAGGCCCACCTTCCACCACAGCACCTGCGGCAAAGAGTCCACCCACTTCAAAGCCTGCTCTTGAGAAGAGGTATCCAGCGCAACAATCAGGCGGTCACCCTTCATCGGGGCTCATTCCGGGGCTCATAGTGGGGACAGCCCTCACAGGGGCCGCAGGGGTTGACGGCGCAGCGCAACTCTGGAGAATGGGCATTGTAGCGGCAGGTGGGATCCCCGATGTATTCTGGCGGCGAAGCCACGTAAGTGTAAACAACCACGCCCCCAAATCCTATCGGGCTGACGAAGAAACGACTGGTGGTGAAAGATTCGCCAGAAGGGTTGAGGGTTTCCTCAAAGGGTTCTGGCTCAGGCTCCAGCTCCACTTCCTCCTCCAGATTCCAGAGGGCTTCCCACTGCCTAAGGGTTTCCTGTAAAGGCACAGCCAAGTGCTCTGCCAGCTCCATCAGGGCAGTCTCCAAAGAGGCCAAACTTTCTTCGGCCACTTGGGCAAAGGCTGCAACCCATTCCTCCAAAAGTTTCTCAAAATCCATGCAGCAGCGACCTAGAGGCTCCTTCTTCACCTTACCGCCAGCCTGGGCAACCTTTAACTTCCTCCCCGGCAAACGGCATCCACTAGAGCTTGATTCACCAATGGAAACAGCTCCGCCAGTTCTTCTGTGGATAGGTTTCCGGTACAGACATTGGCGCGAATATGCCACTCTGCCCACATTTGTGCCGAAGGAGCAGCAGGATCCCGGCCCTCCTCAGAACCTGAACCGCCCACAGGTACCCGAGGGAGGCTGCGTCCCGACCCAAGGTTCAGTTGCAGTACGCTGTCACGGTTGATGCCGGTTAGAGAGGTTTGAGCATTAACCCCTTCAGGCAAAGCAAGCGCCAGGGACAAAGCCATCCAAGACAATCCACAAAAGGTAACGCTGCGAAACATGGGATCCTCGCCGGCTAGGATTAGTTTATTTTAAGAGCCCTATCTTGAGCGCAATTATAGCCACTACTTCCCGTTCCTCCGGGCAGAACTGGGTCAAGTCTGCCTACGACCGCAGGCCGATTCCCGACCACTGCACGCAATGACGGCCCTGCTCATCCTTCAGGGATCCATCGCGGCGGTAGGAAAAGAAATCTTGGGGTTGGCTGAGGGTGCAATGGGGGCTGACGGCAATGTGTTCAGGGGGGATCCCTTGGGCTTGGGCTTGGGCACCGTTGACCCAGCGCAGATCCAGGCGAACCTTGCCAGGCAGAGGATCGGGCAAGAGAGCGGCGCGGGCATCCAGCCCTGGGGGTAGGCTTTGCAGCACCTGCTCCGCCACCTCCTCTGACACCTGATAGACCAACCCCGAAATAGAGGGCCCGATGGCCACGCGGATCCCAGCAGCAGGGATCCCCGCCTGTAAAAACTCCTGCAGCACCTTGGACAAGATCCCCGCAGCAGTGCCTCTCCACCCGGCGTGAATGGCCGCCACCCATTCTCGACTGGCCACCAAAATCGGCACACAGTCAGCGGTGCAGACCCAGGCAGAATCTCCTTGGCGGCGGGCAATGACCGCATCTGCCTGAGAACGGGTAGGGATCCCTTGACCAGCAGAGCAGTCCTGCTCTCGTTTGTGTCCAAAGGTTTCGGTGATCCCATCTGCCCAAACCCAGTTGCAGCCATGCACCTGATGGCCCCACGCGGCCTGTTCAGGGG
>Ga0308392_1001058_pt1 | contig 11379 bp, 5 predicted proteins | sample Hotspr20Samplem2_FD_202361 | JGI IMG/M metagenome (GOLD analysis project Ga0308392, IMG submission 202361) | Hot spring phototrophic mat microbial communities from Octopus Spring, Yellowstone National Park, Wyoming, United States - 20050624_m2 ... | reverse complement strand
GCGCGCGATTTGCCAAGCAGCCTTGGCGTGTTCCTCGGCGACTGCGGGCGAGCCTTCCCGCGTGCTCTCGTAATTCTCGAGAGCCGACTTGAGTTCTGCCAAATCCGAGGGCACACCGGCCTCGGCGAGCATCGGGGTCATGTGGCTGATGACGACGGCGGCGGAGCGGCGCTTGGCCTGGAGGAACTCCCCCCCTCCGTCGACCAGATAGTAGTAGACGTGAGGCAGGTCGCCGACGAGCGCCGAGCCGGGATCGCTTTCTTGTTGAGCCACGTCCTTGCCGGGCAGCCACTCGAGAGTCCCGTGCCTGCCGAAATGAATCACCGCGTCAGCCTGAACCTGTTTCCGGATCCATAGATAGGCCGCGATGTAGGAGTGAGGCGGAGGCGTTTTCCGGTCGTGCGTCTTTGCGTCCGCCTCGGCGATCGCTCCGCGCAAAGGCTGCGGCGCCAGCCACAGGTTTCCCAGCCGAACACCCGGAATGACAAAGTAAGCTTTGCCGCTTCCTTGAATCGTCATCAGCGTCGACTTGCCAGGAGGTCCCCATACCCTCTGAACCTCCTTTTGAAACTCCACCGGCAGTTCGCGGAACCACTGCTGGTAACGGCTGACGGGCAGCAGCGCCGCATGACCGTTCCGCACAAGGGCCTCCACCTCGCCCGGCGCATACTCGCCAACGTTGCGTCCTGTGAGGAGCAGGAGCTTCTTCAGCGTCTCCGCATCGGGTGCATTCCCCCCGGTCTGATACCCCTCATCCCGGAGACGAGCCACGACGTTGCTCAGACTAGGGATCAAATCGAGGTAGCTGGCTCCGAGCGTGGCTTTTCCGGGCGGGTTATTGAAATAGATCAGCGCCAGCCGCTTTTCCCAGTTCGGCTTTGTGCGCAGCGCCACCCAACGGGCGGCGCGGGCCGCGGCAAGCTCCACTTGGCCCGCAAGAGGGACGGGCTTGCCGCCATTCTCCTTCGGCGCGGAGGCCGCGATCAGGATCGGCTCAGTAATGCCCGAGCGTTCCGCGTTTCCCACCTGAATCGGAAGCCGTCCAGGAGGCAACCCGCTCTCGCCCCCGCGCCACTCGGCCTCGGTCGCTGACGTCGTCATGAGATTGATAGCATGTAGACCGTACTTCTCGAGCAATTGCGTGTTGTCAGGGCTGGGCATCACCGGATCCACAAGTAGAAATAACTCGACCACAGGTTTGCCATCGCGCGTGAAGAACAGTTCGGCTTGGCTCAGAGGCCATCCGAATACCGCCACCGGGGCCAGATTCCGCTTTTCCAGAGCCCGGATCAGCGCATCGACCGGAGCCGTCTCGCCATGGTCAAGCAATGTCTTAAAGAAAAGAATCCCCACTCGTTTCGTCGCGGCGTCAAATCGCTTCGTCAGCCAAGTCTCATAATCGCTCAGCGAGAAAAAGGGACCGTTTGCATCGGGATGATAAATCCCTGCGGAAGGCCGCTGCTCCAACGGCGGCTTCGGAATCTCTGGCTTCCCCCCGGCTGCATTGTGAAGCAGTACGAGGAAACCAACCAGGTTTTCCATGCCGCCACCGTGCAGGTAGGAGGACGCCTCAGCGAGTTTCGCACTCGCGGGAACCTGCCAGTTCGCCGTAACCAGTTGCGCCACGGTGCCGCTGAAGGCGGCGCCGCGTTGCGCCATCTCACGCACGGTTGGCTTGCAGGCATTCATGGACTCCGACCAGAAGCCACCTTCCACAAAGACAACGCGGGCCTGAGCGAGCGCTTCGCAGTCGGTTTGATCGCTGGTCAGAAGGAGGCGGAGCCGGTCCTTTCCGTAACGCCGCTCAAATTCCTGGTGGGCCGCGCGAAGGCTCTCCGCATGTGAGGTGATGACGATCGCCGTGGCGGGTGATTGCTCCGCGGCGAGGCCAGCAGGTACAGCAACCAGAAGAAGCGCCAGCAAAAAGAGTATGTGGGCCATGTTGTTTGTCACTCCACGCGTCCAAGCTGGATCCTCAGGGAACTCTCCACACTGACGGGCGCTGTCAGCCGGTAGGCGGGGTCCACGTTGTTGGTCAGATTGCGCAGCGTCAATCGCAGGCCGACGCGCCGTGTAATTTCTTTCTGGATATTGGCGCCGAAGAGTTCGAACCCATTCATGTAAACGCGATTCGCGCCGCTGAGCCCGAAATACGTGCGGCTGGTCATATTTCCAAAGAAACTGGCAAGAAGGCCAAAGCGGCGCTCGGCATAGGTCAAACGGAAGTTGCCGCGATGGCGCGGGGCATACTCCAGCGGCGTGGATGCGTCGCGGTTGAGAGTGTCGAGGTACTGATAGCCTGCCATCAGCTCCAGCCGACGGCTCAGGGTAAACGTCATGGATGTGCTGCCGCCCCGGATCATGGCTTGTCCGACATTCCGGTAGCGGTAAACGCTGGCCGTTCCCTCTCTGCCCACGAATTGCGTTTGGATCAAGTCGCTCATATCGTGATAGAACCCCTGGGTCTCCAGGCGCGTCCGGTTGCCGAAACGGAACAACGCGCTGGCGTGCGACGACCAGGACTGTTGCGGCTTCAGCGTGGGCTCACCGTAGATGCGCACCCGTCCGCCGGCATGTGTGTGGAAGATGTACATCTCGTTAAAATCAGGAGCGCGGATGCCGCGCGTGACGCCGCCCGCAACTGATAACCATTGCAGTGGGCGCCATGAAAGGGCAGCCTGGGGCGAAAAACGGCTGCCGAAGACGCTATGATGGTCTGCACGATAACCCGCCAGCAGGCGCAAAGTGCCGCTCAGCGGAATCTCCGCCGTCGTGAGCTGCGACCAGACATCGGTGGTGGCGGTGTTGCCCGTCGTGGACAGCCGGTCTCCATACATGAAAAGGCGATTGAAAAAGAGTCCTGTGGAGAGCCGAAGCCCGCCTGGACGGGAGATGGTCCACTCCGCTTCACCGCCGTTGGCCTCGTTCTCGGTTTTCTGGATCCGGAGGGCGTACGGCGAACGATACGTGACATCTTCGTTGGACCGGTAATACATCTTGCGCCCTCGGAAATTGAGCACGCTGTTGGGCGTCAGGGTGTAGGTAGCTCTGGGCAGAAGCGCGAGCCGGCGTTTCGGGCGGTGAAAATCGTAGATGCCAGTGATCTCACTGCCGTCAGCGCCCCAAAAGCTCTGGTCCGTGAACAGCGCAGTCATGCCGGCGTTCCAGTTCTTCCAGTGAGGCAGATAAAGGCTGCCAAACAGATTGCGGACGCGGTTGGCTGGCTGAGTTTTGCCAAGAGTGGACGGGTCGAGTTCGTAGCCCAGGCTTCGCTGCATGGTGGCCGCGCCGTAGACGGCAAAACCGCCGCGGGCGTAGCCGCCATCGGTTCGCAACAGGCCGGTGTTGAACCTGCCATAGCCCGCTTCGAAAGAACCATGCGTGCCGGTGGCGGCGCGTTTCGTCACCAGGTTGATCGCGCCGCCCATGCCCTGCAGGCCATAAGTCATGGCGCTGGCGCCAGTCTTTACCTCGACGGCGTCAATGATGGACGCGTCGAACTGGTTGAGATCGACATACCCGCTGACGCGCCCGGTGAGCGGCTGACCGTCGATCAGAATCTCAACATCGCGCGACGCGAAGCCTTGGACATTGGCGCTGCCCCCGCCAGAATGAGAGCCGCCCGCAAACGTGATGACTTCGGGCATCTCTTGCAGTGCGTCATTGAGTTGCCTCGCCCCGATCGCCGTCAATTGCCGTGTGTCAATTTGCCGGATTGGGAGTGGAGATTCCAGAAGCGACTCGGGCAATCGGGAGGCCGTAACCTGCACTTGACTTGCGACAGACGAGATCTCCAGAGGCAGAACCACTTCCTGCTCACCCTCCCCGGGCAGAATGGTGAGGGATCGGGATGCCCCTTCCATACCTCTGCCTACGGCCCTGACTACGTATGTCCCTGGTGCTGCGTTCGTGCACCATCGTCCGTTCGCGTCGGTCACGCCACGTTGCACGGCGGCGGCTGCCTGTGGCTCCAAAGACACTGCGACAGCGTCGACGGGCAGGCCTTGCGGGTCACGGACGGAAACGCAGGTTTTCCGAGTCCGGTTGGATACTACGGTGGCGCCGGTCTGGCCGAATGCCGATCCGGCGCATGAGAACAGAACAAGAACCGCCGCGAGGGCGGGTGAAAAGGTGCTAGTCAAGGTTGATCCTCCTGTCTACCCCTGGCTGACGATTCCCGATAAGATGGGAGTGGTCGCCAGCCCTCCGGGTTGTCGATCCCCAGGTCCCTGCGGTACTTCGCCAAAAGTCAGCCGCAGGGGCCTGCTTCGATTTCTCTCCTACATCAGCGCCATCAGCGCTTCGCTACTGCAACGATTGCTCCCGTTCCTGCTTCTTCGTGCCGCACTTGGAGCATAGGCCTCCAACTTCGACCCTGATTGCCTGGATCTTGAATCCCGTAATCGATGCCATCTCGTGTTTGAGTTCCTCAAAGGTGGCGCTGCTGAATTCCTCAATGCCGCCGCAGTGTAGACAGGCCAAATGGATATGATCCCGATGGGGCCTCACTTCGTAGTAGTGCTTTTCCCCATTCATGTGCATGAGGTCAAGTTCATCGATGAGGCCCAAACTCTTCAGCTTTTCAATGGTTCGATACACCGTTGCGCGATTGATGCCCGGTTCTCGCTTGCGGGCCAACGAAAGCAGTGAGGATGCATCCAAGTGGTCTTCCGCTTCTTGCATGATCTCGATTACCGCCCGCCGCTGGGCGGTCAAGCGGACGCCCTTCGAGGTCAATTCATCCACCAGCGACCGCCGGTTGCTTTGCTTCGGACTCATGGCTTCTTGCAACTGTGTCGCATCTTTGTGCGACTACGCTGCGAACCAGTCGCAGCTTTGAGTTTCAGTATACTCCATAGCGAAGCTTGTTGTCAATAGCAGTTGCAACTGTTTCGCATTATTACGGCGCAGGCTGAGCTGCTGAACAGGCCAGCGTCGTCAAATGCTCTTGCACGCCAAAGCAAAGTCAAGGAGACGCCAACGTTCCGGTGTTCGCGAAGCGCGCGTGCCTGCCTATGGACGGCGGCGTAAAGCGCACCCGCATTGCCCGAGTACCTATCCGCTATTGTGGTCGGTATGGAACGCCCTTCATGCGAGACAGAAACGGCTGCCCAGGACCAGCGCACCCCAAGTGTTAGCGACTCCCTGTGGGAGACCATCGGCAGCAGCCGGAATTTCAAGCTGGAGCGGAATGGCAGATACCTGAAAGCAACCTTGCTCGGTCCACACCGCGTGCTGAGCACTTCCGCTTTGAATGGGGGGCTCCAGGCAGGCCTGCGGTACTTGGTAAACCACCAATTAGCGCCGCCGGAGGTGCTCCACCGGATCGCGACGGACCGCTCGCGGCCGTACACACATCGCGAGATCCATCGCACGCGCAATCGCTGGCGCTTCTACGATGACCGCTCCGCGCCCGTCTACAAAACCACTTTCGTCTGCCGCGACTACGCCGTCGGCTCCAATCAGGGCGGCCTGTTTCAGCCCGTACAGCAGCACTCTTGGGCCGTCACCTGGGCGGTCGAGGATCCAAGAGGAGTACACAACACGCTGTTTGCGCTGCACCCGCACTTTGACGTCCGCCAGTTGCAGGCTTTTTACACGCGGCCGCCGGACTATCTCGTCGATTACTTCCGCCGCTTCCGGCCCTCCTATGACGCGCCGGATAAGTTTCTCGGCGGCTCGCCCTACGAGCAGATCCTCCAGGAGCAAGACGCTCTCATTGCCCTCTACGACATCCCGCCCGAGGCGCCGTGGCCGCACATCAACGGCTTTTTCTCAAAGGATCTCGAGCGGCTCGAGGAGGACAGCTCGGGCTGGATCTTCTGCCAGGGCGGCGAGGCCTATATCGCTTACCGGCCGCTTGCGCCTTACCAGTGGCTGCCCATCGAGTCTCGCGACTGGATGCCGGAGGCCGAGGGTGGCCGGCGCCTCTATAGCCCGCATCGGAAAAACGGCGCCATTGTGCAAGTGGCCTCTGCGCGAGAATTCGCCGATTTCGCCGCCTTCAAACGGGCCGTGGCGGCGCTGCCGCTCGAGGCGAGGCTCGAGCCGGTCCCCTCCGTGCGGTTCCGTTCGCTCCGGGGCGTCGAGCTCGACTTCACGTGGGGGCAGCCCCGGGACTGGAGCCGCTGGAAACGGTTCGACTCGCCGTACGTGCAGTCGGAGCGTGGCAGCCGGTTGCTCGTGCTCCGGCACGGCGATCTCCGGCGGACGCTCGATTTTCGTACGCTGCGCGTGAGCGAGGAGCGGCTCGCTACGCTGGCGCGCTGAGGGCCCGGCGAGGCAGCCTCCACGCGGGACTCAACCGCGGGCATCCGCTCGAGGCGCAAGGCGAGCAGGAGCAGCAGGATTGGTGCGGCAATCCCGCGCATACAATAGCACTGATGCCGCGCGGAGAGGCGACCTGGCGGGAGATTCGCCAGCAGCCGGAGACCTGGTTCGACACCCTCAAGCGGACCCGCGATGCAGGTTTCGGCGAATTGGGACCGGCGGTGCTCACCGGGGCGGGCACCTCGGCCTATGCGGCGATGGCGATCGAGGCGGCCTGGCCCGGCTCCCGCGCCGTGCCCTCGACGGAGCTGTTTCTCGACTTCTGCGAACCGCTCGCCGGTCGAGGCCTGGTGGTCTCGCTGGCGCGCTCGGGAAACAGTCCGGAAAGCGTCGCCGTCGTGGAGAAGATCCGCCGGGCGCGTCCCGAGGTGCGCCACATCGCCGTCACGGCGAACGCCGAAGGGCGGCTGGCGAACACCGCCGGCGTCGAAGCGCTCGTGCTTTCCGAACGCGTCAACGACAAGAGCCTCGCCATGACCAGTTCGTTCACCAATCTGGTGGTCGCGGGCCTGGCGCTGGCGCGTCCGGAGGAGACGGCGCAAGCCGTCCCGGTGTTGGCCCGCGCCGGAGAGAAGCTGCTCTGCGAGCATGAGACGACTGCGCGCCGCCTGGCCCAGCCACCGCCGGCGCGTCTGGCGGCGCTCGCTTCGGCGCCCCTTCTCGGCGCCGCGCGCGAAGCCTGCCTGAAGGTGCTTGAGATGACGGCCGGCAAGATCGCCACGCTCGCGGAGACTTATCTCGGTCTGCGCCACGGCCCGATGAGCTTCCTCGAACCCGAGACCTTGGTGCTCTGCTTTGTCTCCTCAGAGGTGCGCCGGCGCCGGTACGAGCTCGACCTGATCGAGGAGCTGCGCGCCAAGAGGCTGGGTCGCCTTGTGGGCCTCGCGCCGCCGGAGGTCGACGGCGCGCTGTTTGACCTCGTCATCACGACGGAGGCCTCCTCGCTCGCCGACTACCTGCGGACGCCGGCCGAGATCATCTTCGCCCAGATGCTCGCCTGCCATGCGAGCCTCGCCTTCGGCCTCGATCCGGACAACCCCAGCCCGGCGGGCGTGATCCATCGCGTGGTCGAAGGGGTGCGGATCTATGAGGACTAAGCCGAAGCTCGACGTTATCGTCGCCGGCGAAATCAACGTCGACCTGATTGTGCGGGAGGCGCCGCCGCTCGAGCTGGACAAAGAGCTGCTCGCCAAAGACATGGACCTCATTCTCGGCGGATCGAGCTCGATCACGGCCTTCAACCTTGCCCGCCTGGGCGCCCGCGTCGGTTTTGTGGGCGTGGTCGGAGAGGACGCCTTCGGCCGGTATTGCGCCGAGCGACTGCGCCGGGCCGGCGTCGACCTGGAGCACCTGCGCTGGGCGCGGAAGGCCAAAACGGGCATCACCATCTGGCTGACGCAAGGGGCGCGCCGCGCCGGCGTCACCTACCCCGGCACGATCGCCATGCTGCGCGCCGCCGACGTGCCTTCGGATTATCTGGCTCGGGCGCGCCATCTGCACGTCGGCGCCTACTTCTTCCAGAAGCGGCTGCACGCCGGAGCGGCCGCGCTTTTCCGCCGGGCCCGGCGCCTGGGCCTGACCACCTCGCTCGACACCAACTACGATCCGGCCGAGCAATGGGACTCCGGCCTGCGCGAGGTGCTCAAGCACACCGACATCTTTTTTCCGAATGAGGACGAAGCGCTGCGGATCACCCGGGCACCCGATGTGTGCGAGGCCGCTCATCAGCTTGGCGCGCTGGCGCGGATCGTGGCGGTCAAGCTCGGGGCCGAAGGGGCCCTGGTGGCCACAGAAGGCCGCATGTTCAAGGTGCCCGCCGTACGCGTCAAGGCCGTCGAGATGACGGGCGCCGGCGACAGCTTCAATGCCGGGTTTTTGAGCCGCTTTGTCCGCGGCGCTTCGCTCGAGGAATGCGCGCGGGCCGGCGTCCAAGCCGGTGCGCGCGCGGTGACCCGCGTGGGAGGTACGGCGGCGTTCGAATGAGCGAGGCGGCGGCACGGCCGCCATGAAGATCCGGATTGCGGCTCGATGAATTCGGTCGAGCGCCGATGTCTCTGATCAGGCGACGAAGAGGATGCCGGTCAGAGGGCGGGCTGCCAAGTGGCCCCGGGGCTCCTTGCGAGTTTGGGAGCCCTGTTCGGCAGGGGCGCCGCCGGAAGCCTGGCTGCTTTGTGAAGTCCGGGGCGGAGCTAGGAATGATATGCGCCGAAGTGGACGGCGCCGCTCGAGAGGATGAACGAGTGCGGCAGGCTCGTCGAGCTGGTAAACGGAAACCGCGACACCAGGAAGGTCACGACCCCGAATCTCAGCGTACTCTGCGGCGCGGCCTGAGACAAGCGGGGCCTACTTTATACTGATGGGCACGCCATGTTGTTGCTCACGGGGCCGCCGGGGTCGGGCAAGACGACACGACTCGTCAACCGGCTGGAAGACGCTTTCCGCCGCGGCCGGCACGACGTGCGCCTGCTGGTGCCGACGGCGACGATGGCCGAGCATCTGCTCCACGAGCTTGCGCGTCGCGGCCTGGCGGTGCGGCCGCAGCTCATCGAGACGCTTTGGCGCTTCGTCCAGTCCTTGGTCGCCGACCTCGCCGAGGTTCCGGCGTTCACCTTGAACTATCTTGTGCGCCGGGCGCTCGAACGGCAGGCCGCCCCCATCTTCTCCCCGGTGGCGAAGTTTCCCGGTTTCCAGGCCGCTCTCACGCGCCTCTGGGAGGAGCTCGGCGAGGCGGGTGCGTCGTTCCCCGGCCTGGCGGTGAAGCTGGAGCAGGCCGGCCTGGCCCCGGCCGCCGCGAAGGCGCTCGAGAAGATCTATTGCGACGTGGAGGAAGAGCTCGGGCGCCGCGGCTTGTACTCGCGCGCCGCTCGGTTCCGGGCCGCTGCCGAGCGGATCGCCGCCCAGGGTGTACCGCACCTGACCGCCGTCTTTTTCGACGGCTTCTTCCGCTTCGCTCCAATGGAGCTGGAACTCGTGCGCGCGCTCTGCCGGCGCGTCGAGGTTATCGTGGCGATGCCGGATTGGGCAGGGGCCGATGCGGTGCGGCAGGCGCTAGCCGGAGAGATCCGGCACGAAGAACGTTTAGAGAGGCGCCGGGCCGCACCCGAAATCGTTTGCGTCGCTGCGCGCGATCAGCTCGAGGAGACCGAGGAGATCGCGCGGCGCATCCTCGAACAGGCCTCGCAAGGCCGGCCGTTCCGAACTATGGGTGTCGTCGTGCGCAGCTTCTCGCCGTACGTGCCGGTGCTGCGCACCACGTTCGAGCGCTTCGGCATTCCGGCCCGGTTCTATTTCGCCGAGCCGCCGGCTGCACACCCGGCCGTTGCGCGCCTGATGCGCCTGATCGAGACGAAGCTTGCCGGCTGGGATCACGAGCGGCTTCTCGGAGTGCTCCGCCTGTGCCCGCCTTCGGAGGCGCTGGACCGCCTGGAGTTCGAGTTGCTGAAGCGCCTGCCCGGCCGGGGCCTTGACGCGGTGATCGAGCTGGCCGGCTCGGATTCGCTTGCGCGCCGGCTCGAGTCGTTTCGCACCCTCGAGGCGTGGCCCACGGGGGAGGTTGAGGCCCAAGAATGGGCCGAGCGGTTCCGGAGCCTGCCCAGTCTCTTTCCTGTCCCCGAGATCGATGACGGCGGCGGCCAGGCGCAACGGCTCCGCCTGCGCGCGTATCGCGCCGCGCTCGAGGGCTTTGCCGCCGCGTTAGAGGAAACGGTGGCGGCGGTGGGGCCGGCGAGCCCGCTCCGCCTGGAATCCTTCTGGGGCGAGCTCAGGCTCGCTCTCGCCCAAAGACCGATCTGGCCTGAGGATGAGCGCCGCAACGTGGTCCACGTCATCGACGCGTACGAAGCCCGCCAGTGGGAGCTCGAAATCGTTTTCGTCTGCGGCCTGCTCGAGCGCGAGTTTCCGCGCTATCAGACGGAGGATCCGCTGCTTGGCGACCGGGTGCGGGCGGGCCTTCGAGAGCTGGGCCTCCGGCTCGTGACCGCCGCCGAGAGAACCGACGAAGAGCGCTTCGTGTTCGACGTGGCCGTCAGCCGGGCCACGCGCAAGTTGGTGCTGAGCTACCCGCGCTATGACGCAAGCGGCAACGAGACGCTGCGGTCCTTCCTGCTAGAGGAATTCCTGCGGGAGCACGATCTCGAGGAGATTCAGGCCGTGCCCGTCCGGCGCCCGGCCGTGCGCGAGCAGACGCCCCGGCCGCTCGCGCGGATTGAGGCGCCTGAGCTCATCGCGAGGCTGAAAGCGCGTCACCGCAGCTTTTCCCCGAGTTCGATCGAGACCTTTCTTGAATGCCCGTTCCGCTTCTTTGCTAACTACACGCTGGGCCTGACGCCGCCGCCCGTCAAGCCGGCCGATCGACTCGATGCGCGGCTTCAGGGCGAAATCGCGCATGCCGTGCTGAAAGCCCTCGCTGAGGGCGCCGGGCTCGAGACGGTCTTCGATCGGATCTTCGAAGAGGCCTGCCGCGAGGCGCGCGTGCCCGAAGGCTACCGGCGCGAGGCGGTTCGGCTCGAGCTTTTGCGCAACCTCCGGCGATTCCCCGCCGCGGATCTTCGATTCGGGGCACAGCAGAGGCTGGAGACTCCTTTCGAGCTGGAGCTTGATGAGGGCGTCATCCTTCGCGGGCGGATCGACCGGCTGGACCTGCTCGCCGACGGCCGGGCTCTGGTGATCGACTACAAGTACTCTTCCGCTGAGGGCCTGCGCAAACTAGTCGCCGGTCACAAGACGGGTAAGAAGGTGCAGGGAGGGCTGTACCTGGCGGCGGTTCGTCAGGCCTTGGGTTACGAGCCGGCGGGCGTGCTGTTCTGTGCGTTGCGAAGGGAAACGACGTGGTACGGCTGGCATTCGTCCATGCCGGGCCTTCAGAAGGGCGAAAGCTGCGCCACGGACGAACTCCAGGCGCGCATACAAATCGCGGAAGAGACCAACCGGCACACGATCGAGGAGATCTTTTCGGGCCGCGTGGAACCGGATCCGGCGGATGAGGAGATCTGCCGCACGTGCGATTTTGCCGATATCTGCCGCCTCCGCGAGCGGGCGGCCCGGCGCGCA
>Ga0308392_1001050_pt1 | contig 11429 bp, 7 predicted proteins | sample Hotspr20Samplem2_FD_202361 | JGI IMG/M metagenome (GOLD analysis project Ga0308392, IMG submission 202361) | Hot spring phototrophic mat microbial communities from Octopus Spring, Yellowstone National Park, Wyoming, United States - 20050624_m2 ... | reverse complement strand
GACACAAGGTCCAGGTGGTGTGACGAGACCAAACGTACCACACGGTTGGGTTCAGACGGAGAGTGGTCTGTTCGTACCACCCACACGAGCGAGACCAGCTCCACCACCACCGAGTACACCACCACCAACTAGACCAGCAGCCACACCACCTCCACCATCTCCGCAAGAGGTCGCGGATGTGACGGAGAACGTACTGGAGCGGTTCGGGTTCGGTCGGTTGCTCGCTAGCTATGCTGCCGTTGGTAGCACCATCGGTATCGCTGGTGCCTTTGGTATGGGGTTGTGGAGACTGTCCGGTGGTCGGTTCGCCGCTCAACTCGAGATGGAACGTGTTGCGTTACAGTCTCTGCTCGGTAGAGACCGTGCGGAGGAGATGTTACGGTGGGCGGTCGAGTTCGCTAGGGTGACGCCAGTGGAGACCGCACAGGTCGTACAGGCGATGCGACGACTGACCGCATACGGTTTCGGTGTGGAGGAACTACGTAGCCGAGTTCAGACGTTCGTGGATGCTGCTACTGCACTCGGTGCTGGTACGGAGGGTATTGAACGGTTGGCGTACGTGATGGGTCAGATACGTGCCACACGACAGGGTGTAGAGATGCAGGACGTACGCCAGCTCGCTCAGTTGGGGCTCTCGATAGACCGACTTGTAAACGCTGCTATGGGTACCCAGTTCCAGACTCCACAGGAGGCGGTGACGTACCTCCGTCAGTTCACTGGTGAGGAAGCGGAGGCGATACTCTCACGTGGTCTCCAACGTTTGTTCGGTGGCACCGCACAGACGTTGGGGTTGAGTACGACAATCGGGTTGTTGGAGACAGCGTTTGACTCCCTACGGATTGCTATGGAACCGGTTGGTGAGGTAGTGAATCGTCTCGTTAGGGGGTTCCTGAAGGGGCTCGTTGTGATTGGGGAGTTCGTTGAGAGCGTGAATAGGATGACTCGTGGTGGTCTCGGTTTCGGTCTGTTACTCGGTTCGCTGATGGGTGGGTTCAGCCTGTTGATTGCCGCACTACGCACGTTGGTTGCAGCTATACAATCTGTGGCCGCGAATATGTATCGGGTGTCTATGCAGATTAGTGGTGCCGGTGTAGCCCCACCCGGTGCGTCCAGGTTCAACAGACTCCTGTTTGGTGCTGGTATGATTGGTGGGCTTGCTCTACCGTTCCTACCACCGGAGGTGCAAGAGGCGTTGGGTAGCATCTTCGGGTGGACGTTGATGGGTGTGGGTATTGGGTCCGTGGTGCCTGGTAAGGGAACGGTGATAGGTGGTATCGTTGGGTTGATTGTCGGGTTGATTTCTGCGTTTACCTCGTTTGGTGGTCAGCGTCAGACGTTGGAAGAGATAGAGGTCAATACGAGACAAACAGCGGAGACGCTTGGGGAGATTCGTGACCTCCTCGTGTTCGGAGGTGGTCCGAGAGCACGTGCAATCCTGAGTCGTGTGGAGTTCGAGAACGCGGTTGCAACCGTTTTGGGTCTGGCGGGTAGGATATGAGAGGGTTCGGTCAGAAGACAGCACCACCTGTACGGTATCGGATATGGATAGATGTACCTCTCTCCCTCAATAAGGAGCCGGGGTATACGAAGGCGGTAGCGTGTAGAGACTTCCAAGAACAACCTGTGGGGTTCTTCGGTCCACACACGAACACGGAGAGGGACCCCGTCTCTAAGGCCGTAACTCTGGCGTCCACGATTGGAGACCCGTCCAAGTGGTTGGACCCAACCTATTGGATACCCGTGGACGACTACGCCATACCTCCTGGGTACCTACGTGGTGTTCGGACGCACTACGACCTACCCGTCGTGGGGCGAGTGGTAAACGAACCGTTGTCTAGGCGGACGTTGACGGATACTCTGCTGCCACCACCAGGTTTCGTGTGGGAGGTTCGTACCCCGTCTCTTGAGGTGAACGAGGGCTTTGCGGTCTATTGGTTCACGAGCGCGGACGATGTCGGTGTGGGGCGTGGTGAGATTGCGATTGGGTTTGGGTTCTCGTACTGCTTCACCCTCAACCGGAGGGGGAAGTTCGTGTTCTTCCGACTTGAGAGTGGACAGTGGAAGGTCATGTGGGAACAGAACCTGGCAACACCACCCGTGTCTAGTTCCAGTTGGGTCATAGTAGTACGTCCACTGGCGGGTGTCGGTGTCACGGTCTACTTACTCGGTATCGGTCCCAACCAACGACGACAGCACGAACACCTATCCACACAGACTGGTCCGGGTGCGGTGGTGTGGGTACCTGAAGAGGATATGGGTGGGTGGTACAAGGTTACCGACCCCAACCCAGTGCGGGTAGGGTTCCGTGACGTGGACCCAGCACCAGTGGCGGATGTGGTTGGTGTTCACCGTATTCGGTATGTGTCCACATCCGGACACTACACAGATGCTCCATGGGACCCCTACTACCAACCGTCCGTTAGTCCGAGTGCTCTCCCGTACTGGCGTGCGATGTCTCCAGGTCAGTCCGTTGGAGTGACCGTGTGGGACATTTCTGGTGTGAACCCGTACACTGTACCGACACACCGTGTTGGTCGGACGCGAGTACAGTTGGCGACACCAGACACGACGTGGACACCGGTGGTGACTGGGTACGTGGTAGGGTTCCCACAAGTACCCCACCTACGGACGTCCACATCGGTTCTTCTTGCGGATATGACCTCGACCACGAGCAAGGATGTACTGACAGAGTTGACGATGCGTATCAGTCGGTCTGGTGGTATTAGTGGTGAGTTTTCTGCTATCGTTCGTACGACGGCAGCACTGACTCGGTTGGTTCGGGGTGACGGGACGCTGCGAGTGGAGAGGTCGACGACTGGTATGGTCTGGGTAGAAGTCACTACCGGCTTCTATTTCGGCGTGACTTTTGAGCCAGGCGAAGGTGCACAGTTCCATCGGGTGCGTGCGAGGTTCCGGGACCTCTGGCACCGGTTGTCCGAACACTTCTTCCTATCGGAGACGGCATTCGATGGAATGACTGTTGCGCAAGCGGTCGACTACGTCCTCAGATACAGTGGGTTCTCCGGGTTGGTGAGTGCGCCACCGATTGCGACAACCGTGAAGTTCCCACCTAGGCCAGACAACGTGCAGTGGCGGTATGGACCACGCGCTGGGTCTACTGCGGAGGACATCATTCAGCTACTGCTCCGGTTCCTCCACGCAGCTGACCCGCAGGGTAGAGAGTTCGCGTTGGACCACATCTCCGGACTTGGGTGGGTGTTGAGACAACGTCAACCCGGACGCTTGTGGCGGTTCTCTCTCACCACAGACCCCACCAAACCGAGTGAGTGGTACTCCATCAAGAGAATCGTCGTTCGTCCAGAACCGCCAGAGGGTACCCACTTTCTGGTTGCGTCTCTCACGGAACCACAGGAAGGGGTACCTACGAAGGATACGTTCTGTGCAATCAACTCTCGCGCACTATTGGACCCTACCTACGTTGGGTATCTGGGTAGGTACAAGACCGTGGTCTTCCTGACGCCGGAGTTCCCAGACGAGGAGATTGCGGAACGGTTGGCACGAAGAGTGGCTAACGTGGTAGGCGTACCAAGACGTGTGGTGGAGACGCAGCTGGTCTGGACGTTCCAGACAACGATTCCGCAGGTGGACGACCGGGTGGTACTGTACTACCGACCACCGTTTGTGGACGAGAACAGGTACTTTGACCAAACACAGTGGCCGGAGCTCTACGTTCGAGAGGTGGAGGTCACCATACGACCGAATGAGCGGACGGTGAACGTGTTGTTGGATTCACTCTGGGCGGAGGTGACACACGTATGAGGACGGTGCGGAACGCACTAGAACGGGTGGTTGACCGCAGGCTCGGTGGACCGAACTGGCGGTCGACGATGTTCGTTGGTACCGATTGGTGGGTACAGTTACCAGACCCTATTCGGGTACCAGTACGGGTGACTCATCCACGACCGAACGGATATGTGGTGGATGTCGCGCCGTACACATCTGGTGCAAGTGGGTCTGCGTCAACCGGTGGAGGAACTGGTTCGAGTGACCCACCTAGACAGATATAGTGGTGGTGGGTAGGTTATGTATTCTGGTCTCTATGCACAATACGACGGTATAAAAGTGTGGGGAAGGTACCAGGCCTCTCCACAGTACTACGACTGTCCGCCGTTCGGTGGTGGTGTGGGTACGTTGACGCGTGCTAGGTGGCGGACATCGAGTCTACCCACACACGGAGATATTACCGAACAGTTCGGTCTGGATGCGTTGATAGACGCGGTGTACTTTGACCCAGACCCACAGAATGCGACGTTCAGGTACTCCATCGCCATTCAGTTGTTCGGAATCACTCTCTACGAACGGTCGTTCTCGTCTGGACCCCAACCACCGAGAGAGGACCGAGTACCTCGCCACTGGGAGTTCGAGTTCATCTTGGTCAGACCAAGGTTCTACATCCGACCACGGGAACTGTTTGTACCTGGATACGGGTGGACGCCCGTCTGGTCTATGGCGGTCCTTGCGGATGGGTGGACTTTGACGGTGCGGTCCAACGACCAAGGAGAGGACTTGAATGAGGACCTATCCTACGAGGGAATTGTGTTTCTGGAGAAGTATTGTCACAACCCAGCAACGATGCCGTTCCTAGGTAATGGGATGGTCCTACGGAGCAGCACAAACACCGTAGACAAACTGGCGTGCGAGGGAGAGGTCTATGCGGAGTCTACGGTCTCTGGTGGGTACTCGTACAAGATGCCTGGAGAGAACGTTTGGAGGTCACTCCCTACCGTGTTGGAGTACAGGTTCCCAACGGGATACGCACTGTATCCAAGCCTACAGTCGGAGAGCACCAACAGTAACTCCATTACCTCTCGAGCACGACGGGTGGTGGGTACATCCAACAGTCAGTCCTACCGTGCGGGTGCAGTTCTCAACGTCCTACCCAATCGCCGAAGACAGTTCAGGAGGATGTGGAGTAACAACACGAGAATCCTAGTCCTACGGGGTACGTACCCAGCAACCTTCTTCAAGATACGGGAAGAACGGTGGCCACCTAGTGACCCCACAATCATACGAGAACCCAAACATCCCAAACTGCCTCTGATTCTAGAGTATCTGGAAGAAGACTCAACACAGATTGAGGAACCCCTCGATTACGACCTACTGTGTCCATATGAAGTTGACCTCTACCACTCACCCAGTATCGCAAGCGCAAAGTGGGCGTCTTGTTGGTACGGGTACGACGACCCATCCGCAGATTGGGCGAACGTGAGGGACGACGTCAACGGATACGACTCGTACGCGCCAATCTTCTCGCTCCTCTACCCCATACTACACGAGTGGTCGTACGTGTCCGACAGTACACTGGGCGAAACGTTCTCCCTCATCCACAATACGTACTCGTTCTGGAACTGGGTTGTCTACTTCCCACCGGATGAGGACGACAACCACTGGAGGTGGGGAGTACCACTACAGAAGGTCCTCAACGAACGATACTGGTACCCACTCCGAATGCAGTATGCACATCACTTATCCCTTCCAACGACAAGGCGGTTCCGAACACTTACGGACCTGAAGACGGAGGTGGTGAACAACTCCGAGATAGCAACCCGCACGGGGAACTGGTTCAACTTCACCGCGGACTATTGGAACAATACGGGGTTCGTGACCGTCTACACACCAGATGAAGTAACACCGGACTACCCGGGGATGCCAATCTCGTTCCCAGGGTTCCACAACCCGAGAGTACTACCGACGGTCATCGAGGACAGTGTCATAGCAACTGACCGGAACCGGTACTCTTTTGTAGGTGGTACTCCAACCAATACTGGAACTGGGTACACTATCAACCCAACGTCTACGACGGTAGTGGTGGAGTACTGGTTGGCCTCAACGTTTGGAGCACCGCACTACTACGACTTGGTGGCGGACCAGGTTGAATACGAGGTCTCTGGTTCCACCATACAGAACGTGAAAGTGGAGTTCGTAAGTGTAAGTGGTGAGGAAGTGGAGGTCTACTCTGGTCCTCTGCTGACGCAGACCTTGGACAAGACTATACGCAGTGAACCCTTCTGGGCTGGGACAGGTATCGTGAACTATGGTGCGACACTTACACCCAACATCGTTCTGGGGAACGACATAGCACCAGACTCACAGTCCGCTTCCGTCTTGTCCACACCAGGAACCGTGGGACACTTCTCCTTGTTGTGTTCTCCTGGACCATCACGAATCCGGTTCACGTTGACACTACAAAACACTACGCAATCGGTTTCGTTCAACTTCCTCAAGTTCAAGTTCCGACCGACGAGGAGATACCACCAGTTTTCCGAGTGTGCGAACATAGACTGTCTCGTTGACGACCGTGGCTACTTCCGGTGGGGACAGGTGACGTACTACGACCCCATTATGGGGTTGTTGTTCACGCCACAAGTCAAAGACCCCACCCACCGAATGTCCGTCTTGGACGCGTGTGCACACCGAAGACGCGTGTGGTTGGGTCAGGGGTTCACTGAGGAGGACCTCCACAACGAGGTTCGGGGTAGGTTCGACGAGTTGGAACCGTACCCATGGTATGTGAGTAGCTACGATGGTCCACCAGAACTGATAGTGGACGACACCGTTGGTATCACCGCATTCACACAAGACACGTACTGTGTACCAATTTCCTCTCCGGACAAGTGGCTAATGCCACCACGTATCGTCTCACTACTCTATGGGAACTATTGGGCATCGTTCCCGCCCAACCCATGTCTACCACAATACAGTTTGTGGTCAGATGACCTTTCGGAAGAGATAGTGTATCTCTTCGCACCATACCGACGTTTCGTGTGGAACTACGACCGCACCATAGACCTATATGAGGTGGAATACACGGACGACCAGAACGAGGAAGAACTTACTCGTTACCTACGGTCGTACGTACCCAACCCACCGGCGTACACGACGTACCCGAACGTGGTGGTACGCGAGTGCACACGACCGTACACCGGTGAGGAAGTCGTTCGGAGGTGGAACAATACTGTCATCCGGACACCGAAGTGGTTGCTGGTGGACACCCACGACGGTGGGTCTCCTGTGGACCTGACAAGGGTGTCTCCGTTCCACACCTACACCTACAACCGGGTGTTTGTGGTACCGGAGGAGGAGACCGCGGGAGGGTGTCTAGGGTGGTACTACGACCTCGGGTGGACGATGGTTGGGCGTGGACCGACGGTCACCGCGTACATAGACGACACACCAGTCGTGACCATCCCGGTTGGTGGTAGTGTTCGGTCTATGTGGGCCATACCGGAGAGTGGTGTGTCGTACGTGTGGACACAAACAGACGCAGACACACTCAAACTGGTACGTGTGGTTGGATTGGGTGCTCCATCGGAGGTGTTGACAGTGTCCGCAAGGAATGCAGCTGTTGCAGTTAGAGGATATGTCGGAGAGATACTGGTGGTGGTGTCTTCGGATACGAGTGTTGTGGAAGAGTGGTGGTCCCACGATGGTGGTGTCACCTGGCAGTCACAACTAGCCAACGACACGAGTGGGACCGCCCTGTCTGGTCAAGTATTGGACCTGACGTTTGAGCGTGGTAGGGAACGGTATATGCTCCTACTCCAAACAACAACTAACATCAGTCTCTACCAGAGAAGACAACCGTACACCACTACAAACGGTTGGGAGCTTGTTCGTACGTGGTAAAACCCGTAAAACTTTCCGGGACGCCCCACGTTTTCCCCACGGTTTCGTAGAAACCAACAGTTTTCTATTGCGAAAACGTATGTCTTCCACGTTTTGAATTCAAAACCCGTAAAACTTTCCGGGACGCCCCACGTTTTCCGTATATGAAAAAAGCGGGGTACCTTTCGGTACCCCAAATACAGTCTCACCTACGCTAGGGAGGGATGAAGTCTAGAGCGTGTCAAGTTCTGGTAGTTGGTCACCCATAGTCGTGAGTGGGTCAGGTAGACCAGCCAGCTTGAACCCCCATTCGCGTGTGATGCAAGCAGGACAAGTTCCACACGGTGGACGTTCACCTCGGTAGCACGTGTGTGTGTACGGGTAGAGTATCTGGTACGCCTGTAGGTCCTCCGCTAACCAGTTTATGCGCGCCTTGTCAAGGTAAAGAAGAGGTGCGTGAATCTTGACTTCCCACTCCATACCCTGACGGAGTGATTCCTCCAACGGTGGGAACACATCTGGTCGACAGTCTGGGTACCCTACCCAGTCCGCAAAGTTGACCCCTATCACCAAGTGGTGGCTATCCACACTGTACGCGTACATCGCACCAAGAACCAGGAACAACAGATTCCGACCAGGTACGAAGGTGGTGGGGAGCACTCCCCGACCACCCTGCCAAGAGATATCCAGGTCACTAGACCGAACGAGAGACGTCGTACGAGAGAGCAACCGGCTAACCTCGGAGATGTCTATTATCTCGTGTCCAGCCAACTCCGCAATCCGAACGATTGTCTTAGCCGCACGGAGCTCGATGTCCAACGTCTGCCCGTACTTGAAGGTGACCGCGTACACCTTGCGGAAGTACCTCTTCGCCCACATCACACACGTCGCGGTATCCTGTCCACCAGACAGTACCACCACCGCGTTACCCCGAGGAATCTCCGGCAGGACGACCCCTGGGTACTTATGCCATCGCACTTCCCAATCATCTAGTCGTCGCATTACCAACCTCCTCCCATAGTGGGTCTCGTACGCCAGCACGCTCGAACGCGAGACGGCGACCTACACACGACTCGCAATCGCACTTCGGGTCACGCAAGCCGCGGTAGCACGTGTGCGTATACTTCGCGAGGTCCAACGCATCCACTGAAGCCAGGTAGTGAATCGCGCCAGCCTTCTCTACCAACACGAATGGTGCGAGCACGTGGACCTCCATATTACCGCCGAGAGAGATTCTGAAGGTGGACTCCAAGTGCGTGAGAAACGCTGGTCGGCAGTCTGGGAACGCAGAGTGGTCATCTCGGTGACCACCAAACGCTACGGCAGCACCACCTACAGATAGAGAGTAGCTGTACCCAAGTCCGAGCGTCAACAGCAATATGTTCCTGAACGGAACGAACGAGGTCGACCACGTCGTGTCCTCCCACTGCTCAACCTCGGACCGTATCCCAAGGTTGCGGTTGACGAGAGACGTGTACGGTAGAGCAATCGTCCGCTGGGGTATACCCAACTTCTCGCAGATGGTCTTAGCGGACTCAATCTCTACCACGTGAGTCTGACCATAGTCTACGGTCAGGGCGTGTACCCGGTGGTTTGGGTACGTGTTCAACGTCCACACAAGCGCAGCAAGTGAATCCAGTCCACCAGACACCAATACTACTGGTCTGATGGACTCCGGTATGCGTACGCTATTCATTCTGCACCTCCGTACTAGATTGTGTTTGTGTCTCCACGGTGTTCACCGTGGAAGTCGTTCCATACCCAAGTAGCTCGTAGTACTCAGAAGCTACCTGATACAGTAGAGCTCCACCGTCCCACTCCTGTTCTGGTACCTCTATGTTGGATAGCCCCAATCGGGACTTCGCAACTGCTGAACCGGAGGTACACGTGAGCACCACACGACCACCACTCGCTCGGATGAGTCGCCAGACCTCATCCATCAGAGCGGGTACCTCGTGTTGCAACCGACCAGTGAGAGCGGGTAGAATATTCGGTGGCAACTCCTCCACCCGGTATTGCTCCAGACAGGTAACAACGGATACCGGGAACGTTTCACGAAAGTCCCGTATGAGCGCCCTTAGTGCATTCAGTGCATCCAGATAGTCCTGTAGCCCCGGTCGTTCATCCGACCGGAACCCAACCTCCCTCCGGTCGGAGAGTGCGTATTGTGTTGCTGCATACGACAGCTCGGTCAGAGAGTCTATGACACCGACATAGTACTGTCCTCGGAACCTACCTCGCACGTACTGTACGACCTGGCGAACGGCACTGAACTGTGGTAGCGTTATCACCTCCACGCCTTCACCAGTCAACTCCGCAGGTGTTCGTACTCGTTTGGCACCGGGACAAACACGATGCACCGGTAGGGTACCACCCTCGACGTCTATCACGAGGGCGCTACCGAACTTACGACATACCTGTCCGATGAAGTGTGTCTTACCTGCCCCTGGCGGTCCATAGACCATCACGCTAACAATCATCATCTGTTCCTCCTTCGTCTGTCTTTTGACCGACCAAGCGGTCAAACTGTTCCAACAGAACTTCCACGGTATCACCAACCACCACACCACTACGAACCTTGGTGACACCAGCTAGTGCAGATAGCCATCGTTCCTGGTCTGGTGACACCTTACCACCACGGCGTTTCACCTCCACTAGTGCCAACGTGTCACCACACACCACAACCAAGTCGGGGAACCCACGCATCACTGGTGCACTCCACACAGAGTGACGTTGTATGAGTGACGCGTACACCAAACACCCACGACCCTGAAGCTGGTCACACAGTCGCCACTGCAACTGGGTCTCCCGTAACTTCCTACTCACGACCAACACCTCCGACCCACACGAAGTCTGTACCGTAGCGTTCCAGTAGGAACTCCCGTATCGCCCACGAATACGACCGGCCATCCATCACGACCTGGACACGCGGTACGACCGTCTCCGCGTTCTCGTCCATACGACGGATGAGAACCACGCCATCCACCTCCGCTGGGAGAGTAGAGTGCCCACGAGACAACAGATACACATTACTTACCTCCGATGGTGTTTGAGTTACACCTTTGTGGGTATGGTGTACAATCCACCACGTCGCATACGGTACGAGTGCACGAAGACGGTCAACCGCATCTAGTGCCCTACGATGGGTGGACGCTTCGTTCTCGTCGCCACTCAAGAACTTGGACCACGGGTCCAAGACAACCACATCAGGTCGTATTGTGGTCAACCACTTAGCGAAACCCTCTAGGGATGCTGGGTCGTCAAGAGAGAGTGGACCCAACCAGAAGTGCCACCCACTAGACTGGTTGGGGTCAATAGCACGCAACCACGTGTGAAAGCCACCCTCACGGAGAACGCAGGCGACCACATTCCACTGAGCGTATAGACCAGGTACGCCCCATATCGGTTGCCTATTCATCCCCTGCGAGAGCGTCCGGAGGACGAGGGTGGTCTTGAAGGACTTTGGTGTACCCAGAAAAAGCCACCTCTCGCCTCGAAACATCACATCCGGTATCAACGGTTGTCCCACTTGCATAGCCCTAATCCACTCCAACTCGGCATAGGTCGGTAGTGGTTTGTCGTATAGTAGCTGCCACAACTCCGACGGACCTGCGTCCCAACGGTGTAGCAACTCTGCCCAGTCCTTGAACAACCCACTACCTGGAATCCACAGGATGCGTGCGTGTGGGCACTGTTGACGAATCTTCTCCGCCCACGACCGACTAGGTTCATCCGCCTGTGGCAATATGAGGACCTCGTTGGTGAGCACATACGACCACTCCCGCTTCCACACCGTTCCTGGT
>Ga0308392_1001044_pt1 | contig 11452 bp, 14 predicted proteins | sample Hotspr20Samplem2_FD_202361 | JGI IMG/M metagenome (GOLD analysis project Ga0308392, IMG submission 202361) | Hot spring phototrophic mat microbial communities from Octopus Spring, Yellowstone National Park, Wyoming, United States - 20050624_m2 ... | reverse complement strand
ACCTGCTCAATGACGGCCTTGACCCCTTCCCGGATGCGCCGGCTGATCTCCTCCTTGGTCAACCTCTTGAGCTCCTCTCGGTCCATTCCGCCCTCCATGCTTAACCCACAAAATACGCGACACTACCCTCTCCGGCTTATCCTTTGCCCAGCTCCCGTCGCAGAGCCGCCAACAGCTCCGCCCGCCGTAGGTGCTTGCCGGTGGAGGGATCCCTATCGCCACCTGGCCCGATCACCCGCCTAGCCAACCGCCGCAACTCCAGCACAGGCAGGGCCTCCAAACCAGAGGGAGGGGCCGCTGGGGCATGCTGTTGCTCCGCAACGCTATTGCTCCGCAACGCTGACGCAACGCTAACGCGACGGGGCCTAGTCGCCTCCAACGCCTCCACCCGTCGCTCCAACTGCTCCAACCGGTCGAGGATCCCTGCAACCGTTGGACTGTTAACAGGTGTTTGCAACCTCTCCAGATACTGCCTGAGGGCCGCCACGATGACCTCAGACGGCGTGACTTGGAGCCGAGACGCCGCCTCTAAGAGCTGGGAGTGTAGTTCGGGAGGGATCCGCGCCCCCACCATTGGGGAGACCATCGTGAAGATGTTTGCAGTGGATAACAGCGCTCAGATCCTACCAGAGAGGTCAGGGATCCGGCCCAGCTGCAACCGGATGGGGTGATGAGGATCCCTCCATCGCCCCTGTCGGAAGAGGGCTGCGCGCCTCCAGGTCGGCCATGAATCCGATCCGGCTACAGGTGGCGGTGGTAAGTGGGATCCTCATCACCATCGCCTGCGACCGGCCAGCCCATGGTTCTTGATAAGATCTGGGTTGCTGTCAACCGCAAACATCAACACGATGGCATCCCAATGGTGAGGGCGAGGATACCGCCGGAGTTACACCAGCGACTGCTGAAAGTAGCCGCTCAACTCCAGGTCACACCATCACAAGTGATGGTGTCGGCACTCCAGCTGTACATGGAGAGGTTGCAAGCATCTGCCGGTATCGGCGGTCCGGATGCCCTTAACAGCTCAACGACCGCAGAGATCCTCGACCGCCTGGAGCAGATAGAGAGGCGGATTGAGGCACTGGAGGCGGCTAGTCCTCACACTACGGATCGACAGCGTGCTTCGGCGGCGCTTCCGTCCAGACCGGACGCACCTCCCGTACTGGGGCTATGGCGACTGGCCAGGCGGGTGATCGGGCTTGGCAGCGACAGGGATCCCTTTCGTCGGCAAACGCCTCCGGCGGGCGGCACTACTGACGGCCCTACGACGGGTACTGGGCAAGGTGTGGATAGTGGGATAGCGGATCCCTTTTAGGTGGCGGTAATGGATGATGCCGCGCATCGCCGGCGAGACAGTCCTGCAACGACATCGGAAGTCGGTTCCTTCCGTCGGGCCGGAGCACTGCCTCTCCGGTCGAACAAACCACAGGGATCCCATCTCTGGGATCCCTGTGGAGAGAGCGACGGTGATGGCGGCTAGGACAGGGAACCCCGTCCCGCTTACGCGAACGGTGGCGAACGCTCGCCGGCGAAGGTGGCTAGAGGATCTCCACCCGTCGGGGATCCACCCAGCGGGCGTACCCGTGCTTAACGCCTTGCGGCGGTCGATGGTTATGCAACGTAAGCACTTCTGACCACAGCTGCCACATGAAAGTGCTCAACGCCTTACGGCGATCAGAGGAAAGTCACTGCCCACCTAGCATCAGAATGGCGCGCCTAGCGCCCGCGTGTGCTCAACGCCTTGCGGCGGTCTGTGGTAGGTGACATACTCCCATCGCTGACCCTACGGGCACAGCGTGGGCTTCTCGCTTCATCGGGGAGCTACTGCAAGAACCCTCCACGAGCAGACACGGGATGTCCCACCGCGTAGCTGTACCAGATTCCGGCAGCGCCGTTTTGTACAGCCATGTTGATCATCGCACAGAATACATCCGCCTTTCATCCCGACCCTCCTGCTGTTGCAGAGAGTGCGGGGCTTCCCGGCGGGCTAGCTAACGCCCAAACCCTTGTAGCGTAAGGGTTTCAGGAGTGGCGTTATGGAAACCAAAACGCCACTCAGGCACCAGAAAACGCCACTCAGATCCCAAAAAACGCCACTCTTGCGCTTATAACGCCACGCCACCACCGCATGGGTGGATCCCTGACAACAGCGACGTGGATCCACCGCCGTTCTGCCTCACCGGAAGCGCCGCAGCAGGGACATTGTTTGCAATTGAAAACAGCGTCGGCTAGAACTGGGCCAAGGTACGTCTCAACAACCTCAGGCATTCAAGTGCGTAGCGCGGTAGATATCTCCGGCAGTCAGGCCGTCAACGGTCAACAGGTACGTTTTCTAGAGCAGGATCCTGTCCCGCCATCGCTCCGTGGGAGAGAAGCTCAACTGAAGCGGACAACTGAACGGGAGGCGTTCGTCTGGGTTAGTGGGATCCGTCGGCGCGTACCGAAGGACTGGCTGGTGGCCCCCTCCCAGCCGGCACAGGGATCCCCCTCCCAGCCGGCCCCAGCAGCCCCTCGACCGTCGGCCCCCGTTCGCGACAGCGGGCCGGATGCCTTCGTGTCTTGCGACGAGGAGGGAGATGACGACCCCATCACGGAACAGGCCTGGGATGGCCTCCAGGAGGCTTGCCTGGAGTTAGGGCTGAGCTGGGGGGAGGCGCAGCAGGTGATCGCATGGGCGACTGGGATCCCGTTGGCGGAGTTGGATCCCTCCCGACTCACTTGGCGGCATTTCCTGCAGGTCATAGAGCGACTGGAGCAGCTAGAGGCGGCCCAGGGCCAGCCTGCCGCTCCTCCACCGCCTCCAACCGCCAAAAGAGAGGAGGAGGTGGCTAAGGCTATCTATCCGCCGCCAAGCCGGTATCTTGGCGTAACTGCCTACAACGAACTGGTGGCCATCGCGGCCAACTTGGGGCTGGATGAGGAGGCGATGGTGGCTCGACTAGGGATCCCTGTCGACTGTCCAGGCTACCTACTCGAACGGCCCTGGGTGTTTGCCGCGGTGCGTGGGCTAGCGGCAATTGCAGCCGGCCAACAGCCTGGGCCACCGGACTTCTCCAAGGCAGTACTGAAGTTCGAGTACCGCTCTGCTGACTGCTCCAGGCTGGTGGTCGTTGGGCTGGATGGAACGCTGCTTCATGGGGAAGCGGCGGCGGTGGCGAATATGGCCCAGCAGTTACGGATCCGCTGCGACAGCAGCGGCGGCCCTGAGCTCCGCTCAGGGATCCGCCTCTAGCCACTTCTGTTTGCGGTTGATAACAGCCGTGCTGGAGGGGATCCATCTCCAACCAGTTGAAGCGGACAGGTGGCAAGCCGTGGCCGCTGTGGATCCCTATAGACGCCGCGGGGGGAGACGAACGTCTCCCCCGCACGACGGTAGTGAATGGAGGTCACTCCTATTATCTTATCTTAGCAAGCTCGTCAAGACTGTGGACAACTACCACCTTGCCCCGTCACCGCGACTGCCAGCGACGCTGGCGCTCGCATGGCCTACGGCCTGCTGGCGCGAACGGACTCCGGCCCGCTAACGCGATCGGCTGGTGCAGGGCTGGAGGGATCCCTGCCACTGTCACTGGCCTGGAAGTGTCGGCTGTGGTTGCCGGCAATGACCTGCTGGGGCCAAGTCTTCCGGAGTCCGGCTGCAGGCTCTTCCCCTACCACACCTCATCTAAGGACTTCTCAAGCAGTCGGGCGGCCACCTCGACGACCCAGGGCTGTTTGGGATCCCCTGTGGCCACGATGCCGACTGCGCCTGGATAAAAGCCCAACCTCACCCGATCCTCCTCCCACACGGCGAATCGGGCGAGGGCGGTTTCGATGTTGGGAACTGGGATGCGAATCCAGTCGGGTTTTCTGTCCATGGGCGCCTCCTCAAGCTGGTTGTCTGTCGGAGCCGGCGCCGTCGGGGACGCACTCCAACACATCCCCTGGCGTCACCCCATAGGCCCGGCAGATGGCCTCCATCACTTCCGCTCCGACTGCTGGCAGTATGGGGCGGCTATCCCTCCACGGCCTGAATGGCGGGGCTCACCATCCACAAAGCTAGGGGCGTCGGAGGCTTTTCACTCGCTCCATGATCTGCTGAAGCTGTCTCCGCGTCACCCGTGCGGGATTCACCTCCCCTACGGGGATCCCTATCGTGCTCGCGATGAGCTCTACCGACGTACCCCAGAGCATTCCGGCTTCCCGACAGGCGGCCAACAAGGCCTTCCAATCTTGCATGGTGATAGGGGCGTCATCGTCCACCGGCGGGAGAGAGAGGGGCGGTGGCTCCGGCTCCACTACCTTAGGGTCGATGGGATCCCCGCCGGTGATGGAGTGTGGGGCCTTGCTGTCGCGACCCGATCGGACGGACTCTTCCTCATCAGGGCCAGGCAGAAGCTGCTCTTCCGCCCCGCTTGCAGGGGCCGCCGGCTCTAGCTGGATTGGATCGCTCTGTATGGGGGTGACGACGGGTGACGAAGAGTGACGAACGGGTGACGAAGGTTTCGTCACCTGCTCAAAGCCGCTCTGTGCAAGGGTTTGGGGCTCTTGGGTGACGAAGTGACGAAGGTGACGAACGGAATTGGTCTGGATGACTTCGATGTGCTGGGGATCCACCCAACGGGCATACCCCATCTGCACCACCCCATCTAAGAAGCTCCGGATCTCTTTCATGGGGGGCTTGTTTCGAGTGGGCCACCAGCTACGGCAACGCTTCAGATCAATAGGGCCACAGCCCTTGAATCGCCCCACGAACCGGAGAACAAGGCTGGCCTCTGGGCTACTGGACTCCCCTAGTTCGCCATAGATGAGTCTGGCTTGGTTCTGCATCCAGCGGGTGAACTCGATAGCTCTGGCCAGAGTACTGGCAGGGATGACTTTGCTAGGAGTCACCCCATCACAAGCTGCATCCAGGTAGTGGAGGATGAGGGCAATGCGGGCGGCCCGCTCTTTGGTCTTGGGGAGCGTCGCTCGGATCCGCTCATTGGGCTCGCTGAGGATGGGCCCATTGAGTTCGCGTTTCCATTCGTTCCAGATCCGACGCCCCTCTCCGTCCAGTACATGCCGCATCGGTGGAAGAGCCTGTAGTCGGCGATAGACAGCTTCCAGCAGCCGGCTGGGGTTATGGGTGGGGCCATCTTGGGTGTCGGGATCAGGAACAAGGGGAACCCTCACCCAGGCGAAGCGGGCCCAAAGACCATCGCCAAGGTCTTTGTCCTCTTGCCAGGCTTTCTGGAGGATGGACGGCTGGATCCCGCCCACGATGGAGACGTTGGTGTACCGCACAAAGACCGGATCGGATGTCTTGCGATCCACGCTCAAGTCCTCACCGTTATACATGTTCAACCAGTGGGCGCGATCCGCTCCCTTGCCACCACGATAGGCGTCCATGCCCCGCAAGAAGACCGTCAGCTCATCCGGGGCTACCAACAGGCCTCGATCCGGCTGATCGCTCAGGATCTGGGCGATCGCCTCCATCGTGTAATTGGAGACATAGAGTTTGGTTAGCTTGGGCCGGGCAGGGGGATCCCCTGTGTCCTCACTCTTCCGCTTCTTCTCCCACTCCCGTAGGGCCGTCTTGTATTCCTCAAGTCGGTGCTGGTATCGGATGCTGTGCTCCGCCTGAAGATCCCTGAGGGGCTGGGTCAGAGTGTTGATGATGTGGGTCTTGCCGGAGCCTGTCTCCCCCACCAGTCCGCCCCAAAGAACCGGGGGAACCGAGAACTGGAATCGTGGGTCGATCTCCAGCCGAGTATGGCTGGGGAGCAGGCTAGCGGCGACGCAGAGAAGCACTAAGTAGTAGGCCTCAACGGGTAGACCCAATCCTTCTGCAATCCGGCGAAGCGGCGTATCCAGATCCTTTGGCAGTAGAGTAAGGCCAGAAGCCCGATCCAACTGCGCTAACTCGCTAACCTCCGCCGCTAGATCTGCTATCTCATCCCCAGCCGCCAGATGGTCTGGCAGTGCCACCCGAATCGCCGCCAATATCTCTTCAGCCGTGGCACCACTCTCCAGCCAGTCAACGACATCCAGTCCACCGCCATCCGGCAGGTTCTCCCAAGGGGCATTCGGGGGAGCTAGCAGCCAGCCGGCTATCTCGATACCGGCAGAGCGTAAACTACGCTCGATCTCCAGCATGTGGGCCACTCCATGACTATCCGCATCGGGACTCAAGATTATCCGACAGCCATGGAGATCCTGTAGGTAGTTGGGGTAACCGTAGCCGCTCCACTTGCCGGCTCCACCGATGGACGTGGTTGCGGGGATCCCCAGCTGCATCAGCCGCTCCACGCAGCTCTCGCCCTCAACCAAGAAGATAGGATGTCCGGTCTTCTCAGATAGAGCCCTGGCTTCAGCAATCCGGTACAGCCGTACTCGCTTGGCCACCTGATCGTTCAGGCCGGGGATCCACTTCCCGTTTTCGTACCGGAATTGACGGATCTCCTTGCGGCCTTGGCCGTCGTCCTTCCGCCGCACCATGACTACCGGTTGGCCGTCCGCATCGCGATAGATGAAGTCTTGTTGGCCTTGGGGTCGGGGCTTCTTGGCAGGGGCCGTCGGGGGAGATGCTGTCGGTCGAGCAAGGGATGATGCAGGGGCCGCTACCGGTTGAACGGGAGTTGGCTTAGCAGGGGCCGCATTGCCGTTCTTGTCGTTGACCCGCCGGCTAAATGATGTCAGGTTGGGATCCCAGTCGTCTTTTCGCCGCTCCTCATGAGGCTTGAACAGCGCCCATCGTCCACCGTCGCTATCGCCCAGACAAGCCCATTGACGGCCATCGTTGCCGCGGATGACCTCTCCAACTCCCAAGTGTTCCTTGGCGTAGGTACGACAATGGCAGATCTCTTCAGCGTTCCACCGGCAGTCGGAATCTTTCGTCCGCCCGCAGACTGGGCAGGGGTTCTTGGGGGAGGAGTAGGTGAACTGGCCGGAAGTTCGTGGTACTCTAGTTGTTAGCATCTTTTGTACTCCTGTATCGGTTGTTCTCTGGGGATCCCATTCCGAGTGGGATCCCTACCTTTCTTGGATTTTAACTAATACTAGAAAGTCGCCAAAGCCTTACCACGTCTACCGTCTACGGTTTGGCACACAGAATTTGATGTTGACTTAATCCACCTCTTTCGTCTGTAAGCAGTCTAGTTAGCACAAGCTCGGATGCCGGCAACTGTGCAGTCGGATCCCATAGGGGTGGCCCAGATCGGTGGCAGCAGGGATCCCATCACTCAGACGCCGTTTATCCGGATGCTGATTCGACCGGGTCGAGGGAGATATCTCTCACTTCGTAGTCACCGTAGTCACTTAGTCACTCGATCGGCTGAAAGCCTTATGTGGAGCGGGTTTGAGCGGGTGACTACGCGGTAGTCACCACGAGGTCACCGGAGGTCACTTGGGCGGGAGCCACTGCGTGGTAGCAGTCTCTCCCCGTTGGCTAAGGCTCCATTACTCGTCCTGCTGTCGAAGGATTGCTGCCAAGGGGGCAGGTGTCGGGAGTGATGATGGATCCCCTCCTCCCGTTTACTGCAGCTCGACTGCTCTGGCATTCACCCAGACGGAGTGAAGAGAGGGTGACTACGGGTGACCACGAGGTGACCACGCTGTAGTCACCCGCCAAAAGCCGCTCTGGATAAAGGTTTGAGGCTCCTGGGTGACTAAGTGACTACGGTGACTACGAGAGATGGAGTTGGCAATGGGGTCCACCCCAGGACTGCTCGGATCTCGAACGCCCGGACGCGGTGGCGGCAGCAGGGATCCACCCCCTAGTAGTTGCTCCCTCTAGGGCTACCACTCCGGCTGGGCACAGAAGTAGTTCTCTCCTTCATTACCTTCGTCACCTTCGTCACTTCGTCACCCAAAAGCCCGAAACCCTTGTCTGGAGCGGGTTTGAGTTGGTGACGAAAGTTTCGTCACCCGTTCGTCACCCTTCGTCACCCCGTGGTCATTCTGTGGTCACTGATTGAGGGGGATCCACTGCGTGCCGGCAGTGTCTCCCCGTAGGCTGGGCTCTACTACCCGTCCACCGTCATGCGGGGTGGCCAAGAATGAGCCGTGGTGACAACAGCGGTGGATCCCCTTCGCCACTCATGACGTTCCGGCCGGCCGGGGATTTCCACAGCCAAACGAAGTAGATCTTTCGTCACTTTCGTCACTTCGTCACTCGACCGGCTGAAAACCTTACCTGGAGCGGGTTTGAGCGGGTGACGAAGGTTTCGTCACCCGTTCGTCACCCTTCGTCACCGGTCATCACTCTGTAGTCGCTGCTTGAGTGGGCTCCACCGCGTGGCAGCAGTCTCTCCCCGTAGGCTAAGGCTCCACTGCTCGTCCTCCGTTGAACGGTTGCTGCCAGGGGACGGGCGTTGGGGAGCGGTGATGGATCCCGTCCTCCGTCTACCACGGCCTGACTGCCCTAGCCTCCACTCGGACAAGATGAGGAGAGAGTGACTACAGGTGACTACGAGGTGACTACGCTGTAGTCACCACCTCAAAGCCCCTCCAGATAAGGGTTTGGGGCTCCTGGGTGACTAAGTGACTACAGGGACTACGGGAGATAGGGTTGGCAATGGGATCCTCCCCAAGGCTGCTCGGATCCCGAACGGCCTCTAGCCCCGCCAGTCCTAGCGAGAACGGCCATGGCCCCACAGTTCCTCAAATGCCGCGTCATCCTGCTCGCGTGGTATCAGCACCACCCAAGCGTCAGAGATGGGATCCCTGAGCATCACCACCCGATCGGGGTCGAATCCCAATCGCACCGCCGCATCGCGGTGGTAGGACAGCGACTCTTCCGCCTCGACGCGGTTGGCGAGAAATACAGCGTGGTATGGGGGATCCTCCACCCGCCCCTCCCTAATGTCCTCCACCAGCTGCTCCATAAATCGGAGGAAATCATCTCCGCTACCGAACACCGGAAACTCGCTCATTAGCACCCTCCTCTTCATCTGGGATCCACCACAACAGGTCTCCCGGCTGACACCGGAGAACCCTGCAGATCCCATCCAACCGCTCCTCCGTGAGCCTAGGCATGTTATCGGTGGCACGCAGCTTATAGACCGACACTTCGGTCAGGCCAAGTGCCGCGGCCAGATCCTTGCTGCGGATCCTCTTGGCCGCCATCAGTTCGTTCAGCCTCCACCTAATCATGAGCTTGCTCCATAACAACTTCACAAGCATAGTTCTATAACTCCAGCTTACCCTCACTTGAGCCGCATAGGCATCCCGATAGTATCCGTCGCGTATATTTCCTAAAATGTGGGTTGACCTCAATATTACTCTGGGTTATACTAAAGGCATGGATGCGGGGCGGGCGGTGATGCCCCCCTCGGATCCCAAGAACCTCCCCCAATAGAGTCGTTGCTTTAGGAGAGCGCGCTATGTTTCGAGCCACATTGACCAAGCTAGATGTCGGTGTTGTCGTAGCCGCCCCGTCTCCGCGGGTGCGGGTACTGTTCGACAACCGCAACCATGCCACTCAGAAGGTGATCCTCTACGTTGGGTTCTCCGATAGGGAGTCGGCAGAACGGGTTTATTCCTGGCTAATTACCCACGGCTACCGCCACTACGATCGCGCCACCGACACAGGGATCCTGAAGCCGCGTAAGGCTGAACGGGTTGACGGCATGAACTGGGAAATCAAGATTCATCGCCCAACGGTCGAGTTGGTCAAGCGCTTCGTAGCCAAAGATCTGGCTCGCTAACTAGAGAAGAAGGGATCCCTAGCGCCAACTAGGGATCCCTGCAACAGACACCAGTCCAAGAACACTACCGAACGTCGTGCTGCATTAGGAAAACTACCATGAACAGCTTTCAAGAGTTGAGGGACACGCTAAATCAACCTACCGATCCCAGTCTCATCCGCCGCCGCCGCCAGGGGATGGTCGATATCGACTACCTGGAGTGGTTCACCGTCAACCGGATCCTCGATACCCATTGCCCCGGCTGGAGTGGTGAGGCCGTTGTAACCACAGTAGGAGATACGGTGATCGTGACCTACACGATTCGGATCCCTACTGCTGAGGGCATCGTAAGCCGCTCCGCTACGGGATCCGAGAAACTGGGATCCGGATTCGACCCCGTAGCCAGCGCAGAACAGCAGGCTTTCAAGAGGGCCGCCGCACGGTTCGGGATAGGGCTGGATCTCTATGACCGACCCACCAAAGGCTACCGCACACCCGGAGAAGCACGACAGCCGGCTTCGTGGCAGACCAACCGTTCGGGTGTCCGGCCGTCCTATCAAGGCACTGTAATTTCGTAGTCGCCAACGCTGTTGCCATCAAAAGTTACTTGTAGCCACAGGGGATCCCAGCGTGAATGGGATCCCCTGTTTCGCTTGAGCAGGGATCCACGCACCCCATGCCGATCCGTCCTCACCCCGACAACCGCGGACGGCGATAAGAGGGATCTAACAGGAATAGCAATGGTGTGGCGGCATTATGGGTTTCACACGATCTGTTGCCCAGATAACTGAGAGTTATCTGGAGTATCCGGAGGGCTTGGCCGGATTCGACTCCAGGGATCCCTCTGCTAGCAAACTACCGACTCCGTACCGATTAGCGGCCGGCATCGGGTAGCTTGCCCAGTTCCCGTTGTAGGGCCGCCAACAGCTCCGCCCGCCGGAGGTGTTTGCCGGTGGAGGGATCCCTATCGCCGCCTGGCCCGATCACTTGCCTGGCCAATCGCCGTAGCTCTAGTACAGGGAGGGCCTCTAGGTCAGAAGAAAGAGTTACTGGAGCCCGCTGTGCCCTAGCCGCCTCCAACGCCTCAACCCGCCGTTCCAGTCGCTCCAGGCGGTCGAGGATCCCTGCAGTCGTGGGGCTGTTAACAGCTGTTTGCAGTTTCTCCAAATACTGCCTAAGAGCCGCCACGAGAATCTCTGAAGGCGTGACCTGGAGCCGTGAAGCCGCCTCCAAGAGCTGGGAGTGCAGCTCTGGGGGGATCCGTGCCCCCACCATTGGAGAAATCACTGTGATGATGTTTGCAGTGGATAACAGCTCCAGATCTTACCCGCCCATGTGACTACCGGTGACTACCGGTGACTAACAGTGACTACGTGGTAGTCACCCGTCCAAAGCTAGTCTGGGCAAGGGTTTCAGGCTTCAGGGTGACTACGTGACTACGGTGACTACGGGTCAGCAACGTTAGATGGATCCTGCTGCTCCCCTTCCCCACCAGACGACCCTGTAGAGGCCAACCGGCTCCAGGTAGGATCCCCCACCAGCCGGCCGCATAACTACCACCAGCCTAGGCTTATGCCGGTTTAAGACCCTACTTGTAGACAAAAGATGTAGCTTAAATAGGACTCCGTCCCGTTAGCACGAACGACATTAAATTCCAAAGACCGAGCCATAGATGATAGGCGTGGAGAGGCTTTGGGGGTTTTCTAGCTTTAGCTAAAATCCAAAGAGAAGTAGGGACCCCAGTGCGATGGGATCCCCACAGAAAACAACCGACTACCGGAGAATAACTATGCTTACAACCAAGGTAC
>Ga0308392_1001039_pt1 | contig 11479 bp, 14 predicted proteins | sample Hotspr20Samplem2_FD_202361 | JGI IMG/M metagenome (GOLD analysis project Ga0308392, IMG submission 202361) | Hot spring phototrophic mat microbial communities from Octopus Spring, Yellowstone National Park, Wyoming, United States - 20050624_m2 ... | reverse complement strand
GCGGTATTAAACTCGTGTGCCTGTTCCCAGAGCGCACTGTTGTCGGTCTTGAGCAGCAGGCGCGTCGTGTTGGGCGGGATACCTGCCCGCCCCAGCACCTCGGCAGTAATGTGCGGGTAGCCACGCAGGTCGGCGACCCAGCACGCGCCGATGAGCCGCGCGAGCGGAATCTCGTGGATGCGCTTGCCCGCGTCGTTGAAGTGCCATGGAGCGTCGATATGCGTGCCCGAATGGGTTCCCAGCATCAGGCGCGAGCCGTTGCATACGCCGCCGTCTGCTATGCGCACGACGGGGATGAGTTCGAACGGCGCGTCGCCAGGATAGGTCGGCATCGGCTGGCGCAACGGCACGCTGATGTCAATAATCATCGCTCCGATTATACCTCCCCCGCGCGTAGGAGCGTCAGCACCTGCTGGAAGTCGTCGGGCAGCGGCGCGGTGAGCCGCAAGCGTTCGCCCATGAGGGGATGCTCGAACGCGAGCGCGTAGGCGTGCAGCAGTTGCCCCTGTAGGCAGGCGACCGCATCAGCGAGTGCGGGCGACCAGTCGCGCGGGGGCTTGCGCACACCGCCGTAGAGCGGGTCGCCCACGACGGGGTGTCCCACAGCACTGGCGTGGACGCGCACTTGGTGCGTGCGCCCTGTCTCCAGCCGCGCCGATAGCAACGCGCAGTCACGGAACGCCTCCTGCACGGTGAAATGCGTGCGCGCAGGGCGCGCCTTGCCCGCAGCGACGGCAGCGGCGTCCATCGCCGCCATCTTCTTGCGTTGCACAGGGTGGCGTCCAATCGGCAGGTCGACTGTGAACTGCATTTCGCGGGGCACGCCCCATACCAGTGCGAGGTACTCGCGCTCGATGGCATGTCGCTGCAGCGCGCTGCTCAGGCGGGCGTGCGCGCGGTCGGTCTTGGCGACCACCAGCAGCCCCGTGGTGTCCTTGTCCAGCCGATGCACAATTCCAGGGCGGAACACTGCGCTGCCTTGCGCGAGTGCAGGGCTGTGCGCCAGCAGCGCGTTGACCAGTGTGCCGTGCGGATGCCCTGGCGCGGGATGCACAGTCAGCCCGCGCGGCTTGTTGACCACCAGCAGGTGGTCGTCCTCGTAAACGATAGGCACGGGAATGGCTTCGGGCGTGAGGTCATAGTCGGGCGGGCGGTCAGGCGGTAGCGTGTAGTCCACGATATCGCCTGCACGCAGGCGGTAGGCAGGCTTCGTGATGGGCTGCCCGTTGATGCGCACCTGCCCTGCCGCAATCCACTCTTGCCAGCGGGCGCGGCTGATTTCGGGATGTCGCTCGCTCAGGTAGCGGTCTAACCGTTGCCCTGTCATTGGGCGGGCGCGGCGGCTGGCTGGGCGCGTCGCTGGCAGGTCGGGCACAGCGGGCGGTGGAACTTCGCCATGCTGAGGTCATACTGCGGCTTGCGCAGCGGGCGTCCGCAATCAGCGCAGATCATCGCTTCGGGCGCAGGCTCAGCAGCGCGTCCTGCCTCCTCCCCGCGAATCGGCTGCGGCGAATCGGCGTAGGCGATGCGCCCCGTCTCCAAGTCGCCCTCGCTCAGTTCAGGCGCGAACTGCGTGCCGTAGCCGCACATCGCCAACGCGCGCCCGATTGCGCCCGTCTCGGCTTTCTCCACGAAGTCGGCGAAGTCGTCGCGCGTCTCCATCTTGCTCGCCGTCGCGATAACGCGCCCCTGCGCGTCCTTCACCACCGCCTGGAAGACCACGCATCCGCCCTCGATGTCCAGATGCAGCGGGTGCGTCTCGATGCTCCAGTCGGGGTGGTCTTCGCGGAACCAGACCAACCGCGCGGCGACGGGCAGGTACTGCTGCCCCCCGCGCACCCGTATCAGATACCGTCGAACATTGAATGCCATGCTATACGAATGTATACCCGATAGGGTGGGGGTGGTGTCAAGGGGCATCCCGAAAGGCGATTCCTCACACTCAGCCCCCGACGTGTTATTAGGTATTGGAGGCAAAACGATGGAACGAGTACACACACTCGATGAGTTATTAGTCGCTGAGCCGTCCGAGCTGACCCCGCCTATCCCGGCGGAGGCGCAGGAAGCTGAGGCTCTGGAAGCGCTGACGCACGCGGTGGAGCGCATCTGGCAGACGGCGCAGGAGCAAGCCGAACACGAACGCGAGCAGCAGCGCCGCGCCGCCGCGCGCGCCCGCTTCAACTTGGATTAGGAGGCGAAACCTGTGCAACCGAAGCGCCGACTCGTCGTTCCAGGCGCGGTACTCCAGCAGGCGCTCCGCGCCCTCGAACGCAGCCAAGCCGAAGCGTCTTTGTGAGGTTCATGAGCTTTGCAAGCTGATAATAAGTGCCTATACGGTGGATTTTCGACATGCGCAACATTGCGTGCGAGCGAGCAACCACAGAGGGTTGCCCCTACAAAATGGCGTCCCTGTATAAGGAAGCGATTAGGAGGGCGCCAGACGAAAGCCGTGCGGGATTAGTTCGGCAAGCGTGTATCGAGCCATCACGCGGTCAGGCGAGACGACCCACACAGCGAACTGGTCAGGCGCGTCGGCGAACTCCAGCAGCACCTGTCGGCACGCGCCGCAGGGGGTTCCGCCGTCGGGGGTACAGACCGCCGCTGCTACCAGCCGTCGTGCCCCCGACGCCACTGCGCTGAACACCGCGACGCGCTCGGCGCAGATACTCAAGCCATAGCTGGCGTTCTCCACATTACAGCCCGCGAAGACGCGCCCATCGTCGGTCAGCACCGCCGCGCCGACCGCGTAGCCCGAATAGGGCGCGTAGGCGTGCGCTCGCGCCGCACGCGCCGCCTGCACCAACGCCTGCTCCACAGGCGAAAGGCTCATTCGTCCTCCCCTGCCGACTCGGCGGCGAGTTCCTCTTCGAAGATTTCCTCCATCTCGTAGGGGTCTTCGTCCATCGCCGCACTCATCTCGCGCATAAAGCGGCGCATCGTCTGCGGGTCGTCGGGGTCGCCTGCGAACTCCATGCTGTCGGCAAGGTCGTCCAGCATCTGGTCTTCAGTGCGCAAGCGTGCCACGCGCGAGACGAGGCGTTTCGACTCCGTCGCGCCGCAGGCGGGGCACGGCTGCGGGTCGTCTCGTTGGGCAATCGCCAGCAGCCGCGAGAACCGTTTCCGACACTTCAGGCAGCGATATTCATACAGCGGCATCAGCCCATCACCTTCTGCAGCGTCTCCTTGAGGACGCTTGCCGAAGTTTGCAGGGCGGCGCGCTCCTCATCAGAGACGCCAATCTCGATGACCGCCTCTACGCCGTTGCGCCCGACGCGCGTCGGTAGTGAGAAGCACACATCACTGATGCCCAGCGCGCCCGTCTGCAGGGTAGATACGGGCAGCACCTGATGCCGATCCAGCGCGATTGCGTTCACGACCTGCGCAATGGAGACGCCCACCGCGTAGCCCGCGCCGCCCTTAAGGCGAATTGCCTCCGCGCCCGAATTCTTCGTGCGCTCGAAGATAGCGTCCATCGCCTCCTTGCTATAGCCAGGGTAGTCCTTGAGGGGCACGCCCGCGATGGTTGCGCAGCTCCAGATGGGCACCATCGAGTCACCGTGTTCGCCGAGAATCAGCGCGTCCACATCGGTCGCCGCCACGCCGAAATGCTCCGCGAGGAACGAGCGGAACCGACAGGTGTCCAGCACCGTGCCCAATCCGATTACGCGCTCGGCGGGCAGTCCCGACTCCTTGACCGCCAAGTAGGTCAGGATGTCCACAGGGTTCGAGACGACCAGAATAATCGCATCATCGGCAAGCGCAACGCTTTTCAAGCTGCCCAGAATCTCGCGGAACAGCCCGACATTGCGGTTGATGAGTTCCAGTCGGCTTTCGTCGGGGCGTCGGCGCAAGCCTGCGGTGATAATGACCAAATGCGCGCCATTCAGGTCGGGGTAATCGCCCGCGCGGAATCGGACAGGTTGCGAGTAGGCGGCGCCGTGGCGCAGGTCTAACGCTTCGCCTTCGGCAGCGTCGCGGTTCACATCCAGCAGCACCACCTCCGAGACCGCGCCGATGAGTTGCAACGCGAACGCGGCGTTCGAGCCGACGCGCCCGCCGCCGCCAACGATTCCTACCTTCATCGTGTGTACCTCCCTATGTAGGGGCGTTTCGCGAACGCCCATGATTTCGTCGGGATTGCCCGACGCTTACAACAGCGGAAACTGCTCCAGAAAGCGCAAATCGTTCTCCAAAAACAGGCGCAGGTCGTCCACGCCGTACTGTAGCATCGGGATGCGCTCAATGCCCAGCCCGAACGCGAAGCCGCTGTAGCGCTCCGTGTCGATGCCGTACCGCTCCAGAATGTTGGGGTGGATGAGTCCCGCGCCGCCGAGTTCGAGCCAGCCGCCCTTCCATGAGATAGCGAAGTCCACCCCAGGCTCCACGAACGGGAAGAAGTCGGGTCTAAAACGCACGCGCACCTCCGCGCCGAACATCAATTGGGCGAACTGGGTCAGCACGCCCTTCAGGTGCGCCATGCTCACCCCCTCGTCCACCATAAAAGCGTCCACCTGATGGAAGGTGTGCGAGTGGGTGGCGTCCACATTCTCGTAGCGGTAGCACCGCCCGATGATGGCGATTCGAATGGGCAGGCTGCGTTCGCCGCGCTGGAGTTGCTCGAAGACGCGCCCCTGAATCGAAGTGGTCTGCGTGCGCAGCAGGTAGCCTGGCGCGATATGGAACGAGTTCTGCTCGTCCATCGCAGGGTGGTCGTCGGGGTAGTTGAGCGCGCCAAAGTTGTATTCGAACCGCTCCAGGTCGTAGCCGTCCACGAATTCGAAGCCCAGCCCTGTCAGCGCGCGCTTGACCCGCTGCATGGTCAAGGTCAGCGGATGCAGGCGTGCGGGGCGCAGAGGCGCGCCAGGCAAGGTGATGTCCACTCGCTCGGCTTCGATGCGCTGGGCGAGTTCTGCCTGCTCCAGCGCCGTGCGTCGCTCAGCGAAGAGTCGCTCCAGATGCTCGCGGGCGGCGTTCACCTGCTGCCCGAACTGGGGTCGCTGTTCGGGGGGCAGCGTACCCAGTTGGCGCAGCAGTTGCCCAATCGCACCCTTACGCCCCAGATAGTGCGTCTCCACTGCCTGAAGTTCTGCAGTGGACTGCGCCTGTGCAATCGCGCGTTCCGCTTCGTCCAGCAGTTGCTGTATGGTCTCCACAGCGACGCTTATGGGCTGGGGCGTACCGACTGCACCAGCATTTCGAACGCTTCGGGGTCGCGCACCGCCATCTCCGCGAGTTGCTTGCGATTCACTTCAATCCCGCGCTCGGTCAGCGCGTGGATGAACTCGTGGTAGCGCATGCCGTGCGTGCGGCATGCAGCGTTGATGCGCGTAATCCACAGGCGTCGGAAGTCGCGCTTGCGCTGCCGTCGGTCGCGGTAGGCGTACTGCAGCGACTTCATTACCTGCTCGTTTGCCTTGCGGAACAGGCGGCTCTTCGCGCCGTAGTAGCCTTCTGCCCGTTTCAGAATCTTCTTATGGCGACGGCGGGTTACCGTGCCACCTTTCACGCGTGCCATCGTTTGTCTCCTCCTTACTTACCTGCCAGTAAGCGGTTGACGCGCCGATACTCGCCCTTGAAGAGTTCATCTTCTTGGTCGAGTCGGCGTTTGCGTGCGGGCGATTTACTCAGGAACAGGTGGCTGTTCCCGGCTTTCTTGTGCATCAGTTTGCCCGTCGCTGTGCGCTTGAAGCGCTTGGCAGCTGTCTTGCTTGTCTTCATTTTTGGCATGGGTCGAACCTCCTTCTGCAGGCGGCGTTTTCGGTTTCGCCACAGGCTTTTTCGCGGGGGCGATGACCATGACCATTTGCCTGCCTTCCACTGTCGGCGGCTTTTCGATAACGCCGTAGTCCTGCACTGCTTCCGCAATCTTCCGCAGCAGCGCTTCGCCTGCTTGCGGGCGATCAAACTCACGGCTGCGGAAGATGACCACGAATTTTACCTTATCGCCGTCCTGCAAAAACTCGATTGTGTTGCGTATCTTGGTTTCGATGTCGTGTGCGCCGATCGCGGGTCGGAGGCGAAGGGTCTTCACATCGCCGCCTTTTTGCTTCTTTTTGGCTTCCTTCGCCAGTTTCTCCTGCTCGTAGCGGTACCGCCCGTAGTCCAGAATCTTGCATACGGGCGGGTTCGCGGTCGGCGCGACTTCCACCAGGTCTAAGCCCTGCTCTTGGGCAATTTTCAATGCGCGGCGCGTGGGCATAATGCCCAACTGCTTCCCGTCTGAATCGATGACGCGCACCTCACGGGCGCGGATGCGGCTGTTGATTCTCAGTTCCTTCTGAATGGCTTCCTCACCCTCGCTTTGATAGGCTACTCAATCAGCGTTTGCCCAAGCACGCGGAGGATGTCTTCCATCACCTCAGGCGCGAAGCCTTCCTCAGCGTAGCGGATAATCCCCTTCTTATCCACGATATACATCGTGGGAAAGGCTTTCACGCGCGCGCGCCGCATCACTTCCTGTTCGTTGGGCGGAATCACGATGGGGTAGGTCATCTTGTGTTGCTCGACAAACGCGCGCACCTCTTCGGGCGTGCCTGAGTCGAGCGCGACGCCGACTACCACCAACCCGCGGCTGCTATACTTGTCGTGCAGTTCCTGCAGGTAGGGGATTGCCGCGCGACACGGACCGCACCAAGTCGCCCAAAAGTCCACCAGGTATACCTTGTCCTGCTTGCCGCCAATCTTGACCTCTTTGCCGTTGAGGTCTTTGAAGGTCATTTCGGGCATCTTCTGCCCAACCCGCAGTTGCGCATTGGATGGCATCGTCGCGTACAGGAACACTGCGACGCTCAATAACGCCAGCGGTAAAATGTACCGTCTCATCATCGCCTCCACAGCCCTATTATACCATGCATGCGCGGAATTCAAGTCGGTTGGCAGGAAACACGCTCGTCGCGTGGAACTCCTCATATGGAGGTACGACGACGATGGCGCGACCAGTGACCTTGTTCACAGGACAGTGGGCAGACCTGCCCCTTGAAACGATGGCGCAGAAAGCGAAAGAGTTCGGCTACGACGGGCTGGAGTTGGCGTGTTGGGGCGACCACTTCGATGTCGAGAAAGCCCTCACGCAGGACGGCTATTGCGAATCGCGCTGGGAGATTCTGGGGCGGTACGGTTTGAAGTGCTTCGCGATTAGCAATCACCTTGTGGGACAGGCGGTGTGCGACCCGATTGACGAACGGCACAAAGCGATTCTGCCCGCGCGTGTGTGGGGCGACGGCGATCCTGAAGGCGTGCGCCAGCGCGCAGCGGAGGAAATGAAAAACACCGCGCGCGCCGCCCGCAAGTTCTTCAACTGTGCGCCCGACGAGGTGAAGCGGCAACTCACGCGCGTGGTGGTCAACGGCTTCACAGGCAGCAGCATCTGGCAGTATCTCTACTCGTTCCCGCCCAACCCGCCCGACCTTGTAGAGAGGGGCTTTGCGGACTTCGCCACGCGCTGGAAACCTATCTTGAGTGTGTTTGAGCAAGAGGATGTCTACTTCGCGTTGGAGGTGCATCCGACGGAGATTGCGTTCGACATCGTGACGGCGGAACGCGCAATCCAAGCGGTAGACAGGCATCCGCGCTTCGGCTTCAACTACGACCCCAGCCATCTGGGCTACCAGGGCGTAGACTATGTGGCGTTCATCCGTCACTTCCGCGACCGAATCTTCCATATGCATGTGAAAGATGTCTGGTGGTCGGAGATGCCGCGTTTGTCGGGCGTGTTCGGCGGACATCTGAATTTTGGCGACTCGCGCCGCTATTGGGATTTCCGCTCGCCTGGACGCGGCTCGATAGACTTCGAGGAGATTATCCGCGCACTGAACGAGATAGGCTATCAAGGTCCGCTCTCAGTGGAGTGGGAAGACAGCGGGATGGATCGAGAACATGGCGCGCGTGAGGCGTGTCAGTTCGTGCGCCATCTCGATTTCGAGCCGTCGCGCATGGCGTTCGACGCTGCCTTCGAGCGCGGGTAGACACGCTGGGGCAGGGGCACTGCCCTTGCCTCTACGCCTGCTCCTCCAACAGACGGCTCAACTGCTCAGCGAACGCCTGTAGACTACCTGCAGCGAACGCCGTATCGTACAGCGCGTTCAGTTGCGTGACATCGTGAACCGAACGCACCTGCGCTTCTAACGCTTCGGGCACATTGCCGTACAGCCCTCGCAGCAGCTTCAGCAAGCCATCCTGCAAGCCGCGTTCCAAGCCGCGCGCGATGCCTTGTTCCAAGCCCTGCTGCAAGCCCTGCTGCAAGCCCTGCTGCAAGCCCTGCTGCAAGCCCTGCTGCAAGCCCTGCTGCAAGCCCTGCTGCAAGCCATCACGCAGCGCCTTTCGCTCCATGACGGACAGATACGGCGTGCCCTTCTCGCGTTTCACCTCTTCCAGCAGCTTCTCGTAGCGCTCCTCAAACAACTCTGGTAGTACCATAACCCACTCCAGTAAGCGTATCAGCTCTCCAATCTGCTCTTCAGTATACCCTCGATTCAACGCCAGACGCACCAGCTCCAGTCGCGACTGCAGCAAAAACTCTGCATCGGACGATGCCTGCGCCCGACGAAACGCCACAAACAGCAAGGCGCACGGATTTGGATTCGCCAGCAACTCTGCCTCATCCCACTCAAGGAGCTTCACTGTGTAAAACTCGAACTCCAGCCGACAGCCTGCCAGCGAACGCTCGTACTTTGTTGGACGCCAGTTCGGATTCTTGTCCGCTAAAATCGCTATCGTGACGATTGGGCGGCGGTAATACAACCACAACGCGGCTTCATAGGTGTAGGTGCGTTCAGGGAACAGGCGATCAGGACGCGACTGTACCTCGATATGAATCAAAATCCACTGTTCCATTCCATCCTTGAAATGGACCCGCACAAGTTTGTCGACCGTCTGGCGTCCTGTGCGGCTTTTAGGAGCGATGCGCTGCAGTTCCGCGTCCAGAAATTCGTAGCCACGCTGCCAGTCTATCATCTCGTGGAGTTCTGGGTGAATGAGTTCGATTAGCTGCGGGAGGAAGAGACGGATTAACTCCTTCCACGGGCTGTCTTGATCGTGTCGTTTGCGGCGCGCGGCGCGCTTCCGTGCTGCCATAGCGCAATTTTACCCACTGATACTTATCGCACGATCGCGTTTCAGCACGACCCAGCTCAGGGCTGCGCCGAGCGTTAGCGTGAGGGCGCACCCAATAAATGGCGTGCGGTGCGCAGGTACAGTGATTGCGCCCAGCGTTAGGGGCACATGCTCGTACAGGAACCCGCCAATCAGCGCGCCAAGGATACTTCCGACACCCTGCGCTGTGCCCGCGGCGCCCAGCATCATCCCCCGCCGTTCGGGGTCAATCTCGCTCAGCTCCGCCATCCACGCGGCAAAGGTTAGCACGAAGCTGACTGCGCCCAGTGCCGCGGCGACCAGCACCCACGCAATCGGTGGTTGGGATGGCGCAACCACGCTCCACACCACGCCCGCTGCCAGCATTAGCCCCAGACGAATACTGCGTGTGCGTCCCAGCCAATCGGCGAGGCGTCCTAACGGAAGGCTCAGCACGGCAATCGCCAGCGCAGGCACGACCAAGCCCACCCCAAACAGCGTCTCGCTTACGCCGAACTCATCCATCGCATACAACTTCACTAATAGCATAATCAAACCAATGCCGAAAAACACCACAAATGCGAGCAGCATATGCCCAGGCGCGATCCGCAGCGCATTTAGGAACGCCCCAAGCGAGAGTTTCTCGCCTGGTGCGCTGCCCGCTCCGTTGGGCACGCGCCCGTCGCGCGGATAAAACCGCCAAGCAATCAGCATCGCGACCATGAATAGGCATGCCGTGAGGTAGAACGAGGCTTGCTTCGTGCCTGAGAGGTCGTTCGCCAGCCCGCCTGCCAAAGGTCCCAACGCTATGCCCGACATGTAGGTCATGTTCAAAAAACTCATCGCCCATGCCCGTTTGTGCAGGGGTACCGAGTCGCCAATCGCGGCGTAGACGGCGGGCCAGAGCATTGCCGCGCCCAGTCCGTCCAACGCACGCAGCACGATAAAGTGCAGCGGATGGCTTGCCACAAGTGTTGCCAGCGAGGTGAACACGGTCAGCGTCGGTCCCAGCACAATTAGCCGACGCCTGCCGAAGTGGTCGCTGAGCATCCCCATCGGCGCGCGGAAAATCGCCTCCGTGAGCAAGAACACCGAGCCGACCGCCGTGATGGTCGACTCACCCAGACCGACCACTTCCCGCAAATAGACGGGCATCGCCGAGATGTTGAGCGTCACATAGCCCAGCTCGGCGAAGCCCGCCATCACTACCAGCGCCCAGAACGCCGAGAGCGACTTCACAATCCTTCCAGGGCGCGCTCGCCGCCTCAATCTAACCCGACATCGATGCGCACCTCGCGCCCCGTCTCCGACGACTCGTAGATGGCGTCCATAATCGCGTTCAGGTAGTACCCATGCTCGCCAGGCACAGGCGCAGGCTTGTTGTGAAGAACCGCGTCCACAAACGCTTCCACATTTGCCTGATACGAGTTGACATTGGGAATATTTGCAGGCTCCACATTATACAGCGTGCGGTTCTGTTCGGTCGCGATGCGCACGGGGCGGTCGCTGAGCGGGTCGGCGAACACGCCGCCCTTGTCGCCCAGCAGCAGCGTGTTGAACTCGTCGCGCTCGATATTCGCGCAGAAGCTCGACTCCAGCGTTATGGTTGCGCCGTTTTCAAGGCGGATTAGCCCGACGGCGAAGTCCTCCACGGTGAACTTGGTATAGTCCCACTGCCCCATCAGTCCGACGACATCGGGGCGGTTGCCGAATTTTGTATAGGTCGCGCCGAACGCTGCTACAGGCTTGGGATAGCCCATCAGCCATAGGGTTGTGTCCAGAATATGCACGCCGATATCGATGAGCGGTCCGCCGCCTTGTTTCTCCTTGTCGATGAATACGCCCCAGCCCGGAATCCCGCGTCGGCGCAGGGCGTGAGCGCGCGCATAGTAGACCTCGCCCAAGTTGCCCTCCTGCACGATGTATTTGTGCAAAAACTGCGCGACGCCCGAAAACCGCCACTGCAGCGACACATGGAGCAGCTTGCCCACGCGCCGCGCGGTCTGTACCATCTCGCGCGCCTCATGCGCATTCCGCGCCAGCGGCTTCTCGCAATGCACATGCTTGCCCGCCTCCAGCGCGGCGATGGTCGCATCCTTGTGCAGAAAGTTGGGGGTTGCTACAACGACCACATGGATGTCATCGCGCAGCACCATCTCGCGGTAGTCGGTATACACATGGGGGATGTGGAACCGCTCGGCGGCGGCGCGCGCGCTCGCCTCGTTCACATCGGCAACAGCAACCAGCTCCACTCGATCGGAGAGTTTCGCATAACTGGGCATGTGCTGCCCTTGCGCGATTCCGCCTGCTCCAATAAAGCTAACGCCTATCTTACTCAAGTTCGTCGCTCCTCCTTAGCGGCTTGTGGCGACAAGCGTCGCCTAATCCCAAAACTGCAAGGTAGTATACC
>Ga0308392_1001038_pt1 | contig 11484 bp, 8 predicted proteins | sample Hotspr20Samplem2_FD_202361 | JGI IMG/M metagenome (GOLD analysis project Ga0308392, IMG submission 202361) | Hot spring phototrophic mat microbial communities from Octopus Spring, Yellowstone National Park, Wyoming, United States - 20050624_m2 ... | reverse complement strand
TTATGTCATTAACAGTGTATGCAGCTATAAAATATAATTTATTTAAGTTACTATCTATGTAATGATCTAATATGCTGACTTTCTCATATACACTTGATGAATCTATATATTGCGAAATAGCATGATTTAGCAATCGATACATATCAAAAATTTTGATAATATCTTCTACGTAACCATATTTTTTTTCTTCGCATCTGTCTTGTCTCAGCTGATAAAGTTTTTCGTTTAATTCCTCTAGTTCTATAATAAATATATGCTTTAAATCCATTGGCAAAAAGATAATCTTATCATTTTTTTCGAAGTAATAGAAAGTATACTTTAAGTCTTCTCTCAAAACTTCTTTGAAATCATTGTTACTTGTAAAAGGATATAATGTATTACTTTCTGTATCAATAATTATTAAACAAACTGTATATTGATCGTTTGGAAATTTAAATATAAACAAATATTTTTTGTGGCGATAAATTAAAGAGCCTGAAAATGCTTCGTTTTTGTTCCATATTATAGTTAATTTTTTATCTGTTAGTGCAATGCCGTTCTCAGGACTGTAAAGTATGTCGTAACATTTATTATTATATACAACGTTAGATAAGTGAATTTCAGGTATCTCTGGTGAAATAGGAATTTCTTTTAGTAAAATCATAGTGTCTTTGAAATGTTTATTATAGGGAACACTTACTATACTAGCGTTTATATTAAGCTCGACGATACTCAGGTCTATATAAATTTTCAGACTATTCTGTATAAATTCTATATACAATGCTAGAATTTTCAATCTATATGTACCCCCCTCCCCAAGAATAAAAATCTCAAAACACTTTTGAAGACTCTTTAAGCATTTAATGTGTTGTTCCTTTGAATTGTACTTTCTCCACCATTCGTATAATCTAGCTTCATAAATTTGTCCAACAGTGTCTGGTGATATACCTTTCCTATTATATTCGAAACGCTCATCCTTGTTTATCAAATCTACTATTATTTGCCAGATTTTATCAATATTCCAAGATGCAGTATGTGTTTGTTGGGTCAGAAGATCAACAAGATGTACATGTACACCACTATTATCAACATGTATAATAGGGACGATTCTGTTAACAATAGGGTAAAATAAATCAAAACTTGATTGTCTCGTTTCCTTTTCTAAATATAATGCCTTACCGCTATCAACATCTATTACACCTACGTAACGTGGAGGCCTTATAGTATCTATAGAATCTTCTGAGTACAGTCCTCTAGATACGATATAAAATTTATCCTTTAGCTTGAATAGTAAACTCTGGTTCTTACCTGTATAGTAATTTAGTTTAGAGAATTCAACAGGTCTATAAACATCTCTCTCAATGTCCATTGCAAATAAAAATAACCTATGCTTGTCTGAATTTTCTATATAATTATCTCCCTTAAATAAAACGCAATTATAATAAAATATCTTATTGTTTTTAGTTGTAAAGTATGTTTTGTATCTTAATTCACCGCATCTTGATGCCTTGAATGGCAGTATTGTTTTTTGTTTTTCGTAGATCTCAACACGAGCATTTTGGTTAAACATACTATTGTTTTTGCAAGTGTACGGGAATTTTAGGTATGGAGCGATTTTAACGTTTATAACACTAGAATTCCTCAGATGTAAAAACACAGTAAATATACTAAATAAGGTAATCTTACATCCCTTCGTGTGGTGCAATGATAATCTTATATTGATGACTTAATAATAAGACGAATACGCGAATTACATAAAAAGTTGCTATCGTTTTTATTTTGTCGGCATTTTTAGGCCTCCTCTTGCTTGTCTTCCGACATACCCAATACCCTTTCTATATCCTCTACTCTGTACCTTTTTATTCCGCCTGACGTCCTCAAAGGCCTTATCAATCATTTCTTCTCGTAGTTTATCAGCGTCATTCTAATCAATCCTTATATCCCCCTATACTTCTTTGTACTCAAAAGCCTCTTAGCAATACTATGTTATAAACATAAAAATTTATAAAAAGTTAGTAACTGTTTAACACCTCATGTTGGTCTAATTACTTTTCTATCAAAAAAAGGAACTCCCGATGAGGTTTCTCAACATCGCGAAGCCATTCATTTGTCCATCTCATACTTGCCATTACATTACTCTTATAGTCGATTTCAAGAACCTCAAGCAATTTGCCATTACGCCTAATAACTTCATCTAGCTCTTCTGCTGTGGCTCTTCCGCCAGAACTGTAAGATAGGATAACCCATTTGGCATTAACTTCACGGATAAGACGCTCAATAGCGCTGACAACCAAATATCTGCCATCACTACTCCTACGATACTCTTCAAACATAGAAGTTGCGATAACATCCGAAGTATCTTTCCTGCGTCTAGCCTTTCCAAATACATCTGGTTTGTCAAAGAGACAAATAGTCGTCCAAATATGATAGTAAGATGCGTACCTTACTCGTGAAGGTGGCATTTTATCATTGTTAGCTCCATATGGTGGGTCAAAGTACGCCAGATCAACGGAAACTCGAGGGAGTAAATCAAAAACATCTTCACGAAAGACTTGATGTTCCTCAGAAGTTAGAAAAAGTGCGGGGACTTTCAAAACTAAGTTGTTATATGAGCGGGGTGCCCATTCTCTTAGATAAGACACAAAATGACCTAGCGTGTTATCCACTTGGTCTAATGCCAAAATCAGACTAGTTAGAGCAACGGCTTTATCTACTTTGTTAAGTTCTAGTTTTTCTATTTCTTGACGAATAGCATCTAGTTTACGAGTGTTATGAATTTGCCACGGTCTCTTCAATCCATCTGGTTGAACAGCACAACCACCATTTGGCTGGCCACCGTACATTTGTGTAAACCATCCATCTATAGGTGGCAATGAATTTAAGTGGTCAATCAATGGCTGGTATTCTTCAGGTCTTTTTTTATTTAGCAAATAACACGTACCAAACACTTCTGACCAAATCGCAATATCATTACATAAAACTCTATAACCAGATTTTGCAAAAGCCTGTGAAACCCGTGTGGTGCCAGCGAAAGCGTCAAGCACCGTATGAGCATCTACCTTTCTTGCAAGGTGAAGAATGTAGGGAATTAGTTTTAACTTCGACCCCATGTACTTAATACCTTCTGTTTCTGGGGTTTGTAGTGCTGGAACGTTATCAAAAAAGCTCAGTTGACGCATGGCTACACGCCTTAATCAAAATATACAAAATCTTACCGAAATCTCAATTTCTTGTATCAATTCAATAAATTTAATAATGTTGAAACCGTCGAAATACTTAGGCACTGCATGGACTGCTAAGATTTTTATGATTGAGCAGCCCGTGCAAACTTAGTATATTTCAGGTGTTTTTTAGTTTAAAAACAATCCATACATTCAAAATCAAAATAGCATCTTACGCCAAGCTACCTTACGTTACAGACGATAGGAAATACTATAAAAGTGATTATGAACCCTATAATCAGATACATAACACGATGTATTGCGTTGAGACCGATTCACTTAAAACATGTTTTTATGTTAAAAACAACGAGATAAATTACTACAGGAAACGGGTTTATAGTCAAGAAATATTTATATTAGATACTGTAAGCAGTAATTATAAACCTATTAAGTTTACAAAATTAGATAGCGGTATAGATGATAAAGATACTATATCAATTAAAACAGAAAAAGGCAAGTGGTATCTTATTACAAGATACAAAAGAGGTGTTTCCAAAGGACAATATATATTTATAATAGATGCTCTGAGTGGCACTTGGTTATACAAAGAAGAAATGACAAGCGATAATAACATATATGTAGATATCTTATACCCTGTGGCTAATAGAATATTACCCATCATACACGTTACACGTTGGAATTTATATATTAAGCTATTTGATGTGGAGAATGAAAGTATACATACTATGATAACAATTAATTTAGAATATATAGACAACTTAGTTAAGCTAATGGTGAATAACTCAGAGCGTGCTGTGGCCTTAAAGAATAATTTATCACATTATGAAATAGATTATATAGAAAGTTTTAGTGTGGTAGAAACTAAATATTTATATGACTTATTTAACAAAAAAGTTATATATATGCGAGGAGTTATGTGCAGATTTAGTCTTGAGGTAAGATATAGGTTAAAACAAAATCATTACTACTATGAGACATGCAGGTTGAACGATCTATTTTGTTATATAGAATTAGATAAGGAAGATGTAAATTGCTGGTTAGATTTGAATAAAGTAAAGCAAAATTGGGCTGATAGACACCATTACGGTACACTTAAGGTTAATGACACGTTAAGTCCTGTAATACATAAATATTCTGTTTCTAATGAATTAAGCGATATTTATCTATCAACATGTTTATACAAGGACAAGTGCTACTATGTATATAATACATCTGCTGGGACTGGAATTATAAAAGTGCCTGAAAGTGACTACATAGAATTATCGCCCCGTCAAGCAGCGTTATATTGCCATGAAAAGTATCTTATTATGTTCTTTTATGCAGCACGTAAGATGTTAGTTATTATAGATACAGAACACAATAGAATAGGGTATTGGGAGTTTAAATATTGCAATCTTTATTGTCAAGTAGAATATATACATTATTACTCTAAAATACAGAATAAACTAATCTTCTTGTCCAAACACTGTTTAACTCTATTAATTATAGACATTGACAAACTGGATTTTATTTTCAAAAGTAATAAACATTCAGAGTGCATAGGTAATTACGAAGATGATAGTAATAGTAAGGACAACTTATATACTATACTATGCTGCTTTGACGTAAATCAATTAATAACAGAAGCTATTGCTCGTGCGCAACACATTAAGATTGAGCTCGAAGAAGTGCAATTGATAAGTAATTATATCGATACTAGTTCAGACACATTATATATATCTGTCGCTTATGTAATTCATGGGAAACAGCACATAGGAGTATTTTCACTCAGGATGTCATGTGATAACGTTAATTTCAAGATATTGCACTATAGCCAAATGCATTATAGCCAAGTCGGTATACCATTTAATGTATTGCTGAATAAGAGTTACCAGCAACTTAGCCTGTCTAAAATTTTTCTTTATAGATTTGATCTAGATCAGTCAGTAGATAAATCAGGGGACTTAAATATAGCATACAATAGAAATATGGAAAGACTTGTTAGTATTAGACATAATAGAAATAGTATAGATGTTACTCTAGGAAGGTATACAGTATTAGGGAAAACCGTTTTTAGCTTTAAAGATTTGATAGCTGTTACACACATAATAAATCACGATGGAGCTAAGAAATTAGCATTATTATTTATTAAATCGGATTTATCGTTAGTTAGAACAATGACGGACTGCTCAACCGTAAGAGGTTGAGCTTCCTACTTCGTCTTAGGATGGCTTTTTAGGTAGCCCGTATGGACTACGGTCATCCATCAGAGCCTGCTCCACAGGTCTCCCTTCATGGCGTCCTAACCCTAGGAAGTAGAGATTGATAGAGGCGTTTACGGCTCTATCGTGTGTTTCACCACACGCCGAGCAGCACCACGTCTGTCATGTAGTGCCAAGTCCTCTTTTTTGTGCCCGCGAAGATGGCAAAGTTTGGAGGACGGGAAGAACCTAACTACCTGAATGAAAGTCCTTACATACCATTTGCGAGCATGCAGTTTCTTTTCCAACGCTTCGTTCTAGACAAACCTACAGCATCCGAGGGTTTTAGAGAAGAACACACCCTGTGTATCACTAGGGTAAATACGATGCTTGTGTGCTTTTAGTACTAATGCGCGTCGCATGCTATGTAAATATACTAAATTTGTCGAAACAGTTGATACTCCAAGAATTTATAAAAACTATCACGTGCGGAAGCATAAAAATAAATCCTAAATAGTTAATTAGTACTTACCTGCTTGATAATCAATAAATTTCTTAATCTTACCGGGCTGTGCCCAATTCATCGTTCCTTCCATTTTCAAAGATAGCAAATAATTTTCTATATCTTTGTTACAAAGTTCCTTTTGAATTCTCTTTGCCTCTTCTATACTTTTTACTGGAATATAAGCCTGTAAAGATTGATTGGCTTGCCATTTTCCTTCAAATACTAAAGGATTAAAACTACTTTTGCCATATGCTTCCCATACAATTTTGTATGGATAAAAACAATATTCTCCAACTCCTAATAATGCCCACCAGCGCCCTCTATTAATCAATGTTTTCAGCATAGCACCTTTTCTGTTTACTAAGATATCCTTATTTTTCTTTAAATAACTATAAAGTGAATGATATTGCTGTAATTGTGATAAATCTAATGGCTTTCCGTTTTGATTATAAGGTAATAAAACCCATTTATACACATTATCATTTAAGACATAGATTGCATTTTGATTGGAAAGATTGTTTGTAGAAAAGTTTTTAGCTGTTATTAGAGGGAAAATAAATTTTTTAGGAAGTATAACTTCTTTATAAACCTTATTTGAAACACTTGCAAAACATTCATCAATATCTTGACAATTGTCAAAGAAAAAAACATGGTTTGCCCCACACGTATTAATTCCTTGACGAGGGGTGGATTCCTTTTTTAGAATAATTTTCGGTAAATCATTTTTATTAGAAACTTTACACTCTTTTGAAATACTTAAAGGATCTGTTTTATGAAAGAATGTTGATGCAAAATACTTTTGCCATTGATTATTCTCATAGCGATAATAAGGAATAGGAAAAGTAGTTTCTTTATTTCTGATTAAATGGAAAAGGCCATATCGTGTTGAGATATCCTTAAACACTTTTAAATTATTGAAGTCATAAATTGCTGTAACCCTAAAACTCACATTATCTACCTGATACAATCTAAAATTTTTGCTAGCCCCGTCGTTTAGAAATATAGAAAGTGGAACAAAAAAAACTGCTTCTCCGTTTTCCTTAAGAAAATCTTTAATGCACAACTGAATAACAACAGCCGATATATCAATCCTACTCTCACCTAACAAAACACTTTGACGATTTTTTACTAATCCGTACTTTAAGAAAAATGGCTTTATTTTTTCCTTGTACTCTTTTGGTAAATCTACAAAATTCTGCCAAGGTGGATTTCCTAAAATAAGATCATATTGTCGTGGCCTTAATACAAAAATATCTTCATTAGTGAAGTTTAAAGACAAATCTACACCATATTTTTGTTTGAACTTTGTAATAGCATTTTGGTAGTAAATTGTGTTCAATTCATTTCCAAAAAGATTATGAGTGGGCAATTCACTTAAGCTTAATTTTTTTGATATTCCAAGAAGTATGAACGCCTCCAATAGATTCCCCTCACCCATAGTTGGGTCAAAAACAGTGCATCCTGAAAGCCATTTTTCAAAAAAGCCAAATCTTTCAATAGCGAAAATAGCCCATTCCGAGGGTGTAAAAACATCACCTATAAATAAATTACTATCATATGACGTCAAAGTATCTTTAGTCATTTTTTTAAATTTTGTAATGCTTTTATAATCCCTTTACTTTTGTACATTGAATATATCATGAATGTATAAAATAGTCGAAAACGAGTATTACATAATGTTGTCTAAAATCCATCATGTACTAAAGCAGGAATCTCAAATACGAAAGGTTAAACAGTTCGATTGAGAATAGGATAGACTTCCGTTGTTTTTCCTTGCGCGTTTTGGATGAAAGCGGAAGTGCCCTGCCCGTTGTGGGCAGGGCTTCCTACTGCTTGAGCGGGTGAGCGGTTACTCGTGCGCTGCTACGCTTTGGAGGCGGTTAGCGATGGTAAGGTACCGCTTGACTAAGGTGCGAATCTGCTTGACCATCAGGTTGGTATTCTTAGGGAGTGTGCACAGCACATCTTGGAGCGCCTCAAAGGTAGGGAGAGCGTCCAAAAAGTTTTCCACGAGCTGCTGCTTTTGCTCGCGTGGGATACGCACCCGTGTCTGACCCGTACCGCTGGATGTCCGAGCGTACCGTGCAGGCACATCAATCCCGAAGGTGCTGAGGGATTCCCGAAGGGCCTCGTTACGGAGCTTTTGCACAATGGGAGCTATGTTTTGCTCACCGCCCATGCTTTTGACCTGCAAAAGCTCCTCAAGCTTAGGGAGAAGCAGGTACGCTGCGATGCACCGGTACCAGCCTCCATGCTGCGACACCGCTACACCAGCGTTTGTAATCTCCCTACGAATCTGTGCTTCCACATCGTGAGGGAGGAAGCTGTGCTCCCCATTCAGTTCCTTCTCCAGATTCGTAATCAGTTTCTTCAGGCCTTTTTCTGTGAGGGCCTTCTCAATCCGAACTTTGAGTTCGGTTCCGCTGACTTGCACATGCGTTGTCATACCACTCATTACGACAAAAGCGCAAGGCAAGTTAGTTCCCGTTTTTGCGATTTGGCAAATGGAGGCAAACAAAAAAGCGGGGCAAGCGCCCCGCCTACGTATGCGTGAAAGTTCCTGCGCCCTACTAAGAACGACTATCTAAGATCGTTCAGTGCTTAATTGCTTTGCAGCCCATTCCCGAATACTTTCGTATAACAAATCATACAAGTCCGAATCACCCAAACTAACGTAAGGGTCAGCATCTTCACCGATTAGTTTATAAATACTATCACCTGTATTCTCTTGTGCTGAGTCTACGTTCCCTAACTTATCTTCCAAATACGATTCTTTCCTGTCCATCTCTTGTACTTGTCCTTCAATCTTAGCCAACTTATGTTGTATCTCCCTAAGCTGCCTAAACTTTTCTATCACTGTGGAAGCATGGGGTTTTACAAGATAGGCAGCTAGCCAGTACTCTTCGTCGTGCTCAGAGTTGTCAGGGATGTAAGGTTGTACTGCCTCTCGTAGCTCGCGGATACGATAGTAGGCTTCTTCAATCACTGCCATCCTGTTAACCATACTTTCAATCAGTTCCCGTGCTTCATCCGATTGGATGATGCGGAGGAGTTCCTCTTGAACTCCCTTCGTGTTTTTGTCATGCGTTTCCATAGCGCTCATGTCGTCGAAAACGCAAGGGAAAACAAAACATACGAACTGGATGACAAAGGAGCCAACCGCTGGATTCCCTTGCGCGCTTTTGTTACAAACGAAACTGCCCTGCCCGTTGTGGGCAGGGCTTGCTGCTGCTTGGGCGGGTGAGCGGTTACTCGTGCGCTGCTACGCTTTGGAGGCGGTCAGCGATGGTAAGATACCGCTTGACCAGAGTACGGATTTGCTTGACCATCAAGTTGGTGTTCTTAGGGAGGGTGTCCAGCACATCTTGGAGTGCCTCAAAGGTAGGGAGAGCGTCTAGAAAGTTTTCCACAAGCTGCTGCTTTTGCTCGCGTGGGATGCGCACATGCGACCTGCCCGTTCGCTTTGACGCCCCAGCGTACCGTGCAGGCACCTCCAGACCGAAAGCGCTGAGGGATTCCCGGATGGCTTCGTTACGGAGCTTTTGCACGATGGGAGCTACATTCTTCTCCTCACTCATGCTTTTGACGGCCAGAAGCTCGTCCAACTTAGGGAGCAAAAGGTACGCTGCAATGCAACGGTACCAGCCTCCATGCTGCGACACCGCTACACCAGCGCTCGTAATCGCTGAACGGATTTGTGATTCCACATCGTGAGGGAGGAAGCTGTGCTCCCCGTTCAGCTCCTTTCCCAGATTCGTGATAAGCTTCTTCAGGCCTTTTTCGTTCAGGGCCTTCTCAATCCGAACTTTGAGTTCGGTTCCGCTGACTTGCGCTTGCGTTGTCATATCAATCATTTCGACAAACACGCAAGGAAAGTTAGTTTCCGTTTTTGCGATTCAGCGTATGAGGGCATCAGCGTATGAGGGGAAACAAAAAAGCGGGGCATACGCCCCGCCTGCGAATAATACCCTGCGCGTAAAGAGTAGGTTACGATGCTACAAACTGTTCTGCACGCTCCATTATTTCCCACAAAAGATGCTTCTTGTCGTATTCTAAGTCGCAGAACTTGTCAGACACTTTCTCATATCGCTCTTTTACATCCTCTAACTCCTCTTCAAGCTGCTCAATTTGGTAACGCAAGTCTGCTATTTCTTCATCTTCTTCCTCATCCTCATCGTCTTCATCTTCTTCCTCATTATTCTCATCATTCTCGTCATCACTGTCATCCTCCTCATCTTCTTTCCATTCTTCATCATCTTCTTCATCTTCCTCGAGCAGTGATTCGAGTTCGTATTGTAAGTCTTCTATCCTATATTCCAGCTCTTCCTGCTCGTGCTGTAACTCCTCTAACTCATCTTCTAATTCACTAAGCTCCGAGCTGATAGCGTCTAACCTCTCAAACTGGTCTTTGAAGTTTCCCATGTTAGTGTAGAGGATGTAGGCTGCGACCCAGTAGTTTTCGTCGTACTTTGGGTCGTCGGGGATGTAAGCTTTTGCTTCTTCGCGCCATTGTTTGATACGCTCGGAGCTGTCCCCTACCTCGTTCATCTTTTCAATGATAGCTTCTAAAACTTGCTTCACATCCTCATCGTGGATGAGGTACCAGAGTTCTTGTTGAACTCTCGTCAGATTTTTGTTGTGCGTTGTCATACCAAGCATTACGACGAACACGCAAGGAAAGCTAGCTTCCGTTTTTGCAAGCCGGCAAATGGTAGAAACGAAAAAGCGGGGCATACGCCCCGCTTACGAACAGTATCTAAGCTGATAATCTTACTACTTTGCGTAAAATGCGCATTAGGTGCAAATGCTTTCTAGAAAAGTGTAAGTACCAAGTTTTGAACTCTCACAGCCTTAGGCAAATCAACTCTCAAATATGGCTGCAAAAAATCGTCAATAGTATCGGTTATGCAAACATCGTCCCCAAGAGACACAATATAACAGGGTGTATACTCGTAGAATATCAGTTGTTCTGGGTGTGATGTAGCGTTGTTGATGACTCTACGGTCTAGTCCTGTGTTTCGTGCAATGGATGCTGCAGTACCACCTAGTACTGCTTCTTTGGGAAACTTTACATAGTCGGATTTACAGGCATTGATAAACACTGTGCTGGCTAGCTGTTGGTACTCGCCGCGATTACTTTGGTCTACCCAGTAGGTATTCACGATTTCCGCTAACTGTTTACGATACTTAGAGGCAATCTCAGGTAGCCCCCACTCAACTTTGAATACGCTGTTTCGTGCCGCTTTCATACCAAGCATTAAGACAAACACGCAAGGCAAAACACAGACTGTAAAATAACAAAGTCAAAAAATTAACATAATAATAACCAAATAAATATGCACAAAGAATACTTAAGTATAAAACACATTTTATATTCAAAAGCGTTAGATTTTGTATAAGAATTCAGTCTCCTTCAGGATCTACAGTATACCGGATTATAATTTAATTCCTGATATATTGATATACTAGAGTGAGTTGTTGGGGTATATATTCTTAATTAAGTACTGTACGTGTTAATTACAATTATTACTGTTAATACTACCCCAACAACTCACTTTAATATATCAATATATCTTAAGGGTAAGCAATTTTTATATCTATCATGAGGGCTTTACTTATATAATGGGACATGTTTAGT
>Ga0308392_1001035_pt1 | contig 11504 bp, 5 predicted proteins | sample Hotspr20Samplem2_FD_202361 | JGI IMG/M metagenome (GOLD analysis project Ga0308392, IMG submission 202361) | Hot spring phototrophic mat microbial communities from Octopus Spring, Yellowstone National Park, Wyoming, United States - 20050624_m2 ... | reverse complement strand
CGGGACCGGGCGTCCGCTCACCCGCGATCTGCGTCACCGGCGTGTTCGTCGGCGTCGGGGTCGGCGAGGCGCCGGGACCGGGCGTCCGCTCACCCGCGATCTGCGTCACCGGCGTGTTCGTCGGCGTCGGGGTGGGCGTGTTGGTGGGCGTCGCGGTCGGCGTCGGCGTCGACGTCGTGGTGGTCGGCGTCGTCGGGGTGGGCGTCGGCGTGCTCGGCGGAGGCGGCGGCACGCAGCGCGGGTCGTTCGGGTCGGTGCACGGCGGGTCGAACGTCCTGATGTTCAGGAACTCGAGCGTGACGACCTGGCCGCCCGCGACGGGCTGGGCCGTCTGCGAGACGAACTGCGGGGTCCAGCCGGGCTGGACGGTTTCGGTGACGGTGTAGCTGCAGCCGATGGCCGGCGGGAGGTCGGTGAACTCGGCGATGCCGTTGGCGTCGGTGGTCTTCGTCTGCGGGGTGATGCCGCAGCCGGTGAGGGTGAACTGCCAGCCCTGGCCGTTGGAGGTGAAGCCGACGATGTTCAGGGTCTTATGGACGCGGATGGTGACGCGCGGCTGGTTGTAGAAGTCGACCGTCGCGGTCTGGTTGAGGTTGACCGTCACACCGGTGCGGCAGAGGCCGGCCTGGGTGACCGTGTTGTACTTCGAGCCGACGTTGGCCCAGCCGGACTGGAGCGTCTCGCAGACGGTGTAGGTGCCGTCCGGGATGCTGAGGAAGAACGCCTGGCCCGCGCCGTTGGTCTGCTGGGTGGCGGTGAAGCCGGTGGCCGCGCCGGCGGTGCCGGTAATCGTGATCGTCCAGCCGCCGAGCGGCGTGGTGCCGGTGAAGTTCGCGAACTGGTCGGCGTATTTCCTGACGACGAGGTTTGCCCCCGACAGCACCGACCCACAGCCGACGTTCCCGAAAGCCACGTATGTCGTCGTGTTGGGCTGGACCGGCACAGCGAGGCTGCCGCTGCCGGTTACCGGCGCGCTGTTGACGTCGCCGGCGGTGGGCAGGCTGCCGCCGACCTGGACGAGGCCGTGAGTCTCCCAGTCGCTCGAGGTAGCACCGGCCTGGCACTGACCACGGCCCTCTGCCTCGGCGATAGTGAAGTTCCCCACCGGAACGTTTGTGATGGTCACGAGTGCCGAACCAGTACTGCCGGTGCTGCCCGTTGTCTGAAGCACCTGCGGAAGGCCTGGAATCGTCCCCGTGAATGTCCATGATTGCGGGGTAGGCGGCGGAACATTCTCGTACTTGACAATCACTACCGTTCCGCACGCGATTGTCACGGAGCTGCTTGCCTGCCCAGTCAGACCCGCGTACTGGTACGCCACAACGTTGGTGACGTCGGCACCACAGACCGCGTTGCTTGGGACCGTCACCGGCACCGTGACGGTATACGTCCCGGGGGGCGTTCCGGCCGGCAGGGTGCAGCTGAGACTCAGACCAGCCAGGCTGCAGTTCAACGGCGCCGCCGCTGTCGGTGTGCCGTAGCTGAACGCGGCCGGTAGCGTATCCGTAAGATTAACCGCCAAAACGGTTGACCCACCGGTGACCGTCACGGTGATGGTCCAGTTGAAGGAGCCGCCAGGGGTGACCTGCGTGGACGATGCGCTCTTGCTTACCGCAACTTCCCCCGCCCCATTCAGCTCGTATGCGCCGGCATCGCAGAAACCCAGCTGCGGACGTGCGACGCCGCGCTGGTCAGTCGTGACCGGGCTGCCGCCGAGGTCAGTGCACTGGCCGGCGGGCACGGCATTGATTGCCGGGGAGCCGAACAGCAGGGCCATGGTCTCGGTCGGACCCCCGTTGTTCTGCAGCGGCCCGAGCGTGCTCCCGAGCGTCGGGATGATCGATGCACCCGTGCAGGCGGAATCAGTCGCAAGGACCACGCCCGAGAAGGTCTGACCGCCGGAGCACGAGAGCCCAACGAGGACGCTGTTCCGCACGGTCACCGGGCCGTGGAGCGACGGCGCGGGAGTCCCGTTGCTGATGGTCACAAACGACAGTCTCGCAGGAACTTCCGTTCTGATCGCGGTTCCCCCCACAGGTGCAATGTTGCCCACAAACGTGCTGTTGGTGACATTCACGGAGCCAGACTCACCAAAAATGGCTCCCCCGGGGCTCACGGATCCATTCGCCTCGAACGTGCTGTTCGTGATATCTGCATCACAATTGCGCGTGAAAACTGCCCCTCCAATTCTGGAGGTCCAGTTTTGAATGAAGGAACTTGCGGCAATGGAAAGGGGGTCGCCGTTATTCCGGGAACACCAGTAGGCTCCTCCTCCGGCACGCGCCTGATTACGATCGAACGTGCTATTGGTAACGGTCGCAGCGGACCCGAAGTCAGCGATAGCACCCCCGACATCATTATGAGAGGAATTCCGCCGGAAGATGCTGTTAGCAATGGTCATCGTCGCACTAGGGCTATTATGGATGGCCCCCCCCAAGTCCCCAGTTGACGGAATTATCCTCTAGGGTACTATTGCTGATGGTCAGCGTACCACCGTTTGCGATGGCACCTCCACCCCAGAGGGCAAAATTGTTCCGGAAAGTGCTATTGTTAGGTCAATGATCCCCAGTTCCAGATAGCACCTCCGGATCCGCCAGAAGGAATGGTATTATCCTGCAAGGTGCTGTTGGTGATGTTCACGGTACCGCTGCTTCTGATTGCGGCTCCTCCGGAACCCCATGTGCTCAGTCTGCCTCTCTGGAGAGTCAGCTGGTCCAGGTCGAGGGCACCGCCACCCAGCACATCGAAGAACCGAAAATCGGGCGCACTCGCATCGCGCTCAATGGTGGCGCCGTTCCCCTGCACGATCACATGGTGGCCGGCCTGGAGGCGCGGGAACGCCGTGTCCGGGTCCTGGTGCCCAGGCGCCCAGTTGGTGTTCGGATTCGCCGTCAGCGTGTAGGTGTACGAGGCAGTGAGGTTCAGCGTTACCGGCCACGACGTCGCCTGCGGGCAGTCCGTGTTTGCTGCCGGCCCGCCCCCCATCAGCTCGTCAATCCGGTCGAACGCCTCGAGCAGCGAACAGGTGCCGTCGTTCGCGATGGCCACGGCCGGGCCCACGTTGATGGTGGAGGCCGCATCCGCCTTCCGCAGGTACTTCAGCCCGCCCGAAAGCGCACCGGCAAGGATGGCAAGGACGAGGAGCACCGCCCATGCACCCCTGCCCTTGCTGCTCATGGTCCGAAGTCTTGCAGTCATCTGTTTCCCCCGTAGCTCACTGGTTGAAGCTGCATGGTTGCCGGCTGTCCCGGGCCGGCGGTCTGGTGAAGGTCGCGCGCTGTTTCCTCCCCGGCGCTGTCAGACCCCACTCTCCTGGTGACAACGTGTTGCTGGTTCTCTTACACCCTCCTTCGTCGCGGAAACCGCGGAACGCCGAACTCCCCACCGGGCGGCAACGCGGCAGCCCCACGGGTGTCACGCTTCCCCACGGTGGGAAAAGGAATAGTGAACACCACGGTGAGGATACGGGAAAACCCTGATGCGTGTGAGTAGGAGTTTTGTTAGAGAAGGGAGCCCCGCGTCCGCCCCGGCCCCGCCCCAGGGAGGAGGGAGGAGGGAGGAGGGAGCCCCACCCGGCCGCCCCTCCACCCCAGGGAGGAGGGAGGAGGGAGGAGGGAGAAGGGTGAGCATCTCTTCCCTTCTCCCTCGGCGGGGTGGAAGGGATGGGCGGGGCTCGCTCCTCCCTCGGCGGGGCGGTAGGGATGGGCGGGGCTCGCTCCTCCCTCGGCGGGGCGGCAGGGATGGGCGGGGCTCCCTCCTCCCTCGGCGGGGCGGTAGGGATGGGCGGGGCTCGCTCCTCCCTCGGCGGGGCGGCAGGGATGGCCGGGGCTCGCTCCTCCCTCGGCGGGGCGGCAGGGATGGCCGGGGCTCCCTCCTCCCTCGGCGGGGTGGCAGGGATGGGCGGGGCTCCCTCCTCCCTCGGCGGGGCGGCTGGCGAGGGGGCGGGGCTCCCTCCTCCCTTCTAACTCCTTCTCCCGCGGGCGGTGCGCTCCTGGGGGAGGGCGCCGGCGGCGTGGAGGGCGAGGGCGAGGGCGGCGACGAAGTCGTCGTGCTGGCCTGCGGGGGCCTCCCAGTGGAGGATGCCGCCGATGCGGAGGCTGCGGCGGCAGGCGCGGAGTTCGTCCCAGCACCGGCGGAGGTCGGGTTCGCCGCCGGCGGGCGCGGGCAGGGCGAGGCGGCCGGTTTCGCAGGCGGCGATGAGCTCCCAGCCGAGGGCGCTCTTCGTCTGCTGGCTGAAGGCGACGGGGAGGAGGGCGCGGCCGAGGTGGGGTTCGAGCGCGGCGGCGAGCGGCTGGCCGAGGCCGGTGGCATCGATGGCGAGCCGTTCGAGCCCCCAGCGGGCGGCGATGCTGGCGATGCGGGGGGCGAAGCCGGCGAGGTCGGCGCCCTGCCACGTTTCGAAGGCGACGATTTCGAGGCGGCGCCCGGGCTGGATGCGGCCGATGGCGAGGACGGTGGCATCGGGACCGGTCCCGGCGGGGTCGAGCCCGGCGACGTACCGTTCGCCGGCGCGGGGGCCTTCGAGCAGGGCGTGGCTGCCTTCGATGCGGGCGAGGGCCTCGGCGGAGAGGAGGCGGGCGCTGGTGCGGGAGGCGATCAGTTCGTACTGGCTGAGGTAGAGGGGGTTCTGGGCGCCGAGGCGCTGGCGTTCGCGTTCGACATACTGGCCGTAGATGGGCACGTCGCGGGCAACCTCGTGCCAGGAGACGGTGTAGTGGAGGGGGAGGCCGGCGGCGGTGCGGCCGGCGTTGCGGGCGATGGCGCGTTCGAGGAGGGAGTCGCCATCCCAGGGGGTGCCGAAGAGGAGGGCGGGGGCGCCGGTGGAGGCGGCCATGGGGCGGAACTGGCGGTCGAACCAGTCGGGGTCGATGTCCTGGGCTTCGTCGGCGAGGAGGGCGATGCTGGCGGTGTGGCCGGCGACCTGGGCGTGGCCGGAGGCGGAGAGGAAGACGGCTTCGGCGTTGCCGCAGCGGATGCGGTGCTCGTCGATTTGGGGCTGGAGGCGGGCGCGGCGGGCGGCGGGCTCGAGGATGGCGCGGGTGCGTTCGAGGCTGATGGCGGCCTGGGGCCGGAAGGTGGGGGCGCAGATGACGATGCTGCCGCCGCGGCGGGCGTGGGCGAGGAGGAGGGCGGTGACGATGGTGGCGGCGAGCTGGTTCTTGCCGGACTGGCGGGGCATGAGGAGGGTGAACTGCTCGTGGCGGACGGTGAGCAGGCCGCGGCAGAGGGGGAGGAAGACGCGGCGCTGGTAGGGACGGAGGAGCGGGGCGGCCATGGGGCGAAGGTGGCCGGGGCGGGGGCGGAGCGCCAAGGGCAGGGAGGCACTCCAGCGGGGGCGATTTCCTGCCGAAACGTATGGAAAGAGGACGGAGCCGACTCCGCCGGAGGGGAGACTGCGTGCGAAGGGGCCGATTCGGCTGGCTGCTGCGGGCGCTGGGCCGGGGACCGGTGCTGCCGCTGGCGGTGGCCGTCGCGGGGGTGGCCGCCACGGCCGTGCTGGCCGGGCAGCTCCGGGCGGAGGGCGCCGCGCGCGACCGGGAGCGGCTCGCGCTGGAGGCGGCTCAGGCGGTGCAGCGCCTGGAGACGCGGCTGGCGGCCTACGAGAACGTGCTGCTCGGCGGGGCGGCGCTCTTCGGCGCCTCGGAGGAGGTGACGGCCGACGAGTGGCGGGGGTTCGTGGAGGGGATGCGGGTGGCGCAGCGGTACCCCGGGTTCCGGTCGGTGGGGTACGCGGCGGTGGTGCCGGAGGCGGAGCTTGCGGCGTTTGCGTCGCGGCTGGGGCCGGGGGGCACGCCGGTCGAGGTGCGGCCGGTGCCGGGGAGCGGGCCGGCGGCCGGGCCGGCGTGGGTGGTGCAGTACGTGGAGCCGCTGGAGGAGAACCGGGTCTCGCTGGGGCTGCGGTTCGATAGCGCGCCGGTGCAGCGGGCGGCGGCGCTGGCGGCGGCGCGGTCCGGGTCGATGCAGATGACGGGGACGATCCGGCTGGTGCGGGATGGGGCGCCGGGGTTCGTCCTCTTCGTGCCGGTGTACGGGGAGCGGCCGGCGCCGCTGGAGGCGGATGCGCGCGAGCGGGCGGTGGCGGGCTGGGTGTATGCGGTGTTCGCGCAGGAGGAGTTCTACCGGACGGCGCTGGGGACGATGGCGCCGGGGGTGGAGATCACGGTGTACGACGACGGGGCCGCGGGCGGGCCGGCGCTGTTCGCGACGGGCGGCCGGGCCGGTGATGAGACGGTCGTGCGGCGGGCGGTGCTGGGCGGCCGGGTAGTGCGGCTGGAGGTGCGGCCGGGGGCGGCGTTCCCGGCAAGCAACGCGGCCCTGGCCGATACGGTGAGCGCGGCCGGGACGCTGCTGACGGCGCTCCTGGCGGGAACGGCGTGGCTGCTGGTCACCTGGCGGCGGCGGGCGGAGGCGCTGGCGGCGCGGCGGACGGCGGAGCTCGGGGAGGCGCTGGCGCTGCAGCGGGCGATCCTCGACGGGGCGGGGCTGGCGATCCTTGCGACGGACGGGCAGGGGCGGATCACGCGGGCGAACCCGGCGGCCGAGGCGCTCCTCGGGCTGAGCGCGGAGGAGCTGCGGGCGCTGCCTTCGGTGGCGCACCTGGCAGCGATGGGCACCGGCGGGGGGCTGGCGGCGTTGATCGCGGAGCTGCGGCCCGGGGTGAGCATCCAGCGGGAGTGGCTCTACCGGCGGCCGGATGGGGAGCAGCTGACCATCTGGGTGACGATTTCGGCGCTGCCGGGGGCGGGCGAGGCGCCGGGCGGGTTCGTCTTCATCGGGCGGGACGTGACGGCCGAGCGGGAGGCCGAGCGGGACCGCGACCGGGTGTTCGCCTTTTCGATCGATATGCTGGCGATTGTCACCGGGCGGGGGCGGTTCAAGCGGGTGAGCCCTGCATGGGAGCGGACGCTGGGATGGAAGCCGGAGGAGCTGATCGGGCAGAGCCTGTGGCACTTCGTCCACCCGGACGACCGGGCGGAGCAGATTGCACGGGCGCAGGCGGTGCTCGAAGGGCGGGACGCGTGCGACCTGCGGGGGCGGTTCCGCCACGCCGATGGGAGCTGGCGGTGGGTGTCGTTCAACGCCTCGGCGGTGACCGATGACGAGAGCTACATCGTGGCGCGGGATATCACCGACATCGTCCGGGCGGAGGAGGAGATGGAGGAAGCGATGGAGGTGCTGCGGGCGAACGCGGTGGCGCTGGAGGAGCAGGCCGCAGAGCTGGACCGGCTGCGGATCGAGGCGGAGTACCTTGCGAACCACGATGCGCTGACCGGGGCGCTGAACCGGCGGGCGTGGTTCCACCAGGCGGCGACCCACACGCCGACGGCGATCGCGATCTTCGACATCGACTACTTCAAGAAGATCAACGACACGTACGGGCACCCGGCGGGCGACATGGTGCTGCGGGAGGTGGCGCAGCGGCTGGAGGGGACGGTCGGGGAGGCCGGGATGGTGGGGCGGATCGGCGGGGAGGAGTTTGCGGTGTTCTTCACGGTGCCGGCCGCGGAGGCGAAGGAGATTGCGCTGCGGAGCGTCGGCGAGGTGGCGCGCGAGCCGGTGGCGATCGGGGGCGGGCATGAGCTGAAGGTCACGGTGAGCGGCGGGTTTGCGCCGTGGCAGCCGGCCCCGGAGGACCGGCCCCTCGACGCGCTCTCGGTCACCTACGAGGCGGCGGACCGGGCGCTCTACCGGGCGAAGGAGGCGGGCCGCCACCGGCTGGCGGCGGCGTAGGCGGGGGCGGGGCCGCTCACCCCGCCGCCGCAGCCGGGGCCGGGACCGCTACGGGCGGACGCCGACGAGCTTGGCGAGTTTGACGGAGTTGAAGAGGGCGAGGCCGGCGTACCACTTCACGCGGATGCGGCTGGCGTCCTTCGTTTCGAGGCTGCCGACGCGCTCAACGGTGAGGCCGCCGGGGGCGGTGAGCCCGGCGAGGCCGCCCTCGCCGAACTGCATGGCGTAGATGGTGCTGCAGTCGGTGCTCGTGCCGACGGCCTGGTCATCGGCGATGTAGTCGTTGAGACCGATGGGGATGCCGTCGTAGTACTGGACCATGCGGCCGAATTCGTCGCGGTCGGCTTCGAGGAAGCCGCCGGAGGCGCGGGCGATCTCGTTGAGCGTGCGGCGGGAGCGGCGGCTCATGAGGAGGAGGTCGGGCTTGCCGCCGCGGACGCGGTCGATCAGCTCATCGAGCTTGGCGAGGGTGAGGGTGCCGCCGTTCGGGCCCATGGAGACGACCTGGGCCGGGTCGCAGAGGCGGTCGATGCCATCGAAGCTGCGCGGGTTGGCGGCGGCGTTGCCGTTGATGAAGGTGTCGTCGAAGAGCGCCTGGACGGCCTTCGCCTTGAGCTGGACGATGGCGGCTTCGAGGTCCTGGAGGTTGGAGCGGGTGGCCCTGAGGAAGTTATCGATGTCGGCGTCGCCGCCGAGGATCTTCAGGGTGGCGGTGGCCTGGGTGAAGGTCGGGGTGCTCTCGTCCCAGTCGTCGCCGACGTCGTAGAAGGCAGCGGACGGGGGGACGTTCTCGCGGTTGTAGGTGAGGCCGTTGCCGACGATTTCGATGAAGGGGAGGCGCTGGAGGACGGGGCTTTCCTGCGCGATTGTCTCGATGACGCCTGCGAGGAGGGTATCGTTGCTGAGCTTCGCGGCTTCGATGAGGGTGAGTGCCAAGGGGTGCTGACCTCCGTGTGAAGTTCGGGGTCAGCGTGCAGGGGCGGGTGCGGAGCTCCGAGGGGGAGGTGTCACCCGGCGCGGGCGCTGCTCTTCACCGGGCGCGGGCGGCGGGGGAGAATTTCCCGCGGAACAGGCATGTCGAAGGCGCGACCGATCCCCGCGGCGGGCTGGCTGCCGGTCGGCGAAGAACCGCAGCCGACAGGTTCGATTACCGACTGCGTGATCCTCCGGAACGACGGCGTTTCGCTCGTGGCCCTGCCCGGCGGCGATATCGACGCTGCGGCGCACGAGGCGACGGGGCTGTACCGGTGCGACACGCGCCACCTCTCGCGTTTCCGGCTGACGCTGGGCGGCGTCGCGCCGATCCTGCTCGATGCGAGCCAGTCGGGCGCGGTCTTCTCGGCCGTCTACACCAACCCGGCGATGGCGGACCCAGCCGGGCGGGTGGTGCCGTCGCGGGCGCTCGTCATCCGCCGGCGGCGGGTGCTCGGCCGGGGGCTCGTCGAAAGCCTGACGATTTCGAACTACCACCGGGATGCGCAGGCGATCGAGGTGCGGCTCGAGGTCGATGCTGATTTCCACGACATCTTCGAGGTCCGCGGCTTCGAGCGGCGGAGCGCCCGGCCGCCGGTGGATGCGCAGGCCGGGCGGGCCGGGATTCGCTTCCGGTACGCCGGCGCGGACGGCGCCGTGCGCACCACGTCGGTGCGGTTCGACCCGCCGCCCTCGTCGATCGGGGCCGGGGGCGCGCTCTACCGGCTCATGCTGGAGCCGCGGGAGACGGTGGTGCTCGACATCCGGGTGAGCACGGGCGAGCCGGGTGAGCGCCAGCCGGTGCCGCAGGTGATTGCGCGGGTGCAGCGCGAGGAGCGGGCCTTTCTCGACGAGGCGACCCGCTTCCAGTGCGACTACGAGCCGCTGAACGACGCGGTGGAGCGCGCGCTGCTCGACGTGCGCGCGCTGCGCACGGCGGTCGACGGGACGGAGTTCATTGCGGCCGGGGTTCCGTGGTTCGATACGCTGTTCGGGCGCGACAGCCTCATCACGGGGATGTTCCTCGCGCCGTGGGCGCCCGGGCTGCTGCGCGGGGCGCTGGAGGTGCTGGCCCGCTACCAGGCGGAGGAGCACGACGCGGCCTCCGATGCGGCCCCCGGCAAGATTCCCCACGAGCTGCGCTGGGGCGAGCTGGCGCGCATCGGCGAGGTGCCGTTCGGCCGGTATTACGGCAGCATCGATGCGACCCCGCTCTTCCTGGTCGCGGCCGAGGAGTACCTGGCATGGACCGGCGACCGGGCGGCGATTGAGCGGCTCTGGCCGAACCTGCGGGCGGCGGCCCGCTGGTGCCTCGCCGAGCTGGAGCGCCACGGCGGCGTGGTGGCCTATGCGCGCGAATCGCCGGCGGGGCTGGAGAACCAGGGGTGGAAGGACTCGCACGACGCCATCCGGTGGCCGGACGGGCGCCTGGTCGAGCCGCCGATCGCCCTCGTCGAGGTGCAGGCCTACACGCTGGCCGCCCTCCGGGCGTTCGCCCGGATGGCGGCGCTCTGCGGCGAGCCTGCCGACGGCGCGGAGGCGGCGGCCGACCGGCTGGCGGCGCTCATCGAGGAGCGGTTCGGCGACGACGCGCTGGGCTACGTGCTCTGCCTCGAGCGGGCGCGGACGCCGGTGCCGACACCGGCTTCGAACCCGGGCCACCTGCTCTGGCTGGGCGACCCGCTGCCCGCGCGGGCGGCCGCCTTCGCCGACCGGGCCTTCCAGTCGGACCTGTTCAGCGGGTGGGGGGTGCGGACGCTCGCGTCGTCGGTGGCGGGCTACAACCCGCTCGGCTACCACACGGGCTCGGTCTGGCCGCACGACAACGCGATCCTGCTCGCCGGGCTGCGGCGGCACGGGTTTGACGACCTCGCCCGGGCGCTGGGGACGGCGTTCATCGAGGCGGCGCTCGCCTTCCCGGCCTACCGGATCCCCGAGCTGTACTGCGGCGACCCGCGCGAGCTGCGGCTGGTGCCGACGCCGTACCCGGTCGCCTCCCGCCCGCAGGCGTGGTCGGCGGCGAGCCTGCCGTTCGTGCTGGCGACGATGCTGGGGGTGCGCCCGGCCGGGCCGCGCACGCTCGCCATCACCCGCCCGCAGCTGCCGGGGATGGTCGAATGGGTGCGGCTGCGGAACCTCCGGGTGGCGGGCGCCGGGGTCGACCTTGCCTTCCGGCGGGGCGCGGCCGGCGTGGCGGTGGAGGTCGAGGGCGTGCGGGGCGACCTCGCGATCGTGCTCTCCGACCGGTGGCCGCAGTAGGGGCGGGCTCCGGGGCAGCCGACGCGGTATTGACGTCCTGCCGATAGCGAACGAAGAATGATGGCGAGGCGCGGCCCGGGCGGCCCGCGCCCGAGAACCGTTCGAACCCGAGGGATGCGAGATGGAGACGATGCGGATCGCCATCGTTGCGCCGCCGTGGTTCGCCGTTCCGCCGACGGGCTACGGCGGCATCGAGTGGGTGGTCAGCTACCTCGCGGACGGGCTCGCCCGGCGCGGCCACGACGTGACCCTCTTCGCCGCGGGCGGCTCGCGGACGGAGGCGCGGCTGGTCACCACCTTCCCGGAGCCGCCTTCGAAGCAGCTGGGCAACCCGGCGGTCGAAGCCCGGCATGTGCTCGCCGCCTACGACCGCTGGCGCGAGTTCGACATCATCCACGACCACACCTTCCTCGGCCCCATCGTCGGCGCTGCCGTGCCGGTGCCGGTGGTCCACACCCTGCACGGGCCGGTGACGCCGGAGAACCGCGGGCTGATTGCGGACCTCGGCCGGCGGCTCCACCTCGTGGCGATCAGCCACCACC
>Ga0308392_1001027_pt1 | contig 11548 bp, 10 predicted proteins | sample Hotspr20Samplem2_FD_202361 | JGI IMG/M metagenome (GOLD analysis project Ga0308392, IMG submission 202361) | Hot spring phototrophic mat microbial communities from Octopus Spring, Yellowstone National Park, Wyoming, United States - 20050624_m2 ... | reverse complement strand
CGCATGGCGGACATGGCGAGCTCGGCGCTCGACCGGGCGCTGCTGCGCGCCGGGCAACTCGCGCCGCAGCGCGTCGCCTGCGACGCCGCCGCCGTCGCTGCGGCGCTGGCGCGCGACCTGACCGATGCCGGCGTTCCCGGCGTCCATGCGCCGCCGGACGCCATGCCGCTCATGGTCGGCGGCGACCCGTTGCGCATCGCGCGCGCGCTGCACTGGGCGGCGCAGGCGCTGCTCGCGGCGGCGCCGGCGCCGCCGGACGACGTGGCGTGCGCCGCCGTCGCCGCCAGCGGCGGCGGCGGCGGCGTGGCGCTGGTCATCCGCTGGCGCGACCCCCGCCATGTCCCCGTGGCGCCGCCGGACGACCCGGATGCAGCGGCGCTGGCGGCGCTGCTCGGCGGCGCGCTCACCCCCCCGACCGTCGTCGCCCCGGATGCCGTCCAGATCGCCATCACCCTGCCCCCGCCGCCGACCGGCGGCGGCGCGCTGCTGACCGGCTGGACCGCATGCATCATTGCGGCGCCGGCGACGGACGTCGCCGCATTGCAGACCGCGCTGGCGGCGCTTGGCGCCGCCGTGCAGCGCTCCGCCGACCTCGCCGACGTCCTCGCCCGCCTCGACCCGGCCACGCCGGCGGTGATCGCACTGCACGACGCGCCGGACCCGGCCACGCTGGCGCTGCTGCAGACCCTCGTCGCCGTCGCCCCCCTGCCGCGCCTGCTCCTCGCCGACCCGTCCCTCGCCATCCCCGCCGCCGCGCCGCTGCCGTCCGACCCCGACCCGGTCGCCCTCGCCGCCGCCGTCGGCGTCGCCGTGCGCCGCGCCGCGCGGCGGCGGCGCGGACCCGACTAGCGCCAACGCACGACCCGCGCCGATCGCCCCCGGCGCATCAGCGCCGTCCGCGCAGCCAGGCGCCCAATCCGGCGATGATCGCCGCCAGCGCGGTCAGCGCCGCTGCAGCGCCATCGACGCCGCCGGTGCGCGGCAAGGCGCGCGGCGTCTCCGCAAACAACGGGACAAACCCGTCCGGAGTCGTGCGATCGGTCCCGACGCCGGGCGGCGGCGGAACCGTCGGCGGCGGCGTCTGGGGCGGAACCGTCGGCGGCGGAACCGTCGGCGACGCCGTGGGCGGAACCGTCGGCGGCGGCGTCTGGGGCGGAACGGTCGGCGGCGGAACCGTCGGCGGCGGCGTCTCCGGCGGAACCGTCGGCGACGCCGTGGGCGGAACCGTCGGCGACGCCGTGGGCGGAACCGTCGGCGGCGGAACCGTCGGCGGCGGAACCGTCGGCGGCGGAACCGTCGGCGGCGGAACGGTCGGCGGCGGAACCGTCGGCGGCGGAACCGTCGGCGGCGGAACCGTCGGCGGCGGAACCGTCGGCGGCGGAACCGTCGGCGGCGGAACCGTCGGCGGCGGAACCGTCGGCGGCGGAACCGTCGGATCGGTGCACTCGTCCGTCGTCTGCGCATGCACGATCCCCACGCCCGCCGCTCCGCTGCACATCCGCGACGCATCCGGCTGCAGATGCAGCGGGAGGGCCAACACGACGCCGATCAGCAGCGCGGCCAGCGGCACGGCGGCCATCGGCGCAATCCGGGCGGGGCGCATCATCCGGCGGCGCATCACATGCTTGCTCCTTTCAGGTCATCGTCATCCGTCACCGCCAGCATGCGGGACCGCCGCCGCGTTGTCGTCGCCGATCATCACCGATGGCGCCGCCGTCGCCGCGCCCGATCCGCCCGATCACCCGTTCGGCAGCAGCGTCGCCATCGGCGGGATGGGGATGGCCGTCCATGGCGTCGGCGCATCATCGGCGCGTTGCGGCGCCAGCGCCAGCAGCAGCGCCGGCGCATCGACGGCATCGGGCGGCAGCGGCGCCAGGAACGCGGTGATCGTGCGCTGATCGCCCGGCGCCAGCAGCGCCTCGTCCGGCGGCGGCAGCGGATAGCGATACCCGTCCAGGCTCACGATCAGGATCGGGATGGGAATCGGCGCGTCGGTCGGATTGCCGATCGTCGCCTGGACGCGCCGGGCGCCGGGGCAGGGGGCGTCCTCGTCCGGCGGCGTGATCGCAGCATCGAGCAGGCGTCCGCCGCCGGGCAGCGGCGCATCCCCCCGGTCCCCCCCGCCGGCGGGGAGGTTCGGAGGGGTCGGAGGGGTCGGGAGGGGCGCCGGCGCCGGCGCGACCGGATCGGTCAGCGCCAGCGTGATCGGACGCCGACCGGGAAGGCGCAGCGCCAGGCGCAGCCCGCGCGCCTGCGCGTCCGCCAGCGGCATGCCGGGGTCGCCCAGCAGCAGCCAGGCGCGCGCCGTCGCGCCGGGCGGCAGGCGGCGCGGGTGCGGACCGACGCCGCGATCCCACGCCGCCATGCCGGACGTCGGCGGACAATCGGCGCGCAGCAGCCCGCGCGCCGCCGGGGACAGGATGACATCGCCGTGCGCGATCAGCGCGCGCTGCGCCCCCTCCGCATCCGCCAGCGCCGCCTGCACGACGTCGCCGCCGCCGCGCCCGGCGGCGGCGTCCGCCGCCGTCGCCAGGCGCCAGTGGAGCGTCGGGGGAGTCTCGACCCGCACCGCCAGGTCGAGCGCCCACACCGGCGGGTCGCCGCCCAGATCGCGCAGCGTCGCCTGCACGGTCACGCCATCGACCGTCGTCGCCTCCCCCAGGCGTCCGTCCGGCGTCGCCGCCCCCGGCGGCGGGACGGTCGTCACGGATGGACGGTCGCCGTCGGCGTCGACCGGCGGCGGAACCGTCGGTCCCGCCGGCGCCGGACCGACCGCGCCGCCCCCCGGCGGCGGGACGGTCGGCATGGGCGCCGGCGGCGGCGGGACGGTCGGCATGGGCGCCGGCGCGCCGCCGGGGGGCGCCGCCGTCGTCGGCGGCGGGACGGTCGGCAATGCCGCCAGCGTCGCCGCCAGCGCCGGATCGACCCCGCCGCCGACGGTGGCGGCGGGGGGCGGCGGCGCCGTCCCGCCGCATGCCGCGACGATCGGCGCCACGGCGAGGAGCGGCGCCAGCAGCAGCGCCGCCGTCCGGCAGATCGTCCGAATCGTCCGAGTCATCATGGTCATCGGCATCGTTCCTGCTCCTTTCGACGTTCCGGCGGGCGCTTGACAAGCGCCCGCATCTGTGGCATACTCCCGCCAGGTCTGTGCATGACGCAATCTTGGTGTGCGCCCCCCGTCGGGGGGCGGTTCTGGTTGGAGCGGCGTCGCACGGCGACGCCATGCGATGATCGCCGCCGGAGTCCGGCGGCAGGAGGATTCCCATGATGCCGGCTGCATCTGCTGCCGATTCGTCGCCCGGCGCGCTGCGCCAGGCCCCCCTTCCGCTCATCATCCCCCCTGATCCCGAGTCCGATCTCCCGATCACGATCGCGGCGCTCGCCGCCGATGGCGCCGGCCTGCCGTCGCCGCTCCATCCGGCGGAGGAGGTCCGCTTGACATGGGACCTCTTCCTCGGACGCCAGGCGCAGGCGCGCCTCGCCGCCGCGCCGCGCATCCCGCCGGCGGCGCGGGCGCAGTTGCGCCGCCTTGCGGCATGGGGCCGCGCGGCGCAGGAGCGGCTGGTCGCGCACAACCTGCGCCTGGTCGTCCACCGGGCGCAGCGCTCCTGGGAGCGGCGCCAGCGCATGGGGCGCGCCGATGGCCTGGCGCGCGACGACCTGATCCAGGCCGGCGCCATCGGGCTGATGGCCGCCGTCCGGCGGTTCGACCCACGGAAGGGCGTGCGCTTCTCCACCTATGCCGTGCCATGGATCGATCAAGCCATCCAGCGCGCCGGCAGCGGCGCATGCAGCATCCCGCTGCCGGCGTACCTCGCCGAGGAGTGGCGCCATGTCGCCGCCGCCCTCGACGAATCCGGCGGCGACATGGCGCGCGCCGCCGCACTGGCCGCGCAGCGCATCGCCGCGCGCGGCACGCCGTCGGCGCGCAAGCGCGCCGCCTCCCTCACCCCGGCCACGCTGCGCGCCGCCGCCGGCGCCCGCAGCGCGCCGGCGTCGCTCGACGCGCCGGCGTCCGCCGATCCCGACGCGTCCCCGCTCGGCGACCTGATCGCCGCGCCCGGCGCATCCCTCGCCGACTTCGCCGAGCGGCGCGTCATCGCCGATCAGGTGCGCCGTCTGGTCGCCGCGCTGCCGGACGACGAACGCGCCGCCGTCCTGCTGCGCTTTTTCTCGGGCGAACAACCTCCGTCGCAGGAGGAGCGCGCCGCCGCGCTTGGCGTCTCGGTGCGCCGCCTGCGCACCCTCGAACACGCCGCAATCGCCCGCCTGCGCGCCGCCGCCGCTGCGCTCGACCTGCACGAGACGATCGCCGCCTGACCGCGCCGCCGCCCCCCGCCGCGCTCCTCCGTCGCCGTCATTGACGCGCCGGATGCGCCGCTGCGCCACGATCCTCCTGCGATGATCGTCGCCCCGGCGCATCCGGCGCCGGGAGAAAGGAGGGAGGGTATGGACGACGAGAATATCATCTTTGTTATCGGCAACGGCGGATTTGACATCCGCCTGTCGCCGGACCTCCTCGACCGGCTGCGGGGCGAGGAGGATGACGCCGACGCCGGGGAGGAGTAGCGACTCCCCGGCGCCGGCGCGTAGGCGGCGCGCCCGCCCGATCCGTGCGCGGGTCGGGACGGGCGGCGCCGCCGTCTCATGCATGGCGCGCCGCCGCCGCCGCCGCGCGGCGCAGGGTCAGCGGCAATCCGACGCCGCCGGGAAAGCGCGCGGCCAGCACGGCGTCCAGCCCCAGGCGGCGCGCCTCCTCGAGCGACGCCAGGCGCAGCGCGCAGCGCGCGCCGAACGGCGCCAGCGCCGCCGCCGCCGCCGCCGGCGACGCAATCCAGAGACATGCCTCCGGCGGCGCATCCGGCGCCGTCCAGAGCGCCAGGCGCCGGGCGGCGTCATCCGGCGCCTGCGCGATGATCTGCGCCGCCTGGCGCAGATCGCCGACCCAGACCGCCGGCGGCGCGGCGTGATGCAGGGCCGGCGGCGGGGTGCGGCGCGGCGGGGCGGCGGGGCGCGCGCGGCGCGCCGGACGGCGCCGTCGGGCGCGGGCGGTCGTCGTGGTCGATGAAGCGGTCATCGGATCATCCTCCATCATGCGGGCATCTGACGCCGGACGGTCCGGCGTCGCCCCGATCATCGCGCCGCCGGGGCGGGGGCGCATCCTGCGCCATGCGGGGAAGCGCCGCCGCCCACGCCGTCACCCCGGCGGGACCGACGGCGGGCGCGGCGTCGGGCACGAGGACCAGCGCGCCCCACGCGCCGTCCGGCACGCGCAGCCGCACGACCCCCGCCCCCTCGGTCTCCGGCGCAACCGTGGTCATGGTCGCGCCCTGCGCCAGCACGCCGGCGGCGCGCCAGCGTTGCGCGGTCACGTCGCCATGCAGCGTCACGCCGCCGCCCTGCGGCGGACTCAGCGGGGCGCGCCGCCAGGCGCCGTCGGCGGCGCGCCAGACCAGCGCCGGCGCCGCCAGCGCCAGCCCGTGACCGGGGCGATGGTCGCCCGACTCCAGCGTCACCGTCACGGTCACGACCTGCCCGCGCCAGGGGGTCAGGTCGAGGGTCGTCGGCGTCCAGGCGTCGGCGACCGCCCCCGGCGTCGTCGGGGGCGCGCCGCGCGGCCATGGCGCCGCCGCCGGCGCGTTCCGTCCGTCCGCCGCCGTGATGGTCAGCGTCACCGTCGCCGCCTGCGGGTCGCTGCGGTCCCACGCCTCCAGCTCGACGCGCGCCGCGTGCGCACGGGTCAGGTCGAACCGCCAGGCGGCGACGACGCGCGCATGGGTCGGCGCGCCGCTCCACCAGACCGGCGCGCCGTCGCTGCGCGGCGGCGGCCCGATGCGCACGACCTCGTCCGGCTGCGCGACGAGCAGCGCCGGTCCGACGACCGGCCCGATCAGGAGCGGCTGGCGCTGGTGGAGCAGGCGGCGGCGTCCGTCGGGCGGGGTCAGCATGATCGGTCCGACGGGGCGGGGCGGGGCGCAGGCGGGCGCATCGTCCGGCGGCGCATCCAGCGCGCCGAGCGCGGCGATCAGGAGCAGGTCGGCGCCCGACTCCAGTCCGACCGTGCGCGCCAGCGCATCGAGGTCGAGGGGCGGTCCGGCGTCCTGCCACGGGCGCGCGCCGCCGGCGCGCGCCTCGAGCAGCGCCAGCAGACAGGCCCCGACCTGCGCGGCATCGCCATACGCGGCGCGGTCGGCGACGCGCGCCGGCCAGGCGTCGATGGCGGCGCGCGTCGGGCGCATGCGCGCCGGCGTCCAATCGGCGACGTCGCCGGTCAGGTCGCTCATCAGCGCATGCACGATCCCCTCCTCGACGCCGCGCGGCAGCGGCCGCCGGGCCGACGCGCGCAGCAGCGCATGCGCCGCTTCATGGATGACCAGCGCAACGAAGCGCGGGTCGGCGGGCGGGGTGCGCTGCGCGTCGATCCGGATGCGCCCGTCGATGCCGAGCATGCCGGCGGCGCCGCCGGGGAGCGGACCGGTCAGGTCCACGTGCAGCGGACGGGGAGGCGCGCGCAACCGCTGCGCCAGGCGGTCGATCAGGGCGGCCAGGCGCCGGACCCGGTCCGGCGTCGCCTGCGCGCAGACCGGCGGCGGGGCGCCGGCGCATGCGACGGTCAGCGGCGGCGCGGCGGCATCCGGCGCGTCCGGCGCGCCCCAGCCGTCCGGAACGACGGGATCATGCGGCGGAACGCCCGGCGCGCCCCGGCCGTCCGGAACGACGGGATCATGCGGCGGAACGCCCGGCGGCGGGTCCGCGTCGTCCGGCGGACGCGCCGTTCCCGGCGGCGGCGCGGGCGCCGCATGCCAGGGCGCGCCGCCCCAGCGCTGCGCCGCCGCCGGGCGTCCCCCGTCCGGCGGGTCCGGCGCCGGCGGCGCCGGACCCGCCGGCGTCGCCAGCGTCGCCAGCATCGCCAGCGTCGCCAGCGTCGCCAGCAGCGTCCGCGCCGCCGGGGAGGGGATCATGGCGCCGCCGCGCCGCGCCGGGCGCGCGGCGCCTCCCGCGCCGCCGGGCGGGACGGGGGCGTCCAGATCGCCCCGTCCTCCGGCAGGATGACCTCCATGCCGGCGGCGCGCAGGCGCTGCGCCAGCGCCGCGCGCGCCGCCGCGTCGCCGTGCACCAGCGCCGTCGTCTGCACCTGCGCCGCGCGCGCGTAGGCGACCAGCGCGTCGGCGTCGGCGTGGGCGCTCAGCGCGTAGCGCGCCGCATGACAGCGCACGCGCCGCATGCGCCCGTCCCACACGACGGTTCCCGCGCCCGCCGCCGCCGCCAGCAGCGCCGCGCCGGGGCTGGCAGGGGCGACATGGCCAACGAGGAAGATGCCGCTGCGCGGATCGTCGAGCAGCGCGTCGGCGTAGGCGGCGGCGGCGCCGCCGTGCAGCATGCCGCTGCCGGCGATGATCACCGCCGGCGGCCCCGCCAGCGCCGCGCGGCGCTGCGTCGCCGACCGCACCGCGCAGGTCGGCGGCGACCGAAACGGGTCGGCGGCGGCATCGCCCACCAGCGGCGCCAGCGCCGGATGGAGCGCATCCGGCTGCCGGGCGTAGACGGCGGCGATGCGCTGCGCCAGCCCGTCGAGATAAATCGGCGTCCCCGGCGGCAAATCGCCGCGCCGCGCGGCGGCGTGGAGAATACAAAGCGCTTCCTGCGCCCGTCCCAGCGCAAACGCCGGAATCAGCGCATGCCCGCCGCGCGCCAGGCACATCGCCACATCGTGCGCCAGGCGCCGCTCTTCGTCGACGCGATCCGCGCCGGCGCGGTCGCCATAGGTCGCTTCCAACGCCAGCAGCGCCGCGCCGATGAACGGCGGCGGCTGCGGCGCCGGCGCGGTGCGCTGCCGTGGCGCGCCGACATCGCCGCTCACGACGACCGCGCCCCACGGGGTGCGCACGCCGATGGCCAGCGCCCCGACGATGTGCCCGCTGGCGGTCGCGCGCAGCGCCGTGCGCGGCGCGCCCGGCACGACGGTCAGGATGCCGGCCTGGAGCGGACGTGCGCGCGCCAGCGCGCGCGTCATATCGCGCCGCGTCCAATACGGCGGCGGTCCCCCGGCGGCGTGCGCGCGCTCCATATGCGCCAGCGAATCGCCGAGCATGAGCGGCAGCAGGCGCAGCGTCGCCGCCGACGCATAGATCGGCGCATGCGGCGCCTGCGCCGCCAGGAGCGGCAACGCGCCGCAATGGTCTCCATGCGCATGCGTGATGACGATGGCCGCAACGGGCGCATCCGCCAGCAGATCAAGGCGGGGCGGACGGGGCGGCGCGTCCCCGTCCCCCGGCGTCATGCCGGCGTCCACCACCACCCACCCGTCGGGACCGCCGACGGCGATGGCGCTGGCGCCGATCGCGCCCGCCCCGCCCAGGAAGGCAACCCGCAGCATCGGACCGCCTCCCTCAGTCGCTCCAGCGCAGCGCCGCCAGGAACGCCTGCAGCGGCGCCGCATCGTCCGGCGGCGCCAGCAGGACGGCGCAAATGACGGTTTCCGCCGCCTGCCCGCAGGCGGCGCGGTCGGTCCAGGCGGTCATGCCGCGCGCATGCGTCGTCGTCTGCGCCGCCGGCGTCGCGGCGCGGCGCCAGTCGTCCAGCGCTGCGGCGGCGACATGCGGCGATTCGTAGCGGCGCACCGTCATTTCGATGACGGCAGCGCCGCTGCGATAGTGCGCCGTGGCCTCGTCGCGCCCGCCGCGCAGCGCCGCGCGGGTGAACGCGCCGACCTGCGCCGGCGGCAGGTCGGCGGCGGACCGGCGCAGGCGCGCCGGGTCCGGCATGGTCAGCGGCGCCGCGTCCGCCCCCGCCGCGTCCGGCGCGGCGGCGGGCGGCAGCGCCGCGCACCCGATCAGCAGCGTCGCCAGCAGCGTCGCCAGCAGCAGCGCCGGCAGCGTCGCCGGCGGCGCGCCGCCGCGCAGGAGCGCCGCGTCACGCGGCGCGGCGGCGTTGGATCGCGCCCTCATCATGAATCCTCCTCACCATCATCCTCCTCAATCCTCCGCTTCGTCGGTCAAGCATGCGGCGGCGCGCCGGAGCGCGGCGCGCGCCGCGCGCAGCATGCGCAGCCGCTGCGCATGCGCCTGCGCGGTCGCATGGGAATCCGGTCCGGGCGGCGGCGGCGGAATCCACTCCGCCAGCCGCTGCGCCGCCGCATCCAGCGCCGCCTGCGCGTGCAGCGGCGCCGCGTCGCCATCCGGGCGATCCGGGCGATCCGGGCGATCCGGGCAGGGCGGCGCGGCGGGCGCGCCGCCCTGCCAGGCGACGCGCCAGGCGGCCAGCGCCGCCGCCGCGCCCGGATCGCGCGCCAGCGCCTCCGGCAGCGCCAGCGCCTCCTCCAGATCGCGCACCTCCGGATCGTCCGCGAACGCCATGCGCAGCGCGGCGCAGGCGTTCCACAGCGCATCCGGCGCCTCCTGCGCCATGCGCAGAAGCGCGGCGTCGGCGGCGGACAACGGCGGCGGCGACGGCGGGGCGGGCGGCGACCCGCCGACCTCTCCGCCCCCCCCGGTGCGGGGGGGCGGGGACCGGCGGGGCGCCTGCAGCGCCCGCTGCACCGCATCCGGCGCCATGCGCAGCGCCGCGCCCAGGCGCGCCGCCGTCGCCTCCAGCGCCGCCGGGTCGTGCGCCGGCGCCGCCAGCGTCTGCTGCGCCAGGGCCAGCAGGCGGCGCTGCGCCGGCGCATCGACCGGCGGTTCGGCGCGCAGCAGCAGATCGCCGAGCGCCTGCGCCGCCTCCCGCGCCGCATCCACCGCGCGCGTCCAGGCGTCCGGGTCGGCGCGCAGCAGGTCGGACGGGTCGCACCCGTCCGGCAGCCAGACGATGCGCACCGCCTCCCACGCCATGCCGACGTTGTGCAGCGTCGCCAGCGCGCGCAGCATGCCGCGCGCGCCCCCGGCGTCGCCGTCGAACGCCAGCAGCAGCGCGCCGCCGCCCAGCAGCGCCCGCGCCATGCGCGCCTGCGCCGCGCTCAGGTTCGCCGTGAGCGCCGCCGCCGCCGGCGCGCCGTCCGCGCCGGCGTGCGCATGCAGCGCCAGCGCGTCGAACGCCCCTTCCACCAGGATCAGCCGCCGCGTGCGCGCGCAGGCGTCGCGCGCCTGGTCGGCGCCGTAGAGCAGGGTCGCCGTCGGGGCGCCGGGGCCGGCCAGATACGCCGGCCGCTCCTGGTCGGTCCAGGCGCGTCCCATGGCGCTCACGACGCGTCCGTCGCGCAGCAGCGGCAGCATGACGCGCCGTGTGAAGCGGTCGCACACGCGGTCGCCCGCCCGCGTGCGCCGCGCCAGCCCCGCCGCTTCCAGGCGCGCCGCCGGCCACCCGCCGGCGCCGCCCAGCGCCTGCAGCAGGTCATCCGGCGCCGCGCCGGTCGCCCCCAGGCGAAACGCCGCCCAGACGCGCGGCGGGACGCCGCGCCGCGCCAGGTACGCCCGCGCCCCCGCTCCGTCGTCCTCATGCAGCCGCGCCGCCCAGTGCGCCGCCGCCGCCGCCCACAGGTCGGCATCGACGGGTTCGGACGGCGACGCGCGGACCGGCGCCGCGACGCCGACCTCCTGCGCCAGCCGCGCCAGCGCGTCGGCAAACGCCAGCCCGTCGCGGCGCATGACGAAATCGATGACGTCGCCGCGCGCGCCGCACCCGTAGCAGCGATACCGCCGTTCGTGCGGGTACACGAAGAGCGACGGGGTGCGGTCATCGTGAAAGGGACATCGCCCGGCGTAGGCGATCCCCGTGCGACGGAGCGGCGTCGTCGCGTTGATGATCGCCACGATGTCGGCGCGGTCCTTGACGGCGGCGACGGCCGCCGTCCACCATGGCTCGTCCATGGCTCGTCCATGCCTCCTCCCGGACGCCGCGCCGTCGGCGCATGCGGACGCAGCGTCCCGCTCCCGACGCCCCCGTCGGGCGCCGGACTCGCGCTCAGTGTACCACATCCGTCCGCCGCGCCGCGCTACGCTGGCGCTATGGACGACAACAAAAAACGGTCGCCGGACCAGCCGGTCCGGGCGGGGCGCGCGTCGCATGACGCCCGCCCCGCCCGCCCCGTCCGCCGCCGCCGCCTCCTCCCGGCGGCGCCCGACGGCGGCGGGGGGCGCCCGGACCGCCCTGCGGGGCGTCCGGCGCGCCGACCGGCCGGCTGCGGTCTCCGGGCCGCAGCCATGGGCTACGTCCTGTTCGGGGTCGCCCCCGCGCTGACCGGCGCGGGGGCGGCCTTCCTGGCAGGCCCGCATCCCCTCTGGGAGCGGGCCGTCGCAGAGAGCGGCCTGGCGGCCGCCGTCCTCGTCGCCGTATTGGCGGCGGCGGCGGTCCGCCAGGTCAGCGCGGGCGAGCGCCCGTCCACTGCAGCGATGGCGCTGTGGTGGGCGGCGTTCGCCCATCTGCTCATCGCGTTCGTCACCGCCCTCGGGCGGTGACGCACGCGACGCCGGGACGCGGGCGTCAGGCGGGAGTCGCCCTCCCCCTGACGCCCGCGCGACTCATGCGGCGAATCATGCCGGGCGGACGGACGCGGATCATGCCAGGCGGACGGACGGGGAGGCGCGGGGGGGGGGGCGCGGGCCCCCCCCGCCGC
>Ga0308392_1001020_pt1 | contig 11577 bp, 11 predicted proteins | sample Hotspr20Samplem2_FD_202361 | JGI IMG/M metagenome (GOLD analysis project Ga0308392, IMG submission 202361) | Hot spring phototrophic mat microbial communities from Octopus Spring, Yellowstone National Park, Wyoming, United States - 20050624_m2 ... | reverse complement strand
GCGGCGCGTAACAACGTATTCAAAGTTGAATGGGGGCTACCTGAGATTGCCCCTAAGTATCGTAAGCAACTAGCGGAAATCGTGAATGCTTACTGGGTAGACCAAAGTAATCGTGACGAGTACCAACGACAAGCGAGTACAGTATTTATCAACGCCTGTAAATCCGACTATGTGAAGTTCCCCACAGAAGCAGTGCTGGGTGGTAGTACAGCGTCCATTGCACGAACCACAGGACTAGATCGTAGAGTCATCAGCAAAGCTACATCCCAACCAGAACAAGTGGTATTCTACGAATATGCGCCCTGTTATATCGTATCTCTTGGGGATGATATTTACATCACTGACCTTATTGACGATTTTTCGCAGCCATATTTGAGAGTTGATTTGCCTAAGGCTATGAGAGTACAAAACTTGGTACTTACACTTTTCTAAATTTGAATATCCGAAGTATCTTCTGAGAGCCTAAGAACAGCTGGGGAAAAGCCAAAAGTCTTTCTAACGAAGCAAAGTTGGTAAGCGGGGCGCACGCCCCGCTTTTTTGTTTCCCCTCACTCACTGAAATGCAAAAACGGTAACTAATTTTGCCTTGCGCTTTCGTCGTAATGCTTGGTATGACGACGCACAGCGAAAACCTGACAGGAGTTCAAAAAGAACTCTGGTACCTCATCCACGATGAGGGTGCAAGAAAAATTCTGGAAGTCATCATTCAGAAGATGAACGAAACAAGGGATGGCTTTGAACGTATCAGACAATGGCGCGACGAGGCGCAAGCTTTTATTCCTTCCGACACCAAGTACGAAGAAAAGTACTGGGTCGCAGCTTACATCCTACACCTGAGCGCCACAACAAAAGAAACTATCCAGGAATTCATAAACATCAAACAAGAGATTTTATCGTTGAAAAACGAACTATCAACATTAGAAGACGAAATAGAGGAGACGGAATTTGAGGTAGCTGAGTTGGAAAATGATTTAGAACATAAAGAATACGAGTTGTCAAGGATATACTACGAAATGCGCTATGGAGGAGAAAACTCTGAAGACTATGAGAAAGAACTAGAAGAGTTAGAGGATTATGAAGACTACGAAGACGAGGAAGAAGACCCAGATGTTTTAGAAATTGAGATACAGGAGTTAAACGATGCATTGGTAGCGATGGAAAGCGATCTAGGATATTTGTACTACAAGCGTAATGATATTTTGGGTCGGTTAGATAAGCTGCAATATAAACGAGAGAAGTTGTTAGGGGATTTGCAGGAGATTGCGAAGCATCTTATAGTATCGTAGCCTACCCTTTATGGGTAAGGTGATGTTCATAGGCGGGGCGTTTGCCCCGCTTTTTTGTTTGCCCTCATACGCTGAATCGCAAAAACGGCAACTAACTTTCCTTGCGCTTTCGTCGTAATGCTTGGTATGAAGACGGCGCAGAAAAACGTATTCAAAGTGGAATGGGGGTTACTTGAAATCACCCCTGAGTATCGTAAGCAACTAGCAGAAATTGTAAATGCTTACTGGGCAGACCGAAGTAACGCTGACGAGTATCGCGAGCAAGTACGCATGATTTTTCTTAACGCGTGCAGGCACGGCCATGCAAAGTTACCCCAAGAGGCTGTAATACGCGGTGGCATACCAACCATTGCACGAATCACAGGAATAGAACGCAAATACATCAAGTATGCTATATCTAACAACGGGCTACCGTTATTTTATGACTTTAGACACGCTTGTATTGTGTCTCTTGGCGACGATATTGAAATTACTAGGGGGCTTTACGATTTTTCTCGACCGTTTTTGGTAGTTGGTTGGCCTGAGGCTGTAAGAATTCAAGAGATGATACCCACATCCTGATGGCTTGCATCTTCAGCTTACAGTTTAGGGTAGTATTCACAAGCGGGGCGTATGCCCCGCTTTTTTGTTTTTCCTCATTTGTCAAATCGCAAAAACTGGAACTAACTTCCCTTGCGTGTTTGTCGTAATGCTTGGTATGGAAACGCATGTGCAAGTCAGCGGAACCGAACTCAAAGTTCGGATTGAGAAGGCTCTCACAGAAAAGAGCCTGAAGAAGCTAATCACGAACCTGGAAAAGGAACTGAACGGGGAGCACAGCTTCCTCCCTCACGATGTGGAAGCACAGATTCGTAGGGAGATTGCGAGCGCTGGTGTAGCGGTATCGCAGCATGGCGGCTGGTACCGGTGCATCGCAGCGTACCTTTTGCTCCCGAAGCTGGGCGAGCTTTTGCAGGTCAAAAGCATGGGCAGTGAGCAAAACATAGCTCCCATTGTGCAAAGGCTCCGTAACGAGGCTCTTCGGGAATCCCTCAGCACTTTTGGGCTGGAAGTACCTGCACGGTACGCTCGGACATCCAGCGGCACGGGACGGACACGAGTACGCATTCCACGCGAGCAAAAGCAGCAGCTTGTGGAAAACTTTCTGGACGCTCTGCCCACTTTTGAGGGACTCCAAGATGTGCTGGATACCCTCCCTAAGAACACCAACCTGATGGTCAAGCAGATTCGCAGCTTGGTCAAGCGGTACCTCTCTATCGCTAACCGCCTCCAAAGCGTAGCAACACACGAATAACCGCTCAACAGCCAGACAGTACTAAGCCCTGCCCACAACGGGCAGGGCAGTTTCCTTTTGATTCAAAACGCGCAAGGGAAAAGATAAAAATAAGATTAAGGCATGAAACAAGCGTTACTCCCTTTTTCTGGTCATAGGACTGATGCACAAAATACTTGTAATTTTGTATAGCTTGAGTGCCCATGGAATGCACCCGAAACGAGCTAAAGTGTGGGCAAGTCGTTTTTGCCTGTTTTTAGCCGTTCTGAGGCGTCTTAGTGTGGCCTCTGGTATCTGGTATTTACCACGAGCAGGATCGCCTCTCTGAGCGGCGTTTCTGAGGCTTTCAGACGGCTCGCCGTCGTACCGTTGAGCTTCCTGTCTCAGCCCACGCTTCCGAGCATGTCTCACAGGCATAACTTTATTTCGTCCTACTCCTAAAATAGTTCGCTTTCGATTAGCTTAGCCATATTGACCTACAATGATATTCTATCTCTTCCGTAGCTATATATGACTAAATAAGGCCAGTCTAATTTTATGCGTTTTTGGGCGTCTAGGGAAATTAAGGTTCCCAAAGTAAAAGTAGCCAAGAGTATCAAGGTGCCTTATGCATCTGAATCCTTGGATGTTAATAATAGCGAATGTCATCCGCATAAACACATGCATGGAGACTTATACTATGTTGAAAGTTCAAAGTTTATAACTCATTTTTATTCTAAAAACAACTTGATTTTTTACAGAAGAAACAAAAGAACGAGCTTTTTTGAATTTGTGCATGACTTTGTTAAAGGTTCTTACAAGTTTATTGAATTTAATAATATTCAGGGCAGGATTATAGACGGGGGAAAGATGTTATTCAGAACAACAAACAGCGACTGGGCCTTAATCGCTCAGACAGTAGAATTGCAAGATAATAAACGATACATAGTTGCCTCTAATGTTTCGCAAAATAAAAACTTACTCTTAGTAAGCAAAGACAATGAAATATATTCAAGATTCTTACCAGTTATATCTAATAACATAATCCCAATAATGCAGTTCAGAAGAGATTGTGTTTTCATATATGTAATAGACCTATCTAATGAAACTGTACATTTTGCAAAATGGGATCTTGATGATATGAAGCAATTAATGTTTGAAATACTTAGAATTTGTAAAGAACATGATTCTATTATATCAAAAGTAGGTGAAGACAAAATTTATTATATTCATGATATTATGCTATGGCGTATTTACGGTTATCCAACGCGTATAACTAGTGATGAAAGGACATTTTATATTTCCGCAATAAAGATACTTATTGATGACATTCAAATAATTGGTGAAAATTATGATTATGCTTTGTCCAGGTTTGGTATAAGCTTGCAACTTGTTGGAAACACGATGTCTATCTATTGGTATCATCATCCATTCTATGAAGAAGACGGTTTATTATACATTATGAAGAAAGGTGTTATATGCAAATATCCTAAGAGTGAAGATGACATGGTTTTTTATATTCGAGAAAACCGCCGCAGGTTAGTAGAGTCACATAACGAATTAATGAGAATAAACATCAACCTCAACACTAAGTCAGAAGGCATTTATCTTGTAAACGAAATATATCGTGACGATTTTCATTACATAACGCAAGATCATAATGGTGTCAAAACTGTAACTTGTGGGGAGTCACAAGATTTCTATCTTGACTATGACAGAGTGGCTGTGTATCGTTATAAAAAATACATTTTCATGATTAAATATCAGCCTGAAGTCGGGTTAGGTTTCTTAGAGGTTATAGATATACATAAAAATTTTTTAGTTAGTTTCCGTGTAGATTCGGAAGTGCATAGTATAGTTCAACACAAAATACTCTATCATTTTCATCCATTAGAGGACATCAATAAGATATTATTTTTACATGTGCAACTTGATTTTATGATTATATTAGATCGGTTGGAGATGGATCGTATACTTAACGAATTGTACAACCAAAGAGATAATATAGAATGTAAAGAGCATCTAAATAAAGAAGCTAAAGGTTTATTAATGGTTTTTAGATTTGGAGACTTGATAACTCGCGCTATTTACGATTATGATCCTCATGCTGGATTAATCTATGATATAAATGTAATATCTTACTATTTAGATAAACAGAATAATAGATTGTATCTTCTAACTAAATACATGCAGAATAGTAATAAAATTACTGGGTTATTTGTTTGGGATATTTCAAGCGGGGATGTAAGATTTAGCATGGCTCAATATAATATTGAAAGCGATACAAATGCTGTTTTGAAAGTAATAAGCAGGGTCAGAAGGTATCACAATAAGTATTTTAGAATTAGTGATAAGACAGATCTATATAATATAGACTTATACAGGAAAGAAAATAGGTTTCGTAAGTTAGTTGGCATGGATATCCTGTTTGATACATATAACCGCTTCGCCGATATTAGACACAATAGGATTAGTTTCCCAATTTTGGAAACAGATAGTAATAAAGGTAGGTTTAGGGTAGAAAATATTAGGGAATTTTTATTTCTGAATTTTAGCTCTCATGGCATTCTAACTGTCGACGATTGGGAGGCGGACTTAAACTTTTCCTCCTGTTTTGTTTTATCAGAACTTTCACTAATAGGTCAAATCCCGAATGTTGAATTATGAAGTAAGTTTTTAAAATTGCATAGTGCGAACTGCTTAATTTTTTCAGTTGACTTTCTGTTGCAACGCAAGATAACTTTTTAGGTAACTCGTCAGGAATAAGGTCATCCACCAAATCCTGCCCCTTCACAGCGTCCTAATCATAGAGGCTTGGTTTTCGCCTATGCAAATTATTATAGAAAATGTATATACAGATTTACATTTGTACAGTTTCTGCAATCTGTTATTTCATGAACTTAAAGCTACATACAGTGTTAAAAGGAATAAAAGAAAAATAAACAGAATAAACATAAAAATCTTACGAAGCAATTTACCCAGAAACTTGATGCCGTACCTGAGAGCAATCAGTCCGATTATCCACTCCATAGCTCTTCTGCCGTCGAATACGCAAGGCAAAGGTAAAAGTCACGCTACTTAATCCATTCTTCAATCTCCTTAAGTACATCAGCATTTAAGCCATCCTCTAAACACTTCCATGTTACAAAGAGGTACTTAGATTTTATTTTTTCTTTGTAAACACCAGTTATGGTAATATGTTTTACCTTACTATCATCCTCTTTAATGAATAGCCGAAATACTATGTCCTCAAAGAGTTTTACATAGTTAGAAATATCTCTTCTTTTTTTATCTCCTACGATGATGTAATAGCTAACAGCGTATTTATCGCATTGTAGGAACTTTTTGTCTATGATTTCTGGATGATAGCTGAGAATGTCCAAGTATACTTTACTATTTACGGAGTAAGGTTTAGTGTAACCCTGACGGTTTCTGTATAGTCTATTTACAGATGCGAAACGATTGAAGCTGAATAAAACCGAATTTTCAGTGTAGTGTATGACATATATGTTACCTTTTGAGTTATTTTTTGGTAATTTTATTATCTTTTTAATTTTTGTCATTATTAGCACTGATTCGGTGGTAGTTCTTGGGTATAGAGGTTGTAGGCCGGTGGATCTCCGTTAATTGGTGGTGCTGTGATGATATTGACGCTCAGAGGTTCTCCGCTTGGCATGCCAGGTCCATCTAAAGACCATTCCAGTTGAGCGCCCGAAGCTAATGGGATACCAGAAAGATTGTAAGTAATATCAGCCCCCTCGGAAACGCCTACAACAATGATGTTTGTCTCTATTTCACTACCGGGGCCTAGTTCTATTACTCGTATAGCTAAATCTAAATCATCGCCTGAAGGTAAACCTATCAAACCTATGTTAACGTTTACATCCTCGCCGGAACTAACAGGGATAGTCTTGATATTGGTTTCTATACCTTCGCCTTTGTAAAGGTCTATGGTAGTTATATTAAGATTTAGCTCTTCCCCGCTTTTGAGGTCTATAGGGCCTGTGTTTATTCTGTAGCAAGTATTGTCAGCCACAAGAAAATATTCTAAAACTTAATAAACTTTACAAGCTACCTGTTCAACTGTAAAAGGTTGAGCAGGACATAATATCCTAACTTGTCTTAAATTTGACAATCACACTGTGGGTAATCGTCATAAGTTGTAAAGGTATGTATTCTTGATGTCCTGCGTTTATAAGGATTTTTAGCTCCCTCTCGAAATCTTGTTCGGTAATGGTGAAAGTTATTGTATTTTCTTGTTCTATATGACTTCCTGGTTCTAGCCCCGTACCGTTACAAGCGCGGCAGGGTTCGTTATGTTCTATCCGTATATTAGGATTTGGACTTTTTACTATTCTTCTACTGCCTACGCCACCACAGTAGTTACAGGTCTTGTCGTATTGTACGATGCGACGTCTGTAGGTGATAGTTTTCTGTTTTCCTATTTCAGAACGTTTTACAGGTATTTCTATTGTTATGTCTCCGAGTTTAGGGCCTACGTATTCGCTTCTCCTAAAGCTTTGAAATGGGCTTTCATAATCGTCAGCTCCGAAAGCGGAGGTAAAGAAGCTTTCAAAGATTTCTGCGAAAGGGTTGAAGTTGCCATGGCTACTTGCTGTACGGCCTCCCCAGCCTTCGTAGAATCCACCAGAACGCATCGCATCGTATTGCCTACGCTTGTCCTTATCACCCAAAACCTCGTAAGCTTCGTTTATTTCTTTAAACTTCTCCTCCGCTTCTTTGTTCCCTGGATTCTTATCAGGATGGTAAGTATTAGCTAAACGCCTATAGGCTTTCTTGATTTCCTCCAGTGTGGCGTTTGAACTAACTCCTAATATTTTGTAATAGTCCCTTCTTGGGTTCATAGCTCAGGGTTTTTATCGAAATAAAATAAGTATATTTACTCATGCTTTTAAACATTGACGGCCAACAGTTTCATATTAAGGGCGTTTTTGAATACGATCCGCTTAACTCATATATATACGAAAACGGCGATATTGTTTATGTGCCTGGCGATCCAAAGTTATACATATACTATAAGGATAATAATGCATTGAGGGATTATGCTAATCACAGCTACCTATACCCATTATGGTACAAAGATGTTGTTACTGATCTGTACGATTATGTAGCAGCAGAGATTGTACAGGAGTGGCGGTTGTCGAGTGGCAGTATAAATCAAGATTTGCAAAATGATATTAGGAAGTTTCTAATGAGACCAGTAGCAACAGAACTACTGGCATCTATCTTAAATGCTAAGTTTGGAACCGGGGTACTAACACCAGACGGTAACGAGCCATTAGACCTAAATAAAATATGTCGCAATGGTAGATATGTAATCGTATTAGGTAATATTAACAACGTCAACAATCTACCAAGTGTTATCACCACCAACTTTCTGAATAATCCACCATATCCTAACAACATAATCGGTCTAGATGTATGGGTTGGTAGAAAATACGATACTAATTCTAACAACAATTCAAATGAAGTAACTGTATCAGCTTACGCTATACGACAGACCGTATTTGCAGTTTTAGACGATAAAATGATTATCGCTACCCGTTCAGCTAATGTGATTTTTAATAATCAAGTAACATTGACTGTAAGGCATGATAGTAATGATAACAGAATAATTTTAGAACCACCACAAGCACTGTCGGAATTCATGGATATCTGTGGCAGCAATAATAATACTATTACATGGAACGATTGGACTGTTTTACAGCAGTATCCTGTGAACGTTTTGTTCAACTACTTTGCTAATCGTATAGATACTTTGATAACTTCTTTCAATCATGCTACTGATAGGATGGTTATGGGAATAAGACCTTTGAACTATCGTTTAGTTGACATGTCATCATCTGTTTTAGGTGCTGCACCAGATAACGATCCGTCGCCAGGTAACATATGCCTACAAATAAATCTATCCAATATTCCAATGTCTTTACATTCTTTGTCTCAGATATCCGCCGTAGTAGTTAACGCTGTCATCGTGCCAGACAGTAACGCTCAAGAGTTTATTCAACAATTTACTATACCTATACCTTATTCTAAACCACTGCCAACACCACCTTACCTGCCTAACTCCAAAGTCGTCTTCTCAGGGGATACTAAATTCTACATCTTCTATACACCATGGGATTCCTCAACTAGATATGGAGTTGTATTGAACATACTATCACGAAGGTGGAATCTTCTGAAAGGTTCAAATATTACACAACAGCAAGATAATATAACAGATATTGTTCTACTAACATAGCGGACTGCTCAACATTTTGCAGTTGAGCAGCCCGCAGTATTCACTATTAAAGTACCGTAAAGTTTTACAAAACTTATGTTAAAAACGCTTTGCACGATGTAGCGTGCAATCGCGCCAACTATTGCACTACAACCAATAATAGTCAAGTACTATAGCATATGGATTTTATAAAGTATCGTAAAATAATTGATTATTATTAGCTTGAGCCTTATATTCATCAACGAAATCATCTAATAGACTTGTAATGATCAAATTGCCTTTCATGGGCATAAGAGTAGTTCCATAACCGTGTGCTGTGGGTGGGTAAATATGTTGAGTTATATTTTTAGTTTTAGTGTCAATAAAGTATGTGCTCTGTTGTGTTATTTTTAGTGTTACTACATCACCAACATATAGATGTAAGTTTAATGTATTTGGATTATAATAAGCATTGTCTATTTGCATTGTATTCTGTATTAAGTAGTTTATTAGTTCACTGTAGCCGTATCTTATCGTATTATTTGCTATTGATTTATGCACACTTATTAATTTTACTTCTTTTGTATCATTGGGTATTGATAATATACCAACTTGTACGATTGAATTACTAGACGCTGGGGAAGTTGAATCCCCGAGTAACCTCCTATATACATTCAGTTTTCCGAAGATCAGCACATTTGTTACATTTGCAGCGTCTGCCCATCCGGTTATGTTATACGATGCGACATCGTTGTTGTTATTAATAATTTGCCCGACAGAGCACGCTGTAAATAGAGGTATAATTTTATAAAATGTTTCGTAAGTAGTTTGTAGTGTTGATTCATCTAATGATAACGTGCTCTTTCCCTGTAACGAAGTATATATAGAGTTTATTACTTCTATCAATTCAGGGGATATCTCCATTTTGTAGATGCCAGTATGTTCTAGCTGTAATATATCTTCGGCTCCTCTCGACGTTGCAGGTTTATAATGCGTTATAGGCACTTTCCTAAGGCAATTCACCAGTGGAGCCCAAAACCAATGTTCGGAGCTATTACCTCCACTGGGATTTATATATTCTCGTTTGATCAACAGAAATAGCATATCAAAATTGCGTTTGTGAAGTTAGCTTTCTTTGTGTTATTTTTACTTTTACTAATCTGCTATTTATCTTACTACTAATATCAAGAGTTATCATATGTTCTTTTTAGGAGAGCAATCTAGTATAATCCTTGTCGCTTTTCTTCTTTGATTTTTTATTATCCTGCTCATTTTCATTGATTATTTTGTTTTTTATTTTTATTAGTTCTGATAGTTGTTTTATCATTCTATCAAATATCACAAATTTTGATTTCAGATCTATATCTTGTTCATTTAGGGTGCTGATTTCTTCTATGGCTTGTGCGAGGGTGTCTATGATGCGGGTGGCTATCCAAGTGATTGAAAAGTTCATGTAGCTACTGATGTAGTTTTTGAAGTTATCGTCTTGTAAGCTAGCATTCATGAAGTCTTGGATATCGTCTAAGTCATAGGGTATCGGCTGCTTAGTATATTCCTCATACTTCTGCTTGAATAACTGCCATAGGGTCTTGTCTATTTTATTTAGTTTTTCGGTAGCGCTTGTAATCATATAAACGTACTTTTCGGTTTCTTCTGGATTGAGGGACATGCAAAAATATACTAACCTGTTTATCGTTTTTTTATAGTTCGACGGTCTGATTTTGTACTTCGGAAGCGATTAAGGTAATTGTTTTAACCACATGTAGTGCGCAAACAACATTCCCTACTTCCGAGGCAGTTTGCTCGGAAAACCTATTAAACATCATGTCGTAATAAACCTTGTTAATCCCGAGATTTGTTGTTACAACATCATTAGAAATTAAATCAATACCTCTCGAACCATGGAACATGTTCTTTAGCTTATTCCAAAAGTCATAATTTTTATGCAATAAATATATCATATTTGCTATCCTTTTGAAGTCGGGACTATTAGGATTAAATTTGCTTGGAGTTATTTCAAATCCAGATATTAGTTTCAAGATTTTATGTCTTGATAGTAAATCCCGTACATTAGAAGTAAAAAACAATACCTTATAAGTTACTTCTTTGGGGCAGTAGACGAAAACGACAAGATATAAATCCCCATTTGAACTATGTAACTGTCCTAAAGTTCTGTCTGTTTCTATATGGCATCCAGTATTCAGTCGTGTTTTAAGTGAATTAGTTAGTGTTTTAAGTGAATTAGTTATTACATCATTCAGGTTAATTGTTTTTACCAGCCGTGATGCATCAAGAAAAATTGCACTATTATTGTTATCCCAGGATGAACTAAGGATATCATTTATCTTTAATAATTCTATGCTTCCTTTTTCAGTTGATAAGATATAATACTTTTTATTAATGATTTTATTGATTTTTTGTTTTTGTATTAGACACATAAGTAAAGATTGTAACTCGTACTCCTCTTTATCAAAGTCTCTGAATTTACCTTTTAATATCAGCAGGTCTTCATAATTTTTCAATGTTAAGTCATTCGGGGAATAACTATTAGAAGCGTACAGCTTATCTTTGTAGTATAAATTCAACCCTGCCCCTATCCACATACTATTGGTCTTCATCAACGTATAATCGCCGGCGGAAAATAACACCGCGTATAAGTAAGATTTAGATATATCATATTGAGCTTCAATAGGATATTCTCTTCTCATCAGGACATTAGTATTTTCCGCTTCTGATTCCAAGCTAACCACGATTTTATTACTTTCATAAGAAACTAATAAAGTAAAACTACGTATCCTATCTAATGCATATATATCTAC